>Ga0256407_10003250_pt1 | contig 29319 bp, 23 predicted proteins | sample RumenRJG_04DNA_FD_193489 | JGI IMG/M metagenome (GOLD analysis project Ga0256407, IMG submission 193489) | Bovine rumen microbial communities from Lethbridge, Alberta, Canada - RJG_04 | ecosystem: Host-associated > Mammals > Digestive system > Stomach > Rumen | place: Canada: Alberta...
TTTAAAAAAAAAATACATAAATATTATAATATATAATATAAAATAATAAATTTGACAATAACTTAAAATAATTTATTTAATTATATTTTTAATGAAAAATAGGATTTTTAAATAATTAAACAAATTTCTAATGAAAATAGATTTTTTAGATATTTAAATATGCTTTTAATATAAGTATATTTTTTTAATTTATTGTGTTGTGTTATACATTTATAAATCTCAATCACAAATTTTTAAAGAAAAAATTTTTTAGACTTACAAAAAATGTTAATATATGCTATTTTTTATTTAATATGTTATACATTTATAAGTCTCATTCACACATTTTTAATGAAAAATAATTTTTTATTTTTTATTTTATACTATAATTTAATAATTTTTTTATTTTATTATTTATTTATTCAACATTTTTTTTAATTTATTTTGTAAATCATTTATTTCTTTGTCTAAACTATCTATTTCTTTCTTAATTTTTTTTGGTTTATTCTCTTTTATATCATCTTTTTCATATAAAATATCATCTTTTTTTAATTTTTTTTTATTATTTTCATTATCTATATTTAGTAAGCTATCCTTTTCCAAAGAATTAATATTTTTATTATTTTGTGAAATATCCTCCTTAATATTTTGAATATTATAATTTTCACATTGGTTTAATTTATTTCCTTTTAAATAATTAATATTTTTTTCATTATTTTGAATATTATTTCTTTGTAATTCATTTTTATAACTTTCCTCATTATATAATTTTGGATTTATTGATGTTCTTTTTAATAAATTTTCTAAATATTTTATTACTGAATTTTTATAATTTAATTCTTCTTTTATTTCATTGACATTATTATTTTTATAATTTTCAAAATCTTTTTTAATATTGCAATTTTCATTTTCAAGTAATTTAATTTTATTTTCAAATTCTTTATTTATTTGATTCAAATTATTAATTTTTTTTTGAAGTTCATTTAAATTATTTTTATTATTCAATAATTTTTTCATATAATTTGTTTTTTCTTGTTCATAATTTTTTTGGATATTTTCATAATCTATTAATGTTTTTTTTAATTTTCCATTTTCTTCATTTAATAATTTAACTTTTTCCTTGCATTTATTAATTATATCATTAAAATATGTTTCCATTTTTTTCTTATTACTATCAGTATTCCTTCTATTAAAATGAGGATTTTGAATTTCTTTTTCTTCAAATCTAAAATTTGGAAATTCAAAAACATTTTCATTTAACATTGGATTAAATATCATTTCATGAAATTTAATAATAGTATTACTTAAATCTTCTAATAATTTATTTTCTTCATTAGAAAATTGTTTATTAAATAAAATTAATTTATTAATAGCTAAAAATTTTGTTGAATATTTTCTGATTAATTTTAAAAATAAATTAATTTTTTCTTTTATGTTGATTGATTTTTGTTTTAAATTTTCTACCTCTTTTTTTAAATTTATTAATTGACTAAAATATTATTTACAAATTACTTTTTACTGTTTTTTGAGTTTGAATTTAGATAATTTTTATGTTTTTTTTTTTCAATTTTATTTTTATTTTTTGAATCTAATGAATTGTTTAATAAATTTTCTTTATTTTCTATTGTTTTGCTATTAAATTTGTAATATTGATATTTATTTACTAAAATATTAGTAAAAATATTTACAAATATTAAATTTTAAATTATTAATTGTATTCAATTTTTCAAACATATTGTTTTTATTTTTATTCATATTTAATTCATTATCATTTTTTTCTTCAATTAAATACTCTTTTTTTATATTATTAATTGTAGAACATAATTTTGAATGTTTTTTTTTTTGTTTCTGCTCATTCTCTTTTTTATTATCATTTTCCATTAATTTTTATTAAAAATATAAAAATATTAAAAATTGACTGCCTAATTTTTTTTACAAATTAATAAAAATATAAATTTAAAAATAAATCATATTCAAAAATAAAAACAATTTAAACCCAAAAAAAAATAAAAATATATATATTCCAAAAAAATGATAATAATGTCAGATAATCAAAAAATTTCAGAGGAAGAAGATTTGGAAAAATCCAAGCAATTTAAAGAAGAACTTTCAAAATTTTACAACTTAAATGTAAAAGAAAATTTCAAATGTCCAATAATAAGTGGAAAAGAACTTGATTTATATAAATTATATAAAGAAGTGACAGATAGAGGAGGATTTCAACAAGTATGTGAAACAAAACAATGGAAAGACGTAGTAAGTACTTTAGATCTTCCTGCAAGTTGTACTAGTGCAAGTTTCACAGTAAAAAATCATTATAATAAATATCTATTATTATATGAAAAAACTTATATGAAAACTTCTCTTAATGTTAATCATAATAATAATTCTCAAAGTAATGTATCTGTTGTTGAACCAAGTAAAAATGATATAATTAATAATACTCATTATAATACTAATAATAATACTAATAATAATACTAATAATAATATTAATAATAATATTAATAATCAAATTCAAATTTCAACACAACCTTCTAAAGAAAGAGAAGAAACTTATCTTAAGAAAAAAATTATGAGAACCGATGTTGATTTAAATTTTTTTTTTAGAAATCCATTAGGAAAAAATACTAATATTAAAGATAAATTTTATAATAAGAAAATTAAAGTAATTTCTAGTGTTGTTGATATGAAAAAAATTGAATTAGCATTTGAGTCTCATATTACAACTGAAATATATTGGGCGATCAATACTTTATTAATTTTTTCAAGTTTGATAAATGTTTCTATTTATATTGAAAATCAACCTTATTTAATGGAAAGTATGACTAATTATATTTATTATTGTGTAAATAATATTAGTGATTTATCTTTTATTATTAATATTATTGAAGGACATGATGTTAAAGAGCATGAAAGACTAAAAGAAAAATGGAAATTTTTTGTTCATCATCATAATAATAATTTAAATATAGTTGATGGTTTTAATTATAAAGAAAAGAGATTAAATAAAATTAATCAAAGTATTCCAAATAATATTAGATTAAGGAATTTTTCAAGAAGTAATAGTGGGACTTCAAGTAGAGTTAATAGTTATAATAATTTACATTCAGTAAATGTACAAAATAATATTTCAATGAATAATAATGGAAAAGAAATATCACTACATCATAATAATAATATATTATCAAATAAAGGAAATTTTAACTTTATGGATGAAACGAATCACACAGTATCTTTACCATCATTAAGTAAAAGGAATAAAGATTTAAAAGAAATAGATTCATCAAAAGAAGAAACATTAATAAATGAAAAAACAGAAAATTGTAATATGGGAGTAAAATATGAAGAAATGACAGAATATGAATTATATGAAAATTTAATATCATTAATTCAAATAATAAGAAATTTATCATTTACAACTGCAAATGAAGCATCAATTTTTAAATCAACAAAATTTATGAATATATTATATTTATTATTTATTCATTCAAATTTAAATGACATAGTTTCAAATGCTTTAGATATATTAACAAATATTTCAAAACATATTACAATAAAAGAATGTCCATTTCCTTCTTTATTAATGTATAAATTATTTAAATGTTTAACATCTCCTTTTAAAGATATGTCAGAACAAGCATTAGAATGTTTTAGAAAATTAACATTACCTTCTGGAAATGAAGAATATTTTGAAAAAATGCCTGATGAGTTTTTAATAGAAATTGTAAATTTATTAATTTCTCCTTCAAATGATATAAGAGATTCTGCTTTAGAAATTTTATATTGTTTAAGTGATCAATCAATTTTAACAAAAACTAGATTAGGAAAAACTGATAAATGCATTGAAAGATTAGTAGCTTTAATTTGTTCAAATTCATCTGAAAGAATTTCTAAATTTGCTGCTTGTGTTTTAAGTAAATTAGCAGAAATTCCAACTGTTCTTAAAATGATAATGCCTTATGAACAAGAACTTTTTGTTGCTGCTGCCACTGATGATTCAATTGCTAAAGTTCTTTTAGGTATTATTTCTAATTAAATATATAATCTTTTTTATATAATTAAAAATAAAAATTTAAATTATAATATTTTTTTTAAACTTACAAGAATTTTCTTTTATATTTCAAATATATGTTCAATTTAATAATAAAAAAAAGACATTTAAAAATTTAAAAAAAATTCTCAAAAAAATCACGAAAATAATCTCAAAAAAAACAATTAAAAAAAATCTTTAATTTTGAACAAACTTTTTATATTTTTCAATATTCCTTTGAAGTAAAGGTTCAATAGGACCAAGTAATCTTTTAAAACTATTTCTATCAAGTGAAATAATTTTACAAGTATCACTAACGACTTCAATATTAGCATATCTAGGTTCTCCTTTAATTAAAGCTCTTTCTCCAAAATATTCTCCAGGACCATATCTTTTAATTTCTTCAGCAGCTTTCCCAGCTTCTAAAGTTTTAGTAGCAATAGCTTCTCCTTCTTCCAAAATATAAAAAACATCTCCAGATTCACCTTCTTTTATAATATATTCACCTTTCTTATAAACGTTCCCTTTTAAAGCATCTGAAATTTGTGTTAATTCATATGAATCAATAGTAGATAAAATATCAACTTTTTTAAGAAAAGCTTCATATTTTTCTCTTTTTTTTTGAGCAGCTTCTTTAACAATATTATTAAAAGTTTCTCTATCAAGAACCCATAAAACACAATCAGTTTTTGCTTTAATTGTTGCTGCTCTTGGAGCATTATATAAAAGAGCTAATTCTCCAAATGATTCTCCTGGAACGTATGTTTTTAAATATTTTTCTTCACCATCTTGTGTAAAATGCTTTGTACAATCTAAATTACCTTCTTCAACTACATATAAACAATCACCATTTTCCCCTTGTGTAATTACATTTTCTCCTGGTTTAAAATGCTTTTCATCCATTGCTCCTATTACTATTTCTAATTCATTAGGTTCTAAATTTGAAAAAAGAAATGAGGATACTATTCTTGCTTTTATTTTATTTATTTGTTCTTCTGTTTTTTCTATTACTCTTGGTACAAAATCTTCTTTTTTATTAAATTTACCATATGCTTCTGCTGAAACTCCTGTTCTTTTAAATTGACTTTTTTTTGCTTGTCTTTTTTTTATTTCTTCATCTGCTACTTCATCTTCTTCATCTGATTCTGATTGAGAATGACTTTTTGAATCTGAATTATTATCTTCTTCATTTTCACTTATATCATCTTCATTATGTTCTTCCATTATTGCTGATTCAAATTCTCTATATTTTTTCACTTCATTTCTTAAATTTTCTAATTCAATTTTTTCATCTTTAGTTAAACCTGAGGAAGTGTAACCTCCTTTTTTTTGAAGGTAGTCTATCATGTATAATGGCTATTTTATTTTTTAGGAATTAATTATTTTTTATATATTTTACCACATTTTTTGGACGGTCTTTCATTAAATGATATGTTAGTCTTTCTAATATTGGTCGTATTTTCTTTTCAATATCAGATGTTGATTTTTTTGAGTCCGACATTTTTCAAATTTATTTATATAGGTTTATTAATTTGTTTGATGAGTTTTGGAAAATATAAAAATGATATTTTTATTAATTTTGTTATTTAATTTAAAAATTTAATTAATATAAATATTATATGTAATATAGAATATTTTTGTTATATTAATTTATTCAAATAAATAAGCATAAAAAAACGTTTAAAAAATTTAAAAATTAAAAACTAATTAAAAAAATAAAAAAACCTATAAATATCGAAAATATCTATAAAAAATAATAAACAAAAAAAATGAATATAGCTGGATTATTTGGTAAAAAAAAAAAAGAAGACCCAAAAGCAAAACAATCAAAAGCAGTAAAATCAATAGGTGAACTAGAAAAAGGAATAAACGACCTCGAAGCTCAAATAGAATTTAACGAAAAGCGTGCAGCAGCAATTCAAAATGAAGCAAAAGCAAAATTAAAAGCAGGAGATAAAAATGGAGCAAAAAAACTTTTAGTAAAAAGAAAAAGACATTTAGAGCAAATTAAAAATTTTGAAGGGGCACTTTCAATGATGGAACAGCAAAAAATGATGTTAGAAAATGCTGACTCAATGGGAAAAATGTATAATGTTTTATCAGGAGCAACAGATGCATTAAAAGAAGTTCAAAAAGATATGAATGTTGAAAAATTAGAACAAATGAGAGAAGATATGGATGAAATTAAAGATACTCAAAATGAAATGAATGATTTTTTTAAAGAATATGCTGATGCTGATATGGAAGGTATTGATGATGATTTAGCAGAGTTGGAAGATGAAATGGAAAAGGAAGATGCTGTCAATTTACCTGATGCTAATAAAAATAAAATCGAACAACCTAAAGTCGATGTTAAGAATGATGAAGAAAAAGAACTGGAAGGATTTTTGAATTAGTTTTATAAGTTTTTATATAATTAATTTTTATAAGTTTAATGAATTTTAAAAAATTCTTATAATTTATAGAATTTAAATATGGTTTTTTTTTGACTATTTTATATTATGTTTTAGGATTTTATTCTTTTTTAATTTTTTTTATTTTATAAATTTAAATGATTAAAATAGAAAATGGAATTTAAAAATATAATAGATTTAAATTAAAGAATATTATTATTAATAATTAAATTTTAAATTAGCAATTTCATTTAATTATATTATAAATTATATTTTTTGTTTAAACTTATTATCAGAATATTATAAAATTTTGAGATATTATCAATTATATTTAAATAAAAAATTAGTCATTATATAATTATTTGATAGTGAAAAGAATATTTGTATATTGGTAATTAATTTATATTTTTTATTTAAAAATTAATAATAATAATGAAATAAAAGAAATTAAAAAATTATAAATACAGATTATAAAAAATTAATATTTATAAATAAACTAAAATTCAAATTATATACTATATAATTAAAATTTATTTTTTCATTTTACAAATTACAAAAATTGTTTTTGAATTTTTTGTATTTATTTTATCTTTTTTTTTATTTGATTTTAATTTTTTCTTTTTTTTATTATTACATATATTATTATTAAGTTGATTAGGATTTAAATTATGGACAATATTATTAATAAGAGATTGATCATTATTATATTCACATTTTTTATTATCATTCTTTTGAAGACTATTTTCATTTAATTTAATATTTTTTTCATTATCAGCTTCAATCATATTATTATTGTTATTATTATTATTTTCTTGAAATGCGTTTTTATTAATAATTAATTTAGTTAAACATTCAATAAATTTTTGTTCTATATTTTGTTCTTGAAATTGATTAATAATAACAATTTGATTTTGTGTCGGATTATTAATAGTAATATTATTATTAAATTTAGGAAATTGATAAAAATTATCATTTTCTCTTTCAATTTTTCGATTTAAAAAAGATTGATAAAAATCAGGAAAAAATTGTGTATTTCTCATTTGACAATTATATTCATAATTATAAGTAATAGCTTTTAATTCTTTTAATCTTAATTGAAATAATTGATCATAAATATATTTATAATTTGGTTTATCTTCATATTTAAGTGAATTTATATAATTAAAAATATTCAATATTCCTTCTTTATTTTTTGTTGTAGTTAAAAATAAATTTTCATTAGGATTAGATAAACATTTTTCTTTCATTTTTTGAATATCTTCTTTATCATCTTTACAATTTCTCCAAGGTAAATTTTCATTTAATAAATCTAAAATCATAAAAAAAAAAGACCATAAATCATCTCTTCTACTTAAATCCATTTTATTATGAGCATTTAAAGAAGCATAAGTTAAAGTTCCTCTAAAATCAGTATTACATCTAGGAGGAAAAGGTTTATTTTCTTTATCTAAATGAATTTTAGCAAGTCCAAAATCAATTATATAAATATTAATATCATTAATTGGTACTCCTAAAGAATAATTTTTATTTAAATTTTCTTCATCATTTCTTCCTAAAACAAAATTAGTTGGTTTAATATCTCTATGTATATAACCTTTATTATGTAAATTTTCAATTGCTGTTATTGATTGTAATAAAATATCATATGCTAAAATTGAATTAAAATTTAAAAATGTTTTTTTAAATATTCCTAAATTTTTTCCTAATAATTCCATTTCAATACAATTTAAATTTGATGTTCTACTAATTGTTAAATTTTCTATAAATTCATATATTTTTGGTATATGTTTTATTCCTTGAAGATTTTTTAATATGTCATATTCTGTTTTTAATATTCGTTTTAGTTTATCTTTTTTTTCTACTTTTAATGCAACGTAACAACAATAATTTTCATCATATGCTTTAAATAATTGACTAAAGGAACCTTCACCTAATTGAGATTGAACATAAAATCTTGATTTCATTACTGTCATTTATTTTTTTGATTTTTTTTTGTAGAAAAAAATTATAAAATATTTTAATTTTTTATAAATGATTATTAAATTGATATTTAATTCAAATTAATTTTAATTTTTAAATATTTTTTAATCATTTAAATAAATAAATAATTTTAATTTTAATATTAATATAAATATATATTAAATTAATTTACTTATTATAAGAATCATCTGCAATTTCTTTATATAATTCATTTAAAAAATTATTTAATATAGAATAATCATTAATATATTTTATTTCACTTTTTCTTTCATCTAAAACTTTAATATAAAAATGTTGAGTATTATTATTATTTATAGTTTCTTTTCTAATAATTATATATCTTTTTTTTTCTGTTGTTTTTGATATATAACCAATCATTGACAAATGTTTTATTTTTTTAAATATTACATTTTTTAATTGACATATTTTATTATTGATATTGTATTCAAATTCAGATAAAATACGATTAATTTGATTATTTTTTATTTCTGGTTTATATTTTGGTTTAAAAGGAATGTCTTCAACAAATGACCAAAAATTACTTTTTTTAAATATCTGTCTAGTTATTATATCATATTGAATTTTCTTTTCTGATAAATCAATTGGCTTTTTATGAGATAAAACTTCTTTTAATTTCAAAAAACTTTTTCTTAACTTTTCTTCTAAAATTTTATATTTTTCATACGATTCTTTTTCATAATTTTTATCTTTATTATTTGAAGAATTTATATTGTAATTATTATTATTATTATTTGTTTTTTTATTATAATTATTACTATTAACCTTTTTATTTAAAAATTCATTATAATTTATTCCATTTTGATTAAAGTTATTTTTATGTAAATTAATATTATCTTTCTCTAAAAAAAAATATTTTTTATTATCTATATTTAAATTTGAATTATTATTATTTTTTTCTATAATATTATTTTTTTTAATATTATTTTCTTCTTTTTCAGAATCACTACTTGATGTTAAGCAAATTATTTCTTCGTTCATTTATATTTATAAAATTTATTTTCATTAATAATATATAAAAAATTTTAATTTTTGTCTTAAACATATCTATTATGTAAAAATTTAGAAAATATTATATCATTTTTTTAAAAATCATATATAATAAATATATTTTAAAAAATGAAATATTTAATTATTTTTTTTTTTAAAAACATTTGAAATTTTATTACCAACTTTAGACAATCCTTCTTTAACATTATTTAAAATTCCTTTATTTTCATTTTCATTAAATTTATCATCATTAACTCTATAAGTACCATAAGTATTAAAATTATTTTGAAATGTATTATTATAATATGTATCTTCAAAAGAGGAATTTTGTTTATCTTTATTAATTTTACCTTTAAGATAATCATAACCATTTATACCTTTTTCTTTTATTTTACTTCCTAAATTATATAAACTGTTTTTAATAACCCTCATTTTACTTATCTTTTCATCATTATCATCATCAAAATAATTTGAATTATTAATATATATTCTATATCTTTTATTATTTCCATGAAATGAACTTATAAAAGGTTCTATTTGATTTCCATTTTTTAAATTGTCATATCTAAATAAAGTTTGTTCTATATCATTTCTTATATTTATAAAATCACTTAATAGTTGATGATTATTTGAATATTTTTCTATTAAATTTTCTATTAGGGGTAAATCATTATTTAATTCATATATTTTTTCTTTTAATTTTTTATTATTTAAAGAATTTTCTTCATTTATATAATTATTATACAAATTTATTTTTTCAATATATTTTTTTTTTATTTGTTCAGGATGATTTATTGATTGTTCTAAAATTTCATTATAAGGAAAATTTGGGTATAAACTTTTATTATTATTATTTATATTTTTATTGTTTAAATTGTTATTTTTATTGTTATTTTCATTAATATCAATTGAATATGGATTTCCATATGTAATTATATTTATATTATAATTATTATTCATATATTGATTTTGATTATTTAATTTATCATTTTGTAAACTTTCATTTTGAGAATCCAAATCATATTTTTGATTAAAATTATTAAATGTAAAATCAGTTGCATTTATTGATTTATAATCTTTAATAAAACTTTTTTTATCAAAATATTTATCATATGTTTTCATTTGAAAATGAGAATCTGGAAATATTATACTATTACTTTTCAAATATTCATATTTATTTCTAAAATTAGGATAATTATAACTATTATTTAATGACCATTTTTGAATTAAGAAAATAATTTTCATTTGAATTTGTACACTTATATTTGTCCCTTTTTTAAGAGAAGAAAGAAAAGAATTTAAAAACCAATCTTGAGATATTAATTTTACTACATTTTCTGAACAAAAATCAACAATAAAATCAATTATATCATATATTAATTCATTATTTGAATTTTTACTTAATTCACTTTCAATATATTGAACAAAAGGTTTAATATCATATTCAATTTCAATATTATTGAATAAATTCATCCAATTATCTTTTTTTGTATAATCTGAATTTATTAAATCTAAATAACTAAATATTGAGTTTTGACATTTCATTTTTATTAACTAAATATATTTAATAATATGAATTTATATAATGTTTTTACAATAATATTATTAAATTTTGAATTTAAAAAATCTATATTTTAAATTATAAATATAATATTAAATATTTCAAATATTGTAATATAAATATTTTATTTTTATGAATTTTAATATCACAAAATATTATCTTATAAATTGTATTCAAAAATATTTTTATGAATTAATTATATTGTAATAAATTCATAATTAAATTTACAGATTCTTCATTTAATTTATAATTCTCGATTAGTGGGTTTATTAATTCTTTAATTATTTCTTTATCTAATCCAAAAATAATCATATTATCAGTTAAAGCAAATAATTGAGCAAAAACAATTTTACTAAATTGATTATTATTTTCATTTTCATTTATATTATTAATTATATCATTATTATTTAATTCAATTGCCTCATTTTTTCCTATTTCAATTGAATATAATATAAACTCATCCCAAAAATTTTTAGACTTAAATAAGGGATTATCTTTAATTTTTATTTGTAAAAAAATTTTTTTATCTTTTTCTATCTTATAATAAGTCTGTGATAATATTATACAATTTTTTGCACAATAAAAATCAGAATCTTTCATAACTTTACTAAGCATTTCATTTAATATATCTCCAATAATGTTAAAACTTTCATCAGGAATATAAAATATACCATGATTTCTCAATTCATTTAATTTTTCTATAAAAATTTTTCTATTATAATTACTGTTCATTAAATTATAAATTTCTTTTAATTGTTCATTTGTTGGTTTTTCTAAAGTAATTTTCTTATTTGAAAAAGCTAAAACTTTATTAGTAATTTCATTTGTTATTATTTTTTCTTTTTCTATTTCAAGATTGTAATTTGGATTTTGTAAAGTTAAACTTCCATATATTTTATTTGCAATTTCAAAAATATCATTTTCATCTAATTCATTTGATGAGAAGTCTTTATATAAATCACATGAAAAAAGTTGGATTTTTCTTTCATTTAATAATTTCATTTTATAAGGTTCTTTTTGAATTTTTTTTATAGATATTTTACTTAATTTATTTTTTTCAATTCTATCAGATACTTTTTCACTTAATTTTATATCAATCATACTTCTTATTTCATCATCTTCAACAAAACACATTTTAATTGAATTTTTATAATTTATTATAAAATTTTGAATTAATTCAGTTATTAGGTCTATATTATCTTTTAAAAATAATATTTTATTATTGTTAAAATCTTCAATTGTACTTAAAAATGACTCTTCAATATTTAATAAATTTGGAAAAGAATTTATGTAATCATTTTCTGCGTTTTGCATTTTTTTTAATAATAAATCATTTTTTTCCTTATTTATATCTATTTCTTTATTTATTTCTTTATTTTTATTTTTATTTTTCCACTTTTTTTTTTGATTTATTTTGTATTGTTTTGAAATATATTGCTTTTTTATTCTGTTTTTTTTTTTTTTTTTTTTCTTTTTTTTTTTTTTTTTTTTTTTTTTTTTTTTTTTTTTTTTTTTATTTTTTTTTTTTTTTTTTTTTTTTTGGGAGTCTATTAATAAATTTTCAACTTCCTTTGCTTTACTAAAAAAAATATTTTTTAGTGTTTCAATATTTTTTAATTTTGCTTGAAGATCTTTTTCAATTTCTAAATGAATATTTTCAAGATTTTTTAATATATTATGGTTTTCCTTAAATTTTTTTTTTACCTTATTTATTGAATTAGTTAATAGATTAGTTAAAAAAGAAAAAGAACTTATTTTTTCTTTTATTAAATCTGGAACTTTTTTTGCCAAATTATATAATTCACTTAAATCACAATTTTTATTAGAAGTATATGCTTCAAAAAATTTTGCTTTATTTATTTGTAAATTAATTAAATTTTTTAAATAATCTTTTGTAAAGTCATTATATTGTGTTAAATAATCTATAATATTATTTTTCATTTTTAATATTTCACTGTAATACATTTCAACAGTTTTCAAATATTCTGTTTCATACCTAAAATTCATTTTTTGATTAAATTAATTTAATAAATAAATTTTATATTGTTATTTATTACTAAATTATTTTATTAAAAGATAATAATAAAATCAAATTAATTAATAAATTTTTTTAATTTTTGAAATAAATATAGGTTAAAAATATTATTAATAAAATTTGGTCTTATTTATTTATTAGATTTTTTAAATATTGCTATTAAATCATTATTTTGAGTAATAATTTTACAAGATTTACTTAAATCTTTGAATATATTTTTTATATTTTGAACATTATTAATATTGAAATTGGAGATATCTAAATATTTCAAAGAAACACAATTATCAAACATTCCCCAAATTTTAGTCACATTATCAGTTCTAAAATTAATAAGGTTTAATGTTTTTAAAGAAGTACAATTATAAAACATTCCTCCTAAACAAGTAACATTATATGTATTAAAACTAGATAAATCTAAATCAACTAAAGAAGAACAAGTTCCAAACATATCACCCATATTATTTACATTACTTGTATCAAAAGTAGATAAATTTAAAGATTCTAATGAAGAACAATTTAAAAACATACTACTCATATCTTCAACATTACTTGTATTGAAATTTGCTAAATTTAAAGATTTTAAAGATGTACAACCATTAAACATACAATACATTGTTTTTATATTTATAGAATTAAAATGAGATAAATCAATTGAAACTATATGAGTACATTTATAAAATAACCAACTTGAATTTGTTATTGGTTTTTTAAATATTATTTTAATTATATTTTTCCCTGGTTTAGTAAATTTATATTTTTCACAAAAATTTAATTTTTTATCTTTATAATATAAAATACAACTTTCTTTAAGTTCTTTTTCATTATTCACTCCTTTATTTATAATTTGAACTTCTTTATTTACTTTATCTCTTGGAATATCATATTCACATAATATATAATTTGTATTATTGTTAATATCCAAATCTAAAAAATTAACTTTTCCTTCAATTTCTAAATGTTGTTTTATTACTCTTAAACATTCAAAATAATATTGTTTAAAATTATTTGATTCATCATTATCATAAATTGAACTATTTTCTTTATTTATTTTTATTTGGTTTAATAAACTTTCAATTTCTAATTTCATTTTTCCTAAATTATTATAAGCTTTTTCAATTTCTTTCACCAAAATATTCATTTCTTGAATTTCTTTATCATTTAATCCAATTTTAGAAATAGAAATAATTTGATGAACTTTTGATGAATGTTCATTAAAGCATTTTTCACATAAATTATTTTTACAATCATTACAATAATAACATATTTGTTTAGAATGTTTTTTACAAGTAATATTAAAATCAGGGAATTTTATGACATTATCTTTTTGTTCATATTTTTCTTTAAAAAAAGAATGATTAAAATATTCATTCCAACCGATTCTTTCATTAGGATTAATAATAAGCATTTTTTGAATTAAATCATTTAATTCAATATCATTAATACTATTAATTTTTTTTCCAGAAACAATATCATTATATAAAATAAGATCATTTTTTCCTTTATAAGGATAATCTCTAAAAATCATATAATAAATAATAATACCTAAACTCCAAATATCACTTTTTTCACTATAAAATTCACCTTTCAAAACTTCAGGTGCCATTGTATAGGGAGTTCCTCCATAATTAATAGTATTATTTATTGTATTATTTGAACCATAATCAGATAATTTAATTAAACATTTATCAATTTTATCTAATGAAATTAATAAATTTGAAGGTTTTAAATCTCTATGTGTAATCTTTTCTTTTTGTAATATTTTAAAAGTATTATTTAATTCAAGCATAATATTTCTTACTTCATTTATTGAAAATGGATTTTCTCTCATTTTTAAACAATCTTCTAAGTTACAAATACATAATTCCATTACAATATAATAAAAATCACTTGAGTCTATTGTTTCTATTAATTTAACACTATTTGCTGTGTTTATATTAGTCATTATTTCACCTTCCTTGAAATATGATTTTGTTGATGATTGGAATTTTTCTTTATCTATTTCTTTTATTGCTACAAAATTTCCTGTTTCTTTATTTTTTGCTTTATATACATTACTATAACTTCCATATCCTATTCTTTTTCCTTTTTCATATTTTTTCCAAATCATTGCTTTTAATATTTTTTATATATTTTTTAATGATAATAGTTATATAGAAAATGGAGATAAAACTCAATAAATTATATATCATTCAATTTCATTTTATATATTCAAACATATATTATAATTTATTATTTATATTGAAATTTTTCAAAAATATCATATAATATAAAATTATTGAAGATTAAATTTAGAATATACTTTTTCTTATATTGATAATAATCGTTTTATCTAATTATATAATAAAAATAAATAAATTAATGGTGTTATAATTTTATTATATTTTTTATATTAAAATTATAAATTATTCCAAATTATAAATTAATTAATTAAAATAAATAATTTATTATAAAAAATATTTAATAACTTATAAAAATTAATATTAATATATTTTATTGATATAATATCATTGAATATATAAAATTTCTTAAAAATGTGATTTATATTTCCATATTTTATATCTATAAAAAGTATTTATAAAATGATTATATATTAACCCAAATACAATATACAATGTTTTATTATTTAAATTACAATAAAATATATTTTATTAACTCAATTATATATATAAAAATCAGTCATATTTAAATTTATATATTATTATTTAGATATAATATTTTCCTTTATCTCAATATTGTTTCATTTTTTAGATTAATTTTAATAAATAATTAAAAAACATTAAATAATTAAATACATTTTTTATAGTATGTCAATAAATAATATTTGTGCAATAGGAAAATTAGATATTGATTTAAATCTTACTTTAAGAAAATCAGAAGCTGAATATTTTAAATTCAATATTTCAGATTATAATAAAGTTGAAGATTTAAAACAATTATTTTTTCCAGATAATTTTGATAAAACAGAAGAAAGTTATGAGAATAGTAATGAAGAAAAAAATGACAAACCAAATATTAATTATTTAAATTATATATCTCTTTCATCTCAAGATAAATTCACAAATATATTATTATTTATAAATAGAGCTTTTAAAGAAAAATTATTTGTTGAATTAATATTATTAAATAAAATAGAATTTTCAGAAGAAAGACAATTTATTAAATTAATAATTGAACAAATATGTGGTAAAAATTATTTTTTTATAATTGAAAATAAAATATATGATATACAATCAAAAATCAATTTTATTATACAAATCTTAGAAGATGAAAATGATAATATAATAGAAAGTAAAATTTTTCAAATTATAGATAATAATGAAATTCCTGATGAAACTGATAAAAATATAGATAAAAATTTATTTTATAGATTAAATTATAATTTTGGTAAATGCAATTATTTTATTTCAAATTTTGATGATATGATTAAAATTGAAGATGAATCTCCATATGATATTGCTTTATTTTATAAATTATTAATATTAAATAATTCAAAATTAAAAATTATTACTAATATTTCTAAAGATTGTATAAATGAATCAAGTAATACTGAATTAATAAATTCATTAAAGAAAATAATAGACTTAACAGACTGTATTATAAGTGATAGATTCACATTAAATCATTTTTATGATATTTATTATAGTATTTTTAAAAGTCAAAAAGAAATAAATAATATAAAAAAAACTAAAAAACCAGATTTAGATTACATCGGATTAGATAATGAAAAAAAGAGAAAAAATATAGAAAGAACAACAATATTAATCGATAATTTGACAAAGGTAAAAATATATAAACAAGAAGGAACAAAAATGGATATTTCATATGAAGAAGAATACAATTGTAATGATATATATAAAGGAAATAAAGAAGAAAATAAAAATATAATAAATAAAAATTATAATTATTATTTAAGTATATTTATTGGAAGCTTTTTATCAAGATTTTTACATGATAAAACCTTTAAAACTTGTATTAATGCCGCTTTATTAAGTTTAAGGAATATGATTGAATTAACTAAAAGAAATATTAATTATATTACTGATTTAGATTTTTATAATGTTACAGTTTCAACAAAGAAAAAAAGGAAAATTATTATAAAAAAAAAAAAAGCATTATTAGAAATTGAAGAAAATAAAAAAAGAGAAAATGGATTTAATTTAGATTTTTCTAATTTAAATTATAAAAAACCAAAAGAATATAATGCATTATTAGATAAAAATTGTTATAATTTTTTAACAAGTCAAATAACAAAAAATCATTTACTTGGATTAGGTTTTATAAATAAAAAAGGAAAAATATTAAAAGATCCTGATAAATTAGTAATTATTCCTCATATTTCTCAAAAGAGATTTTTAAGAAATACAAATTTAAATTTTAGATTTAAACCTTCTCCTTTAAAAAATGCAAAAAAAATTATTAATGAATACGAAAATTTGGATAATAATAATAAAAATAAATCTGAAGAAAATGATTATTTAAAACTTAAAGAAGGATTAAAAGGAAAGTTTAAAAAAAAAAATAAATTTAAATTACCACCGATGTTAAATAAAACTTATTATTTTTATTTAAATAAAGATAAAGATGATAATAATGATTTTGGATATACTAAAAATTCTTTTTTTTCTAATTCATATTATAATAATAATAGTAAAATAAATAAATATGGTTATATAAACAAAACAGATTTTTTAAAAATATTAGATAAATATGAAAATAACAGTAATGATTTAATTAAAACATATGAAAAATAATTTTTTTTATTTGAATATTTTTTTTTATTTTGAAAACTTAAAAATATTTTTTATAAATGAATTAATATTTAATTTACTATTAATTTAAAAAGATTAAATCTATTATAAAACAAAAATATAATAATTTATTCATCTTGGTTTAATTTTTCTTCTTCTTCTTCTTTTTTATTATCATTATTATTTATAATAATATCATCTTTTTCATTATTAATTATATTATTATTATCATTTTCAATATTATTATTATTAATATTATTTTTTTTATTAGAAAAATTTCTTTCTTTATCATCATTATCATTATTTATAATATTATTATTAAGTAAAAGATTATCATCAATATTATCATTTTCACCCATTTCATTTTCTTTATTTAACAACTCCTCATGTTTATTCATTTCAATATACAATTCACTTTTTTCACTATCAATAATTTTTTTATTTTTATTAACAAGTTCATCTTCTAAATTTTTCTTTTTAAACCAACCTAACATTTTAAAAATTTTAATTAAAAAAAGGAAAAAAAGAGGAAAAGAAAGGATAATAGAATAACATAAAACAAAAGCACTACCCAAAATTCTAAAACCATTAAAATCAGTATCACTATTAATCCAAAAGAAAAAATTAGAATGTTCAATAATATTAAAATCACTAAAAATGCACAAACAACTAATATAAACTGAAAATAAAGCATAAAATAAATTAACAATAATAAAAATAACATAAGGAACTTTATTTCCTTTCCCAATACATTTATTTAACCAAAAACAATGGTGTTCAAATCCTTCTACACATTTATCACAAATAAAACAATGTTTAATATTACTACATTTTCTAATATAACAAATAGGACAAAATTTCTTAATATCTTCATTTTGATCTATTAAAAATTTCAAAGGATTTTCACCATTTGCATCTTTAATTAAATCATCATTTTTAGCATACCCAGATTCAAAAGTTAACAATAAAAAATATGAAATTAAACTCAAACTAAATAAAATTAAATTAACAAAAATAGAATATTGATATTGATCATCATTCATAAATGGCAAAATTAAAAAAACAGTAAAAAATTCTGGAATAATAATTAACAACCAAATAAATTTTTTATAAATATTTTCAGGATGAATATAATTTACAGGCATTTCTAAAGTACAAAGAGGGTTAAAATCTTGTTCATCTAAAATAGAAATAATTTTATAATATTTTTTCTTTACTGCAATATCAAGAGGAGTTTCACCATGTAAATTTTTAATATTTTTATCAGCTCCATTTTGTAATAATTTCAATACAATTTTTTCCTTAACAGACTGAACTGCTAAATGCAAAGGAGTATAACCTTCCTTATCTTTAGCATCAATACAAACTTTCAAAGATAATAAAAATGATACGGTTTCTTCTGCTCCTGAATAACAAGCCCAATGTAATGGTGTAGATCCACATTCATCAATTGAGAAAACATCTTGTGCTTGATAATGAATGAAATAAACCATTATTGAAGGTTGATTACTTTCAGCTGATAAATGCATTACATTTTTTCCTCTATTTGTTGTTGCTTCTACAGTAGCTCCATTTTCTATTAGAAATTTTGCTATTTGAATATTTCCTTTACATGATGCGTAATGTAATGCTGTGTAACCTTCTGAAGTTTTTTCATTCATGAATTTTGATAATTGGTTTGATTGACCAAATCCTAATCTTTTTTTTATTTCTTCTATTATTAATTTTGTTATTTCGAATGAATCCATGAAGACACTTCGATGGAGACATGTGTAACCATCAGCTTCTTTATATTGCCATATTTTTATTGATGGGTTACCAAAGTATTCTAGGAGTAATGATGAATTTTTTTCTTTTATTGCTCTGAAAAATTCTGTTGCTGCTACTATGTCTTCATCGTTTTGACTATTAATGTTACTTAAACGAGTAAACATTTTTTTTATTTAAGAATTATGTTTTAAATGATTTTTAATATTTTTAATTTAATTTTTTTTATTTTTTTTTAATATTATAATATTATTTAAAAAAATAATTTTTAATTTTTTTTTATATTATGAATTTTTTTAATCAATTTCTTTTTTCTCTTCATCTGAAATTCCATTTGTAGAATTAGAATTATCACTAAGTCTATTATTTCTATTATCATTTTTTTTTTCTAACTTTATTGAATCAGAACAACAATTAGTAGCTTGTAAATCATTATTAATATCTCTATTTCCTTCTAAACTTTCAGTAGTCAAAATAATTTTATTAATCTTTTCATTAGTTTTATTAATATTTTTCATATTAACTTCTTCCAATTTATTTATAATATATTCAATTAAAAAATCCATTACTTCATCAACATTAATTTTCTTTTTAACACTAGTTCTAAAACATTTAATAAAATTATTTCTTTTAGCAAAATCAATAAAACTTTTATCATTTTTAATAACATTTTCATTAACTAAATCAATTTTATTTTGTACTAAAACACAAGGTAAAAAACTATCATCTATAAATCTAGTATTTTCATCAATATTTTTTTTCCATTTTAAAGTACTATAATTATAAAAAATAAATAAAAATTTACTCATCTAAAGACCTTTTATCTGTAATATCACAAAATATAATACAACCATGTGAATTTTTTGATAAAACTTTTGTCATTCCAATATATCTATCTTGACCTCCAATATCCCAAATTTGTACTTTATAAATATTATGTTTATATTCTTTTATTTTATAATTGAAATCTGTATTTATTGTTGCTTTATATTCAATGGGAAATTCATTTTTTAACCACATTCTACAAAATGATGTTTTTCCAGTATTAAATTTCCCTATTATTATTATCTTTATTTCAGATTTTGTTTTTTGTTTCATCATTTGATTTTTTTATATTTTTCTAATTTTAAATTTTAAATTTTTGAATAATGATTAATTTATTCTTTTTGAATTTTTATAAAATATATATTAATTTATTATTTTAAAATTATATATTTATTATTAAATTTATATATATAATAATAAATATATTTATTTATATTTTAAAAAAGATTATAAAATTATTTTTTTTTAAATTTATGAGTCACATGCTTGAAAATAAAATTGATATTAATTTTATCAAATTAAAAGAAATTCAAGATAAAACAGAAGAATCATATAATAAAATAATGAATGACTGTCTATTAAATAATTTTCAAAATATTGAGAATACAATTAAATTAATCAAACAACAATTTGAAGAAATAAAAAATAATTTCTTAAATGAGTTAAAAAATAATATTGAAGAAATAAAAAATAACAATCATAAAATTATAATAAGTAATGAATTTAAAATAGAAAATAATCTTATATCATTTGAAATACTTGGCTCAACAATAATAAATAAAGAATCAGCAGAATTAAATAATGATAATAATATAGATTTAGATTATAAAATAAAAAAAGAAAAAAAAATCGAAGAAAAAAAAGAAAATATAAAACAAGAGAAAAAAGAAGAAGAAAAAAAAGAACTAGAATTCGAAAAAAAAAAACAACAAAAAATAAAAACAAAAAGCCCAGAAGAAATAATAGAAGAAATAAAAAAGAATTTATCAAATGAAGAAAAAATCGAATTTCAACCTCCAATGATAGAAAAAAATCAATTATCAATATCAAATGCATTAAATGAAGGAATAATGGAAGAAGATGATGATTCTTCAAATTTTGAATTTTTACTAATTGATTTAGAAGTTAATTTAAATCAATATAAAGGACAAGTTTTTGATGATGAGAATAATAATGAGATTTTAGAAGTAATGAAACAAAATATTAATCAGAAAGGTGAAATAAATGTTAAAGATGATTTAAACAATAATAATATAAATTCTCCTAAAGATAATTTAAATAATAATTTATTAAATAATTTAAAACAAAATCCAAATATCATTAAAAATATGAATAACAATAATCCAAAATTAAAAGCAATATATCAAAAATATAAAAACAACATTCCAAAAAATGAATTAGAAGATGAAATAAAAAAATTAGATTACAAAGAAAGAAATTTAATAGAATTTTCATGTTTTTATCCAAATTCAAATTATTATAATACATATAATATATATTTAAAAATAAAAGAAAAAATAGATTTAGATAAAAAATTACCATTATTATTCTCATTTATAAATATTCCCCCTTTCTCATATATAAGTGGAGGAAGAGACTCAAATGCAAAAGAATTAAAAAAAATAATAAGAATACAAAGAACAGGAGAAAAAAAATGTGAATATATAGAAATGACAAATTTAAAAAAAGCACGTTCAAATCATACTTCAATTTATATTCCATCATTAAATTCAATTGCTTTTATTTCTGGTTCAAAAACTACAAGTTGTGAAATATTAAATTTAAATAATAATAAAATTATTGAATTAAAAGATTTACATATACAAAGAGAAGGAGCTTCTCCTTGTTTATTTAATGAAAAAATTTTATATGTTTTTTTTGGTTATAATACTAAAAGTGATAAATATATTACTTCTATTGAAAAATTAGATTTAAAAGAATTTAAAAATAAATGGGAAGAAATTACTTTTAAATTAACTTCAAGTAATATGAATTTATATCAAAAACAAAATTTATCTTGTATACCTTATTCAATGAATAATAAAGATGGAATTTTATTAATTGGAGGAATTGGAAATAATGGTATGGAATCTAAGGAAGTTTTATATTATTGTATTAAGACTAAATCAATTTCTGTTTTTCAAAATCTTAATTTTCCTAGTTCATATACTCATTTATCTTTTATTAATTATGGTTTTGATACTTATGATGATGTTTATAATTTAACTAATTTTGGAATTTTAATAAAATATGATCAAATAAAAGAAGAATTTACTCCAATTATGATTTAAATATTTATTATTTTTTTGATATTTTTATTTTGATATTTTTTTGAAAATAGAAAAATAATATTTAAAAAAAATAATTTTTACATATATTATAAAATTATATTTTCATTAAAAAAATATATAATTCCATTTTCAAAAAATGCCAAATTATGGAGATCCAAAATATTGGGAAGATAGATATAAAGATCCAAAAGGTTCATTTGACTGGTTAGAAGATTACAAAAGTTTAAAACCAACAATTCAAAAATTAAATTTATCAAAAGAAAATTCAAGAATATTAAATTTAGGATGTGGAAATTCTCCATTTTGTGAAAATATGTATGATGATGGTTTTCATAATATTGATAATATCGATATATCAAATAATGTAATTCAAATAATGAAAAATAGAAATATTAAAAGACCAGAAATGACTTTTCAAGTTATGGATGTTAGAAATTTAAATTTTAATAATTCAAGTGTTGATTTAGCTGTTGATAAAAGTACTATTGATGCTTTATTATGTGGTGATTATGCTTTTTTAAATGTGGCAAAAATGTTAAAGGAAGTTATTAGAGTTTTAAAAGGTAATTTTTTTTTTTATTTTTTTTTTATTTTTTTTAGTTGGAGGGTATTATATGGCAATTTCTTATGGGGAACCTAAAAATAGAACTTTTCATTTTCAAAGGAAGTTTTTAAAATTTGAAATTAAAACTATTAAAATTTCAAAAGGAAATGGAGATGATGCTAAAATTCATTATATTTATTTATGTAAAAAATTGGAAGGGGCTGATCAAGTTGCTGAGAAATTTTATAAACAGTGTTTAAAAGAAATTGATAGTTCTGCTGATAGTAAAAAATAAATTTTTTTTAGTAAATAATATATTAGTCTTATTATTTTTTTTTATTTTTTATTCTTTTTTTTTGAAATATTTATTTTAATGAAAATTTATTTTTTATTACTTTTAAAGGATTTTTTGACAAAATTTAATTATTTACTTAACTTTTATTTCCATATTTACAAAAATTTTATTTAATTATATTTTTTATTTTCCTCTTAATAAATAATTAATAAAAATATTTTTTTAACATATTATCTTCCATTATAATAAATAATGACAGAATGGGAAACATTAAAAGAAAAAGGAAATATATTTTTTAAATCTAAAAATTATGAAAGAGCAATAGATTTATACAACGAAGCAATAAAACTAGCACCAGATCAAGAAGTATTATATTCAAATAAAGGAACATGTTTAAAATGTTTAGGTCGATATAAAGAAGCAATAAAAGACTATAAAAAATCATTAGAAATAAATCCAAAAAATGTAAAAAACATAAAAAGATTAGAAAGTGTATATCTAATATTAGGAAATTATGGAGAAAGTTTAATTTTATTAGAAAAATGTGCTAATTTAGAACCAAGAGAATCATCTCATAAAAATGATATTGATAAAGTAAAACATTTAATAGAAGATTATGAATTAATAAAAGAATATAAAGTAAAAGAAGATTGGAATAAAGTAGAAGAAATTTGTTTAAGATTATTAAATGAATCAAGTGAATATACAGAATTAAAATTAGAATATATAAATTGTTTGATTGAAAATGTAAAATTATTAGAAGCAATATCATTTATACAAAATAAAGTAACAACAGATGAAAGAATAAAATATGAAGAATTTGACTATTATGCAACATTATGTTTATATTATGATGGTCAATATGATAAAGCAAAAAAACAACTTTTAATCCTTCAAAATAAATCAAATGACAGTTCAAAATATAATGATTTAAAAAAGAAAATAACAGAAATAAAAACAATAAAAGATAAATCAACAAAACTTTTTAAAGAAGGAAAATACAACGAAGCAATAGAAGAATATACTAAATTACTAGAATTTGATCCAAAAAATAAAAAATTTACATCAATAATATATGCAAATCGTGCTTTATGTTACAAAAAACAAAATAAAATAACAGAAGCATTGAAAGATACGAATTCATCAATAAAACTAAATCCCAATTACATAGGAGGATATTTAAAAAGAGGAAAAGTTTATGAAGAATTAAAAATGTATGATGATGCAAGAAATGATTATTCAACAGCAAAAAAATTAGATCCATCAAATCAAGATGCAATAAATTATTTAAACTATTTAAAAAATATTGAAAAACAAGTTAAAAAAAGAGATTATTATAAAATTTTAGAAATTGATAGAAATGCAGATGAGAAAACAATAAAGAAAGCTTATCGTAAAATGGCTTTGAAATATCATCCAGATAGAAATTCTGAAAGTGAAGAAAGTAAAAAAATGGCAGAAAAAAAATTTATTGATGTTAATGATGCTTATAATGTTTTAAGTGATCCTAAAAAAAAAAGAATGTTTGATCAAGGAATTGATCCTTTAAATCCTGAAGAAGCACAAAGTGGAGGAATGGATGTTAATTTTGGAGATGCTTCTAATATTTTCAGAATGTTTTTTAGAGGTGGAGGTGGTCCACAATTTCAGTTTTTTCAAAATGGAAGAGGAGGAAGAAGTCAAGGATTTCCAGGAGGATTTGAGTTTACTTTTCATTAAATTATTTTATAGAGTTTTTTGAGTTTTTTTTATAGATTTTTTTTTTGTTTTTTGGAATTTTTTGTTTTTGTTTTAGTTATGAGATTTTAAAGTGTTTTAAATTTTTATTTATTTATTTTATAAATTTTAAAATATTTTTAATTTTTTTTTATTAAATATAATTGTATTTTTTATTTTTATTCTTTATTAAGAATTTCTTTTATATATGTATTCTTTTTATTAAACAAATTATTTATTACTTTGTATATTGAAAAAAAGTAAGAATAATAATTTATTTAAAATGGAAATATTTAATAAATAATTTAATTTATAAAAACGATAATACATCAAAATGAGTTTCCTTCAAAGAATAATCCACAAAGGATTTGACATAGAAAGAAAATATCTTTTCACTCATTTACCTCAAAAAATAATATTAGTACGTCATGGTCAAAGTGAAGCAAATTTAGATCCAAAAGTTTATTCAAATACACCAAACAACAAAATAAATTTAACAGAAAAAGGAGAAAAAGAAGCAAGAGAAGTAGCAGAAAGAATACAAAAAATAATAAATCCAAAAGACACATTAAAATTTTATGTATCATCATATAGAAGAGCAATACAAACATATAATCAAATAGAATATATTTTCAAACAAAAAAATTATATTTTTGATACACAAATTGAACCTCTTTTAAAAGAACAAGAATTTGGAATGATGGCAAATATTACAAAAGAAAAAAGACAAAAAAGACTTTTTATTGGGAAATTTTATTATCGAGCTGATGGAGGAGAAAGTGGTTCTGATGTTAATAGAAGAGTTGAAGAGTTTAAAAAAAAATTATTTGATGAGATTGAATTTGGAGGAAAAAAATATAAAAATATTATTTTAGTCACTCATGCTTGTTTTTTAAGAGTTTTCACTATGAATTTATTAAATTTTCCTATTGAAACTTATCATAGAATGGCAAAACCTAAAAATTGTTGTTTTTGGATTTTTGAAAAAAATAAGAAATTTAATCCTAGTTTTGAAAATATTTATAGTATTAAAAATAAAATTGAATATTATACTTATTGATATTTATTTTATTAAAAATATAAAATTCCTTCTATTTATTTTTTTAAAATATTGGATTTAATTATTAAGTTTTTTTTTATTCTTGAAACTTTTTTTTTGTTATTAAATATATTTCATCATAATATTTTCTTTTAAAATTTTTTATTCAACTTTTAATATATTAAATACTCATCTTTTACTATTTACATTTGTATTATAAATTCCATTAATTATATTATAGAACAACATTTAAACTTTGAATTTTTTTTTGCTACATTTTCACTCATATCACAATTATATTGTTTATAACTTTCAATTTCAATAATTTCAACATCTTCATTTATTTTAACACTTTTTTTATTTGTATTCTCACTTTTTTTTCTTTTTTTTGATTTACTTATTATTGAAATATTATCAGTACTACTATCCTTTTTATTATTATGTTTCTTAATGCTTTTTTTTTTATGAATATTTGGTTCTGGATTTTCAATATTTATTTCAATATTATTAGGATCAATTTGTTCTTTTTCTTTGCTACCTATTTTTTTTGTTAAACTTCTATTTAATATATTTGATTTATGTGTATTTTTTTTTGGACTTGATGGTGCAGAACTCATATATTTATTTATTATATAAATGAATTAAAATGTAAAATAGAAATATTTTAGATTTTTCTTTATTATTATTTATATTTTAAAAACATTATTTAAAAAATAAATCATTAAAATATAATTAATATTTACTTTAATAAAGAAAATAAATGAAAATATTATTAAATATTTATTTAATATTTATTAATATACTATTAATGATTAAGTTTACAAAGTTTTCTATTACAAGTATCATAATCAGAATTATTATTATTCTGTTTTATTTCCTTTATTTATTTATTATTTTCTTCTTTAAATTTATCTCTAAATTTTAATTCTCTACTAGTTTTAGGTCTAGGATTTTTTTTATATTCATATAATTGTATTTTTTTCATAACTTTATCTCTCAACATATGTTCTTTTAAATTATCAATATCATTCCATTCTTTTTTTATAATCTCATGAATTATATTTAATATTTCCCTATGTTGAACTCTATCAATACTTTCATTATCATCATTAAATTTTTCTTCTAATTCTTTTTCTAAAGCAAGTGATTCACGAGAAACTAATTTAAATTCATCTTCCATTTTTAATCTTATTAATCTTTTGTCATATAAACTTTCAGTTAAATAATTTTTATTTAATCTTTTTTCATCATATTTTATTTTTTTTATTATTTCATTTAAAATTTTTTTTCCTTTATCATTTAAATAATTTGATACTCTTTCTGCATATTTTTGAGCAATTTCTTCTTCATCAATTAAAATTTTATTTTTATTATCATTTTTTCTATTTGTATCAAAACCAAATTCTTTATTTATTTTATTTATATCAAAATGTTCTTCTTTTTTATCAAAAAAGCTTTTTATTTTTCTTTTATGTTCTATATTTTTATTAATTTTACTATTTAAATCATAATTTTGATTTAATAAAAATGATTCTTTATTTGCATCAAATTGAATACTTTTTATATAATTTATTATATTTCTTCTTAATTGTTTATTAAATGCTTTTTTTATATTTTTATTATTACTTTGATCAACGGTTCTAGTTTTAAAAGAATTAGAAGAAAAAGGTCTCAACCTAAATGATATACTTGTATTATTTTTATTATTAGAAATCATTGAATTATTTGTAGTATTTACAGTAGTTGAAATTTGAGTATTTTGAAAAATGTCTGAATTTAAATTTTTAAATGAATTATTGTTTTTATTATTTCTTTTAAAACCTGAACTTATTCTTTTTTCTTTAAATGTACTTATATTATTATCATTATTATATATTTTAGTAGGATTTCCATTTTTAATTGATAATGATAAAATATTTAAAGAATTATCTTTATATTTTTTATTTGGATTTTTTGTATAAATATCCATATATTTACTTTTAATTTCTGAATAATCAAATTTTTCATTTGCAGTTCTATTAAAATTAAATCTATCTGTATTTGAAGGCTCTTCAAACTTTTGTTTTAATGTAAATTTTTTCCTTTGTTCACCCATTATAATTTCTGCTTTTAATTTATTTAATTTTTTCAATTTATTATATTTTCTATTATATTTGAAAAGAGAATATACTTTTTTCTTTTTTTTATCAATAATATTCTTAACTAAATCAAAATCAAAATCTTCTTTTTCATTTTTATTCTTTTTTTTTTTTTTATTTTTTTTTTTTTTTTTTTTTTTTTTTTTTTTTTATTTTTTTTACTTTTAAATTCTTTAATTTCTTGCAAATATTTTGGAGTATAAACATCTTTTTCAATATAATCTTCATCATCATAATTATCAATAATATTATAAGATAATTGAATAGATTTTTTTAAAGAATTAGAAGTATGTAAACCACTTTTACTTAAAGAATTAACTGCTTGAAAATCTAAATTTGAAGAAGAATGAATCATTGCTTCACAAATGTTAGTCATTGAATTAACTAATAAATCCATATTTTCACTTATTCTTGATGATAATGAATTAAATCTGTTATATTTTATTTTGTTTTGATTTATTTTATATTTTAATCTTTGAGGAATCCCATTTGTCTTTTGTAGTTTCATTTATTTTTTATTTTTTAATCATATCAAATATTATTATTTACATTTATGATATTTTAATTAATTATAATTTTTTTTATTTATTTACTTCTTAAAAAAATATTAAAAAATATATTATTATCATGAATTGATAAATATTGATAATAATTTAATTATGATAAATCAATCATTAATATTTTTTGGTGTTGTGAAAAAATGTATTAATTAATAATTATTTCAAAAAAAACATTCAATATAAAAGTAATAAATATAAATATATTAAATTAATCTAATTATTTTTTTATGAATAAATATTCAATAAAATTTGATGTTATTATTATATCATTTTAATTCATTGTGCAGTATAATTATATTAAATTATTGTTTTTTTTGAATTATCACATAAAATAATTTTATTTAATCTTTGAATAAATTTTTATATTATATTAATTAATATATTTCTTTTTTGTTGGGGTTTGTTGTT
>Ga0256407_10003254_pt1 | contig 29307 bp, 21 predicted proteins | sample RumenRJG_04DNA_FD_193489 | JGI IMG/M metagenome (GOLD analysis project Ga0256407, IMG submission 193489) | Bovine rumen microbial communities from Lethbridge, Alberta, Canada - RJG_04 | ecosystem: Host-associated > Mammals > Digestive system > Stomach > Rumen | place: Canada: Alberta...
GGCGGAGATGATTTGATTATAATTATTTTTTTTCTAATAGAAGATGCGGCTTCCACGAAGCCGCATCTTCTATTAGATACTGTGTCGTAATACTTATTTCACCAGCACTTTCTTGCCACCATGGATGTATATCCTGCCTTTCTCGGGCTGGGAAACTTCCTTGCCCTCAAGGTCAAACCACGCACCTTTGTCGTCAGCCTTCACTCTAACCGGATGAATGCCTTCGGGTGCGGGCAATTCCACAATGCCACCCTTGAAGACATCTGTTGTCCAGCCGGCAGCGATGTAGGCCGCTCTCTTGCCGTAGGGCACGGTGAGTACGCACTTAGGGGAGATATTCTTGAAGGCATCCTTGCCGAAGGCATAAGGTGTTTCTATGAGGCATGTTACGGAGTCGAGTGCCGTACAGCCTTCAAACGCCGATGCACCGATACCTTTTGCCACAGAGGCGGGGATGGTTATCTTGGTGAGGCTCGTACAGTTTCTGAACGCTGTTTCGTATATCTTGAAAATGATGTCAGTAAGGATTACGGAGTCCAGACTGACACAATCCTCGAAGGCACTGACCTGAATACTGACGCTTGTGGTTGTTTCGGGGAATGTCACGGATTTTAGGGAAGTGCATCCCATGAAAGCCTCTTTCCCCAAATTGTATATGTAGTTTCCTGCGGTAAAACTGGTTATTTTCTTGCAGTCTTTAAATGCGTAATCTCCAATGAATCTTACTGAAAGCGGCACACTGACATCTGCCAAATTTTGGCAGCCGTTGAAAGCGTCTTTGCCGATGGAGTTTATAGTGTTCGGGATAATAACGGAGGACAGGCTCTCACAGCCGTTAAAAACACCGTTTTCCAATTTAGTCATTGTATTGGGCAATTCTATTTCTGTCAAGTATTTGCATCCCCTGAATGCATATTCTCCTATAGATTGCATTCCTGATGGTATATTGATGGATGACAACAGAACGCATCCGTCAAAAGCATATGCACCTATAGTTACCATCAAGGGCGGCAGGGTAATAGTCCGGATGAGGCGACAGCTTTGAAATGCCTGGTTGCCGATATGTGTGAGCTTGCTTGGCATGTTGACGGTCTTGAGTACCGGGCATAGTACGAATGCCTTGGCACCGATGCTCGTCACGGGGCATCCCAATGCCATTTCCCTGATTTTGGCTGCAGAGATTGTCGCTAATGTTGATTTTGCCATAATAGCATATTGTCCTGACTTGACATAGGACAAATTGTCATATACAATCGCATGGTTGTTGTGTGTTGTGCATACAAAAAACAACAGTATGGCTAAAATCCTTGTTTTGTTCATATGTCTGTCTTGTTATGGTTTAATGGCTATTTGTATTTTTGTCTTGTTCGTGGGATTCTGCTTCCATGCAAAGATATAAAAAATATTTATAATTCAATATACTTGGTTGTTTTTTAGAAAAGTTACGTGCTTTGCAGCTTGTCAGAATAATGTCGTCACGGCACAAAAATCTTATTGCGGGGATAAAAATGCGGGTAAAAAAACGGGAGGACACCTGTATGGCGTCCTCCCGTTTTGAGAAGAATAATGTTATATCAGATAGACCAGTCTTCCTTGGTCTTTCTCACATAATTCTGATAGCGTTTCTGAGCTGCCGCCTTAGTGGCGTCATAGAGTTCCTGTGCCTGCTCCGGAAGTGCTTTCCTGAGTGACAGGAAGCGGACCTCTCCGTCGAGGTAATCTTGGAACTTATCCCATTGCGGTTCCTTGGAATCCAGCGTGAACGGGTTCTTGCCTTCGTCGGCGAGTGCCGGGTTATAGCGCCACAAGTGCCAGTAGCCACACTCAACGGCTTTAGCCTCTTCTGCCTGGCTCTTGCCCATGCCGCCCTTGGCTTTTAAGCCATGGTTGATACATGGAGCATATGCGATAATGAGTGACGGGCCGGGATAAGCCTCAGCCTCACGTATGGCTTTGAGACATTGTGCCTGGTCGGCACCCATTGCGATTTGGGCTACGTAGACATAACCGTAGGTGGCCTGCATCAGACCGAGGTCCTTCTTGGTAACGCGTTTGCCGCTTGCAGCGAACTGGGCGATGGCGCCGATAGGTGTGGCTTTGGATGCTTGACCACCGGTGTTTGAGTATACTTCCGTGTCAAGAACAAGGATGTTGACATCCTCGCCTGAAGCCAGAACGTGATCCAAACCACCATATCCGATGTCGTAAGACGCACCGTCACCGCCGATAATCCATTGGCTGCGCTTAGGCAGATAATGGGTTAGTTCAAGAAGTTCCTTGCATGTCGGGCAACCGGCATTGGCACCTTCCTGGATGAATGGTACGAGTTTCTCGGCGGTTTCCTGACTTTCCTTGGCGTTGTTCTGCTTGTCAATCCACTCCTGAGCGGCTGACTTATATTCAGCTGAAGTCTTGTCGCTGGAGATCATCTCTTTCAGAAGTTCGTTGATTCTCTGGCGCATCTTCTTGTTTGCCAAAACCATACCCAGGCCAAACTCGCAGAAGTCCTCGAAGAGGGAATTTGCCCACGCGGGTCCCTGGCCTTTTTCGTTTGTGGTGTATGGTGTTGAAGGAATAGAGCCTGAGTAAATGGAAGAACAGCCTGTAGCGTTGGCTACCATCTGACGGTCGCCAAAGAGTTGACTGATGAGCTTGACATAAGGTGTCTCACCACAACCGGAACATGCACCGCTGAACTCAAAGAGCGGAGTAGCAAACTGGCTCATGCGCGGATTGGCTGTAATGTCAACGAGACTCTGCTTGGATGTGACATTCTTGATGCAGTATTCCCAGTTTTCGTCTTCCTTTTCCTGACCTTCCAGTGGAACCATCTCAAGGGCTCTGACTGTCTCTCCGTCAACTTTCTTGCCGAGGCAAACGTCAACGCAGTTGCCGCATCCTAAGCAGTCCATAACATCAACCTGTACACGGAATTGCATGCCCTTGAACTGAGCCGGAGCCTTGATTTCGAGTGTTTCAGCATTGAAACCGGCTTTTTCCTGCTCGTCCATGACAAACGGACGGATGGCAGCGTGAGGACAAACAAATGCGCACCTGTTGCACTGAGAGCAGAATTCTGCTTTCCAGACAGGAACGAATGCAGCTACGCCACGCTTCTCGTATGCGGCAGTGCCTTGCTTCCATGTGCCGTCTTCCAGACCTTTGTATGCGCTGACAGGAAGAAGGTCACCATTTTGGGCATTGATGGGACGTACCAGATTGGTGATATAGTCTGGTTCTTCGCGCTTGATGGGTTCATCGTCTGCAAGATTCGCCCATGCGGGGTCAACGGTAAGCTGTTTGTACTCATTGCCACGGTCTACGGCCTTGTAGTTTTTGTCTACAACATCTTGTCCTTTCTTGCTGTAAGACTTGACGATAAACTTCTTCATCTGCTCTACGGCAAGGTCAACGGGAATAACCTCTGTAATGCGGAAGAATGCACTTTGGAGGATGGTGTTGGTACGGTTGCCAAGGCCTATTTCCTGAGCTATCTTCGTTGCATTGATGTAGTAAACGGTGATATTGTGCTGAGCAAAGTACTTCTTGATGTTGTTGGGAAGGTTCTCAACGAGTTCATCACCGTCCCAGATGGTATTCAGAAGGAATGTTCCGCCGTTGCGTAAACCACGCAGGACATCATACATCCTCAAATATGCCTGCACGTGACAAGCTACGAAGTTAGGAGTCTTGATTTGATAGGTTGAGCGGATAGGCGTATCACCGAAACGCAGGTGTGAGCAGGTGAAACCGCCTGACTTCTTGGAGTCATATGAGAAGTATGCCTGACAATATTTATTAGTGTTGTCACCGATAATCTTGACAGAGTTCTTATTTGCACCTACCGTACCGTCGGCGCCAAGACCAAAGAACTTGGCCTCAAAGATTCCTTCGCCGCCCAGAGCCATTTCTTCCTCAAGCGGCAGAGAGGTGAACGTGATATCGTCAACGATGCCTAATGTGAAGTGATCTTTGGGTTGTGGCAACTTGAGGTTGTCGAAAACAGAGATAATCATTGTCGGTGTGGTGTCGCTTGAAGCCAAACCGTAGCGGCCGCCTATGATAGCGGGCGCATTCTCTATGCCATAGAATGCTTCCTTGACATCAAGATACAAAGGCTCGGCATTTGCGCCCGGTTCTTTTGTACGGTCAAGCACAGCGATGCGTTTCACTGTCTTAGGCACAGCAGCAAGCAAATGCTTGACAGAGAATGGGCGGTAGAGGTGCACGCTTATCATGCCGACCTTTTCACCCTTCCCAACAAGATAGTCGATTGCTTCACGAGCAGCCTCTGTGGCGGAGCCCATCAGGATGATAAGGCGCTCTGCGTCTTTGGCACCGTAGTACGAGAACAACTTATATTCGCGACCGCATATTTTGGATACTTCTGCCATATATTTCTCGACAATCTCGGGGATAGCGTCGTAATATCTGTTCGCACTTTCACGATGAGCGAAGAATGTCTCTGGGTTTTCAGCCATACCTCTTGCTACAGGATGCTCTGGTGTCAGTGCACGTGCGCGGAACTCTGACAACGCTTTCTGGTTGAGTAACGGGCGCAGCTCTTCCTGATCAATGGCTTCAATCTTCTGGTATTCGTGAGATGTACGGAAGCCGTCAAAGAAGTTGATGAAAGGTACACGCCCCTCTATGGTGGCGAGGTGCGCAACGGCGCTCAGGTCCATAACTTCCTGTACACTGCCTTCGCAAAGCATTGCGAAACCTGTCTGGCGACATGCCATAACATCGCTATGGTCGCCAAAAATTGAAAGTGAATGAGTCGCAACAGTGCGCGCGCTGACATGGAATACACATGGGAGTAATTCGCCTGCAATTTTATACATGTTGGGAATCATCAGCAGCAAACCCTGGGAAGCTGTGAATGTCGTTGTCAAAGCACCTGCATGCAGAGAGCCGTGGAGAGCACCTGCAGCACCACCTTCACTCTGCATCTCCTGGACAGAGACTGTGTCACCAAATAGATTTTTTCTTCCTTTGGAAGCCCAGTCATCAACGTGTTCTGCCATGGGGGAAGAGGGTGTGATAGGATAGATAGCAGCAACTTCGGTAAACATGTAGGCCACATGTGCGGCTGCTTCATTACCATCACAGGTCATAAATTTTTTTTCTTTTGCCATTTTATAATTATTTATACTATTATTGATGTTTCTGTTGTTTAGAATATAAAACCGAATAGCCAAATCGGAATGTCTCCATTGTGGCTGACTTCACAGTTATAACGTGCATATAACAAGTCGTTGTCTTTGCGCCGTTTGTCTGTCTTGTTGCAAACGCATATCTTGTGATTGTTTACAATAAAAATACCCGGCTTCTGTCCTGTCTCAACTGTATGGTGACGCCATACGCTATTGGTGAAGAAAGTCTCCATGATGTCTTGTTCGCGTGGAGTGTCATTCAACAGGGCATAAAGCAGATTTGTATTGTGTAATAAAATCCTGGCAGGCTTTTTCGGGCCGTTTGTACCACTTTTGTATATCTGATGAATTAGGCGTGCGTCTTCAAGACTATTCATGTAGTTCATGACAGTGGCGCGGGAGGTCTGAATCTCTTTGGCGAGATAGCTGACATTGGGAGAGTTATTTTGATTGACAGTCAGCAGATAAAGCAATTGTTTCAGTCGTGTAAGATACTTGATGTCGATCTGTTTGATGAATAGAATGTCAATCTCTATCATGGCGTTCAGATTCTTCAAAAGCCGTTCGGTAAAATTATAGCTCTCTTGATAAAACGGGTAGTATCCGTGATGCAAATAGTTTTGTAGATATATCCAAGGGCGCACTTTCATCAAGATATTCTTTTGAACCTGTTCTGTGTTGAAAAGAACTTCCTCCAATGTGACGCGAGGTAGATTCTCGTGTGTCTGCTGATTGATATATTCACGCAGTGAGAAACCGTGGAGAAAGTAACATTTGCTCAAGGTGTTGATCTCATGATCTTTTGCTTCGGCTTGCTCAACGGTCGTTGTGGAATATATGATGTTAAGCTGAGGGTATGTGTGATAACATTCGCATATCATGTCTCTCCAGCCTTCCTGTTTATAGATTTGGTCGATGACGAGGACTCTGCCGCCGCGTTTGACAAACTCACCTGCGAATTTGACGAGACTGCAACCTTGGAAATAGAAGCTGGACATGCTGATGTACAAACATCTTTCCGACTGTGGATTAAAGTGCAGTTTGATGTATTGTAATAAAAAACTTGTTTTGCCAACACCGCGCGGACCTTTGATGCCGATTAGACGATGACTCCAATCAATCTCATTCATCAAAGCTCGAGGCACAGATGCATCGGTATGCTCAATAAGGTAAGCATGTCTGTGAAAGAAGTTGTCCATATCCTATGTTTAAGTTACAAAGATATAATTTTTTTTACAATTTCTGTCGCATGCATGGAATTATAGATGCAAAAAAAATAACTTTGCATCGTGAAAGTTTTTTATTTCAACTACTCGCATGATGTGCAGCTTTCTTCAGGAGATACAATGTATAATCTCTCAAAGAATGTCCGTGCATTGGAGTTTGCGTTGCAACCGTTGGCGATTTTTTCTAGTGCATTTGGTGACGTCGTAGCCGTACATCCGGAAATGGTGAGCGCATGTGAGGTGTTTTATAATCGTGATTTTTTTAAGGGTGTTAAATTCGTGTCTGCATCCTCAATGCCCGCCGCACCGGTGGAACCTTGGGGATGGGATGCCGGTGTTGCTCTCGTAATTAAGAAGGCGATGCAGACTGATCGTTATGTGTTGAAACAAGACCAACTGACAAAAATCAGGATGTTGTCTTCCAGGCAAAACGTATCAGTATGTTTGGATAAGCTATTTTCGTTAATGCCTCAGACGCCACTATGCGGGAGGTCCGATTTTTATATCTTAAAGGAAAAACTCATGGCCGAGATGCCACAAAAATGTGTTTTAAAAGCGCCTTGGTCAAGCAGCGGACGTGGAATAAGATATAAAAATGGTGCGTTGGACGATAGGCTCGAAGCATGGATAGATCGCGTGCTTCAGGTTCAGGGTGGCATAGAGGTAGAACCGTATTATGATAAACTCAGTGATTGGGCGATGGAATTTTATGCAGATGCTGACGGAAAAGTTTCTTACACGGGTTTGTCACGTTTCTTTACATCACCATTATCTGGTTACACTGGCAATTTGGTAGCTCCACAGGAACAGTTGGAAAGGGAGTGGTGTGCTCAACTGCCTGCATATGTCTTTCAAGATGTGAGACGCAGTTTGGAGATAGTCCTGTCACAAATGGTAGAAGGTGTTTATTACGGACCTATAGGCGTAGATATGATGTTCTGTAAGGTAGGAGACGGTGTCGTGTTGCATCCGTGTGTTGAAATCAATTTCCGAAGAACTATGGGACAGGTGGCACAGAGTGTTGCCGAGAGATTTCCATCGTCTGTTCCGTCACGCATGGAATTGGTGTACAAACCATCTCCGACGGCTCTACGTGCTTTTTTTGCTTCAAAAGATGCCGATGCTGTTCGTTTGCTTACTCCACTGACAGATAAGACACAATTTGCCGCATATTTGGATTTTATCGTTTAAGATAAGTGCCAAAGACATTATATTTTCCTTTTTTCTTCAGACCGTAGATGGTATAAGTTCCCGGCGGCAAACAGGAGAGATCTAATGTCTGTTGATAGGGAAGAGTCATTACTTCTTGTCCCAATTCATCTGTAATGTAGATGAAGCGAGCTGTATTTGGAGGTAAGTTCAGCGTGCCTGTATCGTTTATGGTTATATTTCCGTTAAGGATGTGGCTCTCCTTTATGGTACTCACAGGTGGTGTGTTCAAGTATGCAGGTTCACTCTCGTTACCGTAGCGGTCAATGGCTGTGATGGCATAATATGGCAGCAGGCCTTCGGTAATGTTGAGTTTGATAGGGTATGAGTTTCTTTTGTGCCTTATTTTGACGAAATGAAGAGGATTCTCAATATCTACTGGGAAATGGTTGTCAAAGTAGATATTGTATTCAACAGGGTTGCCCTCTTCTGCCGCAATACTGTCCCATACCAGTTCGTGGCCATTTGGTGTGCTTACAAAACGCAGGTTCTGAGGTTTGGGCGGTGCGGCTCTGTTCAGCCATGTCATGGCAGGTGTGAGGGCTGGCAGGGCATATATGTCATGTTGCAAGAGTTTGTAGGCTGACTTGTAGTTTTCAATGATAAACTTACTGCGGAAAAACGCTTGTCCTCCGGATTGGATGGCCCGTGAAAAGCGTATTTCTTTCTCAATAGTCTCCAAATTCCAATTTCCTTCTCTGCTGTCCAGCTTGTATGCTGCCAGTCCGTTGACAATAGGTCTCCCGTAGGAGGATTCTTTCCAATCCAGGGCAAAAGGGTAGAAGTTCCTGCCTGCCTGGAAGTACATCATCGGGACGAGCATATCCATGATGCCTTCCTTGAGCCATCCTTGTGCGTCTTGGTATACAGTGGAATAGGCATTCCACCCATAGGAGGACTGGTTGGGCAGGTTGTCGTGTTTTCCGACAGGCGAGCAACTGAGCCACACCCATGGCTTGATGTTTTTGATGGCAGTGTGGATGGTCTTAACGACTTGTGTCACATTCTGACGGCGCCAGTCGCTGAGTCTCATCCCATGTCCGTATTTACGATATGTTTGATTGTCGTTAAATCGTATGGATTGTTCGGGATATCTGATATAGTCTAAATGTATACCGTCTACGTCATAGTTTTGGACTATTTCTGCGCAGATGTCCGCAAGGTAGTGGGCTGTGCCGGGCATACCTGGGTTAAGCATCCAGAACTCGCTTGTCTTGATGCACAGTGACGGCACGCGTTTCTGCATGGCGCTTCTGCCCAGCAGGTTAGCATTTCTGAAGTTATGTCCTGGAAATGCCACTACCCATGCGTGCAGTTGCATACCGCGTTTGTGGCACTCGTCAATGGCAAATGCCAGAGGATCGTAGTTGGGCGATTTGTTCAGATGTCCTGTCAGGCATGCATCCCAGGGCTCTATGGCAGAAGGGTATATAACGGTGGATCGCACCCTTGTCTGTAAAAAGACAACATTGAAATTGGCTTTCTGCAGCAGGTCAAGTTGGGCGCATAGTTCATCCTTCTGTCGCTGTATAGTCGTGGCATTATATGCTTTTGTGTGTGGCCAATCCAGTCCGCCAAGGGTGGTCAGCCATACGGCACGCACCTCTCTTTTGGCGGCAGGTGTTATAATTCCCATGCTTGTCTGCATGGAGGCAAAAAACAGGAGAAGGAAAAGTGATAGAAATCTCATTTTTAGTGTAGCGATTGCAAAATTAATATTTTTATTGTCTTTATCACGATAGTTTTTTATATTTTTGCATACATATGACAATATTGAATATACAATTATATCAGTTTATGAAAAAGTTTATTTTATGCGCACTGTTACTCATGGTCGGTTTCGGTGCTAAGGCTCAATTTGAGGCAGGTACAAAGTACTTGGGCCTTTCAACGACAAGTTTGGGATTATCTTACAGTACCAGTGAACGATTCCGCCTGAATCTGGATGCTACAGCAGGTTATTTTATCGCTGACAAGGTGTTAATCAAGGCTAATGTAGGATATGATCATACAAAGAATATTGATGATTTCTCAGCTGGTCTGGGCGGGCGTTACTATTTCTTGGAGAATGGTATCTTCCTTGGCGCAGGTGCTGAATTCGTGCACTATACATCAAGCAGTAATGATGTTATGATACCAGTAGAGGTCGGCTATGCCTTTTATTTGAACCATTATATTACGATAGAACCGGCTGTATATTACAAAATGAGTATGGACAGTTTCAGCAATAAGAGTACTGTCGGCCTTAAGGTCGGATTCGGATTCTATTTCTAAAACTGTAGGTCATTTCTAATATACATGAAGCTGGTTCTGCCCGACGGAGCTGATGTCTGTGGTGCTCGCGTGTTGCTGCACGCCTGTTGTGCGCCTTGTTCTTCTTCCGTCGTGGAGTGCATGTTGCAGAATGGGATGCAGCCTGCTGTTTATTTCTGCAATCCTAATATTTTTCCTCTGGAGGAATATGAAATCAGAAAGGAGGAACTGAAACGCTTCTTGTTCGAATCGCATGTGCCGTATTTTGAGGATAAGTATGACCATGCCGCATGGTTGGAATGTGTCAATGGGCTTGAAGATGAGCCGGAACGTGGAGCTCGCTGCCAGAAATGTTTCTATTTGCGGATGAAGCGTACTGCGGCATATGCAAGCCGGAATGGTTTTAAGTTTTTTACCACTACGCTGTCATCTTCCAGATGGAAAAGCCATGATCAGATTGTTGAGGCTGGCAATATGGCAGCCGCATTGTATCCGGGCGTGATATTTTGGACGCAAAACTGGCGTAAGGGCGGTCTCCAGCAGCGCAGGGCGGAACTGCTTCGCGAGAAGAATTTTTATAATCAATTGTATTGTGGTTGCGAGTTCAGTCTCAAGGCCATGGAAAACAGAGTGAAAAAATGAAAAATGTAAGTTTGTTATTATTAGGAGTTTGTCTCCTTGCCGCATGTGGCAAAAGCAGGATACCTGACGGATATTATGTCAACAAAGATGCGACAGGTATATCGTGTGTTGTTTTCCAGATAAAGGGAGACACCATAATCTGGCAGAATGATTACAGACAGCCGGGCAAGGCGTTTAAATATACGCTGTCCTCCGGTAAAATCAAAGGCCATTGCCTGACGGAAGATGAGAACTTGGAAAAAGACTATAAGTTTGTAGACGACAGTATCATTGTCAATAAGCAAATGTTCGTTCCCTTCAATCCGCACATAACTAAACTGCCGGAAGGTAATTACGAGAATTATATGTCAGTTCCTCTTGAAACTTTCAAACTCAGAATTTTTGGTGATTCCGCTGAATTGAAGAGCTACAGATACGATGAGTTGCTTTTAACAACACGCAACAAAATTGCCATGAAAGGAAGTGATACAATAGTCGTGTCTTATAACAATGACAGTGTTGTCAAGGAGTCAAAGATTCTGGCTATCTATGACGGATTCATCGTCAACGAGCTGAGATATGTGAAGATAGATTAGCGCTGAGCTATCATTTGCAATACCGCGGGGTGAATTATATTCCAAAAAGGATTTAATTCACCCCGTGTCTTTTTTATGGCCTTTATGTAATTACAGGACCTGCACGTGTTTTATAACGGATAAGTGTTTCCGCATGGTGTCGTAGATTTTTCGGTTCCAGCCCGTGGAATATACGTTCTGTCCAATGGAATGTACGTTCCATCCTTTGGAATATACATTCTATCCCGTGTAACGTAGGTGTGTAATGATGTATAATCTGATTAGAACTTCCAATGCAGGTCTACGCCAAGCTGGAATGGCGTCCCTTTTTGATAATATTTGCGTTGAGACGATTCAAAGTAGAACGAATTGTACTTTGTGCATGTGAGGTTGTCGCCCCAAAGGTTGACGCTCCATTGTCCGAAGTCAAACAGCACATGGGCTTTGAGTGTGCAGTAGAGGTTTTGACGTGCGGTGTTTTCTTCGTTCCAATAAATGCGGCCAAGGCCATTGCCTTGAACGCCGACAATGATGTTTTTCAGCAGATTGTTGTCGTTGGACATAATGTTGTAGTCTGCTGCGAGAAGGGCATTGTGCTCGGGTATGAAGGGAACGATGTTGCCGGTGTAGTCGGTTGTTCCGTTGTTGTAATCATAAAACTCAGAATGTGTGTAACCGTAGTTGGCGTGCCATGCCAGGCGGTCTTGCAGTAGTTTGCCTCGCAGACTTAGTTCCAGTCCGCAGCTATGGCTCTCGCCGGCATTGACCATAATGCGCCCGAAGCCACTGGATACCATGCGGGAAATCTGCTGATTCCTAATGTCCATGAAGAAAACGGAGAAATCAGCCATGAGCATATTGTCCAATAGGTTGAGGTGCGTTCCGACTTCGTAATTCCAGCACTGCTCGGGTTTATATGTAATGGTGTTTTTTACTTCGGGCAGTTCGGCGATGGGGATGTTTTGGTCAATGGCGTCCTTGATGGACAGGAACATGCTTGCCATTGCCGGCATTTGCTGGGCATGTTCATCCATAGTCTGGTCCAGATAATCTTTGGTCTGTTTCATCATGTCATTCTGCATGACGGAAGAAAGTATGTCTGAAAACATCTGGATGTTGTAGCCTCCGGCACGTTGTCCCTTGGCAACAGACAGATAGACATTACCCAGTTTGTTGGTGAAATCATATTGCAATGCAATCTTCGGCAACAGACTTGTCCTGTTGTTCTTTATTTTCCCGGATAATATCTCAGAGGAGAAAAAGTCTTTATCAATGTTGTGTGAAGTCATTTTGAAATTGAAGTTCACGGGTGCGCTGCCCACATAGCTGAGTTCCTGATGCTCGTTGTCAAGGCGCAAACCCAATGTTAACGCCAACCGTTCTGTCAGAAAATCGTGCAGAGTGCCCTGAAGGAACAGTGCTCCATTGACTACGGGGTTGCGGAATCGGCTCTGCGCTGTGAAAGCAGGGTCGGTGATGCTCAGTGCCATTGGCATGGCACTTGTCACTGGTTGTCCTGTGCGTGGATTGGTGACGGTGACCGTCGGTGTGGGTATGTTGTTTGCAATTGCGGTGTTTATCATGTCAACACCATCGGAATGGAATGTTACGGGACTCTGTGTGCGGATAGCCTGATATAGGGCAAATAGTCCGCCAGTCCATTCCCAACGTTTGAACGGTTTGCTCTTTAACGTAAATTCTTCAGACACAGTGTTGCTCTTCTGTCTCTGCTCCATGGAGAAGAAATCCTTGTAGGTGAAGTCCTGGTCCATGTGCATACGGTCAGACAGGTTGCGGAAGCTGGTGACAGAACTGAGTATAAAAGGCTCACCCTCCCATACGGCCTTGAAATTTGTGCTGAAGAGATTTCTGCGATATGAACTCTGACGGTTGGATGTGATGCGGTCTATGGCATTGGGAATCTCCGTACCTGAGAGTTGACCGCCATAAAAATAAGGGTAGCCGTCTTCGTCGGAATATTCGTAATTGGCATTCCAGTCCAGAAACCATTTTTCACTGGGATGTAAAACCAGTTTGGCGTTGAACCCGAAGGCATCATTGCCTCCGACTTTACGGTCCAGACTGTCATTATGGAAGAAACCGTTGTTGGTCTCATAAAAGCCTCCGAGACTGAAAGCCACTTTGTCGGATATCTTCTGATTTGTCGTGGCAGAAACCTTGATAAGTTCGTTGCGTGTCGCACCACTGACGTTGATGTCTGTACCTTGGTGATAGAGCGGATTGCGTGTGTAGAGTCTGAGAATACCGCCCATGGCGTTGCGGCCGTAAAGTGTGCCCTGGGGACCTCTCAGCACGTCAATGTGGTCTATGGAAAAGAGATTTAATGTGTATTCACTTTTTTCAGCAACAGGAGCATCGTCAACATAGAGTGCCACGGCAGGGGTATTGATACGAGAGCCGATACCACGGATATAGAGGGCAGACGATAATTTGGAGCCGTATTCAGGCATGAAGAAATTAGGCACTAAAGCATTCAGGTCGCCTAACTCTGTAATGCGTCTGTTGTTAATGGTCTCTTTGTCAATGAGTGATACGGATGTTGCCGTATTGCGCAGCTGACTTGTTTGCTTACTGGTGGTTTTTACAACGACTTCATCGATATTGACGGTTTTGGATGAATCGTTGGTCAAGGTCATCGCGGAAAGCATTGCGCTGCAGACGAGTAAAGATATAAAAGTCATGTTTCTTTTTATGTGTTTTTTCAAGTGCAAAATTACAGAGAATGACAATATTACATTATACACAATTTTATTGATTTTAGTCAGTAAAATTGTTATTCTTTTCCGTTTGCATAGTTTTGGCAAGAGAAGCAGAGCGGTGTAATTTTAATGTCATTTGTTAATTGCGCCACAATGTGGGCATCGCCCTAAAACCCGTATAGGCCGTCCGCATCTGCCGCACATATATTTGGCGATGTGATGGCGCCTGTATTGCCGCCATGCAAAAGCAAGATAGATAATAAACAGAGGGTAACTGATATAGATTTTTATGCCTTGTGAGAATACGACATAGATAATAAACCATGTGCATCCCAGCCCCAGTAGATAGATAATCATATCGGTATGACTGAGTTGCTTGTGGGTTTCATCCAGCGCGGCGATAAACAGGATGAGGATTATCCAAGTACATGTTATGAACATAGAGAGAATCCCTTGCTGCCCGATGGGGTTGAGGGTGGGTGCATAATAGTAAGCCTCCCACACATCGGGCATATAGTGCTGCATAATGCCGTATAGTATAGCGGCAAAAGCTGTGAATATACATAGAAGGGCAGGGTAGATGGATTCTATATCTTGGAAATGTACAAAAGGAATGTGCTGTTTTTTCTTGAGGCGGTAGATGTAGAACAGGAGAGACAGGGCGATAATGATAAAGAATCCGTAGATGTAGTTGTTGCTGAACATATGAATGAATTGTGAAATAGGGTCACACGGTACAACATTTTTCAGCAAAAGCTCTTCTTCTATCCATCCCATTGTCTCTTGGTCGCGTGCTATTTTGATATAGAATGTTTCTTTATTGGCAGAATCAGTCGTCAGGATCGTTGCGGCGACAACCACTTTGTCATTATGGCGGACTATACTCGGCGTAGTGCCTTGGGTAAATAATTCTGACTCGTTAGGCAATGCAGGCAGTAGTGACAGTGAATCAGCCGTAACAAGAAAATTATAGTTGATGGTATAGTGGTGAGTTTGGGCAAAATCAATAGAGTCTTGCCGTTCTTTGGACAAATCCCAATAGTTGGCAACATGTCTTGATTGCATGCCGCATCCAACCATGATGAACAGTGCCAAGAGTGTGGCGAATAGTTTAATGTATCGCATAAATGAGCATTTGGCAGTTGTGGCAATCAAATTTCAATTTAAACCGCTTCCCATCATTGAGTCGCAGGTAGAGAGGTTCTGTGAGTGGGTCATTGTGCGGTGCCGTCTCTTTCTTGCAGATGCCTAACGCATAGCGTAGGCAGTGCTTGCAAGTCATGATGAGGGCATTCTCCGGTGGTGCTATCTCAAATGCAGGTGATACACCGTTCGCACCATGTTCCAAGTAGAAAGCTTTAGCCTGAGAGTTAGAGATATTGTAGGAGTAGTCCAGTTCGCCGAGTGGATAAACAGTTGTTTTTCCCTGAATTGGTGCAGATGCATTGCGGGATAGGGCTGTATGGCACTGATGGAGTTGTAGGACAACCTGTCGGCGCCAGTCTGACAATAAGGAGGCAGGAATGAAGTATTCGGCCGAGCATTGGATGTCTATTTTCCTGACGGAGAAAATCGTTCCTCCAAGTTTGCTGAGCTCTTCTTTCTGCCGTTGGTCTTGAGGTGTGCGGGCTGGTGTCTTGGGAATTTCGAAATGCTGTTCAGCGGATAGCCCCATTTCATCAGTCATAGAAAGTCTGAAGCCGTTTTCTGTTTCAGTCAGGAGGATATCAACGTCAATAGTCCGCTTGATATCATTCTTGAGTAATTCCTTCAGGAAAGCCTCGTCGTGATTGCGGTAAAGTGTGGTATGCCGTGTCAGTCCTTCAGGCATAATGTTAGGGAAGAGCATGTTATTTTGTACCCGGTTTACCCTGAATCCTTGCAGTTTTTTCTGTTTATCGAAGAAACACAGGCCGTCGCCATTGGTAAAAGAGGCGACTCCTGTTACACGGATGGACTTGTCGTAAATGTCCTTGACTTCTCCGACAGGCTCACCTAACGCTTTGGGCGTATTGAAGGAGAAAATATCCTTTGTGCGACCATGCAGGAAATAGTCTGTAAAGCCTCTGTTGAAAGTTTTCTGAGGATCGGGCTTGAAGGGGATATCGCTTCTGCCAAAGGACAGCCTGGTACAGTCGTTCCTGTGTTGAAGTATCTCGTCAATTTTTTGGCGGTAGTAACTTGTAATATTCTTGACATAAGTGATATCCTTCAGTCGTCCTTCAATCTTGAAAGAACTGACACCGGCATCAATGAGCTCTTCAAGATACTTACTTCTGTTCATGTCCTTGAGCGAGAGCAGATGCTGATTCTCAATGATTTTATTTCCATCGGCATCTTCCATGTCAAAAGGCAGACGGCAGAACTGGGCACATTCGCCTCTGTTGGCACTCCTCCCGAAACAATATTGTGATGCATAGCATCGGCCGCTATAACTGACACATAAAGCGCCGTGAACAAAAACTTCCAGTTCGACATCGGGGTTTTTCTTGTGAATGGAGGCGATATCTGTTATGCCCAATTCACGTGCAAGGATAACACGTGTAAAACCGCAGTCTTTGAGAAACTGTATCTGCTCTGGTGTGCGGTTGTCCATTTGTGTGCTGGCATGGAGAGGTAGCGGCAAATTCATTTGAATTAATGCCATGTCTTGGGTTATAAGAGCGTCAATACCGACATTGGCAAGTGCTTCGACCAATCGGCGGGCGTCCTCCAATTCATCCTCATATAAGATGGTGTTGAAAGCGACATATACTTTAGCACCATAAAGGTGTGCGAAGTCTGTAAGCCGTTTGATGTCCTCAACAGAGTTGGTCGCTTCAGCTCTTGCGTTGAACGCCTGAGCTCCGATATACACAGCATCAGCGCCACAGCGTATGGCTTCGATACCACATTCTGCGTTGCGCGCTGGAGACAGGAGTTCTATGGCTCTCATTTACTTGATTTGCGTAATGTCGTACGGTGTTGTTTGGTAAACATAATAGTTAATCCAGTTGCTGAACAACAGGTTGGCATGCGCTCTCCAGGTTACTTTCGGACCTTTGGTAGGGTCATCGTCAATATAATAATTCTTGGGCATATCTACATCGCTGCGCTTACCCAGGTCGCGCTTGTACTCAGTGTCAAGGGTTTCAGGATTGTATTCCATGTGGCCAGTGATATAAAACTCACGTCCTTCGCGTGCCATCACGATGCTGACGCCACTTTCTTCTGATTCGGCGAGCAGTGTGATGTCAGGGCAATTGATAATGTCTTCGCGGTGAAGTTCGGTGTGACGGGAGTGGGGCATGTCGAATGTGTCATCGAACCCGCGGAAAATAGGGTAAGCTTCCTTGCGGACAGCATGCTGCTCAAAGATTCCGAACATTTTTTTCTTTAAAGGATATTTGGGTATGTTGTAATGGTAGTACAACCCGGCCTGAGCCGCCCAACAAATGTATAGTGTAGATGTGACGTGTGTGCGTGCCCATGAAAAAATATCCTTTATTTCGTCCCAATAATTAACTTCCTCAAATTCCATTTGCTCGACAGGGGCACCTGTGATAATCATACCGTCGAACTTTTGTTCTCTCAGCTTGTCAAAGTCCTTATAAAACATCTGCATGTGTTCAATGGGTGTGTTCTTTGAGGTATGACTTTTCAGTTTCATGAAAGTCAACTCAATGTGGAGCGGATTGTTGGATAACAATCTGACCAAATCGGTCTCAGTGGTTATCTTGAGAGGCATTAGGTTGAGAATGACGATATTCAGCGGACGAATCTGCTGAGAGTGCCCTCGTGTTTCATCTATTACAAAGATATTCTCTCTTGCCAAGATGTCAATGGCAGGCAATTTGTCTGGGAGTCTGAGTGGCATGGTTTATAGGAGAATTATACTTTAAAGAAAATTTTGTGTTTGTACAGGAAATACAGAAATGCCCAACATGTGAGTATATATGTCAGTTCAACCATGACTTGGTGTAATACGTCAGGGAAGAGATTAATGATGCCGTCAAGCAGTCTGTGTTGGGGTTCCCAAAACGGGAAGAAACGCTGTGCGAGGTAGATGGTAATAGAGTTCATGCCAATAACGACAAAGAATTTTGCCCATTTGCGCCACCCCTTGATATCAATGATATAATAAAACAGTGCAAACATCAGGAGAGAATATCCTGCGACGGCGCATACAAAAGAACTGGACCACAGGGCCTTGTTAATGGGGTAGATAAAGTTCCATGCCCAGCCTATGAGAGCCATAATAATGCCTGCTGTTGCCAGATAGAGGACCTTTTGATTTCCGCTGAGGTTTTCTTTTCTGACTAATTCACCGCTCAGCATGCCCAGTAATGCCGTTGCGATGGCTGGAATAGTAGAAAACAAACCTTCAGGATCGTATTCAGGTCTATAGCAATGTCGTCCCAATATGACCCTGTCCAAATAACAGGCGATGTTGCCTTGTTTGCTGAACACATCAGCCCCGTTGGCATCAGGTGCGGGGATAAGTATAGTAATGAGCCAGTAACCGAGAAGAATTCCGGCAATAATGGCAGCGCGTATCCTGTTGCTCTTGACGGAAGTGAAAATTAATGCACCGAACATCCATCCTAAACCTATTCGCGACAATACGCTGCAGAAACGCAGGGTATCAAACTCAAACTTCATGAGGTTGTTGTAGACTAAACCGAGAAATACAAGCATTAAGCCTCTTCTGATAATTTTCAGGTAGATGTCCTGTATACTTTTCCCGTTTTCCAATTGCTTGTTGAGGGAGAAGGGAAAAGAGATGCCGGCAATAAATAGGAACAAGGGGAAGATGGTGTCGTGGTGGCGCAGTCCGTCCCATGATACATGGCTCATTTGTTCTCCAATGGCAACCCAGATGGAGGAGTCGGGAAAAAGTTGCGCTATGGCAACAACGAGTGAGGATCCACCCATGATGAAAATCATGTCGAAGCCTCGCAATGCATCTAATGACTCAAGTCTTTTCATTATTGTAGTGTGTTTAATTGTTCTAATTCTTCCGAAGCCAACGTCCACTCGTCCATAGTATTTTCAAGTTGCTGGGAGAGTCTGGCGTGCTGTTCTATTATAGTCAAGTCTGAGGCACCCTCAGGTGTGTTTATCTTATCTTCCAAAATATGAATAGAGGCTTCCAGTTCTTCGATACTGTTTTCACATTCTTTAATCTGGCGTTTCAGTTTTTGTTCCTTCCGTCTCAATTCTTTCTGCACTGCCCAATCTAAGACACCTTGTGAATTCGCTTTTTCTGACGTTTCTAAGGTATTTCGGGCGACATTTGACGCTTGCGTCCTCTCCAATTCCTGAAAAGAACTGACTTCTTTAGCGTTGAGAAAGTCATATATACCTCCGAGATGTTCGATGACTTTACCGCCGCCAAATTCATATACTTTGCTGACCAGTCCGTCAAGGAAACTGCGGTCGTGGCTCACAATGATGGCTGTTCCGTCAAAGTTGCTAATGGCTTCTTTCAGTACTTTCTTCGTGCGCATGTCCAAATGATTGGTAGGTTCGTCAAGAATAAGCATGTTAAAGGGCTGCAGCAATAAACGGAGCATTGCCAAACGACTTCTCTCACCACCTGAAAGAACTTTGACATATTTGTCTGATGCCTCTCCTCCAAACATGAATGCACCGAGGATGTCACGTATTTTTGTGCGGATGTCACCTTTGGCCACATTGTCAATGGTTTCAAAAACGGTGACGTTATCATCAAGCAGTTGAGCTTCATTTTGTGCGAAATAACCTATTTCCACGTTGTGGCCGATTTTTAGTTCACCGGTGAATGGTATTTGATTCATGATACACTTTACGAGCGTGGATTTTCCTTCGCCGTTTTTGCCCACGAAAGCCACTTTCTCGCCCCTCTTGATGGTGAAAGTAACATGGTCAAATACAGTGTGTGCGCCGTAATCTTTCCGTACGTCGTCACATATTACAGGATAGTCACCGCTACGATTGCATGGAGGAAATTTAAGATGGAGGCAAGAATTGTCAACTTCGTCTACTTCAATGGGAACAATCTTTTCCAGTTGTTTAATGCGGCTTTGTACCTGTACGGCTTTCGTGGGTTTGTAGCGAAAACGCTCAATAAACTCTTTGATGTCTGCGATTTCCTTTTGCTGGTTTTCGTAGGCTCGTAGTTGCGCCTCGCGACGTTCTGCACGCAAAGTGACATAGTCGTCGTATTTAACTTTGTAGTCAATGAGCTTTCCACATTCAATTTCCAATGTTCTATTGGTAATATTGTTGATGAAAGCACGGTCGTGGCTGACTAATACTATTGAACTGGGGCTTTGTGATAGAAATTTCTCAAGCCATTCGATTGACCATATGTCCAGATGATTGGTCGGTTCGTCCAGCAGTAGGATGTCAGGTTTTCGAAGCAATAGTTTTGCCAATTCTATGCGCATGCGCCAGCCTCCGCTCAGTTCTTTGGTAGGACGCCCAAAGTCCTTACGTTCAAAACCAAGTCCTGTCAGCGTACGTTCCAATTCGGCTTCATAGTTTTGTCCACCAAGCATGTTCAGTCGCTCGGTGGCGTGCGACAGTTTGTCTATGAGTTGGGTATATTCTTCACTTTCGTAGTCTGTGCGTGAAGCCAGTTGATTTCCAAGTCGCTCTATTACTTCTTTCAAATCCTTAATATTGTCAAAAGCCAGTGCGACTTCTTCCTTGATGGTGCGGCTGTCAACAATCTTCATGGTTTGTGGCAGATAACCGACAGTTTGTCCTGTCGGTACGCTGACGTTACCTGACGTGGACTTTTGGAGCCCTGCCATGATTTTCAGCAGCGTAGATTTTCCTGCGCCGTTTTTGCCGACCAGTGCTACATGTTCTTTATCGCTGATGGCGAAGGAAACATCAGAGAGCAATGGTTTGACACCAAACTCAACTTTCAGGTTGTTGACGGAAATCATCTTTCTGGATGAAGGGTTAAATATTATACAAAGATACGAAGAAATGCGCTGAAAGCATGGCTATTTTTCCAAAAGCAATTAATTTTGTATGGAATTTAACGTAATAAATTTATCCGTATGAAGAAGATATTGTTATCTATTTTATTGTTTGGTTGTGCAGCAGGGCTGCAAGCGCAGGTCAAACCGTTCATGACTGAAGAGCGTGTGACTTTGACCAAGCAGCCTCGTCAAGGTGCTGCATGCTACAAAAATCTGCTTTTTCAGTTTCGTAACGCCAATCCGCTGATTGAGATATACGATCTCAAGCAGCAAAAACGTATTCAGCAGATTGAACTTGAGCCGGAGCCCGTGATACATTGCAATAATGTTAATTTCGGCAAAAAGAAGTTTGACAAGAAGGATAAATTCCCTCTCTTGTATGTCAGTTCTGAGCGTGACCAGCGTATTATCACTTATCGTGTGACGGAGTCGAATGGAAAATATGCTGTGCAGAAGGTACAGACGATTTATCTGCCCAATAGTGATGAGGCAAGTTATTATTACACAAACTTGATTGTCAATGGTAAAGATAATAAGTTGTGGATTACCGGCTACACTCGTCATTCTTGGAACAAGGCTGACAATGGTAATCAGTTGCGCTATGTTCAATTTGAACTGCCTGATGTAAAGGAAGGCGATGTCACATTAGATTATAAGAATTGTGTCAGTGAATTTTGTTTACCTTTCCGTGTGGCTACTCAGGGTGCGATATTTTATAAAGGGAAACTTTGCCAGGCTTTTGGCTGTAAACAAGATGAGACCAATTTTATCATCATCAATCCTAAGACGGGTAAGGTGGAGAAGGAGTATTCCATCGGCGGTGCAGGCATAACCGAGGAGCCCGAAGGTACGATTGTCTATAAGAATAAGTTGTTGGTAGTCTTTGTTACAGGCAATATCTATTATGTAAGTGACTTTTTAGAGAAATAAGTATCCTGTTTCATATACAAAGAGGCCGTCAATAATTATTGGCGGCCTCTTTGCGTTAATGAATAGTTTGTTACTTGTTGTTGATGTATTCCACCAGCCATGCGCCGACTTCTTTGGTGCCATATTTTGCACCGCCTGGAATTTGAATCTCAGGCGTCCTGATGTTTTGGTCTAATGATGCCTGAACGGCTTCTCTTATCAGTGCGCCTTCATCTTTCAGGTTGAAGTATTCATAAAGCATGGCAACAGAAAGAACCTGAGCCAATGGGTTGGCAATGTTTAGGCCTTTACCCTGTGGCCATGAACCGTGGATGGGTTCAAATACAGGTGTTGATGTGCCAGTAGAGGCAGACGGGAGTAGCCCCATGGAGCCTGTGATACAGGAACCTTCGTCTGTCAGGATGTCGCCGAAAGTGTTTTCTGTCACCATGACATCAAAGAATGTGGGCTCTTGAATCATTCGCATGGCGGCATTGTCAACGTACATGAAGTCTGTCGTAACGTCAGGATAGTCCGTCATCATTTCCTGTGCCACTTTGCGCCACAGGCGTGATGATGCCAGCACGTTGGCTTTGTCTACTACGGTCAGGTGCTTGCGGCGCTGACGGGCGTACTGATAGGCTACTTTGAGAATCCGCTCTACTTCCGGACGACTATAGTAGTTGGTGTCTAAAGCATCTTCAACGCCAGTCTGCCCATTTGTGGCGGGTTCTTGCTTTTTGCCGAAATACATACCGCCAGTCAGTTCACGGATGCAGATAAAGTCCGCTCCTTTGACGATGTCGTCTTTTAACGGACTCTTGTGTACCAGACAGTCAAATGTCGTGACAGGGCGAATGTTGGCGAACAATCCCAGTTTCTTGCGCATGGCGAGCAGACCTTGTTCTGGACGTACCTTAGCTGTTGGGTCATTGTCAAATTTCGGATCGCCGACTGAAGCGAACAATACTGCGTCGGCCTCTTCGCATATCTTAAATGTCTCTTCTGGGAAGGGGTCGCCGACCTCATCTATTGCATGTGCACCGCAGAGTGCTTCTGTGTATATTATTTCATGTCCGAATTTTTTGGCAACAGCATCCATGACGGCTACACCTTGTTCCATAATTTCAGGTCCGATACCATCGCCTGCTAAAACTGCTATTTTAAGTTTCATATTATTATGTTTTTAATTGTTGATCATGTTCAGTAATTTTATAGTTGCCTTTATTGCGGCTTCAGTTTGGTCTGCATCAAGGGCATGTGTGCGATAGGTTTTGTCATGATATTGCCATTCTATCGTGGTTTGTACCAATGCGTCTGTTCTGCCGCCGGGTGGAATGGAAACCATATAGTTTGACAACCACGGGAAGTCTCGCTTTAGCTTGTTCTTATAGATGTGTCGTACGCAGCGTACGAAGGCATCATACTGTCCGTCGCCCGTGGCTGTTTCTTCATAGATGGTGCCGTTGACTTCCAACCTTACACTGGCAACAGGCTTAAGTCCGTATGCAGTGGAGACCATGTAGCTGACCAGTTTCACCCGTTCCTCTATAGTGGTGTGTTTGAGTACGTCACTGACAATATAAGGCAAGTCTTCCTGTGTGACCAATTCTTTCTTGTCGCCAAGTTCAATAATGCGTTGCGTGACTTTTTTCATGGCCTCTTCGCTGAGTTCAAGTCCCAGCTCCTCAAGATTCTTGCGGATGTTGGCTTTGCCGCTGGCTTTCCCCAATGCGTATTCTCTCTTCCTCCCGAAGCGCTCGGGCAGGAGGTCATTACAGTAAAGGTTGTTTTTGTTGTCGCCGTCAGCATGGATGCCTGCTACTTGAGTAAACACACTGCTGCCGACAATGGGTTTGTTGGGTGGTATGGCGATTCCGGAATAGCTCTCTACGATATGGCTGGCTTTGTTTAGTTTCTCCTCGTTAATATTGGTGCTGGCATTGAAATGGTCTTTTAGTATAGCTTCAACGCTTGCCAGAGGTGCGTTACCGGCACGCTCGCCTAGTCCGTTGATGGAGGTATGCAGACCTTTTGCACCACTGAATACGGCAGCAAGGACATTGCTTACGGCAAGGTCGTAATCATTGTGAGCGTGGAAGTCAAAGTGTAGCTCGGGATAGCGCCGGGTCATTTGCCGGAAGTATTCCATAACCTGCAAAGGGTTGAGGATGCCCAGTGTGTCAGGGAGCATGAAACGCCGTACGCCGCAGTCTTTCAGACCGTCCATGAGCTGGAACACATAGTCCCGGCTGTCTTTCATGCCATTGCTCCAGTCTTCGAGATACACATTGACCTCAAATCCTCTGTCCAAAGCAAGTTTTATGTTTGCCTGTATGTCTCTAAGATGTTCCTGCGGCGTTTTTTTCAGCTGTCCTTCACAATGTCTCAATGAACCTTTGGTCAGGAGGTTGATGACTCTGCCGCCGGCTTCTTCTATCCAATTCAGCGAAGTGCCGTCGTCCACGAATCCCAGAATTTCCACTCTGTCCTGCAGCCCTTTGCTCTTCGCCCAGCGGCAGATGTTCTTGGCTGCTTCCAGTTCACCGTCCGAAACGCGTGCTGAGGCTATCTCTATGCGGTCCACGCAGAGTTCTTCCAACAACATGCGCGCTATCATCAGTTTTTCATGTGGCACAAACGACACGCCGCTGGTTTGTTCACCGTCGCGCAGCGTGGTGTCCATGATTTCAATCTTGACAGGTGTATGTCTCAGGAGGTCTGCTTTCATTGACGTTGTTCAAATTGTTCTATCTTATCTTTGTTTGACAACAGGAAGTCGATGTCGTCATAGGCATTCATTAGACAGTACTTTTTGTATGCGTTGATATCAAAATGCTCGCTGTTGCCTGTTGCCATGTTGGTGACGGTCTGTGCGGGCACATCTACTTTTACTTCGGTCTTCGGGTCTGCTGCGATGCTTGCAAAGAGTTCTTGCTGGAATGCTTTACTGACGATGACGGGCAGGACAAAGCAGTTCAGCAGATTGTTTCTATGGATGTCCGCGAAGCTGGACGAGATGACTACTCTTACGCCATAGCCTGCTATGGCCCATGCGGCGTGTTCGCGCGATGAGCCGGAGCCCCAGTTCTGACCGCCGACAATGATCTCGTGGACGCCTTTATGAGGTGCCTCGCTGAAGTCGGGCTGGTTCATGACAAAGTCGGCAATGGCTTTGCCTGTCGCATCATAGCGCAGGTCATGCATGAATGCCTCGCCGAAAAATTCGGGGTCGCGTGTCGTGCTTGCCAGATATCGGGCGGGTATAATAAGGTCCGTATTGCAGTTGTCAATAGCGATAGGGATGCAAGTGCTTTGTATAATGTTGAATTTTTCTTTTGCCATGGCTTAAAGTTTACGTGGGTCTGTTATTTTTCCTGTTATTGCACTGGCGGCTACCACCAATGGCGATGCCAATACCGTCCTTGCGCCTGGTCCTTGCCTGCCGACGAAGTTTCTGTTGGAGGTGGATATCGACAGTTTGCCTGCCGGTACTTTGTCGGGGTTCATGGCCAGACATGCCGAGCAACTGGGCAGTCGCAGTTCAAAACCCGCTTCTTCCAGCACTTTGTCAATGCCTTCGTCAATGATTTGCTGGCGCACAAGCCATGAACCGGGTACCAGCCAAGCCACGACGTTGTCAGCTTTCTTCTTGCCTTTGACTACGGAGGCAAATGCTCTGAAGTCTTCTATGCGCCCGTTGGTGCATGCGCCCAGGAAGCAGTAGTCCACAGGTGTTCCCTCCAGTTTCTGACCGGGTTGGAATTGCATGTAGTCCAGCATGTTGATAAACTGTTCTTTGTCGGCCGCGGGTATTTCCTCCAGTGTCGGTATGGTTTCGTCTATGGCGATGCCTGCGCCCGGGTTGGTACCGTAGGTGATACGTGGAGCGATGTCCTCGGCTCTGTAGGTGACTTCTTTGTCAAATATGGCGTTGTCGTCACTCTTCAGTTTGCGCCATTCTTCTACGGCTTTGTCCCATGCTTCACCCTTTGGAGCGTATTCGCGGTCTTTCAGATAGGCAAAGGTGGTATCGTCAGGGGCAATCAGTCCTGCGCGGCTGCCCATTTCGATAGAGAGGTTGGACAGTGTCAGTCGCCCCTCCATGCTCATGTTTCGTATAGCGCTGCCGGCATATTCCACAGCGTAGCCTGTGGCACCGCTGGTCGTCATTTGTGCCATGATGTAGAGTGCCACGTCTTTGGCGGTCGTACCTTTAGGCAGTGTGCCTTCTATGTTGATGCGCATGGTCTTGGGCTTGGATTGCAGGATGCATTGTGATGCGAGTACCTGCGCTACTTCAGATGTACCGATGCCCATGGCGATGGCGCCTACTGCACCGTGAGTGGAAGTGTGGGAGTCTCCGCACACAATGGTCATGCCCGGCAGTGACAGGGCTTTTTCCGGACCTACGACATGGATGATGCCATTGTCCTTGCTGCCCATGCTGAAGTGCCTGATGCCGAATTCCTCACAGTTTTTTTTCAGTGTCTCCACCTGCTTACGGCCTACAGGGTCATTGATGCATTCCTGTTGGTCGGAGGGCGTGTTGTGGTCAGGCATGGCGATGATTTTCTCTGGCCGGAACACTTTGATGCCCTTGTCTCTCAGGGTGTCGAATGCCTGCGGTGAAGTAACCTCGTGGGCATAGAGACGGTCAATGTATAGTTGCGTGGGGCCGTCATCTACGACTTGCACAACGTGTCGGTCCCATATTTTGTCAAAGAGTGTGTTCATGTCTGTTTTTCTTTTTCCTGATAGCGGTATTACGCGATGGTGTTTATTTCTTGAATTTGTTGATACAGTCTATATACGCTTCCACGCTGGCGGTGACAATGTCGGTGTTGGCGCCGAAGCCGTAGTACACCGAGCCGTTATATTCAACTTGCATGTGCACTTTACCCACATCATCAGAGCCTTTGGAGATGGCTTGTATGGTAAATTCCTTTAGTGTCATCTGTTTCTGGATGATTTTCTTGAGTGCTTTGATGGCTGCATCGACGGGACCATTGCCGGAGGCGGCTGCCTCAAACTTCTGATCGCTGATGTCAAGACCTATGCTGGCGACGCTCTTTACGCCCTTGCCGGTGGTGACTTGCAGGAAGTCGAGTTTCACACCATGGCTTTCTGCGGTGTCGGCTCCGGCCAGCATCAGCACATCTGCATCACTGATTTCCTTCTTCTGGTCAGCCAGTTGCAGGAATTTCTCATATATTTTGTCCAGTTTTTTCTCGTCCAGTTCAACACCGTTGACATTGAGCCTGTGTTTGAGTGCCGCACGGCCCGAGCGGGCGGTCAGTACGATGGCGTTGTCTTCGATACCCACATCGTGCGGGTCCATAATCTCATAGGTCTGCACGTTTTTCAGCACTCCGTCCTGGTGGATGCCCGATGAGTGGGCGAAGGCGTTACGTCCCACGATGGCTTTGTTGGGTTGCACGGGCATGTTCATCAGACTGGATACCATGCGGCTTGTGGGGTATATTTTCGCAGTATTGATATTTGTGTCGATGCCGAGCCCCTTGTGGCACTTCAGTATCATGGCTATTTCTTCCAGTGATGTGTTGCCGGCGCGTTCGCCGATGCCGTTGACGGTGACCTCTACTTGGCGCGCGCCACCCATGACACCGCTGAATGTGTTTGCGGTGGCCATGCCGAGGTCATTGTGGCAGTGTGTGGAGATGACGGCTTTGTGGATGCCGTCAACATGCTCCATAAGGTATTTTATTTTCTCGTAGTATTCCTGTGGCAGACAGTAGCCCGTCGTGTCGGGGATGTTGACGACTGTGGCCCCCGCCTTGATGACAGCCTCCACGACCTGGGCCAGATAGGCATTGTCCGTACGCCCGGCATCCTCGCAGTAGAACTCCACGTCCTCTACATATTTCTTGGCATATTTCACGGCTTGCACACCGCGTTCTATGATAGCGTCACGCGTGGAGTTGAATTTGTATTTGATGTGGTAGTCCGATGTGCCTATGCCCGTGTGGATGCGTTTGCGCTTGGCATATTTCAAAGCGTCAGCGGCAACATCGATGTCTTTCTCCACAGCGCGCGTCAGGGCGCATATGGTGGGCCATGTCACGGCCTTGGAGATTTCTATCACTGAGTTGAAGTCACCCGGGCTGGAGATGGGGAAACCGGCTTCGATGATGTCTACGCCGAGTTGTTCCAGGGCTTTGGCTACCTGGATTTTCTCAACGGTGTTCAGCTGGCATCCCGGTACTTGTTCGCCGTCACGCAGTGTGGTGTCGAAAATGAATAATCTGTCTGCCATATTGTTTTTCTTTTGTCTTGTAATTATTGTAAAAAAGCCTCTCTCATTTGTGGAAATGGGAAAGGCTTTATTGTATCTTTTCTTTCAGTCTGTTTTACACATGCGTCCCATTTCCACAATCAGTTGATAGCAGAATAATACCCAGCAGTCTGGAAATGTTAATGATGTACATGCTCCGTTGGTTTTTGTCTTGCAAAATTACGGATTTATTGCTAAAAAACAAACTTTTTGATAAGTTTTATTGCGATATTCCTGCGTTTTGTGCGGATTATACGAGCGACCATCCGTTTTCTATGTTCCGGAGGTTGATGTCCGCTCTTGCACCGCACTCATATCTCGCCATGGCAGCAACGATGCCGGAAAGTGCGTTGTGGTCGCCGTACAGCCGGAGAGGAGCGTCAGCGGCTATACCCGTCTGTCGCGCCACAAAGTGTATGTATGCTTCCGTGTCGTTCTCCTGCGGCGGTGCCCATCGGTGTATGATGTCCCACAGATTTTTTGCCTTGTACCGCTTGGCGTAGTTCCTCAGCAGGACCGCGCCTGCCCTGATGCCCCACGCCATGTCCGTAAACTGGGCGAAGAGGGGGTCGGTCTGCACCTCGCGCAGTCCTTTCCACTTGGCACCGCGCCTGATGTTCAGCGGGTTATTGTTGCGTATTCCTCGTGAAGCCATATGAGTATTCAGTCTTGTTTTTCTCTCTCTCTGCCGGTTAAAGGATAAAGGTGGAGCGGGGCAGCGGTGTGCCGTCCCGCTCCGGCCTTCTTTTAGATGTGTCCCACGCAGGACGATCCGCATATGGCGGCGGCGATAGCCGAAAGCACCGTACAGATGATGTTAATCAGGGTTTTTACTTCTTCTTTCTTCATGGTTTGCCTCCTTTCTCTCTGTGTGTGCGCTTATGCGTGGGTGAAGTTTGCCGTCAGTTCCATGTCCTCGGTGATGGTGACTTCGCGCGTAGCGTTGGTGTTGCCGTCGCTCCAGTCGGAGAACTCGTAGTCCTGTGCCGGGGTAGCGCTGACGGTCACTTTCTCTCCTGCGCTGTATTCGCCGGCTCCCGTCACGGTGCCGCAGCCTTCGGGCTCGGCGGTGAGGGTCAGCTTGTACTTCGTGCCGGAGATGCTGCCGCCTTCCGTGCCGCTGCCTTCCGTGCCGCTGCCTTCGCCGTCGTCCACGGTGCCTTCGTCTGCCGAGGTCACGCGGCGCACCACCTCACCGTTTCTGTCGTAGCAGGTAATCTGGATAGCGGTGTCGGCCAGTTCCTGCTTCAGTTCGCTGTTGGGCGTGAAGATGATGCGGCGGGTCTTGATAAGGCCGGTCTTCACGTCGTTGACGTCGGCCACAGCCTGTGCCGAGAGGCCGAAGCGCATCGTGCCCAGACCGGGCAGTGCCACAGAGTGCCCTTCG
>Ga0256407_10003255_pt1 | contig 29305 bp, 20 predicted proteins | sample RumenRJG_04DNA_FD_193489 | JGI IMG/M metagenome (GOLD analysis project Ga0256407, IMG submission 193489) | Bovine rumen microbial communities from Lethbridge, Alberta, Canada - RJG_04 | ecosystem: Host-associated > Mammals > Digestive system > Stomach > Rumen | place: Canada: Alberta...
TGATTCCTTACGACCTCGCCGTCGAGCAGATGAAGAAATTCATCGTCAAGAGCTACGGCCGCAAGGGTGAGGACGTGGTGAACAAGAACTACCAGGCCGTCGACCGCGGCGGCGAGATCGTGAAGGTCGACATCCCCGCCGAGTGGGCCAACCTGCCTTGCAGCACCGACTTCGCCGTCGAGAAGCACGAAGGCGACCCCGAGTTCATCGCCAAGGTGATGCGCCCGATGGTGGCCCAGACCGGCAACGACCTGCCCGTGTCGGCATTCGTCGGCTATGAGGACGGCACCTTCCCCGCCGGCACCACCGCCTACGAGAAGCGCGGCGTGGCCACCGTCGTCCCCGAGTGGAACCCCGCCAACTGCATCCAGTGCAACCAGTGCTCGCTGGTCTGCCCCCACGCCGCCATCCGTCCCTGCGTGATGACCGACGAGGAGATGAAGAAGGCTCCCGAGTCGATGAAGGCCATCGACGTGAAGATGCCCAAGGAGCTGGCCGGTATGCACTTCCGTATGCAGGTCAGCGCTATGGACTGCACGGGCTGCGGCAACTGCGCCGACGTCTGCCCCGCCAAGGAGAAAGCCCTCGTGATGAAACCCTTCGAGAGCCAGCTCCACGAGGCCGCCAACTGGGACTACGCCCAGAAGTGCGTCACCTACAAGGACAACCTCATCGACAAGAAGGCCAACGTCAAGAACAGCCAGTTCGCACAGCCCCTGTTCGAGTTCAGCGGTGCCTGCGCCGGCTGCGGCGAGACCCCGTACCTCAAGTGCATCACCCAGCTCTTCGGCGAGCAGATGATGGTGGCCAACGCCACGGGCTGCTCCTCCATCTACGGCGGCTCGGCTCCTGCCACCCCTTATTGCCGCAACTACCGCAGCGGCTACGGTCCCGCCTGGGCCAACTCGCTCTTTGAGGACAACGCCGAGTTCGGCCTCGGTATGGCCACCGCCACCCGCCAGATGCGCGACCGCGTGGAGCGCATTATGAAGGAAGGCCTCGCCTGCGACTGCTGCAGCGACGAAATCAAGGCCCTCTTCACCGAGTGGATTGAGAACCGCGAGAACACCCTCAAGACCAAGGAAATCGCCGACAAGCTCATCCCGCTGATGGAGAAGTGCGGTTGCGACATCTGCAAGCAGCTCCTCGAACTCCGTCACAGCCTTGTCAAGAAGAGCCAGTGGATCTTCGGCGGTGACGGCTGGGGTTACGATATCGGATTCGGCGGCCTCGACCACGTCCTGGCCAGCGGCGAGGATGTCAACGTCGTCGTCGTCGACACCGAGGTGTACTCCAACACCGGCGGACAGAGCTCGAAGGCCACCCCGGCCGGCGCTGTCGCCAAGTTCGCCACCAGCGGCAAGAAGATCCGCAAGAAAGACCTCGGTATGATTGCCAAGAGCTACGGCTACGTCTATGTGGCGCAGGTCGCTATGGGCGCCAGCCAGGCCCAGTACTTCAACGTCATCAAGGAGGCCGAGGCCTACCACGGCCCGTCGCTCATCATCTGCTACGCCCCCTGCATCAACCACGGTATCAAGATCGGTATGGGCCGCACGCAGAACGAGGAGAAGAAGGCCGTCGAGTGCGGCTACTGGCACCTGTGGCACTTCAACCCCGCCGAGGAAGAGGCTGGCAAGAACGGCTTCCACCTCGACTCGAAGGAGCCCGACTGGAGCAAGTTCCGCGACTTCATCATGGGCGAGGTCCGCTACAACTCGCTGATGAAGACCTTCCCTCAGGAGGCCGAAGAACTCTTCGTCGCCACGGAGCGCAACGCCAAGCTGCGCTACGAGGGCTACAAGAAACTGAGCGAGATGTAATATTCTCCAACCCAAGTCTGGAAGGTCGAGAGGCCTTCCAGACTTCAAATAATCATTATGCAATCTATAGTTATGGTAAAAAAAACAGTTAGGAATTTTGTCCAAGAAGCAATTAAAGGATTGTCTCCATCAGAATTCTGTGAATTCATTAAGATTTTCCAACTAAATTATTGGAAATATGAAGAGGTAATAGATGTAGATGGCTCTAATGATGGAGGGTGTGATATAAAAGTATTTAAAAACAAAAGAGAAATAAAGAAGTGTATACAAATCACCACACAAAAAATTATTGATACAAAAATCAAAAAGGATTTGGACAAAGTTTCCTCAATGATATCTAAATATAAGTATTCTACAAAGTTCGAGTTCTACTGCACAATACCATTATCAGAAGAAAAAGTAAACGAGTATAAAAAATATGCAATTGACACATACGACATTGAACTTGATATTTTTGAAGCCAAGAGACTATCGCAAATAGACTGTAAGGAGGCTATTGAATACATATATTCCTTGCATAATGATATAATATTAAAACCAGAGACCATTGATTTGGACAAGTCCACAAAAATCTTATATGACTTACTCGCAAACGGAAAAGATTCTACTGATATTAAAAATAGTTTTGTCGACTCAATAATAATATCAATTTTATACGAAAAATCTCCAATAAGTATTTCCGACTTAAAAAAGGAACTAGAATCACGGATTCAGAAAAATTTCCCTGATATTCAACACTCAATCAATCGTCTTAAGACAGATAAACGAGTTGTAAAGGACACTGAAAATCATACTTTATTATGTTTGTCCGAGAATGAGTTCAACAATGTTCGAGACATCTATGCTACATCAGGAATGATGGAGCGAGAATTCAAAGACAAATTGTCGAATATATTATCATCATATGATATTGCATACTGCGATGTAACATTTGAAAGATTAGTCGATTTATATAAGTCATGTTATAATTCAAACTTGGATAATACCATATCAGAATCAGAACAGGAATCCACAACAAAAAAATTCTTTGAAAATTTTAAGAAGTACCTGCTAACATTAATCCCTGTAAAAGAAAAAATCGATTCTTTGTTAACAGAAATCCAGACTTTATGCGAAGAAAACAATTACCTAAACAGGCTTTCTGCAAGTGAATCTTTTTTAAGCCTTTATAAATCAAACAAACTTGAGAATTACCTGAATGGAAAGAAAAAGGACATATATCTCGATACACCTGCTTTCATTTATTTCTTATGTTCATGTTTTGGTGCAGAAAACAAGGATTGGGATAATCCATATTACAAATCGGTAAAATGTTTATACCAATTACAAGAAGAGCATCCTGATCAGATTAATTTTTTCATTACACGAGGGTATCTTCAAGAAGTTGTGGGTGAAATAATGAAAGCTCTGCAATTCTCTAAAATAGCCTCATATAACTATAACTTGTTTAAGGATCTTGGAGAAACAAGAAACTCTTTAATTAATTACTACTTCTACTTGAAAAAAAATGATATTTTTGAAGATAATACAGAGGCAACAATAACATGCTTTGAAGATTTCCTTTCGTATCTTTGCCTTGATAATGTAGATGTTGGTGACGAACGTTTTCATATAGAAACGATGCAAGCATTGAACGAGTTCGCAGATATAAATGGTATTCAAATAATAGAACAAAGTCCAAATGAAAACTTCTGGAATGCAAAAACAGCATATGAGCTAATATTACTAAAGGAAAGCAAAGATAAAAGCGCTACTGCAATAAAAAATGACGTAAATCAGGTATTACTCGCATTGGAGCACGATAACCCAAGGGACTGCTATCTTGCTACTTGGGATAATACAATTTATAAATTAAGAGACAAACTTCGAGCCGATGACGAATTTTCCAGATACTCTTATTTCTATATTTACAATCCAGCACGGTTATCAAACAAGATTTCCTTGGAATGCTTTAATATTAATAAGTCTGCACTAACAAATGAAATTTTTGCCTACGCTGATTCAAAATACGATATATCCAATAGGATGAAAAGCTTGCTGGAACTTATTGCTCCCTTTTTTAATAAAACAGGGAAAAACAAACTCATTCGTACCTTGGCGACAATTAGGAAGGAACAATTGGAAGTGAAAGAATCCGAGACAGAAGATAGAACGGTTGATAGAAATCTACCAATTGAAGATATTTTCATCAGGTTACTTCCTAATAATGAAATGAAAGAAAGAGATAAAAATATTATGGAGAAATTCGCAAGTTTTATTAGTGAAGACAGCAATGTGGACTTTATTATGGGTATAATAACTTCTATGATGAAAATGGAGGACTACAGGCAATATGATTTGACCAATTTTTATAAAAAGATTAGTTCTGTTGAGTGATTAATATTTTCTCATAGATCTCGTTAACAGTGACTTCAAATACTATTTATTAATAATAGCGGGTCGGGGTTTCCGGCCCGCTGTTCTTTTTTGCTGTTGCCGTAACACGGCAACATACAGGACAACATCTAGCGTTTGAGACGACGGATGAGTTTGATTAAGGGGATGAGGAGGAGGCCGAGGAGGAAGGAGATTGCTATGGGTTTGATGGGGTGAGTGGGTATGGTGGGGTTAATGGGGCTAATGGGCGTGGTGGTGGTCTCTTTATTGCTGGCGGTCTCGGTTTGGGTGGTTTGGTGGTTGAGGGTGGTGGCGGCGCGGTCGGTATTCTTTATCTTCTCGCGGTCGGTGACGGCGGTGAGTCTGGTGGTGTCGCCGTCGGTGTTGGTTTGGATGGTGATTGTGGTGGTCTCGCGCACGGTGTCGTGAACGGTGAGGGTGACGGTCTGGCGGAGGGTGTCAGTCGCGGTGGTCGTGCTGGTCTGCTGCGTCACGGTCTTGCTGCTTCTGCAACTCGTGGTAGACAGGGCAAGCGTCGCTATGAGGACAGTCGTTAATCTTCTGTATTGCATTGCGTAGATGGGTTATTTCGGTGCGTAATTCCCTGACTTCACGCCGCAGGGGATCGGCGATGTTTTCCTTGAACTCGTCGACGTACATTTTCGACAGGTTCATATCCTTTTGTCGGTTGTCGGCTCGGAGGCTTTCGACCTCCTGGCGATGTCGGCGGCGGTCGAACAGCCAGCCGCCACCGGCGACGAGGGTTAGGACGGATAGGATAATGTTCCAAAGGTTGTTCATATTTCAGTTAATCTTGATATTCTCCTATGCGCCTGACGGCGCAAGAAATCTTGTAAATCTTGTAGATTATTCCGCTTTCAGCGGTTAAAGATTGTTCTCCCTTCTCCATTGTTGGATATTAAAACAGGGGCAGGCTTTGACGGCGTATTCGTTGTGGCCGTGGATGGCGGTGACGTTGTGCTCCTCCATCAGGTCTTGCACCAGCTGGAGCAAGGCGAGACGCTGGGCTTCGGTGCGGGTGTCGGCGGGGTGGCCGTCGGCATCAAGGCCACCGACATAGGCGATGCCGATGCTGTGGGCGTTGTGGCCGGGGCAATGGGCTCCAGCCTCTTCGACGGGACGGCCAGCGTGGACGCTGCCGTCGGGGTAGATGACATAATGATAGCCAATGTCGTGCCAGCCGAGGCTCTTATGGTAGCGGCGGATGCTCTCCACGGTGCAGTTGGCATCGGGTCGGGTGGCGGTGCAGTGGATGATGATTTCGGTGATGGTTCGCATTTTTTCTTCTGGGTTTAATGGAGTGAATGGGCTTAATGGGCAAAATAAAGGGGAGCAAGCCGACTGCCCGCGGTGCGGTCGGCTTGCTTGGTTAGGGTTAGGCGGCGGTGAGGTAGAGGATGTTGACGGTGTCGCCTTTGGCGTAATGGGAGGGGTCTTTGAAGGTGAGTTTGTTGTCGGAGAGGGTGTAGTCGGTGGGCGGCTGCATCAGGCCGTTGACAAAAACGGCCACGGCATTGTCGCCATAAGGAGGTTTGGAGAGTGCGATTTCAGCGGTGAAGTCCACGCTGTCGATGGTGAGGATAGGAGGATTGGGAAAGGCAATGTTTTTCTCCGTGGCCACGACCTTGCCGCTGGAGAGGGCGAGGCTGACGATGGCCTTGGTGGTGGTACCTGTGCCGGCGGTGTTGGTGGTGTTGACACCTGTGACAGGGAGGGCTGTCTTGGCGACCTTGACGGCGGTGCCCTCCTTGGTGACGGCAGAGACATACTTGCCTGTTTCTGCGCTGCCGCCGGTGACGGACTGGAGTGCGCCGCCTACGGCGTCGCTTACGGCATTGTTGATTTTCTCACTTGTTGAGGCTGCGGTGGCCAGTTGGTCGGTCAGGGTTGACCAGTCGTCGGAGACTGCGGGCGATACTACGCCGTCGATTTGTTTTACTTTGAGTTTTTGCATTGTTCTTTGTTTTTAATGGGGTTAATGGGTTTAGTGGGTTTAATGGGCTTTTTGCGACGGCTGAAGCCGTTTACACTTGACGAAGCCCGATTGTACTTTAATTGATGGGGATGGCTTTGAGGATGATTTCGTCGTCGCTCTCGATGCCGGGGAGTTCGAGGCCGTCGGACTTGGTTCCGTCGGTGAGCTCCTTGTAGTCCTTGCCGAGGGTGTAGCGGAGTCCGTTGACATAGACTTCCGAGGTGTCGGCGACAAAGGGCTGTCGGCTGATGAAGAGGCCGGACAAGAAATCAATACTCGCGGCCTTGATGATTCGCGGCACCAAGTCGGAGAGTCGGACTTGTGCGGCGTTGCCTTCGGCGTCGTAGCCCAAGGTGTTGAGCTTGGGGACGGACGCGGTGTCGGCGGTCGGGAGGGTTGTGATTTCTAAATCTTCCATTGCACTTTTTGATGGGGTTAGTGGGTTTGATGGGGCTAATGGGTTGCAACGATATTGCGACAGGGCTAACTGCTGGTGAGGGTCAGGTGGCTGCTGTGGAGGGCGAGGGAGTGCCCTCCGACGAGCAGAAGGAAGACCCGACGGGGCAGTCAGGGCGTGACGGTGTCGATGCCGATGACTTCTGGCTGGAGATAGACGGCAGCGCTGTTGATGCCTCCGTAGCTGTTGGCCGAGGCGGTGAAGGCGGTGCGTCCCTGATAGGTGGCAAGGGCAGAGTTCTCGACGAAGAAGAGTTGGGTGCTGACCTTGAGGTTGCCGTCGGCGGTCTCGCGGCTATGCACCCAGACGGCAGCGCCGTTGGTGATCTGCTGTGAGGTGGCAAGGCAGTTGTCGGCTACAGAGAAGCCAATCTTATCCACCACATCCCACAGCTTAGTGTCCTCGGCAGTATTGAGCACAACCTTGTAGCCCTTGATGGTGGCGCGAGGGGTACGAGTCACGGTGTCGATGGACTGGATGCCGTGGAAGAAGGTGAGCTGGTCGCCCTCGTCGAAAGAATCGTTGTTGTCGATGACAGCCTGTGAGAACTGGCCGACGGTGGTGTTGGCATCGATAGTGAGGGCGCCAAGTTGGACACTGCTGACAAGGATGTTAGACGCATTCTTGACCATACTGATGCTTGGCAGGGAGCCGCGTGTGATTTGGTAGGGTGCGAGGATAGCCCCACCGTTGAGTTTGATGGTCTTGGTAATATAGACCTTGACCACGTCGATGTTTGCCTGGATGAAGGCATTGAAGACCGACATCTGAGGTGGCAGGTTCTCGTAGCCGCGACGGAGCATAGAGTCGAACTGCTTGTAGATGGCTGCGAGGTTGCCCCACTGGGTGCGGCGGTCCATCTGCCGTGCAGAACGGCGTGGAATGGCGGGCTTGACAGGAAGTTCGCTAACGATGGTTCCGCGCTTGGTCTGGCGATAGAGGAGCTGGCCTACCTTGCCGCTGATTTTGGTGTTGACACCGAAGATTTTTGCCATAATGTTTTTCCTTTTTGTTTTAATGTTGAACTTTTGTTGGCTGTCCTCTCGGCGTGTTCCATATGTGCACCTATGGCTTAGCTTTGAAAGACGGGGCAAAAGTACAGAGGTAGGGAAAAACAAGGTATGGATTTGTCCTTTTTCTGGACTGTTTCTATACTGATAATACCCTGTTTCGGAACTATTTCGGATGGTGGAAATTGAGGGCAAAACAACCGCCGGACAGGTTGATTATAGCAAAATGAAAACATAGATACATAAGTAATAGACCTCTGCATATATTTATGTGTAATAAATTTTGAGGTTTTTTCTCAAATTATGCATCAGATTAAAAAACAATTCGTATATTTGCATTATAAATTATTATGATAATTTCAATGTAAAATATTATGATACTTGAATTTACAGTTGGAAATTACCGGTCGTTTTATGAGCCAAAGACCTTTTCTTTGCAAGCACAAGGGATAAAAGAAGTCCAAGATTCGTACCTGGCAAGTCATTCGAGAAAGAAATACTCGCTGACATCTGCCATCTATGGGGCAAATTCGAGTGGCAAAACCAATCTCATCCGTGCCATTGACACTATGACAGGATGCGTCATTGACTCCGTGCAGCTCAATGACGGGGACAAATTATATTACGACCCATTCTTGCTGCACGAAAAATCAGAGAAAGAACCAACCTTGTTCGAGATTGTTTTTACACACAACAACAAGCAATACCGATATGGATTCGAGTACACGCAATACAAGATTGAAAAAGAGTGGCTATTCTCAGGTAGTGGGAAAAAAGAAGTGGCCTTGTTTGTGAGGAATGACGAAGGAATTGGCTTTGATGACAACTTCAGTGAGGGTGATGTAAAGATAGAAAACATAAATGACAATCGTCTGTTTCTTTCGCTATGTGCTCAGTTGGGCGGTCCTATATCAAAGTCGGTAATGTCGTGGTTTCAGTCAGACTGCAATGTTGTTTCGGGCATAAACAATGAAAATTACCGTGCATTTACCAAGACAAGCTTCCTTGAAAGGACGGAAGAGAGTCACCGCGCGTTGCAACTTTTCAAAAAGTTACAATTGGGGTTCAATGACCTGACTGCAAGAAAAAAAGAAGAAGAGTCGCATATACCCGAAAGACTGTCACCACAGGCAAGAGAACGCAGGTTGTTAAGGTCAATAATAATAGAATCCACCCATAATGTTTATGGGGAATCAGGGCTTGTCTGTGACGAGAGAGTTTTCCCCTTTGAGGAAAGGGAGTCCGACGGTACGAGGAAACTTTTTGATATGTCTGGGCCAATATTTGACACACTCCAAAGGGGGTCTGTTTTGTTTGTCGATGAGTTAGATGCCAAGATGCACCCACTGATTTCACAACAGTTGATTATGTTATTTAACAATCCAAAGCATAATCCGAACAAAGCGCAACTGATCTTCACTACACACGATACAAATCTGCTTTCGTCGCATCTTCTCAGACGTGACCAAATATGGTTCACAGAAAAAGACAGTCAGGAACAGACAGACCTGTACAGCATGATGGACATACAATTTGCAGACGGCACGAAACCCCGGAATGACAGCAACTACGAGAAGAACTACATTGCCGGTCGCTATGGGGCCATACCCTATATCATTAACGATTAAAAAGCCATTGTATGAGTGCCAAAAGAATAACCATTGATTCAAAATTACTGCGGCAATATTCTTCGAGGAGCAAAAAACGCGCTCCGAAGAAGATAAGATACCGCATATTGATAGTATGTGAGGGAATAGCCACGGAGCCCAATTATTTCAGGTCGATTGAAAGGAAGTACGGGGCAGGGTTGGTTTATGAATTGACCATTCAGGGTGAAGGAGCAAACACAGTCCAAGTGGTTGACAAGGCCATTGAACTACAAGCCAAAGCATCTCCCAAATATGACAGTGTGTGGGCAGTGTTTGACAAAGACAGTTTTACCGACAATTCGTTCAATGCTGCCATACGCAAGGCGAAAAGCAATGGTATTGAGTGTGCCTGGAGTAACGAGGCTTTCGAATTGTGGTATTTGTACCATTTCTACAACAGGGTGACAGCAATGTCGCGAACAGAATACAAAAAGAGCATATCGGATGCAGTAAACAGGTCTGAGCACTATAGAGAGCAAAAACCATACCAATATGAGAAGAATGCCACAGACACATTGGATATCTTGCAGAAATACGGTTCGCAGGACAATGCCATCAAATGGGCAGAGGCGCAAAGCCTGACCTTCACAGACACTAAATTTGCCAAACATAATCCTTGCACAATGGTATTCAAGCTTGTCCGACAGTTGATTGGAGAAGATGAAGCTTTCAACAAACTAGTCAAAGAAAAGATAGAATCAGCGAAATAGTCACCAATAATGAATATATCTGAAGAAGATGCCTTTGTTAGGCATCTTCTTCTATTGAGTACCATATGACTATATGGAAATTTACATTATTTTTTACTAATCATCCGAGGTCATTCTGACGAAAATGGGTGTCTGGTATATTGCAATCACAGGCAGACATACCAATACCATCGGAAACCAGTTCGTGGGCAATAGGTCTGTAAATCCACGTAGTTGACTCCCGAGGCCGGAAGGTCTCGCCCTTGATGTTTTTTGCGTGGGGTGAAAAAAAAGAAAAAGGGGTGCCAGCGTGGGGGGGGCTGGCACCCTTGGGAGAGATGGGGGGAAGTGGTTACTGCACCTTGTGGAGGGTGCCGGAGTAGTCACCCTGGCTGCCATCCTCATACGTGCGTTTTCCTTCGATGACCATTGTGTCGTCGGTGAGGCTCTTGATTGTGAAATCAATGCAAATGGTAATCTCCCGTCCGTAGTCTTCGTCATAGTGGGTGTCCTGTCCGTGGAATTTGTTCCCGCTTAGGGTCCAGATGCAATTGTAATCACTCCAATAACAGGTGTGGTCGGCGTTGATTGTGATGTCGAAATGAGAATAGACCCCATCATTAAAGCTCCATTTCCCGATGAGTTTTGCCTCGCTGATGCTTGACGAGCCGCCGGAGCCACTGCCGCCGTTGTTGTCATCGTCCTTGTTGCAGGACGCGAAGGAGAACATTGTGGCTGCCACGAAGAGCAGCGCAGTGATTTTTTTGATTTGTTTTACCATTTTTTATTTTTTTGAAGTTAGTAAATAATGTCTTGACCTAATGTAAAGATAACGGTTGATCTGGTATATGCCGAACAATCATCGTGGGTTCTACATACTCTTCTATGTTATTATCAAGATAAGATTTTTCGGCAGTCCTTATTGTATGCATTGAAAATGGATATTCCTATTAGACTTGCACAAAACTATTTCTATTTGAATGAGTGTTAACTTTCATTCCATAGAGGAATTAGTGTTAATCGAGCGATAATTCTCATTGATGGATTTCTGTTTTACATTTATTCTTTTTATTTCATATTCCTCTGCCTTTTTCAAGTCTTTCGGATAATAAATTCCATTTTTATACAAAGTAGATAATTCAGAAAAACATTCATATGATCCATAACTTGCTCCTTTGTTCAAGAAAGAAATTGCGATACTAAAATTTGTCGAGTCTATCTCAATGTTATTTTTAGCAAACAGTTCATTAACAATAATATAATATACCAAATAACACGCATATCCATTATTGTATCGATTTGCCATCAAAACAGCCAGTGGTAAGACATCAACGCCATTATTGTTTGACAGATAATCATTCAAGGCTTGATCCTCTCCCCCTTTAACCATTTTTAATATTAGATCATTATCATCAATTCTATTATTTACTTGATGTTTTTTATTAAGTTTTTTCAATTTACCGCGAAGAGAGTCTTGCTCATATGGTCTCTTAGAACTCATCAAATAAGAAAACTGATACTCACAATTTGCATTGCCTTGACCCGCACCTTTTTCAAGATACGGAAGAACTAAATTATAAGTTGCTGTATCAACATCAATCCCATATCTTTCATACAAATCTTCTACAAGACACCAATACACGTAATAACAAGCACGTATATTATCGTATTTGTTAGCCATCAATAACGCATATGCGAACTGTTTATAATCATAATTATAACTCATATACTGTTTGTATGACCAATCGTCTCCCGAATGCAAAAAACGCATTTTAAATTCTATCTTCTCCTTTTGGGAATAAACGGGATCAATGAATACAACAGTAGTATCTTGTGCAAGTAATTTTACTGGAAACAAATATACTAAATATAATATAACAATGATACTATTCAGCAGTACCTTCTGAATGCCTTTGATTATACATGTTTTCATATTTCTCAATGATTTTTTGCGGATTATCAAATAGTGGTTTCGAATTACCATCAAAACTCTCCATAAACTCTCCTTTATAGTAAATATTCCATGTTCCTCCTTCTTTAACTCTTTCAGTATAATCAGATGGTTTTACATTTTGAGGGTCAGCAGATCTACCTGATACACCTACATTTTCAGATGGCGCAATTACTAATAAATCCAACATTTCAGAAGCTTGCTGTGCAATACCACCTTCCTGACCAGACTTACAACTATGCATAACCAATATGGAAGTCTGACTTGCCTCTCCTTCTTTATTATGATTTTTAAAAATGGTACTATTACTCATCAAAAAATCATATAGTACTGCTGGAGAGGTGACATCCATTTCTGTACCTTTAACATAGGTTTGGATACCACGATTAGCTCCATCCGAAGTATTAAGCCCATGTGCGAACAGATGTATAACTCCTCGATTTCTTGTATACGCTCGAGCCCATCCCTGCAAATACCTGTTATCCGCACGTTGTTTATTGTTTCTTTCATTAATATTGAAAGCAAGAATTTTTTCTCGTCCATCCGGATCAACCAATATCACTGGGTTCCAAACACAATACGCATACGGCGAGATACTTGGGTACTTATCCATCATTGGATCTACACTCAGCCATCCAGTCAAAACCTCGCTCCAGTAGTAGCGGGCACCGTAGTAGTGGAAGCCGGACTCGTAGTCTTTTTCCTTGCCGTTGTAGGTGTAGATGCCGAGGCGGGGATAACGGGTTTCGACGTAGTTCTGGATGTCGACCCAGTCTTCACCGTATGGCAGATAGTTTAAGATCTGAGTTACCTGTCCGGCATCGTTGGTGAGGTATGCGGCCGAGCCGAGATGGTCGGAGTGGTAGAAGAAAGCGGGTTCAGGGTCGTGACGCTCCGTCTCATGCTTAATTACATCATAAAGGTCAACGATGCCATCCACATCAACAGCAATGCCGAGACAGTCATTGAAAGTGTGTTCCACGCTTTCGCGTTGTCCCTCGGACAGCTGGTCATAGTCTTCGGCCAAGGCGGGAACGCGGTTTTCGATACTGTTCCAACTAACATGATAGAATCCGCCTCCAATCCTGCTGCAAACACGGTTGGTGCCTTCGAAATAGTGTTTGGTGTAGCCGCCTTTGTTAAAGGTGATAAGGGCGGAAGCATAGAGCGTGGGGTATGCCAGAGAGGCGTGCTGCATCAGAGCGGCGGCGTTCTGTGAAGCCTGGATGCGTGGTGTGGTGACTTTGAAATTTCGGTCGCCACCGGCTGCATAATTGTACCAAGCTGAAATGCCGCCATTGTCGTCGGAGTACTCCGTATAGCCCTGCAAGCGGTTATCCTCCGTCCAGCACATTCGGCGGTCGTAGGCAGGCCCGCTAATGCAGCTGGACTTGATCAGGTTGCCGTTGGCATCCCATTCAAGATTATTGACGCTGCCAGACAGAGCATCCTGTACTGACCTTATGGCGAATGGGTTGCCCGACGACGGATAGGTGTAGTTGTTCTGATAATCCATCGGGTAGAGACCCGCCGTGGTGTTTATTCGCTGGCTTGTTACATTCTTCCTCAATATACGTCCAGCAGCGGAATATGTGTAGTCTGTCTCATAGCCAATACCCGTACCCTGGCAATTCATACCACCCTTCGAGTAGATGAGACGGTTGATATTGTCGTACTCGAAATATTGGTTGCGTGCATTGAGACCGTTATCGTCAATACTGATGATATTGCCCACGTTGTCATATTTGTAGGTGTTGTCCTGTAACAACTGGCCTAACTGGGTAGAGTTGTCATATAGACGGTTGAGACGGCGGTTTGTCAAGTCATACTGATAATGCGTTTCCACACCGTTGCCGTCGAGTTGATACGTACGTTGTTCGAAGCAGTCGTAGTGGATAACGTCAACATAAACCGACAACGGCTGATTAGGCTTGGTGCCTTCGATATGGCGGACATTACCGCCGTGGTCGTAGCGATACGTCACCTCCTCGAGATCGGGGTAAGTGATACTTTGTACACGCCCCCAACTGTCGTAACGCCATTGGGTCTCGAGGGTGAATGTGTTGTGAGAATGGGGCTGCACATAGGTATGGGCGTTATACTCGACATTGCCCATATTGTCATACTTGAAAGACTGTACACCCGTAGCGTCCTGCTGACGGACGAGGCGACCAGACTCATTGCCGCTTCCCGCCGCACCATACTCGTACCACACGTTATTCCAAGGCCGGTTGGAGTAAGCGATTTGAACAGGTCGTGAATAGTCGTAGTCGTATTGGATATATTCGCCGCTGTTCTGTGTCTGCAAAACCATATTGCCCGCAGCATCGTAGTCCCAATGGGTGTGACCAGCTGACGGGTGGGTACGGTCAGTGCGTCGACCGCCAAGGTCGTAGGTGTGAGTAGTTGGATTTCCTTCGGGGTCATCCGATTGCTGAAGCTGACCTATGGCATCGTAGTAGAACATCGTGGTGCCACCCAAAGCGTCGGTTAGTTGGATGTTCAACCGGCGAGGGTCAGTGAAGATTTGAGAGGTATGGTAGTTCTGGTCGGTAGCACTATTAAGGAAACGGTTGATGCTGTTGGCATCGGGAGCGATGGAATAGGCGTTGGTGGTGTAGGTGCCGTCGGCGAATTCGGTTCGGACAGGGCGGTCGAGCCAGTCATACTGGGTTTCCGTGAAATAGGTGCTGGAAGTTGACGTATTCGGGTGGAAGTCGGGGATATACATAGAAATCGCCTCGCTGACAGGGAAGAACTCCTTGACCTTACGGCCGAGACCGTCGTAATGCATTGTGCCTCCCACAGCGCGTTTCTCAATGCCGTTTTCATCAATATCCTTCTTCACTTGGAAGACGCGACCGAGACCATCGCTGAATACAACCGTATTAATGTCGTTGCCGGGATTGTCGGGGTCGTAGTTGTGTGTGCGAGCCCACAGATAGTAGAGACTGCCTGTTGCGTAATTGTAGTAGATTGGAGAACCAATATCTACACGTTGGTTATACCAGTAGTCATACTTGACCGTATAGGGTATATTTCCCGCAATTTCCTTTGGCGCAATGATGGTGTCAGTACGCCCGTGGCAGTCGTAGGCATAGTGCATCTGGTTTCCTGCGATGTCGTAGGTATTCACAGGCTTCTGCCAACGGAGTGAATAGTCGGCAGAACTGGAATGACCTTCGACGTTGGTGACAGAGATCGGCAAGGTGTTGGTCAGCAGGTCGTAGGAGTATTTAATCCAGTAGTTGTTGCCTCCGCCGAGGTCAGTTGCCGGTGTGGTCACCTTTTCGACATTGCCATAAGGGTCGTACTCGTAGAAATAGACTGACTGCGGATTGGGGCTGTTGTCGACAAAAAGTTTTTCGAGGCTACCCTCTGTGGTGTAGGTAGCTTCGCGGTGGCGGTAGCCAGGGATGTCGAGTACAGAAACATTAGCCACGATATAGCGGGCAGGGTCAAGAGCATAGTCGATGTGGACGGTGTAGTCGTCAGACGGGTCGGCGATGTCTCCGAAATCGGCCACATCGGCAATGTTGCCAAAAGAGCCGTAGGTGTATTCACGCTTGGTGGCGATGGTACCACCCGTACCTTCATTGTGGAAAGACTCTTCGACAGCCACTGCAGGCCATCCATCACCCTCGCACCAGGCAGGAGTGCCACCACCGAGGTAGTGTCCATCCACGAGGTCGGCATCGGCATAGGTATAGCGCGTTTCGACATAGGCGTTACCCTTTGACACACGGTCGCGTTTCTTCAGATGAGCGTGATAATAATTATCGTTGTAGAAATCCTGTGTAGAAGTGCGGTACCGGCTGCCTACGGAATTCGTGTTGAAAGCGGACTGAGTAGCATAATCGTAAGTCTTGACAGTATCGTAGCCGTAATCATCGCGTTCGAAGCGGTCGTAGTGGCGGTTGCCATAGTCGAACCGCTTGTAGACCCAGCTCACACCGTCGCCATCGTGACCGTCATAGACGGAGAGAGATGCCATATTCCAATGACGCTGCGGGCAATCTACAGAGGCAGTGCTTTGCTCATAGTCAATCTGGAATCCTGCATTTGCCACATTAGAGACGGACTTAAGCAGGTTGGTACGACCGATATTGGAATAGCGCACCATTATATTGTTGCCACTACGATAGACGTAATCAACATAGCCGTCGTTGTTCATATCGACGAACTCGGCACCTGAATGGCTGAAAGTCGCCGTTCCGCCGCCACCGGCACTACCACCCACCTTCAGCGGAAAACCAAAGATAGAAAACACAGCGTCGTAGGTACCAGTTATGTTCAGGCTGAAAGCAGTAGAGGAGCTGTTGTCGATACCGACAAAGCCATAGGGATTGAAAGTACCATCGCCCATATTAATCTGTATAGACGAGGGACTGACCATATCTGGCAGACCGTCGCCGTTGACATCCATCAAGACAAAAGTAGTCTTGTTGTCGGACTTGTTGCGACCGATGCTGCCGGAAATACTGGTGTTGCCCACGTTGAACCCATATCCTTTGGCTCGGGACACGCTGCGTGAAGAGCGTATTGTAGACGTCGGGATAGTGCGGAGACCGGAGAATCTGTAACCCATATTGTACTTGACGGTACCATCGGAGTAGACAATATCGGCCAGACCATCGCCGTTGATATCCATAAAGGTGTTCTTGGTGATGTCGGTGCTGACCGTAGAGTCGTTGCCGCCTGTCAGCAGTTGGAACAGACCAGACACCACAGAGACCACGCGGCTCTTCTTGGCGTTGGGAACATTCTCAAAAACCGTGTTCAGGAACGTGCCGTTGTTGGCTTTGCCATCCGAAGTGTTCTCAGTGCGGTTGATACCCGCGCTTTCGGAGTAGCCATAGGACTTGTCGCCCAAACCGCCTTGTGCGTGGCTGTACAGGATGACCTTTTCGGACACAACATCAGGGTAGCGGTCGCCGTTGAGGTCCATAAAATCGCCCAGCAAACGAGAGTAACCCTCACTGTGAGCGTTTTTCTTCTTGGTGTAGCCCGTGCCCTTATTCATCATAAACTTGTTCACAGCCTTCATCTTGGTACCCGGGGTAACCACTGGCAGAGGACTTTGTGCCATATTGACAGTGGCGGTCTGACCGTTTTCCGCTACAGGGTCGGTATTGTCGAGACTTGACAAAGACTTGCTTGCCGTTACGAGGTTTGCGTAACTCTTCCAGCGAGCCTTGCCAGCGTCGGCGTGCATCTCGAAGAAAGTTCCGGAGAGCGGATTGAAACTGGAGCCGCCGGGGATTTCTTCGGGACTTCCATCAGGATCCAACGATGACACATCATAGCCGTCAATGTCTTCACTGCTGGGGCGAGGAACACTATTAGAATCAGTATAATAGTTATCTGCATGAATCAGATTGCTGTTAATGTATATTGACGTAGAGTCAGGCGACTTGTAGCCGAACTGCCCCCATCCGCGATAGAGGGTGCCGTGATGCTTGCAGGTGTCGGGCCCATATTTGGCGTACAAACCAGCATCGAAAGTAGAACCTCCGACAGTGACCTTGATATTGGAGATATGGTCTACCACCGTTGGGTTGGCCACGTAGCAGTCGATGCTATAGTTTGTGCTTGAGGAGAAACTGAAAGGACTGACGCTTATTGTCGCCGAGCCTCCCAAAATAAACACATTCTTCCTAAAGCAGGAACTATTGTTAAAATCCTTGACAGTCAAATACAGATAGCCTGTGAATGGGGTTCCGTCGTTGCGAGTGACACCAAGGCCCATATTGGGCGACCCCGATATGCCAGTCACGGTAGTCCCAGGGAAGACAAGATAATCATAGAAAACCCTTTCGACGGCAGGGTGATAGACATACGCATCGCGAGCATCGTTATCGGACAGGCGGGCGTTGATAGTTGCGTCAGAGCTATGTGTCAGCGTGACGGTGGCGTCGGCGTCGATGTCGGACCAGTTCAACTGACCACCGCCGACGGGGGATAGCCGAAGCACCAGTTTCTGGGAGCTCGGAATATTAGCCGCATTCCAAGTGAGGGTAATATTGGGAGAAGTGCCCTGATTGAACGTGGTGGAATTAATAACTGTTTCGGAACCAGTATTGTTGATGTTGGATCGGACTAGCGAATAGGTCATATCTTGAGACAAAGGCTGGTTGGCCTTGATTTTGCAAGCCACAGAGAAGGTATTAGTACAAGCCGAACCCGACTCGGGGCCGATAGCCACGGACTGGTGTTCCGTGAGCAGATAATCTGTGGCATAGTCGAACTTGTACATATAATCACCGTTGGCATCCACTCTTGATAACGGAGAAGCGGCGACATTATTGCGGTGGGAAGCAGATAAATATTCAATATGTGGAGTCCACTCCACCTGATCGTACAGTCGTTTGTCGAGGGCATTGATACGGAAAAAGATGGTGTCGCCTTCGTCTATATCAATCTGGCAAGCGAGGGATGCCGGATTGTCGGGCAATACCGTTGCCGATGCCCGAGGGGTTGTCTCGCCGGCGCGTTGTACCGATACCCATACACCGTCGGTGGTGCGAGTCTCGGCGCGGAAATCGCGCAAGGCATCAGTCAGCTTGGCTATGCCAGAAACGCTGACACGTCCTGAATAGGGAGCTTTCCACATCCGCACGAGGTCAACGTCGGGTTCATAGCGTTTGGGATAGGTGTAGAAAAAGGTATCTACAACCGTCCAACAGCTGTCGTATTCAACATCCATCTGCCAGCCATTCGATATTACCTCATAGGAGCCATCCGCATTGTACACTGTATCGAGAATCGGTATTTCCCTTTGCTTGGTCGCACACTCGACACGTTCGACAGTGTAGTAGCCATCGTCGAAGATTGTGGGATCCACCTCACCAGAGAAATCAATCACATCGTCATCACAAGTGCCACCGACGTGAATTGTATCGTTGTCGGTAACATCCTCGAAACGGAAGTTGCCACGATAGATAAACACCCTGCCATTGTCCACGATGTCAATCAGGCCATCGCCATTGACATCAGAAACATAGACAGAGGTATTGCTGCGTCCGTCGCTCCAGTTTCTACCAGTGCCAAATATCGCGGCGGAAGCCTCCCAACCGTAATTATGAATGCTGGACTCGGTGTGTTGGAAACTGCTGATGCCGTGGATTGCAACAGGTGCATCAAACTTGTTTTCGCCAGGAATCTGAGGACGGCATTTCATATCGCCCGAGATACTCTTGTAAAGTTTGTCGGGATAGCCGTCTCCGTTGATATCCACCAGTTGCAGGAAACCTTCGGCGTAGTCCTCGCTGTAAGAATAGTGGCCACCCGCAGAAACCGTTTTCAACCACGGTATATAGTCGGCACCCACATTCAAACCGCCATAGACATTCCATCCGAGAGAGCCGGAGCCGCTGAAATTGCGACGCTCGTAGAGAACGCTGTCGAGATAGTCAAACACCTTAAAACTGTCGTTGCCTTCATATTCCATAGCCACTCCATCGGCAAAGAGACTGCCAGATTCGAGACTGTAATAATCGAAAGAGTGGAAAATGTGGATAAAAGTGTTCTTGTCGTAAGGCTCGACATTGCAACGTTCATACGCAGACAGATTGCGAATAGTGTTACGCTGGCCAGATGCAATGTATTGCTGACAGCGGGCGCTGTCATCGTAGCCCTCATAGATTTTGCATAGAAGTGTCTTGCCAAACTCGCCCTCGGTATATCCAAAATAATATTCGCGGACGATGGTGTCGCGGAACATCACCTCTACACGATCGAGGATAAAATTGTTGATTTCTTCCAGACCGTAGCGGAAAGAATTGGACTTGTCGTTCTTGTCAACGTAATTGAAACGTATGATATATTGTCCGTGGTCGTGCGACCCGTCAACACCCGTATATCGGATTCGGTCGATACAAAGCTGTTTGGCCGACAGCTGGTTGGGGACAGTCACATACTTGGTGACATAGGTATAGGTGACTGTATTCCCATAGGTGTCTACAGACTTTTCGAGCATCCATTTAGCGATGTTGCGGTTGTGGTCGCGGAGAGTAGTCTGGTTGGAAAGGCCGTAGTAATGACGTGTACCGTCCTTGTCGGTGACCATCCAGTGATAATTGTCGGGGCTTGTCCCGATGCGCTCAATCTTGCGGAAAGACCCCTCGACGCGAGGATAGAAACGCACTGTGTCGGAAGAGAAACGAGGCTCGTAGGCTCGATGGTAGACAGGTTTGTTGAGGCGGAGATTATTGTTTTCGTCAAGATAAGAGGTAACCAAAGTAGTGCCATCGAGAAGGTAGCCTTCGGTTTCATCTCTATGATCGTAGAGCGGCACACCCCAGCGGGTCTCAACACTGATTTCGCTAATAGGTAGGCTCCATCCCAGTCCGAGGATACCACTGCCACTGGCACTACTGTAGTTTATCGACAGATGTGGCTGCATACCGTGGCGGCCGGCGGGGATGTTGAGCGGATAAGAGAGATTGGCGGTGCCTTGGTTGTTGGCCTCGGGCGGCGCTATGAGTGTGATGCCATCCGTCGGGTCGGCGGCCTTGAGGTCCTTGATGCTGGTGGGCGTGTAGGCCATAGCGTCGCTGCTCTCCGGCACCTTGAGCACACCATTGATATAGTCGGTGAAGTGGTTAGTGCGCGAATAGACTATCTGGTTCTGCGTGTCGACGCTGTCGCGCTCCACCTGCTGCCACATCTGCGTTTGCTCGTTGTAGAAGAAAGTGTAGATATCGTCGGCGGTGTAGCCATAGGGTAGTGCGGTGCTGTCGTAACGCATAGCGATGGTGATGTCCTTGTCGAACTGCTGTCCGTCGGGCAGCATACGATAGACGGCACCGTCGGCAGTGAGATTGGCGAGGTGGTCGGGGATTGCGCCAGACTGCTCCTCGGAGGTGGCGAGGATGGAAATCTCCACGTCGCGGCTGACGGCACCGCTGTCGATGAAGAGGGATACATTGTCGGCGGCAATGGTTGTGGAACACGTTCTTGTCACACGTCGGCTACCCACCACTTTACCTATAGGCTTTGTAAAAGGGCTTTCGCCCGATTGTGCAATGATGCTATCGGAAACATCCGCGATAACTTCAGGACGGGAAACCTCCGAAACATTTGCAGACGGACGCTTAGGCTCGTCAGAACATCCCATCAACAAGGAGACAGCCAACAAGGGTGCAACTATATGGTATATATATTGTTTCATAGAATCTTCGTTTTGATGTTTGTGGTTTATCTGATTACAATCAGTTTTATTGTATGTTGGCGACCATTGCTGGTGACGGTGACATAATAGATGCCGTCGGCTGAGAGATGGCCATTATAGGTGTATTGCGAGAGCGGCTCGGCGGTGGAGTGCTGCTCGACGATGCGACCATTGGCATCGACAACACGGATGTTGATGATGTCGTCGTCGGACTGAGCGACACGGACGGTATAGTGGCCGGAAGAAGGATTGGGAGAAACGGAGAATGTGTGATTGCTTGAATGTGTAAATGTGTCAGTGTCGGTTGACGCGGTCTCACCCTCGCTGCTATGGCCTTTGGTGCCTTTGGCTCCTGTGGGAAGGGCGGAGGGGTTGACGAGGAGGGAAATGTAATAGTCCTCGCCATTGTTGATGGTGAGGGTGAAAGAATTTGCCGTGTCGGGGGTGAGGATGACCGAGCCATCGGAAGAGGTAAGCATCAGACGGATAGCATCGGCGGGAAGAGGGAGGCCAACGGTGAGGCGCACGGTGGAGGTGTGGCCGTAGGTATGGGCGCGGAGTCTCCATTGGCGTGCTACAGCGATATAGGAGACAGTATCCACGACAACAACCTCGTCGCTAAGGTCTATCGCGTTGCTGTCACAACCCAGCATAATGTAATCAAGGTTGGAAAGCGGAGTGACAGCCTCGAGGGTCAATATACCATTGCGGATAACGCTACGGGGCTGGGAAAGGGAGAGGCTGTCGTCGCGCCCGATGCCACAGACACCGAAACTGTAGAGGCTATCATCGCCGAGCGGATTCCAGAGCGTATCTGAAAGGCTGTTGATATAAGGACCATGGAGTATTGCACTATAGCGGATAGCGAGAGCGGACTCCAGCTGACGCTTGAACTGGCGGTCGAGACGGCCAGTATAATAGAGGAAAGCGCAGAGATTCTTGTCGCCAACGGTGCTACCCTCGCGGCCAAGGGAAAGGGTATCGTGGCCACTATAGTTGCTGTCGAGGGCAGGATATTGATACTGCATCGAGTGGACGATGACTCCGCGCTCGTTGGTGTTGCGATAGGTTACGGAGAAATCGTCGTAACTTACGCGCTGTGAGTTGAGCCAAATGGCGCGGTTGCTGCCGCTGCCGACTTGCCAGAGGCCGATAACACTATCGGCGTCGGTCTCGTAAACTGTGAAGATGGTGGCTGTGCCGTCGGTGCGGAGGCTGTCGGCGACGATGGTTAGGACGCTGTCGGACAGACTGACAGAGGGGTTGAAATTGGTGACCCGCGACAGGGCGGACGGCACGCTATCGGACGGGTGGAACGCCACCTTGGGCGACCTGACGGTCTGCCCCAGAACAACGCTGTAGGGCAAGAGGAGGCAGGCGGCGAGGATAATCTTGTATAATTGCTTCATTATTATATACATATTACATTATTATCTTAATAATTATTGATTTGACAGTTCGAATATTTTTGACTGTTCTTCTTGTGTTAAGTATCCTGTAATTTTGTCGAGAAGGTCATAAAAATGATAATACGACATCAAAGCTTGACGTGAAGTTATTGTATCATTGTTGGAATGCATCACACTATCGATGCTTTCGATAAGGGAAATAATGTATGGGGCATTAGGATTGTTGAATGTACGCAACAGCTCTATCTGTTCAGAACTTAATTTATAGAAAGATTCGTCTGCAATGATATGCGGACGTCCATCGAAAAGAAAATCTGCCATTTGAGACACTTCTATCTCGGATGGAGACAAAGTGTTTGGGTTCGGAGTAATTGTGGGTATATAACCTACATTTTCATTTGTATTAATCCTTTTCTCGGTACCACAAGCAAGGATAAGCAAACATATAATTCCTAATAAATATTTTATAGCTTTCATAGGAAGGGCGTATAAAGCGGATGGAAGATAATGCCACCCGCTTTTTTTTTTGAAATATCACTTGAATGACTCAACCAAATCAGTAATTTGGTCAATCTCTTTTTCAGTAAAGTGTGACTCAAGTAGTTCGAGGTCGTCTAACATTTTATAGTACTCGTAGACACCTTTTCTTGTGGTCAGAGAAAGGCCATAGTTATTGACAAGGCTGTCTACGCCACTTAAGATATTGGCAGCATCTAAAGCATAATCTGTGCCAAATGAAGATAAAAGATTGCGGAGCTGATTGGTATTTGATGTGATGTTTGGAGACAATTGAACGTGAATTCGACCGTCAAACAGAGCGGCATCCATATCCATAACAGCCGCGCTACTGCCCTGACATCTCGGTTTGCCCCAGATTGTACAGTAGCAGTTGCAATCAGACCCATAGGCATAGCAAGTGCCGTCTTTACAATTGACTTTACAGCAGATATTTGAAGGAGCCGCTTTTGTGGATGCATTCAAGGATGCATTTTTCTCATTGTTCGTGTCAGTTTTGCTACAGCCAATGACGGCACCAATTGCCACAACTACTGTAGCAAGCGAGATTATTATCTTTGATTTCGGTTTCATCGGTAAGAACTATTATGATTGTCCACTACTACGCAAGTGAATGTTCGGTCTACAAAGGGTGCTTGCTGGTCTTATGAAGACTTTTTTATTGACCACGCAATAAAGTCGATTGATACACGTTACTTTCGATAACATTGCTTCGGCTCGGCAAAGCGACCAAGTTGCCTATCGGCTTCCTCCTTCTTGCAAGGCATACAGAAAGCGAGCTTTCGTCTGCTCTTGCTTCGTGCGTCGGTCCTCTCTGCTCTCGCCTGGCGCAATGGTGCAAGAAACGCGTAGAGCATCTGCTCTATGCCTCGGGTGCAGGATGGCAGGGAAGAGTGAGTTGGGAACTTCAATAATCAATCACACTCTCCCTGCATTGGCACCCTCTCTTTTTGCCCCTACACAACGGCACACCTAACTTGTGCGGGGCTTCGTCAGATGAAATACATTTGTTTATAGGGTTTGTGCAAACATCACCATTGGGAGTTTGCTGTTATTTCATCTAACGAATGGCAATACAGGTATACTCACCGTTGTTGGGGTTGTATACAATTGTTACGTTATAGCCATCGTGTATTTTCTGCAATGACCAAGAAGAAGCGTTCGCTTCACTTGTTGTTGTATGAACCTGGGTTTCTTTTGTGGCGACATGTTGTGACCTTGCGTTGTTGTCCTGAATACTTACGTTTCTTCCTTCTCGTGCAAGAGCCATCAAATACTCCATTATAGCATTCTCTTCGGTCTCGTTGTGGATTGTGGCCGAGTGCAGTACGCCGTCAACGGCGTACTGCACCGTGTACACGGTGCTCGTCTCAGAAACGGACGATTCAGGCGTGGAGGTTGTGACATCGTCTTTCTGACAACTAACAGCCATTGTTGCCAGCACTGTAAAGAGTGCAACTGTAATTACATTTCTTCTCATTTTTAATTGAATTTTAGTTGAACTTTATATCTTTTAATTTGTTGTAAAAAATTTCATTAACTTGTTTTTTGCTTGATATATGGAAAACACATATCGTTTGTTTATTTCTTGAAGTTACGATGGCATTGTTGTTTTCTGCAATAGAATCCATCGATAGTTTCGGATTTATTTTGGGAGCTAATCTGAAATCAATAGAATTGAAACTGGAAACTAAATCGCGGTATTCTTCGGGTATTATGGGAATATTAAAATCATTTTGAAGCATTATCCAAGTAGAATCTGTTGTTGCTTCAAGCATTGTGACATCAACAAAGACAGTATCATTAACACGATAATCCTTCACAAAAGCAACGTTTACTCCTTCGATACCGGCATACTTGGTGTATAGTTCGCTGACAGAGTATGAGGGGAAGAACCAGTACCACCGCTTCCAGAGGGTGATGGCAGCCAGTTCGATGAGCAGGGCGATGCCTACCCACATCCAAAACCGTTTTATGTTTTTTGGGGCGCTCATAATTGGTTCAACATCGTGCTGATGGTGTCGCAGGTATGGGTGTTGTCAATCTGCCCGCAGGTGTTGATGCCCGTGTAAAGCGGAGGATTGGCATAGGCTGTATCGGCGCCGAGGGCGAAGAGGGCCAGCAAGCAGGCTGCCGCGGCGGTGCGGCGGAGTGAGGCACGGCGGCGGTAGCGGGCGCAACGGTGTTCAAGGCCAGCAGAATGCTCGGCAGCAAGAGCACGGATATAGGCAAGATCGACAGGAGTGAGAGGCTGCAATCTGGGGGGGGGGGATTGACGTGTTTTCATTGGCATTTATATTATTTGTTATTGTCGGGGCGGTAGTACTGCCGGAGTTTGGCGATGACGCGGTAGCGGAGTTGGACGGCACTGTGAGGCTTGATGCCGAGTTCGCGGGCCATCTCATCGGGAGTATAGCCTTCGGCCATCAATTCGACAGCACGGCGTTCGTGAGGGTTGAGGACAGAGGAGAGGGATTCGATGTATTCGCGGAGATCGCCTTCGTCGGGGGCTGCAATGGTGTCGGCCATATTCTCGTCGAGAGGAAGGAAGAGATGGGTGCGATGGAGAAAACGCAGACGTGAGAAGGCGCTTCGGCAGAGCCAGTAGACCCAGAGGGTTTCCTGAAGAGGCGATATGTCGGTGCTTATTTGTTTTTCGTGTTTCCATATCGTGATATAACATTCTTGTCGCAACTCGGCACAATGATAGCTATCGCCTGACGAACGGCGCATACACAAGCGTTCGATGAGTGCCTTGTGCCGTTCAATCAGACCATAGAAATGTTCGTATTTCTGCCGGTCGTTTGTTGTCATTCAGAAACGTTTCGTTCCACGTTCGTTGCTTCATCTCGGCATAAAGAGTTATCTCTTTCTGCTCTCGACTTCCGCAACGTTCTACTATAATATAGGATTTTTTTGGTGTAAAAATCTACAAGGGTATAAAAAAAAGTTTGTTTTTAACATTGTTTAACTTTTGTGATAATACTGTTTTTTGACGTAAATTGCTGGTTAATTGGCATTTGAATGAGTTTAATAGGCAGGGTGGTTCCTATGGGCGGGATGGGGTCTGTCGCGACTGAATCGCGATACACACTGGAAGTAAGGGGCTGGGTAAGCCCCTCGCTTCAGGGTTCTCCAAGGTGCTTGAAGATAATCTGCACTTGGAGGGGGGTGAGTTGCTTGCGGGTTTTGACGTACTTGGCGGCAATGAGTTCGGCCATAAGGTCGGCATTGGAATGAATCTCGCGGGCGAAGAGGCGACGGGCGACCTCTTTGTCACGGCCAGGGAAATAGAGCCTGGCCAGGTCTTGTTTGAATATGTAACCTGACATTTTGTTTGAATTTTTGGGGTTAATACTTTTATTAATTATTGAGTTCAAACAAAATAAGGCTGTTTTGAAGGACAGGCTCAAAGGGTTACGAAATGACCGCTTATGACCGCATTTGACCGCGAATGACACAATGGAAGGGTGGAAGATTGGGGCTGGGCTTAATGGGCGTTATGGGTTCGATGGGCATTATGATTGCAAATGTTAATAGTTCTTAAACCAATGGGTGATTTTGGGGTAAATAGTTGATTATATTGATATTATGCTATTTTGGTTGAAAAATTGTAAACGGCTGGTTTTTAGGATGGTACAGCGATTTTGCCGAAGGGTCGCCGAAGGATCACCGAAGAGTCGCCGACAGGTCGCTGTCGGCGACTGGTGTTCGGTGTTGGTTTATAGGCTTTTACACGATGGTGGAAGAAAGATTTTGCCATATCGGGGAAAAGTCGTACTTTTGCATTTGCAATTTTTGTGGAAAATGGAACGGAAACGAGATATAAGATACTTGACATGTGACGGCAACTGCGCTGCAGCGCATGTGGCCTACATGTTCAGCGAGGTAGCAGCTATCTACCCCATCACCCCGTCCAGCCCCATGGCCGAGTATATCGACGAGTGGGCCGCCGGCGGTCGTAAGAACCTCTTCGGCGAGACCGTGAAGGTCGTCGAGATGCAGAGCGAAGCTGGCGCCGCCGGCGCCGTGCACGGCTCGTTGCAGGCCGGTGCTCTGACCACCACCTACACCGCTTCGCAGGGTCTGCTGCTGATGATCCCGAATATGTACAAGATCGCTGGCGAACTGCTGCCCGGCGTGTTCCACGTGAGTGCCCGTGCCCTCGCCGCCCAGGCCCTCTCCATCTTCGGCGACCACGCCGACGTGATGAGCGCCCGCCAGACCGGCTTCGCCCTGCTGGCCGAGAGCTCGGTGCAGGAGGTGATGGACCTCGCCCCTGTGGCCCACCTCGCCGCCCTCAAGGGCCGCGTGCCGTTCCTCAACTTCTTCGACGGATTCCGCACCAGCCACGAGATCCAGAAAATCGAGGCTTGGGATATGGAAGACCTGCGTCCGCTCGTCGACCAGAAGGCCCTGAAGGCTTTCCGCGAGAACGCCCTCAACCCCGAGCACAACGTGACCCGCGGTACCGCCCAGAACAGCGACGTCTATTTCCAGACCCGCGAGCTGCAGAACAAATACTATGACGCTCTGCCCGATATCGTGGCCGAGTATATGGCTGAGATCAGCAAGCTGACCGGCCGCCACTACGCCCCCTTCACCTACTACGGTGCCAAGGATGCCGAGAACGTCATCGTGGCTATGGGTTCGGTGACCGAGACCATCAAGACCGTCGTCGACTACCTCAACGCCCAGGGCAAGAAGACCGGCTGCGTGACCGTCCACCTCTACCGTCCCTTCAGCGTGAAGCACCTCGGTCAGGTTATCCCCGAGACCGTGAAGCGCATCACCGTCCTCGACCGCACCAAGGAGCCCGGCGCCAACGGCGACCCGCTGTACCTCGACGTGGTGGAAGCCTTCGCCAGCTGCAAGGACATCCCCGCCAACTGCAAGCCTGCCATCATCGGCGGCCGCTACGGTCTCTCCAGCAAGGACACCACTCCCGCACAGATTATCTCCGTGTTCAACAATATGGAAGGCGAGTACTCTGACAGTTCGCTCCCTGGCGGTCGCGCACCGAAGAATCAGTTCACCATCGGCATAGTCGATGACGTGACCTTCCGCTCGCTTCCCATCCTGCCCGAAATCTCCATCCTGCCCAAGGGCACCTTCGAGGCCCGCTTCTACGGCCTCGGTGCTGACGGTACCGTGGGTGCCAACAAGAACAGCATCAAGATTATCGGCGACAACACCAACAAGTACAGCCAGGCCTACTTCGACTACGACTCGAAGAAATCGGGCGGCTACACCTGCTCGCACCTGCGCTTCGGCGACAACCCCCTGCCCGCCCCCTACCTGGTCGGCACGCCCGACTTCGTGGCCGTCCACGTGCCCAGCTACCTGCGCAAGTATGACTGCCTGCGCGGCCTGAAGGACAACGGCACCTTCCTCTACAACAGCCCCTGGACCGTCGAAGAGACCAAGGCCCAGCTGCCCGACTTCGTGAAGAAGTACCTGGCGCTGCACCACATCACGATGTACATCATCGACGCCACCAAGATTGCCGCCGAAATCGGTCTCGGCAACCGCACCAACACCATCCTCCAGAGTGCCTTCTTCAAGATTAGCGAGGTGATTCCTTACGACCTCGCCGTCGAGCAGATGAAGAAATTCATCGTCAAGAGCTACGGCCGCAAGGGTGAGGACGTGGTCAACAAGAACTACGCCGCCGTCGACCGCGGTGGTGAGATCACCAAGATCGACATCCCCGCCGAGTGGGCCAACCTGCCTTGCAGCACCGACTTCGCCGTCGAGAAGCACGAGGGCGACCCCGAGTTCATCGCCAAGGTGATGCGCCCGATGGTGGCCCAGTGCGGCAACGACCTGCCCGTGTCGGCATTCCTCGGCTACGAGGACGGCACCTTCCCCGCCGGCACCACCGCCTACGAGAAGCGCGGCGTCGCCACCGTCGTCCCCGAGTGGAATGCTGCCAACTGCATCCAGTGCAACCAGTGCTCGCTGGTGTGCCCCCACGCCGCCATCCGTCCCTGCGTGATGACCGACGAGGAGATGAAGAAGGCCCCCGAGTCGATGAAGGCCATCGACGTGAAGATGCCCAAGGAGCTCGCCGGTATGCACTTCCGCATGCAGGTCAGCGCTATGGACTGCACCGGCTGCGGCAACTGCGCCGACGTCTGCCCCGCCAAGGAGAAAGCCCTCGTGATGAAACCCTTCGAGAGCCAGCTCCACGAGGCCGCCAACTGGGACTACGCCCAGAAGTGCGTCACCTACAAGGACAACCTCATCGACAAGAA
>Ga0256407_10003258_pt1 | contig 29255 bp, 29 predicted proteins | sample RumenRJG_04DNA_FD_193489 | JGI IMG/M metagenome (GOLD analysis project Ga0256407, IMG submission 193489) | Bovine rumen microbial communities from Lethbridge, Alberta, Canada - RJG_04 | ecosystem: Host-associated > Mammals > Digestive system > Stomach > Rumen | place: Canada: Alberta...
TTGATGGTAGTTCATGTCGATTCAGATATTCAAATGTTTTCTTTTATTCATGCTTCTGGAATAATAACTTATATATAGCGAAATAACACTGTTGCCAACAGAAGCAGAAAGATGGTCAGTGTCTCGGTATTTCATATTTGTTTCTGTTTGCTAAATTGGAATTTAGTCAATACTTTTCAGCAGCCTTGCAGGGTTTCCGCCAACTAATGTTCGTGGTGCAACGTCCTTTGTCACAACTGAACCTGCCGCAATAACTGCACCGTCACCGATAGTCACGCCGGGCAAGATGGTCGAATGTCCACCTATCCACACATCATTACCAATAGTGACGGATATTCCGTAACCGTCGAGCACACGACCTTCGGGGTGAAGACGATGCCCTGCCGTATAGATGCCGACATCAGGACCAATGAGACAATTGTGACCGATGTGGATTTCTGACACATCGAGCATCGTACAGTTATAGTCGGCATGAAAGTTGTCGCCCACGTAGATATTCACGCCAAAGTCACAATGGAAATTGTCACCTAGAAATGGGTTACTACCCGTTGAACCAAACAACAGACGGACTATTTCCTGCTTCTGCGCCAATTCTGCCAGCGTGAGACTGTTCAGTTGTTTTGTTAATGCCGACACTTTCGCCATCTGCATTAGCATCTCCTTACTTATTTCCACTCGACTGAAATACTTCTTCTCCATAAATTCCGATTTACGAGATTAATGGCGGCGCCTCAGCATAGCTTAAGTGAGCTTGCCTCTGCGTTCGGCTTGCACATAAATTCCGATTTATTTGGTACTAATCCTTGTCTGGCTGCTGGCCATCATGAGCCTTCCATGCGCACTCGGTAATCTTCATGTCGGTGAAGATGGCCGTGAAGGATGACTCTTCTGGCGAACAGGCATAGATGCCAAAGCTGATTTCCCCGGCTGCTGCAGGCATGTGGCAGACGCGCATCTGGCTGAACATCTGTCCATCTGTAGAGCACTCGATGCAGTAGTCATCCTCGCGGCGGGAGAATCGGTACCACATCGTCTTCACATCGGCAGGAATAGCTGTCGTGGCCCAATCGGAATAGCCGTTGTTCGTCACCACGCTGCCCAGGTGTTGGAACTCCTCGTTCTCGTATTCCACCGAGCCCTTCAACCAGTTCTCGCTGTCGAGATACATCACGATGCCACACTGGTCAAAGCGATGGTGACTACCCGTGAAATCGGTTTTCACCACGAAACTGAAGAACTTCTCGCGGGTCTTCATCTGAAGCACGGGGGCATTGTCGTTCTGGAAGTGATAGTAGGTGCGCTGCCAGAGGTCGGTCTTCGGAGCGGTGGTGATGCGAATGGTATCATTCTTGATTTCACATGCGGCAGGCTCCCGCGTCCACTGGAGGCTGTCCAGATTGATGTGGCCGCTGTCAGAGAGTGCCACCTTTACGTTGTCTACGAAATCCATAGTCGTTTCCTGTTTGTTCTGCTGTCCGCATGCCGTGAGCATGAGACCAGCGCAGAGAAATGAGAATAGTTGCTTTTTCATATTTGTTTTTATTGTCCGCTAAATTGGAATTTCTTTGTAAATTTTATTTATTCTCCACAACATATACATCTACTATCTATATTTTAGGATTTCCTTTATAATCCCATGGGTATGCTGTATATCCCTTGTGTTCGGTCCAGAGTTCCCTTGGAATGCAGTACCTGAAATTTTGTCTTTCAGATATATTATACCGTGTAACTGCAATAGGCTCAATCGCTTTTGCCCTTGGACAATATTCTAGCGCAGGAACAGCCCCCTTTTCTCCTAAAGCATCAAACTGGAATAGCAAGGCTCTGGTCTTTAATGGCCCATTGCAAAATTTACCGTTGCACTCGATGGAGCGGATGAGTATTCCTCCGTATGACTTTTCATTACTCTTGAATGCAAGATCAACACCATAGTCATGGTTGAACCACTCTCCAGCCTCAGTCATACGCTTGTACGTTATATGCGCTGTGTCAGTTAAGTTATAATAAAACTCTATCTCGACCATGTGATATAATTTTTTTCCTTTTCTGATGACAAAATTGTTGAGCAAATTCTTAGCTATTCCCTTGAAAATGCTTTCAATTTTGGTAGGATCTGTCTCTGTTAACACAAGACTATTTCTTAAACATTCCAATTCTGTCATATAATAATCAAATCAACTTAATCAATTATTACATTTATTGTATTGGCACAAGTTTGCCAAATGCTTTCCAACTAATATCCTTCTTATACTTTTTAACTACGGGAACATGCACGGTAACTTGTTCCAAAGGTACACCATAAAGTGACCCATCTATCTCTGGTGGCATCTCCGAATAGCAGTATATGTCCGTGAGGCTATTACAGGAATAGAATAAACCGGAACCGATTTTAGTCACTCCCTCTGGAACAACGATTTCAACAAGCGATGAGCAATTTTGAAACACACTGCCATTTAATGCAGTCAAATTTCTTGGTAGCTCTACTTTTTTCAAACTTGTACATTCCCTGAAGGCAGAGCGTTCAATTTTGTATATACTTTTGGGGAACTCAATGCTAGTGAGAGCTCCACATTTCATAAATGCTGCATCAGGAACCACTTTTAACGATTCTGGGAGTTTAACACTTCTAAGAGAAGTGCAGCCATAAAAAGCATAAGGAGCTAATTCTTTAAGACTGTTCGGTAGAATAATAGAATCTAATGCAGTACAATCAGAAAAAGCCCCCTTCCCAATTGAAATGAGTCCTTCATTTAGGTTTATAGTCTTCAAACTTACACATGAGCTGAATACCTCTTCTCCTATCTCTGAAATAGTCGAAGGTATCGTTATGGATGAAAGTTGCTGACAATTGTGAAATACGCCAGACTCGATACGAGCAACACTACTAGGAATAACAATCGATTTGAGCTTAACACAATTATAGAAGGCGCGATAACCTAGTGTGGAAAGTCCCTCAGGTAAGACAACACTCTCCAACTCAACACATTCTTTAAAAGCATTGCTGCCAATTTCTTTTACACTAGAGGGTATTGTTATATTTTTTAATCCATGGCAATATGCAAATCCTTTAATTCTGGTTACACCTTCTGGTATAATTACCTTCTCGAGCTTTTCGTTTTGGTTACCTACGTCGTCACCGAGAGCAACAATCTTATATGTCACTCCGTTATAATCTATAGACGAAGGAATTATGAGTTCTGTATCGTTCTCACGGCCATACCACCTTTTAAAAATAGCCGTATGGGTATTTTCGTCAATATCATAAAAATATCGACCACCTATCTCTAATTGTACAACATTTATGAAATTTCCATCATCGTCCATACTACGATATTCAGAGCGTCTTATCTCTGTTTGCTGTGCGTACAATTGCATTATTGATAACGCAATCGTTAGAACTGTAAAAACCTTTTTCATCATTTTGCTCAAATTGTTTGTTTATATGAAAAATAATGAGGACAGATAAATTCCGATTTATCTGTCTTTTATCACTATCTTTTTTATCACCTTGGCTGGAACGCCACCAACAATGGTATTCGGTTCCACATCCTTTGTCACCACTGCACCAGCAGCTACTACGGCTCCATCGCCGATGGTTACTCCAGCAAGAACGGTGGCATTGGCTCCAATCCATACGTTTTTGCCGATGTGAATTGGTGCATAGCTCATGCTCTGACGGTTGGCTGGGTCAAGGTCGTGGTTGATGGTTGCCAGCACGACGTTGTGACCTATGAGTGCACCCTCGTCGATGGTGATGCCACCTTGGTCTTGGAACTTACAATCCATATTGATGAAGACCCGTTCACCAACGATGGTGTTCTTGCCGCAATCGGTATGAAACGGAGGAAACATGCCTACCGTCTTGGGTAACCTCACGCCCCCAAAGCTGTTCCAGCAAATCGTGCAGCTGCTCTGGAGTATGATACTTGCCGTTAATCTCTGCTGTTATCTTCAGTGCCTCCTTCGACAGCTGATGAAACATCATGTGGACTTCACCGCCACCAACGACTGGCTTGCCCGATGCCATATAATCACGAAATTCTTGTATAGTCATATTTCTGCCTGTCTTTTACTACGCATTTTCAGAAGTACATTTGCTAACCAATCTCTTACCAAGTTCGTAGGCATTCTTCATATCAACCTCGAAATGCTCGTCACGATACTTCCGATTATCAGCGCGTTAAGCCTTCCCTCATCAGACACAAAAAGCGAAACACCGATATTGATGTCTCGCTCCTGTTTGTCTAGTCATTTACTTTTTTGTAGCGCCTACGGGAATCGAACCCGTGTTCCATGCGTGAGAGGCATGTGTCCTAGCCGCTAGACGAAAGCGCCGCTGGAGATGAAAAAAAGTATTTGTTTTGAAGTATGTTTTTGTAGCGCCTACGGGAATCGAACCCGATTTGGCCCTTAGTGACTTATTTAACGATATATTAATATCTTACAGGTAAGTCAATCATAACATATTTTGATGATTTGAAGTGTAGTAACACATTGGTAACACAAAATCCAGACCTGATTACCAAGTTTTGTCTTTTCCGCTTGACATTAAAGCTCAGATTTTCACTTTTTCAAATCATCCAGGTAAACAGATTTCGGTAGAATCCAAAAACATCACCTTTACAGTCTTTCGCTAAAAACTGCCCGATTTCAGAATGGTGTCGAGTTAAGATTTGTTAATCTTTTTTGTCTTGTCTAAGTATGTCCCACATCATTGGACAACCCCCGATTTACCTTTGCTTTCCCGTTTGGCTATTTGCAAAATTTGAACTAAGTTTGAAGCAGTTCGATAACTCGTAAATATCGCAGAGGTACCTATTGAATACTTTGCAAAGGTACTAAAAAAAATTGACAATAACTCTGGAAAGCATAACAAAGTTCCACGCATATAGGATAATTAACATATGGCAAGACGTAAACTGACACCAGAGCAAGAAAACTGGCTCTTCCTGCACTTCCCGAACATGACAAACAAGGAGCTTGCAGAGAAACTTACCGAGATGGCCCGGAAAGAAAACCAAAAGCAATTGACAAGGCTTCAGCATCTTCTACAAGAGGATTTCTGTCTCACAACAAAAAAAATCATCAGTAGAAAAATAGACGCCATCAATAAGTTCACGGTCATATCAGAACCCCTTGTAAAAAGGTATGCGCGTAAGCTACACTGCCCCCGAAAATCAAGGGAGCATCTTTTTATTTGCAACCAGGAGAAAGCCCGGGCCACCAACATCAAACGATGGCTGAACAAAGCCGAGAAGGTTGAGCATGTTATGGATTGGCTGCGAACCTTAGATATAAATGACATTCGTTACTGCATCATCGACGGCGATGTAAGCCTTAAAGGTTTCCGCGTATCAATCAACCGTTTCAACCGATACGAAGGCTATGACCGCAGCATATTCGTCACTTCGAACTACATCCCTGAAGCCAAATTACTCAGAGTGAACGCTAACCTATACAGAACCACATATTGACCATGGGAATACAGAAAAGCGAAAGTACACGGGATTTCGAGCGCAGGATCCTGAAGATGCAGATAAAAGACGAGGTCATCGAGGAAATGGATGATATAATTTCTGAAAGACTCAAAGACCTTATTGGGCCCGCAGTAGCCGATACATTGGGCAACATCCTGGACTTCCCACTGACGGTCCGACAAATGGCATCGCTGACCGGAAGAACGGAAGCGAACATCTACAAAATGTGCCAGCGCAACCAAATCCCCTACACAAAGATAGGATCACAGATACATATAAATCTGAAAGACGTAAACAACCAGCTTCTCGGTCTACACAGACCGCGATAGTTGCGCTCTTGATTATCAGAAGTCCATCCCAGGTCATCCGTGAGGACCGCCGGGGATGGCACCTTTAAAATTAAGAATAAAATGGAAACAAAAGAATGCCTGATGCAGCCCAAGATCGCACAGAAAATCATGGAACTGCAGCTCCAGCACGCCCTCCCTGTGAACATCATCGTCGGCGAAGTAATCCAAGGCCTGAAGAAACTCACCTTCGAGTACGAACTCATCGACCACTATGCAGTTGCATGGCTCATCAACAAGGGAACACAATACTACACAGGACAGCCGGCAGAGGAGATTTTGGAAGACTATGATTAAGCAGGACACCATAGACAGAGTCCTGGACTGCTGTAACATAGTTGAAGTCGTAGGCGAAATCATCCCCCTGAAACCCAGGGGTGCAAACATGGTAGCCTGCTGTCCCTTCCACACAGAGCGCACCCCGTCATTCACAATCTACCCGAACACAGGTACATTCAAATGCTTCGGCTGCGGAGAACAGGGCAACACAGTCGGCTTCCTCATGAAGCACGAGAACCTCACCTACCCCGAAGCTATCAAAGCCCTCGCAAAGCGGTACAACATAGACATCGAAGAGACGGTCCCCTCAGCCAAGGAACAGGAGCTATTCCGCACGAAAGAAGCAATGTGGATAGCCAATGACACCCTCGCAAAAGAATACCAAAGACAGCTGCAGATCAACAAGTCGGCCAAGGAATACGCATACCGACGCTGGGGCAAGGAATACTGCGAGTTGAAAGGCATCGGCTATTGTCCAAAAGACGCAAGGCTAATCGACAGCGTACACATATCCGAGGAAATAGCCACACAATTGTACCTGAAGAACAAAGGCGGATACGACTTCTTCAGCGGACGCATCACAATTCCCATCCGTGACAGGCAGCAGCATGTCATAGGCTTCACAGCAAGAGCCTTTGATGACACTTCCCAAGCCAAGTATATGAACAGCAAGGAGAGCCTCATATACAACAAATCCAAGTCCATTTTTGGAATAGATACAGCCTGGCGTGAGGCAGCAAAACAGGAGCGCTACTACCTCGTTGAAGGCGCCCCGGACTGCATGAGGCTCCAGATCATCGGCATACACAACACAGTCGCACCATTAGGCACAGCCTGGTCCGATGACCACTTCCACCTCCTGAAGAGAGCAGCTTCGCATCTTTGCTTCCTGCCGGACGCGGACCCACCCAAACCGAACGAACGCTATGGCCCTGGCATCAAAGCAGTTATGAAGTCAGGAGCCGACGCAATGCGGCACGGTTTCTCAGTCTCAGTGAAGCAGATTCCAGTCACCGAGGAGAAACAAGACCCCGATACATTCTGCACGTCCAGGAACATTTTCGAAAGCATCGAGGAAACAGACTTTATCCTATGGATGGCTGCGTATCTTTTCGAGGACGGCATGACAACCGAGCAGCAGGGAAAGGCCATAAAGCGACTCTCATCCCTGATGGCGCTCATTGATGACGATACCACAATTGAAATGTATATCGCCCAGCTCACTCGCTATGCCGCAGGAAAGACCATGTGGAAGAAAGCCGTCGAGAAGCAGCGCAAACAGGCAGCGGAGGACGAGGAGCGGGCCAAGGCAGAAAAAGACTCCGAGCTATACCGGCAGTTCGGTTTCAACGTCGAGAAGGACAAGTACTACTACTCCATTTCCGAGAACGGCGGTTACTACGAGTGGAGCAATTTCACCATGACCCCCCTGTTCCACATCAAGGACAGCGTAAGCCCCAAGCGAATCTACAAACTGAAGAATGTTTTCGGAGTGGAAGACCTGATTGAGATGAAGCAGGAAGACCTCGTATCGTTAGCAAAATTCAAGCAACGCATCGAAGGTTTGGGCAATTTCTTATGGAAGGCGACGGAAAGAGAGCTGACCAAGTTAAAGGCATTCCTTTATGAGAAGACCGACTCTGCAATAATGATTACACAGCTCGGCTGGCAACGCCAGGGATTCTTCGCTTTCGGCAACGGAATCTTCCATGACGGCAAGTTCCTCAAAGTCGATGACTACGGCATCGTCAGAATAGAAGACAAAGGCAACTTCTATCTCCCGGCAAACTCCAGGATCTACCGCGACGACATCAAGCTCTTCCAGTTTGAACGCCGTTTCATTCACCTCGGATTCTCAGCAATACCATTGCACGAATTCTCCGAACAGATCTTCCGCGTATTCGGCGACAACGGGCGCGTAGGCTTCATATTCTACCTCGCCACCCTGTTCCGCGACGTCGTCACGCGCTCCACACGCTCCTTCCCTATCCTCAATCTCTTCGGACCCAAGGGAAGCGGTAAATCAGAGCTGGGCCATACCCTCATGTCCTTCTTCATCATAGAAAACGTGCCGCCCAATATACAGAACTCCACGCTTCCGGCCCTCAACGACACTGTAGCAGCCGTAGCAAACGCCCTCGTGCATATCGACGAGTACAAGAACAACCTCGACATAAACAAGCATGAGTTCCTGAAAGGGCTCTGGGACGGCACAGGACGCACGCGCATGAACATGGATCTCGACAAAAAGAAAGAAACAACGTCCGTCGATTCCGGCGTGATACTCTCGGGCCAGGAAATGCCCACAACCGACATTGCCCTTTTCTCCCGTCTTATATTCCTCTCCTTCTCGAAATCAACTTTCTCCGAGGAGGAAAAACGCGATTACCAAGTCCTAAAGAAAATGCGCGTGCAGGGCATGACACACCTTACGATGGAACTGCTGAAGCTGCGTAGCCGCATGGAAGCCGATTTCCCCTCCGTCTATCAGAGAACCGTGGACGAGGTCAGCGCAGTACTCTCGGACCTTGTCATAGAAGACAGGATCCTGCTCAACTGGGTAGCACCCCTCGCCGTATTCCACTGCCTCGAAGCATACCTGGACACTTCACTCTCATACAAGCAGATGCTTGAAATATGCGTCGAGGGAATCAAGTTCCAAAACGCACAGTGCAAGCAGAACAACGAGCTTGCCGCATTCTGGAACATGGTCCAGTACCTTATGAGCGAAGGCGAAATCATAGAAGGCGGCGACTTCCGTATAGAATACCTCCGCCACCTCAAGACAAACATAGCGAACGTACAGTGGAGCGAGTCCCGGCCCGTTCTCTATATACAGAAAACACGCCTTTTCATGCTTTACAAAAAGAATGGCAAGGCGGTCGGCGACACCCTTCTGCCCGAGGGATCCCTGAAGTACTACCTCGAACACTGCCGCGAATACCTCGGAGAGAAACAAGGCATACGCTACAAAGTGTACCATCACGGCATAGTACAGTATCAGAAGGTTGGCGACGTGACAAAGGAAGTCTCAACAGTCCAGCGCTCATACTGCTTCGACTACAATATGTTGGTAGAATCCTTCAACATCAACCTCGAACGCGCCTCAGACAACGCCGAGGACACCGCCCGCCAGGAGGACAACGCCGCCCTCCATCCCAAACAGGAAGAATTCAAATTCTAGAAATCTTTGTTCACTTTTCTTCATGATTTGAATAAATTTTATAACTTTGCGTTACTGGATTATAGTGTTTTAAAATAAATCAAATCCCGTTAAAACGATAAAGAATTATGAAAAAAATTTTTCTCTTTTTAGTGATGACCTCTATAACAATTATGTGTTATGGACAATCTAAATCGGAAATTATAGACGAATTGCAATATACGCTTCTTAATTATAATATTTGGCCTTATCCAAAGAGTGTTTACAAATTAAAATCAGTGTATGTTGATTATAAGGCGCCAAAATTAACCATTAGTTTTCTTGGTGAAACAAAAAGAATTTATTCCACCGATTACCTTAGTAATTCTATTTGTTTTGATCTTCTTAATTCGAATTTCAAGAAGAGTATCTATACTATTTATAATGACTACCCAATTGAGATTTCATGTAAGTCCGGGATTGATGTAAAAAAAAGGGAAACAATTAATGGAAGAGAATTTGATTCTAGTAATGAACTTTGCGATTCATATCATTTAACATGCCGCAGTGAAGCCATTTATAATAGAATTTTAAACGCATTACAAAATCTTCAAGCATATGCAAAGGAAGAAAAAGTAAAAAGTTCTCGGAATATTCTTGATGATGCTGTACTTTCAGTACAAAAAGTTTCCTTTATATCTCCTGATGAGTCAGGTAAGCTAAAGGCTAACCAAACTGGATGTATAAAAGTTGAAATTCAAAATTCAGAGTACAGCAATGCTGTTGATGTTTCTTGTATTGTCCAGGAAACAAACAAGAGTGAATTGTTTACATATGATCAGTATACTTCTGTAGATAGAATAGGAGGTAATGAAACAAAAATTATTAACATACCTATAAAAGCATCTGAAAATGTTGATAATAACACATATCAATTTGAAGTTAAAGTATTGTACAAAGGAAGTTTGATAAATAAAAAAAACATAGACATTACTGCATCAAACCCCAAAAAACAGCAAACAGTTTCTAAACAACAGGCTTCATCTTCAAAAATTGGAGTTCCAAATAGAAACAAAATCATTCATATGAGAAAAATGAATGGAAATACATATTTGATTTCCTGCAAAGTAAATGGTCTGCCATTAGATTTCGTATTTGATACAGGGGCAGCTCATGTAACATTATCTCGAAAGCAAGCACAATTTATGCTAAAGAATGGTTACTTATCAAAAAGTGATATAATTGGATCAAGCTCATATAAGACTGCAAGTGGCGATATTAGCACAGGTATGGTTGTGAAACTGAAAAAAATTGATATAAATGGCCTTGTTCTTACTAATGTTGAAGCAGCTATTATAAATAGTGATTCCGCTCCTCTTCTATTAGGACAAAGTGCTCTTAGCAAATTGGGAAAGATACAGATTGATTTTAGAAATTCAACTCTAACAATTATTAGATAAATTGTATTTCATCCCAACAATCATATAGCCGCCCCATCCGGGCGGTTTTTTTATGCCCAAAATTTTTCAACTCCAAAATCTCAGGCAAAAATCCCTGCAACATTTGCAACAAATGCAACATACTAAATATTAACAATTTATACACTCCAATCCTCGCAACACCCCGCAACAAAACGCAACAAACCAACCAGTTTGCAACATTTCAGCCAATTTCGCAACAAATATCCAAGTCTGTTGCAAGCCAACAACATTCTATCTTATTGTATTTCAACAACATACAATTTTGTTACAAATGTTGCGACTGTTGCGCTTCAAAATGTGTCTCATGCGCGAGATTTATTTTCTTTACATGGTTGAATATTACTTCAAATAATTCTTATATTCAAAAAAAATAGTTTACTTTGCATAGAATTTAATTAACCATAATCGTATAATAAAAATTATGAAACGGAGTTTATTTTTAGCATTACTATTTGTTTTTACACTTGTGATGAACGCTCAGTCATGGGGAGGGATTAATGGAAAGAGGATTCTGTATATTCATGTTTTGCATGAATATGAAGGAAAGTTTAGGGATCAGGCTTCAATAGACTATGGATTTAATAATTACTTGCGTGCACAAGGAAAGGATTGTAAAAAACTTACCGATAAAAATGGTAATCCTTTACTTTTTCGTACTAAATTGTCATTAGTTAATTATATGACATTGCAAGGCTGGACGTTAATGGATAACACAGATGATATTTTCAATACTACATATTGGCTAACTTTTGCCAAGGAAGTTACAGAGGAAGAAGCGAATGAATTCCTTTCAAAGTTGGCCACTCCGAAAACAGAGAGTCCAGGTAAATAAAACTTAATCTATTTTCATACGTCAAATACCTTTGCAAAATTTCTGCGGAGGTATTTTTTTTAGACATCATTCGACAGCCCTCCGCCAAACCCGAAATTTTCGCCCAATTTCCTCACTTCCACACAAATACATGCAGCCGGAAAGAAAGCGTTTTGCTAATTTTGCACAAAGCAAAACACCACGATATGAAATATAGGATTTTCCTCACCCTCGAGCCATACCTGGCACAATGGCTCCGCCATGAAAACGGCGGAGAATACCCAATCAAAATGAAACGCGGCTCCGCTGAAGCCGACCTCCTCTCCCTATTCCTTAAACCACAGCCCAAGGACAAGGACTACCGTCCGCAGCTGAAGCCACTCCCGGGCCAGGTCGAAATAATACTGCCGCGCTTCAAACATAGGGACATCCGTTTGTACAACTATCTGCCCGAACGGGGCGAAGAATGCCTTCACGCATGTATTAGAAACCGCTTCAAGGTAGCACTCTGGAAAGATCTCCACACGGTCGGCAACGTCATCAGACGTACCGATGTTACTATCTCCGAATGGATGGAGAAGCACGGCATCGAGGATGACGACAAGAATTGGAATACAATTGCAAAGATTCTGCAGCGCAAGAGAGCCGTATATTGCACCGGCAATCGCCTCACTGACCGCAAGACAAGCAAACACAGAAAAAAATCATAGAATTCTCACCCTACTTCAACGAACTTTTGTCCACCTATGAAACAATCCCTTCCAAGCATCACAGCGATATCGTACCTCCCCTGCAATCAGCTTCCCACGAACATAACGGAAAAGCACATCGCAGGAATACCCGTTGAAATCACCACGCCCCTTACATCGGTAGAACACTACGGCAATGCAAGCTGCGAGGCTGAACAGGAGTACATCAACGGCAATTATTCGGAACAAACTGTGCTGCAATTCACCTCCACGCAGGAAATCCCCCAGTTCCCAACAAAAGCATTCATAGTAAGAGACGCCCAGGGCGACACCTTCCTGATAGGCAACAGCGAAGCGCCCTACCCTACAGTCGAAATCAACACCAAGACAGACAAAGACAGCAATATAAAATCCTACAAAATCACATTCATACGGCGCAAATCCCTCGTTCCCTGCATCGTACCCTGAGGAAACACCTGTCTTTTCCATTACCCTTGCCAACGTGTACTTTTGCAACATAACGCATAAGGTACACACATTTTTATGGCAAGGAACAACTACCATCTTCACCTCAAAGGCTACGTCGGAGGATACGATTTCGACGCTGACTATGTGGACTATATCCTGAATCGCAATCCTGATACGGAAGTGCATGTACTCATTGACTCACTGGGTGGGTCTCTGGCAACGGCACTTTCCATCGTAGCAGCTTTCCGCAATCACGGGCGCGTGCACGTACATTTTGTAGGTATGAATGCGTCAGCAGCCACAATTGCCTCCCTCGGTGCCACACATGTAAGCATCGATTCCTCGGCAATGTATCTCGTTCACAAATGTTCAGTCGAATTTTTCCGCTGGGCTTCGGCAAACAGCGACAAGCTGGCAGATATCATAAAGGAAGCGAAGCAGATGCAGACCGACCTCGAGAAGATGGATGCGAACGTAGCGCAGATGTATGCCGCCAAATGCCAGAAGACCCCGTCCGAATTGCTCTCCCTCATGAAGAAAGGCGGATGGCTCACAGCCGCGGAAGCCCTGGAATGGGGTTTCGTGGATGAAGTTACCGATTTCGAGGAAGACGCCGCTCCAGTCATCACCGACAGCATAGCAGCAGACATGACAGCGTCCGGAATACCCGTTCCCTCGAGCGTAACAAAGGAGCAGTCCGCCAACCTGATCACAAGGCTCGTCGAAGCACTCACCAACATCTTTAAGTCTAACTATAACCCCAAATCCGACATGAACCCAAACACACAGCAGCAGGAGCAGAAAGAACCACAGACTCCCGACACCACAGCACAGCAGGAACAGCAAGACCAGCATTCAGAAGCTTTAGCGCAGAAAGACCAGGAGATTGCAGACCTCAAGGCACAGATCGAAGCCCTGAAGAAAGCCCCCGGCGCTTCCACATCCCAAGTTGTTGAGAACGACAACAGCGGAAAGGAATCCGACCCCGATCCCTCGTCACCCGAAGCTTTCTTCACCACCCGCACCCGCGCCCAAGCATTGTATAACATGCTACCCTAACCTTTAAACTCTTAAACTTTTAAACTCTTTAACTTTTAAACTCTTTAACCCCATATCCCATGGCAGGCAAACTCACCTTCACTCTCCAGGACTTCCAGGAAGCCGCTACCAAGTGGCGTTCCGATCTCCTGATGCTCCCCATCATCGGTATTCAGGACACCCTGAAGTACATGACAGCACGCCCCGGTATCCGCTACAAGGAACAGGTCGGCGCACTCTCCGGCGACGCCCAGTTCGGTCCCTACAAACCATCGCGCTCAACGGACTTCAATCTGAATATCGACTTCCGCACCCTTGAAACATTCATGGGCAGCGTAGTAGCTAAATTCGAGCCCAACAGCGCAGTATCAACCCTTCTCGGCCAGATCGGCGACACCAAGGGCGACGGGCAGATGCACACACCCACAGCCCTTCACGTCCTGGCACTCATTGCCAAGGGTCTCTCCGAGCACCTGAACGAGGCAATATGGGCCGGCGTCCGCAACCCCAACGGTGACACTTCCCTTGACCTCTTTGACGGTTACGACACCATCACAGACAAGGAAATCACCGCCGGAGCCATAGCTGCCGAGGAAGGCAACTACATGAAGCTCACGGACGAGATCACACGCGACAACGCTGTTGACATCGCCAAGGAAATCCTCTTCTCGCTCGACCCCCGTCTCCGTGCCCAGGATCTCTATATGTTCTGTACACAGGAGTTCGCCGATGCCTACAACGAGAGCTATCTGCTCACACACGGAGGCATCAACTACAACACCAAGTACGGACAGGACACCGTGGAAGGATCCAACGGCCGTCTGCACATTGTACCTATGTACAACAAGATAGGCTCCAAGTTCATCCACATCTGCCCGAAGGTCAATATGCTCGTAGGCTATGACCAGATGGGCGACCTCGAATCCGTAATGGTCAAGGAGTACGAGCCGTTCATCCTCTCATACATCGCCACAATGTTCTTCGGTGTACAGTTCGAGTCCATCGACAAGCGCCGCTTCAAGGTCATCGAGCTTGCAACACCTTCACAGAATACAGGTGGCGACAGCAACACCAGCAATGCCGGCAATAACACCAACAATGCCGGAGCCGGAGAGGACACAGTCAGCGGCGGAGGCACTGACCTCGGCGGCGGTGGCGGCGGTAACACCGGCGGAGACAACGGCGGTGGCCTTATCAATGGCAACGACGATTGAGGCTCATGGATATAAATTTCTTGAACTCTTAAACTTATCACTATCATGCCACAAAACTGCACACCACTCCAGAAGTCGCTTGACTGGTGCATGGGCACGCCCGAGCTGCCCGGCATCAGGAAGCGCATATACTATATCTCGAAAAGCGAGATAGCAAGTTGGCCCCCATATAACCGCGATGAGAACAACCGCCGGACAAAGACGGCCGTTCTCACAGGCAATTTCACCCTCGTTGCCGATGCTACATGGAAGTACATCGACATCCTCGCTGAGAAGTCACAGCTCACCTCGGACCCACAGGGTGAAATCCCAGGGCAGACCCAGCTCAACAAACTCGTAGCCGTACACCCGGGCACAGGCCCCGAAGCTACAGCTGCAGCATGTTACCTCAACAATAGTGACAACGTCTTTATCGTTGAGGATACAAAGGGGTTCTACCGCGTTGTAGGCTGCGAGAAGTGGGTCACAAAGACCACTGTCAATCAGGACACAGGCCAGGGACCCACAGGCTCCACCTCCACCACAATTACGGTCGAAGCCACAGACGAGGTGCCGGCACCCTTCTATATGGGGCAGATCATTACTGCCGACGGTACAATCGACTGCACGCAGTTTGACGACTGAAACCTTTGAAAACCTCTTCTCTGTTTTCATAAATTCCAAGTTGTTCAGCGTCCACGGGTGTACACCTGTGGGCGCTTTTAAGTTTACAGCCGATGATTCACGAACTCATTGACGAAATAGCCCTACCGGAGGACATCACAGCCATAACCTCGGAAATCTCCGTACCCAACATTCCCGACATCACTCTTGACACGACCAAGGCCTCAGACAAGGATCTTTTCAGCGAAAAGTCCCGCAAGGCATGGGACAAGAGCGAGGAAGCACGCTGTGATTTTCAATTCCGGTTGCGCTTGACGCACCGGGCTTCCACATACTTTATCTCCATCTGGCAGAAGTCCGTATTCGGGCGCACCCTCACAGAGATAAAGTCTGATGACGACATGATTCCATACTTCGCCGACAATCTCCTTCCTGTAATCCAGGGCATACTCGGCTGCCACCTTTCGGACGGCACCTGGTCAATTGTCACTACCCCGATGCGCCGCCACAAAGAACGAAACTTCGCCTCACGCATCGCCGAACGGCTTGCCCAGCTGCTGCACATCCCCTTTTACTTTGACTGCGCACACTGCCGCGACAGGCAGCGAATCGGGGCCGTCTTTGATGCAAACAATATACCACGCGAAACCAACGTCATCGTCTTCGATGATTTCGTAACCACCGGGTCCACAATCCAAGCAATGAAAAACCTCCTCCTCGAAAATGGCAAAAACCCCATCTTCATCTGCGGCATAAATAATAAAATATAGAAAAAATCACCCTACTTCAGAAGCTTTTTGTCCACCACTTCATAGCTCCTAAAATTCCCATTTTTTTATCAATCCTACCACTCTCAACCGCTAACCCCTAACCGCTAACCGCTCTAATCCGCTAACCGCTAACCCCTAACCGCTAACCGCTAACCGCTAACCGCTAACCTTTCAACCCTTTAACTCTTTAACATTTTAACTATGCAAAAGGTCTACTTCAACAAGCCCCAGCGCCTCACGCAACTAATCGGAGCCAACATCTCCGTAATAGTAGCCGGCCGTCGAACAGGAAAAACGGACTCCATAGCCGCCCCCTTCGTACTGCGCAATATGCAGCGCATGCCAGGCAGCACAGGCGGCATAGTCGTGCCCACTTTCAAACATGGTCTCACAAATACGCTTCCGGGACTGTTCGCAGCCTGGAAGCGATGGGGCTATATCCGCGGCGTTCACTATGTCATCGGACGCAAGCCCCCAAAGACATTTGCCAAGGCCATTATCGAACCCGCGGAATACGAACACGTCATTTCCTTCTATAACGGCTCATGCGCCGTAATAATCTCCCAGGACCGCCCCGGTTCCTCCAACTCACTCACACTGTCGTGGTTGTTGATTGACGAAGCAAAGTTCATCGACTACAACCGCCTCAAGGATGAAACATTCCCTGCAAACGGCGGTATAAAATCACACTTTGGACGGCACTCGTGCAACCACTCCATCCTCATACTTTCGGATATGCCGCAGACTCAGAAAGGCTCATGGTTCCTCCACTACAAAGAGAAGATGGACACCGAGGTAATACGCGCCATCGAAGGGCTCATTTACGACATTTGGAAGCTCAAGGAAAGGATGAAGGAAATCAAGAAGACGCAGAATCAAGTACCTAAATCAATGATTTACTTACTTCGTCATAAAGACAAGCAGCTAAACCAGTTACGTTCGGTCGCTACCTATTACAAGGAATACTCCTCAATCGAGAATCTGCAGCTCCTTGGAGAGAACTATATACGTCAGATGAAGCGCGACCTCACGCCCCTCACATTCCAGACTTCCATCCTCTGCCAGCGCATCGGAATAGCCAAGGACGGCTTCTATTCCTCAATGCGCGAGAAGCACAAATATGACGCTTCCAATTTCGAGTACCTCGACAGCCTGGGATATGATGCACTACTCGACGACGCCGAGCAACACCCATCATCCCCATACTCCCCATCTTCGATACTTGACAGCCGCGCTGACCGCGACTGCAATCCACTCGCCCCCATCTGCATCGGCATGGACTATAACGCGAATATCAACTGGATAGTCGCTGGCCAGCCCTCCGGACGGAGGCTCAACGTACTGAAGTCATTCTATGTGAAGTTCGAACGCAAGCTGCCCGCCCTCATAGAAGATTTCTGCCAATATTACGCCTTCCATCAGAACAAGTCTGTCATTTTCTATTACGACACTACAGCCCTCGGTTCAAACTATGCCGTAAACGAGCAGGATTTCCGCTGGGTGATAATCCATGAGTTTGAACGGCACGGCTGGACGGTCGTTGACATATACCTTGGAAACCCGATGCGCCATGACGAGAAATACCTGCTTATCAACCAGGCATTCCAGGGCAAGCAGCGGCTCATGCCCTTCTTCAACCGTCAGAACAACGATGACCTCATCCTTGCAATCCAGTCTGCCGGGGTCACACGCGGGCGCAACGGCTTCCACAAGAACAAGGCTGGCGAAAAACTGGCAGAAACAGAAGAAAACCTCCTTGAACACCGTACCGACGGCTCCGACGCCTTCGATACCTTGTTCATAGGCTGCGAAAAATTCCCCCAACAACAGACGCCCAGCATCTTTGTCGGCGGCATCTCATAACCCTCCGGCTCAATACCGCCAGCGGCATCATGTAATCACATCATAACTCGAAAATCTGAGGAACATGGTCGCTCAGATTTCTGTCCCATACGCCCAAGGAATAGGTCTTAATGGGAACATTGGAAAATGTATAGTCAATAAAGAAGCACTTATTCTCCTTGAACTGATGGTAATATGTGGCAGCGGTTTCCTTGCCCAATTCCTCACCAGTCATATAATGGTAAGCGCTCACAAAACACAATCCACCAAGAAAATCAAAGATGGATTGTATGCTATACTGCTTCGTTTCGCCCGACTGCCCCTTAAACAAATTCATATCCCCTGAAATAACAGTCGGATATTCTTTGAAATAAGGCGCATATTCCTGTAATGCCATCATGGCTATCTGTGGGTATTTCATCGGACTGTTCTGCTTAGTTATTGTCGGCCAAGCTGCAACAATAAGCGTCCCATTGAGTTTCAATGGAAGGAAATACTGATGCTTTGCATTGTACCATTCAGGTACCAAAGCTTTTAAGCATGATTTCCAAATCACACCCAGTCCTTTATGAGCATAATCGCCCACCCATTCCATTTGATAGCCATCCGGAAGATTGACTTGTTCCTTACAAGCCACCTCAGGCAGAATATACACGTCCGCGCCATATTCCAAAACCCTGTCAATCTTCTCCTGGGAAAACAGGTTTATATTGTATGCAATAATCTTCACTTTTAATTTATTATATCTCTCCCAATCTCCGCCATATTATCACTTTTACGGCATTGGAATAATCGCTTCAAATTCCTTCCAACCCTCAGCAGCCTTATACTCCTCCACCGCCTCCGAGGGAACAAAGAGTTTCACATCCTTCAATGGCACATCTAGAAAAACATCCTCTTCCAGTGTTGGAGGATTTATTGCATTACATTTTACTTTTTTTAACCCACTACATTTATAAAATGCATAATCTCTAATTTCTTTTACACTATTGGAAATGTTTACGTTCTCAAGAGAGTTACATCCATAGAATACGCCTCTTGCAATTATTTTTTCACTTTCTGGAATATTAATACTCTTTAGTGAAGAACATCCTTTGAAAACATTTTCCCCTATATCTGTAACACTATTGGCAATTGAAATGGATGTAAGTCTACTACAGCTTGCAAAGACATTATTTTCTATGCTTGTTACACTATCAGGAATTGTTATAGAAGTAAGGCTTGTGCAATCCGAGAAAGCATAGGGACCAATTTTTTTTAAGCTGTTAGGAAAATCAATAGAGGTAAGGTTAAAACATCCATAAAATGCATAACTTCCTATATATGTGACACTATTAGGAATTGATATTGTTGAAAGTTTTGTGCAGAAATGGAAAGCATCTCTTCCGATTCTTGTCACACTATTAGGAATTATTATGGATTTCAAACTGTAACAATACGCAAAAGCATCATTTTCTATATTAGAAACCAGGTAATTTGCTCCTTTCCATTGTACGCTTGGTGGTATTACCAAATGTTCCATTTTGTAGCAGCTAGTTAAACTTACTAGATCTTGGTATTCCAAAGTCACGGAAACTGTTTTTCCATCAAGATTTATTTTATAGTAAATAAAATCTACACAAAAATCATATGGAATATCTTTATTCATATCTTATTGTTTTTAGTTTCTTCTTGAATGAGCCCATTTCACTTCAACTTGATTATATCACTCCACCTCGTGGTAGGATTCTTGCTACGGAAATCGTGCTTGATTGAATTGGCAAACACTTCGGCCTTCCCCTTACCGTCCTTCTGCGTATACTGCTGGGCTCCGAGTACTACGGTTTCCGTTCCGTTGACCTTGTTAATGCGGTCTATCACGGCATCCAGGCGCTTCATCTTCTGGAACTGCTCGGCATTGTAGTCGAACAGGTCGAGCTGCATAGGTGAGTTGGGGCCTATGCCCATTACGATTACGCCAGCTTTCTTGTATTGATAGCCCTGGATATATATGCTCTGCAGTACTTCGGTGGCGGCCTTGACAATCTCGATGGTGCTGTTGGTACCGACAGTCAGGCGCTTCTCCTGGAAGTTCCAGTATTGGGGCAGGTCTTCGCGGAAGAAGTTGGTATTGAGAAAGACGCCTACGATGGTTGTCACGGTTCCCTGTTGGCGCAGTTTCTCGGCGCATCGTGCGGCGTAGTTGGCTACATGGGTGCGCAACGGCTCGAAGTCGCTTATCATGCCGTTGAAGCTACGGCTGGTGCAGATGCTTTTCTTCTTTGCCATTTCCTCGTTGGGGATGCAGTCAATACCGTTGAGTTCCTGCCAGGTACGGTATATGACTATATTTCGGAACGTGACGCGTACCCAGTCGCCGTTGTGCTGTGCAAAGTCGTAGGCTGTCTTGATTCCCATCGACTCCATTCTTGCGGCGTATCTGCGTCCTATGCCCCATACTTCGCCTATGGGATATAGCTTGAGTGCCTTGATGCGTTTCTCGTCGTTGTCTATCAGGCAGCAGTGACGATAGCCAGGGTACTTCTTTGCAAAGTGACTGGCCATCTTGGCGAGTGTCTTTGTCGGGGCAAGGCCGATGCTGACGGGCATACCTACACTCTTGCGGATGCGCTTGTGTAGGTTCTCGCCCCATTCCTTCAGGTTCACATCATCGAATCCGTCGAAATAGACAAAGCACTCGTCGATGCTGTAGCGGAAATAGGCAGGGGCTTCCTGACGGATGATCTCCACTACTCGCCCTGTGAGTTCTCCGTACAGCTCGTAGTTACTGGAGAAGACGGCAATCTTGTTGTCTGGGTATTGCTGGGCAAGCTGGAAATAAGGGGTTCCGGCTTTGATGCCCATCTTCTTTGCTTCGTTGCTGCGTGCTACTACGCATCCGTCGTTGTTAGACAAAACAACGACGGGTACTCCGTTCAGGTCTGGGCGAAAGACTCTTTCGCACGAGACATAGCAGTTATCGCAGTCAACGATGCCGTACATATTTAATCACGCTTACCTTCCATCCTATCAATAAATGATTTGTAAATCAGCGGGTAAGCCTCTGAAGGTGAAAAATGAATGTTTGGACGGAGAAGTGCCAATGTGTCGTCGAGAAACTCGGGGTCTTGCATCTTTTCCTCCATGTTATTGACGAATTGTTTGTACGATGGCATTTTCCCTACAACAAACTCCATATACTTCTTGTAGCATTGCATCACTTTCTCAATATCCACATCTCGTTTGGCTAATGCATAGTATAGGTCAAAGAGGTCGCGCCCTTTCTTTCGCTGATAAAGCGCACGCAGCTTTGTACCAAGCAGTTCTTCGAAATGATAGGTCGTTAATTCGGCAGAGCCAGAGAACCATGGATTGTCCATAGTGAAAGGGAATTTTGTGAGTCCCAGCACATTGAAATGCTCGTAGCAGTTGATTTCCACCTTCAAACGAATCTGAACGACCGGCGCAATCTCTGATTCAACTCTAAAGAGCATGGTGTTATTATACCGTTTCTGCTTCGTTACTCTGTCAGGCAACCAGTCAAGTACTTCTCCCAGGCGGTACATGATGGGCTTTATCGGTCCAGGACTTATTTGCACAAGGTCAATATCCTCGCTATAACGAGGTTGTGGCGAAAGATATAGTTTGTGCAGGGCAGTACCACCACGGAATGCCAGTTGTGATGCAAGGAACTCATCGCTGAAGATGGTTATGAGCGCTCTGCAAATAATAAGGTCTTGCTCTACCATATAAGGCTCATTCCATGGAGCCTTCTCTTTCCAGTCTTGAATATAATATTCAGGTATCATATATTATCTGTTTCTATTTCTTGATTGATTATAATCTTCCAACGGTCATCTGTTTCCATCACGCTTGTTTGAGGCTTTGACTGCTTCAGCCTGATTCTCCTGAAAACCTTCTTTTGCTTCTTAGCCAGTGACAGAAGGCTTTCTGCTAATTTATGTTCCTCAATCAAATCCAGCAGATAGCCAAGCCGCTGAATGACAGGCACATTGAAGTATGTCAACAGTTCTGCCTTGCTGGCATCAAAACGCATGGATTCGGCAAGCTCCATAAGCACTTCTGCAGTGCGGCTTAATCCACCGATTTTATCTTCATTGCATACAAGGTCTAATGCTGTCAGTTCTGGTGTGGATACGTTCATGAATCCGTTCTGGGTCTTCACCTGCTTGACATAGGCCATGGGGAGCGGATTCCGAAGGGTGAATTCCAACTTTACACCGTTCTTTATGCCTGAACGTATGGGATTGCCGTTGACAGTAACCTGGAACACCATGGTCCGCTGGTGTCCTGCGCCATTGTATGCAGCAGCCGTCAATAGTGAAACATAATAATCCCTGCCAAGGTATTTCATCAGACGGTCTATATAAAAAACTGGAGGAACCTCTCCCCTCAATCTGAATTCTGTTGGAACCGTTACATAGAAATTCTTCCAGGGTGAAACTATGACTCCCTTACTCGTCAATCTGGACAAAGATGTCTTTATACTGTCGTCTGTTTGTGACAGGCCTTGAGCCAGTACATCTTCCTTTGTGAAAATGTACCTTCCTCGTATCATTTGCTGGTCAACCCAATATTGTAAACTATCCGTCTGCATAACAATCCACTATCGAAAATAAACTATTTCTGTTTACTATCGCTTTTCGATTGCAAATTTAGGAAGAAAAAATAATATCGGCAAATATTTGTTCTTTTTTCTTGCGATACAGTCAACAATGCCGTACATGTTATCTCTTCCAGTTCTTTATTGTCCAGATAACTACGCCCCAAACCTCAAAGTCATCTTCTGCATTGATTCTTATAGGCTTGAAGAGACTGTTCGCAGGACGCAGTTCTATATATCCCTCGTCCTTATGGGAGAGGTCGAGGTATTTGATTGTAAACTCGCCGTTTACATACCCGACAACTACATCACCGTCCTGTGGGTCGAGGCTCCGGTCTATCACGGCAATGTCTCCGTCGCAGATTCCGGCATCTATCATACTGTCACCGTCAACACGGCCGTAGAACGTGGATTCGGGATGCTTGATAAGGTCGCGGTTGAAGTCAAGGCTCTCTTGCAGATAGTCCTCTGCCGGCGACGGAAACCCTGCCTTGATCTCCGGTACTATTACCAAATCCAGCTTCCTATTGAACTCTCCGTGTATAATATGTACTGCTCCCATGGCAATTCAAACTTTAAATTCTTTCACACACAAAGGTACAAATTTTATATATAATTGCACTCCCTTCGAGTATTTTCAAAAAGAAAATTGTAAATTTGTGCAAGTTCTGATAATATAAAATTATCGGATTCATGATAAAGTTATGAAACCAGAAGAGAAAGCAAGAATCAAAATTGACCAGATGTTTGAAGATGCTGGTTGGAAAGTGGTAGATAGAGATTTCTATACTCCCACTCTTACAGCTGCTGCCATACGTGAAGGTCTGCTGGAAGGTAATCGGGAAGCCGACTACTTCCTTTTTATCAATGGCATGGCTGTAGGTGTGCTTGAAGCAAAACGGAAAGAGGTAGATGTCACTACCGATAAGGTTTGCGAACAGGCAGAACTATATGCTCGTGGTGTGCCTAGCTGCTACAAGGCATATTCCCGTCCACTCCCTATCATATATCAGTCCAACGGAGATGAGACATTCTTCAGGGATTTCCGTGACAAAGAAGGTAAACTGATTGAGATAAATCGTGTTCATACCCCAAAGGAGATTGTCAAAATGCTGGGGATAGATGATCCATACGCAGGTTTGCCAACTTTGAAAAAGAAAGGCTTACGTGATTGTCAGTATGAAGCCATAACAGAACTGGAAGGAAGTTTCCGGGCAGGGCAAAAGCGTGCATTGATAGTATTGGCTACTGGAGCCGGTAAGACATACACGGCTTGTTTGGCATCTTATCGCTTGTTAGCCTTCACACCTATGAAGCGTATTCTCTTCTTGGTTGACCGCAATAATCTCGGTAAACAGGCAGAAGCAGAATTTGGTATGTTCCGTCTGACTGAGAACGGCGATCCGTTTAACACCATCTATACTGTTAATCGTCTGAAATCTGCCAAAATACCATCAGATAGCAATGTAGTCATTTCTACCATCCAGCGATTATTCTCTCTTCTTACTGGTCAGGAAATTGAGGATAACGACGATGATGATGTTGACACATCAACAGGTGAAGTGCAGCTGACTGGTAAGATAACGCTGCCACCTGACTTCTTCGATTTAATCATTATTGACGAATGCCACCGCTCCATTTACGGCAACTGGAAGAAAGTGCTGGAATACTTCAACACAGCAAAGCTAATAGGTTTAACTGCTACACCAGTCCCTGAGACGAAAGCGTTCTTCAATAACAATATCGTTGTAAACTACACGTTGGATAAGTCTATCTTGGATGGTGTGAACGTGGATGCACGTATATATCGCATCAAAACAGAAGCAACAGAAAACGGTGGTGCTATTCTCAAAGGTGACAAACTCAAACGAGAGACACGTTATACAGGCAAGGTTGAAACGGTACGCAACGAGGAAACCAAAAACTACACCAAGGAGGAATTGAACCGTAGTGTTATCAATCCGGCTCAAATCAAGCTGGTGCTTGAAACATACCGTGATGCAGTCTATACAGAGATGTTCACCGACCCACAACGTGAGCCGAACATGGATTATCTGCCCAAGACACTTATCTTTGCCTTGAACGAGATTCATGCAAACAACATCGTGCGTATAGCAAAGGAAGTCTTTGGCAGAACTGATGACAAGTTTGTTCAGAAGATAACCTACTCCGCTGGTGATAGTAACGAGCTGATACGTCAGTTCCGCAATGACAAGGAATTCCGTATCGCAGTCACATGTACGCTTGTTGCAACAGGTACGGATGTAAAGCCGCTTGAAGTGCTGATATTCATGCGCGATGTAGCTTCAGAACCGTTATACATTCAAATGAAGGGGCGCGGTGTCCGTACTATTGGCGACGACCAGTTGCGCAATGTTACGCCCAATGCTTTTAGTAAGGATTGCTTCTTCCTTGTGGATGCTGTTGGTGTTACCGAAAGTCAGAAAACCACTACAAGCCCTGGCGATGGTGATCCTGTACAGACCATTACATTAAAGCGATTACTGGAACTGTTGACACATGGTAATGTGAATGATGACTACCTGCGTCTGATTGCCGCTAAACTTGCACGTATTTACAATAAATGTACTGTCAAACAGCGTGAGGAATTCCAAAGGTTGGCTCATAGTGGGATGCAGGAGATTTCGGCAGCCATCTTTAATGCTTTCGACAATAACACACTGCCTCCATATGAAAGCATAGACGAGCCGAACCTTGAACGCAAAGGGCTTGTGGCTCCGCTGACACACCATCCTGAGGCACGCCAATATCTGCTCATCCTTGCTGCTGGTTTCGTAGAAACACTAATGCCTGGTGAAGACAACCTGATTTCTAAAGGTTTCTCACAGGAAGAAGCAAAGGAGGTCACTTCGGCATTCGAGCAGTATTGCAACGACCATCAGGACGAGATAGAAGCCCTTCGTATGATATACAACAACGAGGGCGAACCGCTGACATACAACACCCTGAAGGATTTGGAGAATAAACTGAAACTTGCAAACAACAAGTTCCAGACATCACGTCTATGGAACAGCTATACCATTGTTAGTCCACAGTCGGTTAAGAAACATAGTACAAAGGAAGAGAAGGAAGCTCTCACCAATATCATTCAACTTGTACGCTTTGCAAACCATCAGATTGAAACACTGGAAAGTCTGTACCCATCGGCACAACAGCGTTTCAACCTGTGGTATGGACAAGTTCAGCGTAATGTGACGGATTCTCAGATTACCATTATCAGGCAAATCGTGGATTACATTGCATCAAACGGAGCATGTACTATCAAGGATATTATCGATGACGACAAGACACGTGCAGCACAGCTTATCAATGCGTTTGGAGGTAAATCACAGGCAGACGAAGCACTTGTGTCATTGTCTAGATTTTTACTCTATAGAAAATCAGCATAACTTTTATGTCAAACATACATATCATAGATTCTATTAGGCTTAATCATAAAGGCTTATGCGTTCTTGACGAAAATAGAAAGTGGGTAGATTTGCACAAACAGCAGGGAGACCTCGATGGCGCTTGTGCTATCTATTCACTTGTGATGGCAATGTTATGTAAGGGGCTACTATCTGATGATGATACAAAAGTGTATAATCGTCTAGATAGAAGAACCGATAAAGGAAAGTTCCTCTATCAGTTTTTTAATGAAAGAGGTATGATAAGAAACGGCTATTCGTATATTACTTTATCCAAAGAAATCAATGAATCACCTTTTGATATTAAAGCTAAAAGAAGAAATCCTAGAACGAACGTTGACAGAATTAACTTAATTTCAAAATACATCAAAGACAATTCTCCTGTCATTATCTCAGTTATGTTCCCAAATGGAGATGAAGAAGGAGGACACGCTCTTTTAGCTATTGGTGTTGAATACAATCCTGATGAGAGCGTTACAAAAATTCTTTGTTTAGACCCAGGTTATCCTGCACCTAGATATGCACCTTGGAATTGTTTTATTGATGTATCCAAAGATGCTAACAAAGATTATCCATTCAACTGTGTAAGCGAATCGACACATTATAAAGTTCGCTTAGACGATATGCTGATAATTGATAGAGAGTAATTTAATAATATTTAGAATAACAACGATACATTATGGCAACAAATAAGGAAACATCACTGACGAAAAAAGTTTGGACACTGACCACCACCCTTTCGGGTCAAGGTATCGGCTTCACAGATTATATCACACAGCTTACCTATCTTCTCTTCCTGAAGATGGACGATGAGAACGTAGAAACATTCGGCGAAGACTCAGCCATTCCAGAAGGCTACCGATGGAAGGATCTTATTGAACTGGATGGGCTTGACCTTATCAATCAGTATGAAGAAACACTGAAGAAGCTTTCCGAAGAGGAAAACCTTATCGGCACCATCTTTGTCAAGGCTCAGAACAAGATTGATAAGCCTGTATATCTCCGTAAGGTTATCACGCTGATAGATGAAGAGCAATGGCTGGTGATGGACGGTGATGTTAAAGGTGCCATCTATGAAAGTATCCTCGAAAAGAACGGCCAGGATAAGAAGAGTGGTGCAGGTCAGTACTTTACGCCGCGTTCTTTGATTTCTGCTATGGTGGATGTTACTCGCCCTCAGGTTGGCGAAACAGTTTGCGACCCTGCCTGTGGCACAGGTGGTTTCTTGCTTGCTGCTTACGATTACATGAAGAACCAGTCGCAGGACAAGGAAAAGCGCGAATTCCTCCGAGAGAAAGCACTTACAGGTTACGACAATACCGCCCTTGTGGTGACATTGGCTTCCATGAATCTATATCTACATGGCATAGGTACTGACCGCAGTCCGATAATCTGTGAGGATTCTTTGGAGAAACAACCGCAGAAATTAGTGGATCTCATTCTTGCAAATCCTCCTTTCGGCACTCGTCCAGCTGGCAGCGTAGATATTGACCGTCCGGACTTCTATGTTGAGACAAAGAATAATCAGTTGAACTTCCTACAGCACATTATGGTTATGCTGAGGAATACAGGTCGTGCCGCTGTTGTACTACCTGACAATGTGCTGTTCGAAGGTGGTGCCGGTGAGAGTATCCGCAAAGAGCTCCTGAAGAACTTCAACTTACATACTATCCTTCGTCTTCCAACAGGCATCTTCTATGCCCAAGGCGTGAAAGCCAATGTCCTGTTTTTCAAGAAGGGCGAACAGACAAAAAACGTGTGGTTCTATGACTACCGCACTGGTGTTAAGCACACATTGGCAACAAAGCCGATGATGCGCCACCATCTTGACGATTTCGTATCTTGCTACCATGCAGAGGATATAGAACAGCGTCAGGAAACTTACAGCGAAGATAATCCAAACGGTCGTTGGCGCAAGTACCCCGTTGAGGAATTGCTGAAACGAGACAAGACCAGTCTTGATATTTCCTGGATCAAACAGACCAATGATGATGATGACATGACATTGGCTGAGTTGATGGGTACTATTCAGCAAAAGAGTGATAATATCAGCAAGGCAGTTGCAAAGCTGCAGGAGTTAATGTCAAATATCGAGGAATAATGGACACAAAGAAATTACGTCAGAAAATCCTCGACCTTGCCATTCGAGGAAAACTTGTTCCACAAGACCCGAATGATGAACCAGCATCTGTTTTGCTGGAGCGTATTCGTGCAGAAAAAGAACGCTTAATCAAGGAAGGAAAGATTAAGCGAAACAAGAAATCTGTTTCTGATACGCCCCATTATGAGAATGTGCCGTTTAAGGTGCCTGAAAGTTGGGAGTGGACAACGATAGAAGATGTGACTGTAAATCGTGATTCAGAACGTATTCCGCTTTCTCTTGCTGTAAGAAAAAAGCAACAAAACAAGGTCTATGACTATTATGGTGCAGCAGGAGTTATAGACAAAGTAGAAAACTATCTGTTCGATGAACGCTTATTATTGGTTGGAGAAGATGGGGCGAATCTTCTTTCAAGAAGCAAGGATAATGCGTTCTTTGCAGAAGGTAAGTATTGGGTAAACAATCATGCTCATGTTTTGGATTGTCCAAATAAATCCGTATTGGATTATGTCGCTTTCGTCATCAATTCAATGTCATTGGAAAATTATATTACAGGTTCTGCTCAACCAAAGCTGACCCAAGATAACTTGAAAAAGATATTAATTCCGTTACCTCCAGAAAAAGAGCAACATAGAATTATAGAATCTGTTAATGATTATTTCTCCAACATATCGTTACTCGAAGGAGAAATAGTAGAATTGGATTCTTTCATACAGAAAGCTAAGTCCAAGATTCTTGACTTCGCCATTCATGGTAAACTTGTTCCACAAGATCCGGATGACGAACCAGCCATAGAGCTTCTGAAGCGCATCAATCCCAAGTTTACTCCTTGTGATAACGCGCATTATGAGAATATACCTAAAGGATGGACGATTTGTAAACTGGAAGACATTGTTGATTATGAGCAGCCGCAAGATTATATTGTGAAATCAACGGACTATAAGCAACAACATAAAACACCT
>Ga0256407_10003259_pt1 | contig 29252 bp, 17 predicted proteins | sample RumenRJG_04DNA_FD_193489 | JGI IMG/M metagenome (GOLD analysis project Ga0256407, IMG submission 193489) | Bovine rumen microbial communities from Lethbridge, Alberta, Canada - RJG_04 | ecosystem: Host-associated > Mammals > Digestive system > Stomach > Rumen | place: Canada: Alberta...
ATGAAATAAAGTCTGAAATGACTACTTTTGCAAACGTTAAACAACGAAAAATAATGCGAGTGTTCACTTTTATAATTATTAATCTCTAAAAAAAAATTTTCGTGTCCACTGAAAGAGGGCAGTACAAAACTCTTGCAGAAAATCTCAAAAAGGTGTATATTTGCATCGACAAAAATCTCAAAAAGGTGTAAAATATGGAGAGGCAGAAATCTCAAAAAGGTGCGGATGGTATCATTTTGAAGCGTAAAATATATCAGCAACTCCTTGATTGGAAAGAGAAAAGAAACGGTGAGGTGGCACTACTCGTAGAGGGAGCGCGACGCATCGGAAAGAGTTATATCGTAGAGGAATTCGCCAAGAATGAGTATGAGTCATACATCCTCATCGACTTCAATAAGGCTCCCCAGATGGTCAGAGACTGGTTCGACCTCTATCTGGAAGACCTCGATACGCTTTTCCTCTATCTGAGCCAACACTATAAAGTAAGGCTCTATGAGCGCAAGTCGCTCATTATCCTTGATGAGATACAGTTATGCCCCAGAGCGAGAGCTGCCATCAAGTTCCTGGTGGCCGACAGAAGGTATGACTATATTGAGACAGGATCTTTGGTGAGCATCAAGAAACACACACAAGGCATCGTGCTCCCATCGGAAGAACGTTCCATTCAGATGTATCCGATGGACTTTGAAGAGTTTCTTTGGGCTACAGGTAATGATATGCTGATGGACTTGCTACGAAAAATGTATGCAGAGAGAAAACCGATGGGACAGGCTTTTCATCGTCAGGCAATGGATGCTTTCCGCCTCTATATGATAGTTGGAGGAATGCCGCAAGCTGTCAAGAAGTATGTTGAGACCAAAGACTTTGACGCCGTAGATGCAGCAAAGCGCGATGTACTGACTATCTATCGCAATGACATCTTCAACTATGCAGGTGAGATGGCAGACAAGGTGGTGTCTATCTTCGACCAGATTCCTTCGCAGCTCAACAAGCACGAAAAGAAGTTCCGGTTGTCTGCCCTGAAACCAGGTGCGAAATACCGCGATTGGGACGATGCGTTCTTCTGGCTGAAGGACGCGAGGGTTGTTAATATCTGCTACAATTCGACAGAGCCGAACATCGGACTGAAGATGAACGAAGACCGTACGACATTGAAGTGCTATATGAACGATACGGGCTTGTTAATCAGCCATGCTTTCGATGAAAAGGGCATCGTCTCGTCCGAGATTTACCAAAAGCTGCTCTTTGGGAAGCTGGAGGTGAACGAGGGAATGCTCATTGAGAATATCGTGGCCCAGATGCTGACAGCCAGCGCTAACAAGCTCTTTTTCTATAGTAAGTCGTCTGAGGAAGCCGAGGAACGAATGGAAATAGACTTCTTGCTTCAAAAGGACAAAGTGACCAGTCGCCACAATATCCGTCCGATAGAAGTCAAAAGCGGCAAGAACTACACGTTATCTTCCCTAAAGAAGTATATGAATAAGTATGGAGAGTATATGACCACTCCTACTGTCTTGCATGCAGCTGACTATAAAGTAGAGAATGGTGTCACCTATCTTCCGCTTTACATGACCCCCTTATTGTAAGGAATCACGGGGACGGAGATTTTGATTCCTGTCCCACTGATTTTCCTATTTCCCCAGTCTCATGCCGAGGAAGACACGGGCGCGCCACTTGTTCTGGTTCACCACCACCGCATCGTCGTCGAAGACGGAGTTGTTCATCACGAGTGTGGCACCGGCAAAATAGCGGGGTGAGAATTGGTAGACCACGGCGGCACGCTCGGAGAATCAAGGGGACAGGTTTTTGATTCTTCAGAAAGGAATCAAAAACCTGTCCCTCTGATTTCCTCTGATTCTGCGTCAAAAATGTCGAAAATGGCAAAATAATTACAAGTTTCGACACTTTATGAGGAGTTATTTTGTACCTTTGCTCCCTCTGATTCTCAGCATCAACATATCTCCACCATTAGAATGTTAATCTCCCTCATTGAAATTCTTCATTATCTCTGTTTTATCTAATCCTTAATACTTCCGTTAATATGAGTCTTAATTGTCATGAAGCTTAATTTGTAAAAATAATAATTGGACCCGTGCAGTCTTTTACATGATTATCGGACATAATAAATAGAGACATCATGTTTTCGATGGAAGTTATGCGGCTGATAGAACGGTGCAGACAGGGGGATGCGGATGCCTTGGGAGATCTGTACAAGGCATACGCCCCAATAATGAGGGGTGTATGCCGTCGGTATGTCAGTGACGAACAAACCATCAGCGATGTGTTGCATGACTCCTTCTTGATCATCTTCACCTCTTTTGACAAACTTCGCGATGACAGGAAAGCAGAGGCGTGGATGATGTCGATAACGAGGAATGTGGCTTCGAAATATAAAGACCACTTGGCCAAGATGACTTTTGTGTCACAGGAGGAAGCAGAGCATTTGCAAACAACTGAAGGTGAGAGCGAAGTGAGAGGTGTACCCTTGGAGGATGTCTTGCAGTTCGTTAACCGTCTGCCTGAGGGCTATGGGCAGGTGTTCCGACTGTCGGTGTTTGAAGGGATGTCACATAGGGAGATTGCTGATCTGCTGGGCATTGAGCCGCATTCGTCATCGTCACAATTGGCACGGGCAAAGAAGATGCTGCGCATGATGATGCAGCAGTATTGGGTAGCCGTACTTATGTTGCTACTTGTTCCCATTACTTTCTACCTATTCAAGAAAGGAAACACCGCCGTCAAAGACGAGAATCCGGTTGCGGCTAAACAGAAACATACGACGAAAGAATCGCAGAAAGATTCTCAGATGGCAGGTGATGGTAAACTCAAATCGTTGCCACAAGAACCTGTGATTGTTGATTTGCCTACGCACCGTTCCGCGGTTATTACCATTGATAGTCTTACTTCGGGTATAGCTCAGACTACAGATTCCACCACGGCAGACACCTTGTTTAATATGATTGCACAAGGACCGTCAAATACAGACACGATACCGAACGATACGGCAAAGGCCATGCATGAGGTAGAAATTCCGCATTACGGCATCGCAGACTTATTCCCCCAAAAACCAACCATCGGCACCCGTCGTCTGCAAAAATGGTCAATAGACCTCGCATACGTTGGAGGTTTTGGTGAGCAGAATTATAATCGTCCTTACGGCTTCACAGAAACACCGATAATAACCCCGACGGGTGAGCCCCCATCGCCTGTCACCTTTGAGAGCTGGAACGCCTATGCGGCCTTCTTGGCAGAAATGCCCGATGACGGCAGCATGCATAGCAGAAGAGTCATTATGAGCATTGCATTGAGCAATGCCGGAGGTGCCTTAGGAACAGGCACAGACAAGATTGTCCGCAAGAGCCACCACTACATACCCGTCAACTTCTCGTTGGCATTGAAGTATCAGCTGAACATTCGTTTCGGATTAGAGACAGGGCTGAGCTACAGTAGGTTGAAGTCGGAATTTGAGATGGGTTCAAATGGTAATACTATCAATGAGCAGCAGACCATCCACTATCTCGGCATCCCCGTGAAGGGCATCTATAATATATATAATAGAAAGGCGTGGAGCCTCTACGGAAGTCTCGGCGTTACCACGGAGATACCTCTCTACTCGCCGCTCAACACAAGTTACTACTTGCATGGCATGTTGGAGGCTACCGACAAGTCCACCATCCACGCTCCATGGCAGTGGTCGGTAGGTACGGGTCTTGGCCTGCAATACAATTTCACGCCCAGCATTGGACTGTTCGCAGAGCCAAGCCTACAGTATTATATCCCGACGAAGAGCGACATCGAGACCTACCGCACAGAACATCCGTTCAACTTCTCCTTGCCCATAGGCATCAGATTTACGTGGTAATCGGTGCAGTCTTTTGCCTATTATGTGGACTATATAAATAAAGACCTTTAAAAACATTGGAATAATGAACAGGAAAATTAAAAACAGTATCTGGATGGTGGCGATTGCTATCGGCAGTTTTGCAATGTCATTGACGGCTTGCAGCAGTGATGACATCGAAGTGAACAGTGAACTCGGTGGCAAGGAGAACGTGGAGCAATCCACTGCGTTTGCCGCTTATGCCATCGATTCTCAAGGGACTCGTTCTGGCGGTGAAGTAAAGACGGCTGTGTTCACTGACGAAGACATCGAGTGGTTTGACCTGAATACACGCGAACTACGTTTTGGAATTGACTCAGAGGCTATTTACAATAGGCTTGAGTCATTAGAACGCATAGAGTTCCGTTTGGGTGATGATGTTCTTTTCCAAGTTGACAATATAGTCAACCCTACTTTTTCACGACCCTATTTCGATCTCGTTCTGTACTACGACTGGACGTGGGAAAACGATGAAAAGGTGGGCGTAGGCTATTACCTCTATGACTGCTATCCACAACAATTCGTCGACGAGGAGCTGACGAAGAATAACCGCAACAAGCGAGTCGAACAGTGGAAAGCGTTTACCGATTTTCTGGAAAGTAAAGGCAAACTGAAGAAATAGCTTTCCACCCAGTGCAGTCATTCGTTGCAATTTTGGACTTTATAAGTAGTTAACAAAATTGCAACGAATTGTATGTATAGTATTTATGATTACGCCTATAATGGGCTACTCTATCTGAACAACAGTTTCACCCCCATATTGTCGGCCAATCAGGTCTATTCACAAGGATATTTCAATGAATTGGCCACTTTCGTGGAAGCCGTTGAACATCATGATAGCCACGTCATTTCGACTCTCGAAACAATAAAGGACACTTATCGGTTGATGGACAATCTGAAAAGTACTTGATGATCATCGAGAACCGTCCCCAGTGATCACGTTTCCAATTTGCTTCTGTACGTTTTCTGCTACCTTTGGCACTGTAATCTTCAGGATGAACTCGTCAGTTCTGAAAGATGGGACATTTGCACCATTAGCCTCCTGTTCCCGACAGATACGATCCAGACCCTCTCCAAATTCTTTCACATAGAAGAAATGGGCTTACCCATCCCAATCACTACTATACCTTTCTTTAGAGAAAGAGTCAATTTTATACTGTCCTTTTTCTTTAACGAGACCCATAGTGACGCTATAAGTGGCACCACTTGCGTTTGTAATAATTACTCTACAAGTATTCTCATCCTCTGCGATAAATTCCCGTTTAACTCTTTCAGTGTCACCCCAGCCATCAAAAACCCACAAGGCATAACAATCTTCACAGGCATCATATTCTTCTTCATATGCTTTCTTTAGATAATTCAAAGCGTTAATGGTACAATAGTTTGTTAGATTTGTTAGAGTGGATTCTTTGTTATTGTAGACTTTTTCAACAAATTTTCTACATTCTTCCAACCTCAATTGCTTCTGCTTTTCTTCGTTTACCTGCTCAATAGAGTCCTGTCGAGCTGTCTCTACCTTGACGATAGAGTCTTTGGAATTAGAGTCTCTGGCGATAGAGTCGGTGATGAGTTTCTGTTGATATTCTTTCTCTATTTGCTTGTTTCTGTCGTAGAAATAGTAACCACCACCAGCAAGGGCAGCCAAAAGTAATGCAATGATCGCATACAACCACTTGTTGGTATGGCCTTTCTCTTCATAGTACACAGGCATATCGCTTCTTGCAACATCCTCTTGACGCAGCACCGTTTCTATATTTGTCGGGCATCCGCATTTCGGGCATTTCACTGCCTTGTCCGAAATCAAGTGCCCACATCCTGAGCATTTTATTAATGCCATAACCGTTTGTTTTTTTAAAAGATAATAACAGAATAGAAGTTTAAAAATCATCCAAACTATTGGTTTCTTTTGCATATTCCATATGCAACCAATATCTTTGGTTAAGCCTTACAAATAGTTTATGAATCATAGGTAAGTGTTTTTGTGCTGCCCATGGGATTCCTTTAATGAAGATATAGAAACCAAGGGGTATCAAAATAATAGTGAAACAACAAACCATTGCCAACACGAAGAACAAAAACCACCATAAACTAACACGGAAACAAAGATTAGCAAATAAAAGAATCTCATTAAGCGTGTCAAAACGGTGATGGTTCATAGGATTGTCACATTTCACATACCAAGGTTGAAGGATTCCGCTGTAATAATGACTGGTTGCAGGATGACGTTTCAAATCCACACTGTTATTGGGCTTGTCATAGCGGTGATTTGTAGCTCTATATTGCCTTTGACTGTTGTTTTGTCCTTCTGTAGGAGGTTGCTCTTGTGTATCAAACGTATCCCCTTTTTCAGTAGGATTCTCCTCTTTTTCGTCAGGTATTATATGGCTATAGCTGGCAGGACATCCACAATTTGGACAATCTACCAAATTGTCATTGAATATTTCACCACAATCTTTGCATTTGATTCGTGCCATAATCCAATTTCATTTTTTACACCTATGCCCCAATAGGTGTTGATAATAGTATTAGAGTTTAGTAGGCATACAAAAAAAGCGGGTTCAACATTCCCTTTCGGCCCTTTAAGGCTTGGACTCCTCGTAATACAGTCAGGCTGTCAACTCCAATAGGCGATATTTTGTTCTTTATACGAATACACACCCAGGAGAGGGTCTTTTCCCAAATTCTGATATTACGTAGGCTTGCGCCGACAGTGAAGTGTCCAAGTTCACTAGGTCAGAATAAACGAAATGTGCTTTCTTTAATATGTCTGTCAAAAGCCAACGACGGCAATTCGACTTTGCAAATATAAGAATTATTTTTGTAAAATCGTTTAAAAGTGTTCGATTATCAACCAACAGAGCGATTTTTTTTACGAGAAATCCTTTATAAAACAGGCTTTAATTGGTCTTGATTTTTCAGAACCATGATGTTTGTTTCCCCGAAAGCTTACAGGACTTATGTAAGATAGGTAATGTGCGTTTCTATGATGAAAGCAAAAAAGTGTTATTTGTTTTGGAGTTCAGACATTTCAAAATATAAAAATCGCGGTATTTTTGTGACTTCCTATTTCCCCAGCCTCATGCCGAAGAAGGCACGGGCGCGCCACTTGTTCTGATTGATTACCACCGCATCGTCGTCGAAGACGGAGTTGTTCATCACGAGGGTGGCACCGGCAAAATAGCGGGGTGAGAATTGGTAGACCACGGCGGCACGCTCGTTGAAAATCATGTTGAAGCGCATGTGCTGGGCCTTCTTGCGCTCCCCGCGCACGGTCATGTTGTTGCGGTTGTAGACCACGAAGGTGGGCAACATGGAGAAGTGCAGCAGCCACTTGCGGCCTAACACCCAGTTGTAGCCGTAGCCGCCGCCGATGCCGAAGTGGCCTGTGTAGATACGGGTCTCGGGAGCGTTGGGATTCCTCGCCAGCAGGGCGTCGGTGGTCTTGATGTTGCCGCCCTGATAGCTGAAGCCGGCCAGCCATGAGCCGGCCGAACGCCGCTGGATGTAGCTCTGCGTGAAGGCGGCGGGGAAAGAGAAACGGCGATGGTTGAACGTGTAGTAGCCAGCCACGTTGAGCACCCTCATCGTGGCATCGCCCGACTGCAGATGTTTTGGCACATCATCGAGATACATTTTGCCGGTCAGCGACTCCGACCGCTGGTAGCTGAGGTCCAGACTCAGGCGGCTGCTGTAGTAGTTGAAGTTCAGCTCATAGTCCTTATACACCCCTTTCCACTTGGCGGGATTGACGGCCACGCCTATGCCAATGCCCCGGTAGATGGCACCGAGCGAGAAGGTGGTCTTGTGACTGGTGCTCAGGTCAGCCTTCGCATAGACATCGTTCACCATGCCCCGGGCATGGAACGAGTTGCCCGTCTGGTTCATCCTCACCTTCAGCGTCAGCCGTCCCTCCGGGCGCACCACGTAGTTCGTGTCGTAGGGCGTCTTGTAGTATCGTTGTGACAGCACACTGTCCACCCTCGCCCTGCGTTCTGCGCGGCTCTGCGTCTGAGCTGTCAGCGAGGTCGTGAACACAAGCAATGCTACTGCCAGCAAGAACATCCGTTTCCTTTTCATCGGTGCAAAGGTACGAAATTTGTTTCAGAATTGATTATCTCCCGGCATACTTATTCCCGAGCAAAGCTCGCCTACCCGTAGCCTTTCGCATCAGGCGGAACTGGTAGCGATAGACGAGGCAGGCCATGCCGAGGTAGGCGGCGGCCAGAATCCAGAGGTAGCGGATTTCGGGCAGTATCTGGCTGACGGAGGCACCCATGGAGTTGGCACGGATGAAGGCACGCACGCCGAAGGTGCTGGGGAAGAGCCACGACACGCCCTGCCAATAGGAGGGGATGCTGGACTGCGGCCACGACACGCCCGTGAGGAAGAGCAGGGGCACGGAGACGAAGACCATGATGAGCATGACGTTCTCGCGGTAGCGCACCAGGCAGGAAACGGTCATGCCGAAGAAGATGCTGGCCAGCGTGTAGGGCAGCAGCAGCCAGAACAGCGTCCAACCACTACCCAACTGCGGGAAGGAGAACATGGCGGGCACGGCCATCGAGAGGTAGGCGGCAGCCACGGCTCCCGTCATGGCGTAGCAGAGGGCCTTGCCCCAGACGATGCGGTAGGCGCCGCGGTAGTGCGGGTCGTCGTCGGGGACGAGTTGGCCGTTGCGGTGACGCTCGCGGGCTGTTCCGGCGGCCATGCCAATGCCGAGGGCGAGGGCCTGTTGCAGCAGGATCATGAGCACGGCGGGAAGCACGCACGAGCCGTAGCCGCCCGATGGATTATACATCGCCACGTCGGTGACGGCCAGCGGCTGGGCGGTGATGGCCGCCTCGCGCTTGGTGTAGATGGTGCTCCGCTTTATCTTCAGCCCTGCGCCGAGGCGTGCGGCCTCTACCATGGCGGTCTGATAGACGTTCTTGTAGGCCAGCATCAGGCTCATGTCGCAATAGACGCTGACGGTGGCCTGTTCGCCTCGGTTGATGCGCTCGGCGAAGTCGGAGGGGATGAGATAGATGCCCTTGACCAGTTGGCGGCTGACGAGCGAGCGGGCTTCGTCGAGGTCGTCGGCATGGTATTTCACCTCGACATCGGGCGTGGCGTCGCAGTCATTGACGAACTGGCGCGAGAGGGCCGAGTGCGACTGGTCGACCACCGCCACCGGCGTCTCGTGCAGCGTCTCGTTGTTGTATATCCACGAGTAGAGTAGCGGGTAGCCCAGCGGCACGACGACGAGGAACATCAGCACGCCCTCGTCCTTGAAGACCTTCACCATCTCGCTGCGCCAGATGTGGAGCACGTCGGTGAAGTGTTGCTTGATTCTTTCAATCATAAGGCTTATTTAGTGATGGGTTGCTATGATATAGCAACATATGGGACTATGGGATGTAGACATAATTCAGCATTGCGTTTTTTACTTTGCGGAGTACGAACCAGGGCAGCAGCGTGAAGGCTATGAGCGCTACGAGGTGGAACCAGACATCGATGACGGGGAAGCCGTTGAGCACCGTGGCCTGATAGAGCATCCACGAATGGCGCAGTGGGAAGAGCCACGACATGGCCTGCAGCGGCGTGTCCATGCCCGCCACGGGGAAGGCGGAGCCGCACATCGACAGGCCGAGCACCGACCAGAGCGACGAGATGCTCATCGACATGCGCAGCGAGGGCATCAGGCCGAAGGTGAAGATGCCGAAGCCGAGCGACCCCAGCACTTGCAGGAAGGTAAGCCGCACGATGTTCCACACGCCGCCGAAATGGGGGAAGTGGAGCACGCGGAAGATGTAGTACTGATAGGCGAACATGACGAGCAGGAACACCAGGGCGTGAATCATATACTTGCCCACGATGGCCACGACGATGTTGCCGTCGGCACGGGCGAGCCATTCCTTGCCCGTGTCGAACTTCATCTCCATGCCCAACGAGTAAGACGCGAGCAGGGCCATGAAGAGCATCAGTATGCCCGGCACGAAGACCGTGGTCAGCGTGTAGTTGTACGACCCTTGCGGATTGGCTATCATGTGGGCATCGATGCTGACGGGTTGCAGCGCGGCCTTGATCTGTTCCTTCGAGGCTCCCTTGGCAGAGAGCATGGCCTGTCCAACGGCAGCCGAGCCGAGCATGCCAATGGTCTTCAGGTCCTTAGAGGCCATGCCGCCGGCGGTCATGCACGTCATGGTGTAGTAGTACAATATTTCAGGCTGTCGGCCAGCCAGCAGTTTCGCCGCCGTGCCCTCGGGAATCAGGAGGTAGGCATAGACCTTGCCCTCCTGCATGGCCGAGCGGGCCTCGGTGACGTTGGCAAACCGATAGACCACGCGCGACGACTGCATGGCATCGAGGTTGCGGATGAGGCCGCGCGACGTGGCACTGTTGTCCTGATCCACCACGCCGATGGGCAGATTCTGCGGGATGCCGTCACTGAGCATCGTGGTGAAGAACACCACCAGCAGCAGCGGGAACATCAGCATACAGAAGCCGTAGATGCGGTTCCGCCGCAGGATGTCGAGTTCGCGCAGGCCGAGGTCGAGGATTTGAGAGATGTACTTCATTCTCTATTCACTTTTCACTTCTTCAGTATCACCGACATGCCAGGGCGCACATCTGCTATCTTCTCCACTGGACGGGCCTTCACCTCGAAAGTCTTCTGGTCGTACTGACCGCTAGCCTTCGTAGCCTTCCACACGGCAAACGATCCCTTGTCCTTGATTGACGTGACCTTCATCCTGACCTCCTGGTCGAGGGCGGGGATGCTGACGGTGATTTCCTGTCCCACACGGACCGTCTTCAACTCGTCTTCACGGATGTTGAACGTAGCCCACTGGTCGTCCATCATGGCAATCGACATGATGGGTGTGCCCGTTCCGACAAGTTCGCCCACCTTCGGATAGACATCAGTCACCTCGCCGTCCATCTGAGCCACCTGCACGGTCTCGCGCACATAGCCCTCCACCTCCTGCACGGCACCACGGGCCTGGCCCACGGTGGCCGATGCGGCGCGACGCTCCTCCTGTCGGGCACCGTTCACGGCCATGTCGTACTGGCTCTGCGCTGCCCTCACCTGTGCCTGAGCCGACTTGTACATCGCCTCGGCCTCGTCGCGCTTCTGGGCCGACACCACTTCCTCGTCGTACAGTTGCTGTACGCGGTTATACGATTTCTCGGCGAGTTCCAGCGCGGCCTTCGCCTGCTCTAAAAGTCCGGCAGCCGACTGAATCATCTCCCTGCGGGCACCGTTCTGCGCCATCTGCTCCATAGCCGAGGCAGCATCGACGGCACTCTGAGCCTGCGCCATTTTCGCCTCCACCTCCGGCGACTCGATGATGGCCAGCGTGTCGCCGGCCTTCACGTGGTCGCCCTCCTTCACACGGAGTTCCAGGATGCGCCCGGGCACCTTGCCCGACACACGGTATTCCTCCACCTCCATCTGTCCCTGTATCACTTCCGGGTCGCGGCCAAGGGCGAGGAAACCGATGAGGGCCACGATGACTACTACTGCTGAGAATCCTGCGATTGCCAGCAGGATATTGTTATGTTGTTGTTTTGCTTTGTCTGCCATACTTCTTAATTCTTACTTCTTACTCGGCATAGCCGATACTTCTAAATTCTTAATTCGCGGTGAGCGTACCCAATGCCTTTTGTAACTCTACCAGACGGAGTCTGACGCCTATCTCGGCATCTATCTTTTTCGTCTGAGCCAGTTGCCAGGCGGTCTGAGCCTCCATGACGGTGGTGAAGGAGACGGTTCCCTCCTTGAAGCCGAGGTTTGCCATGCGCAGGTTCTCGTCGGCATTGGCCACGTTAGCCTGCGCCATTTCCAGTTTCTTGTAAGCCTCATTCACGCGGAAGCGGCTCTGGTTCACCTGCAGTTCAATCGTCTCGCGGGCTTCGGCCAGTTCCAGGTTGGCCATCGTTGTGGCTCCCTTTGAGGCGCGTACCTTATACTTTACGTCGCCCCAGTTCCATACGGGTATGCGCACCAGCACGCCGACGTTCCAGAAACCGCCGAACTTCTTCTCGAAGCCGTTGAACGTGTTGGGGTTTGTAACGGCATAGCCGCCCGTCAGCAGCACCTGTGGCAGATTGCCCGCCTTCAGCACGTTCGTCGTCTGTTCGGTCAGGTCTATCGTGTTCTGCAGCAGCTTCAGCTCGGGACGATGGGTGGTGGCGGTCTCTATACTGGCTTGGGACAATCCTAAAGTGCCGGCGTTGCCTGACAATTCGGCCGTTGTCTCGTCGGCAAGCGTAATGTTCTCATTTACGGGAAGGCCGCACAACTGGCAGAGAAGCATCTTCGACAACACAAGGCCGTCCTGCACTTCCGTCAGCGCTATCTCTGCCTCGTTCAGCCGCACACCTACGCTCAGACCGTCGCCCTTCGTGGCCACACCCTTGTCTATCAACTTCTCTACGTCGCTCTTCAGTTTCTTCACCAGATTAACGTAGCTTTCAGCCAACTTCTGCTTATGGCGCAGCGATACCACTTGCCAGTAGGCATGGTCTATGCTGTACAGAATGCCCTGCTGCTTGGCCTCCAGTGAGTTGGCGGCCATTTCTTCGTTGATGTCGGCTATCTTGTTGGCGGCCTTGATGGCGCCTCCCATATACACGGGCTGGGTCACCATCACCGTTCCGGCGAATAGGTTGCGGGTGTCAGTGCGGAAACCATTCACAATTCCATGACCCACCTGGTCGAGTGAGCTGCCAAATTGGGCCAGGTCCTGTACCATCTTCGCCTGGGCGGCTACAGGTAGCTGCGAAACGATGGGCGATAGGGTGCTCTGCAGATTGGCCGAGGCATTGGTGCCAAGGTTGTCCAACACCGATTTCTGCTCGTCGTTCAGAATGGATATTTCTCGGCTCGTCCACATATATCCACCCAGCGCACTCACCCTTGGCAAATAACTCGTACGGGCCGATTGCCGCAGGTTGGCATTTACCTCTTGCTTCACTCTCGCCACGCTCATTTGCTTGTTGTTCCTCAGCGCCATCGCCCTGCAACTGTCAAGTGTCAGCACCATCTGGGCCCCAGCGGTCAGCGGCAACAACACCAACAGTGCAAGGGCGAGCAGTCGCGCCATAACAATTCGATTCTTGCTTTTCTTTTTCATTATTTGGTTAGTCTTATTATCTTAATCTTTACATGCCGATTATTATTATATTGAACTTAAAAACTATCAATATTGATATATTGAGGATTTTTATCATTACATTTTTATTTTGACCGATATGGCTACCTGCCCTTCCGCTTTGTCAGCGACTCGATAGCCTTCTGCTGACCGGGGGCGAGTGTGGGAATGTTGTGCAGGCACTCGTACTCCTGCAGTTCGTCAAGCGTCATGTTGCCACTATGTCCCTTGTTCAGTTCCTTGGAGCGAGCCTTGAACTCCGCTTCGTCCATGTAACTGTGCTCTACAGCATAGAGGTAGATGATGGTTATTTCCCTGCCCTTAGAGGAGTCGTGCTCCCAGTGGCTCATTTCCATCACGATGTTATAGGGCTGTGGCTCACCGTCGTCATCCAGCCTGTACACCTCCGTGTACTGGTAGTCATAGTTTTTCTCCTCCTTGACTTTCGCCCGCTTCTCACCATTCACCTTTCCGGCATAAATCTGCATCTTGCCGCCATCGAGGGTAGCGCGATAGAGTCCGTTGTCATGCAGGAAATGTCCTACCACGCCCTCGGGGTTGCTGACCGTCCAGAGGTTGCCGTCCTGCGCCATACTCAGTTTGTAATAATCCCGGAAGCCCGTGCTTTTGCGCACAAGCGTCTCTATGGGTAAGGCTGCCTTTTTTGCACCTTCTTCTGCTTCCAACTTGAGACCTAAGACATTCCACCCCACGGCTTTATTGGCAGCACCGCCGTAGGACCACACGTCACGGGTCTTACCTTTATAATTCTCCCGAATCTCGTATGCCACGGGTATGATGCCGGCGGCGTAGGTGCGCAGTGAGTCGCCGATATAACTGAATCCGCGGAAATAATACTCAATGAAAACGTAGGGCTTGGGCTTGACAACCACCTCGTCCAGCCCGTAGTCCACGGCATCCATTATGATTCGTCGGCCCCCCTCAGTCCCTCCGAAGGAGGGGAGATCGGCTATGCTGACGAGTTGAGGTTTGTAGGCCACGTGGGTCAGGGCCACCTTCGAGGCTCCCCTTACGTCGCTGAGCACGCCGTCGAGATTGGTCGTGCCGATGAGCACACCGTCTTCGGTCAACACGCTGACAAGCGGAATGCCGTGACCGTCGGCATCCACCACTTCAATCTTCTGCGCCTGAGCGCAGATGGCTGTCATCATGGCGACAGCGGCCAAGAGCAGAGTTCGTTTCATTGCTGTAAAAGTTTTTGGGGATTTATGATTTCTTGTTGATTCGCTTTGTGGTGCCGATGGCGCCGGTGGGACAGACCAGGCGGCAGAGGTGGCAGCCGACGCACTTGGTGCCAATGATGCGGGGGCTGCGGGTCTCTGCATCGAAGGCGATGGCCTGATGACCGCCGTCCTGACACGACATGAAGCAGCGGCCACAGCCGATGCACCGGTCGCGGTCTATCTTCGGATAGACGATGGTGTCGCGGTCGAGGTCGGTGGGGGTGACAACGCTGGGCAGTGCCTCGCCGACGAGGGCTTCCACGGATGTCAGGCTGCGCTCGGCGAGATAGTTCTCAAGACCGATGACAAGGTCGTCGATGATGCGGTAGCCATACTGCATGACAGCAGTACAAACCTGCACGTTGCGGCAGCCCAGCTGGATGAACTCCAGTGCGTCGCGCCAGGTCTCGATGCCGCCGATGCCGCTCAGTTCGATGCGCTTGCCGTGGGAGCCGGAGAGCACGGGGTTCGAGGCCATCTCGTGGATGTAGCGCAGGGCGATGGGCTTCACGGCTCGGCCGCTGTAGCCCGAGATGGTCAGCCTTCCGCTCACGGCAGCCTCGGGCGACATGGTGAGACTCTTAATGGTGTTGATGGCCGAGATGGCATCGGCACCGGCGAAGTAGGCACTCATGGCCGGCAGCCGCATGTGGGTGATGTTGGGCGTCATCTTGGGTATGACGGGTATCTTCACGCTGTTCTTCACATAGGTGGTGTAGGTGGCCACCAATTCTGGGTTCTGTCCCACGTCGCTGCCCATCCCCGCCAGTCGCATCTGCGGACAGGAGAAGTTCAGTTCCACGGCATCGCAGCCCGCGTCCTCGGCCATACGGGCCAGTTCGATCCATTCTTCCTCAAACTGCCCCATGATTGAGGCCACGACGATCTTCGTGGGGTAGTCGTGCTTTAGGCGGCGCAGGATGTCGAAGTCCACCGCGTAGGGGTTCTCGCTCAGCTGCTCCATGTTACGGAAGGCGTAGAAGTCCGGCGTGCCCTCCTTCACGGCATCGAAACGGGGCGACACCTCGCGGATGTCCTGCTTGCAGATGGTCTTGTAGAACACGCCTGCCCACCCTGCGTCGAAGGCCCGCGCCACCATCTCGTAGTTGGTGCATACGGCTGACGAGGCCAGGAAGAACGGGTTCTCGCAGCGTATGCCGCAGAAGTTGATGGCAAGGGAAGGTTTCAAATCCGCATCAACGTCATCAACAGCATCAACGGGATTCAGCATCTCCCTGATCCGTATCGGCCTGTCATAGTGGATGCAGGCGCGTTCTGCCGCCTCAAGGTCCTCGTCGGTACACTCGGCAACCCATCGCCCGGCCAGTTTACCGTTGCCGAAGCGGATGGCACGTATAGCTCGTGCCGGGTCGCCCGTCTTGCATGCATTACTGCATGGCGCATCGGCGCAGAGCAGGCACCGTGCAGCTTCTTCTTCTATGTGCAGCATAAAGTTCTTTTTTACTTGATTACTATTACTCTTCCATTCTTACTCAGCCAGTTGTCTTTAGCCGTGCAGCGGATGTAGACGCCCGGTGTTGTGGGCTTTGTAGTGCCCAGGTAGATGCCTTGCAGGGTGTACCAGTCGGTGTCGGTGGATAAACCGTCAACGACGGTGATGCCCAGCGCTTCGCTGATGTCGATGACGTAGGGCTCCCATGGCGTGCCGATGTTTCCGTCGCTGCTATAGGTGAGGTCTGTCGACAAGGTCACCGTGCTGCCACCGATATAGGCACGCAGTTCTATGGGCTGTCCGCTGCCCTCGCCGGCAATGAGCAGGTAGTAGAGCGGCAGTTCACCATTAGTAGTGGCCACAGCAGCACCACGACATTCTCCATTGACGAAGGCACCAATCTCGGCATCGGCGACAGGTGTGCTGCCGTTGGTGAGGAGGACGACCATCGTCATGTTGTCAGGATAAGCGTTCGGATTAACAGGCGAGAACACTGAAGGTGCAGTGCTTGTAGCCGCGACTAAGCGACGCGCCTGTGAGGCCGCAACGGTCGGGTAGACGAACGACTTTGTCACCCTGTCTTTGCTCTGATAGAGATAGCCCTTTCCGCTCTCCAAGGAAAGAAGATTACCCTCCCATCCGTAGGGGCCGTAGTAGGCAAAGGCCGTCTGCGACTTCACCTGGTCGCCCATTTGTGGGTTGGCGCCGGCCAGTGCTTCGCCGATGGTCATCGTTACGGTCGGCGTATAGGGCATCCAGTTCCAGTCATACTCCAGCGTGACGGGTGTCTCAGCGAGTTTCACCTGCTGGCCCACCACGTTGAGGGGCTGCGGCATGTCCTTGCTGCCAGCGATGGGGGTGAGCATCATCTTATACATCTTATTGGCATGCACCTCATCGAGCGGGCCTGCCCAGTAGGAGCCGTTGCAATAGTACATGCCGCTGTCGTGGTCTTTCAGACGAACCTGCCATGAAGTGAAATCCTCGAACACGGCAGAGGTCAGCGCATTGCTGGGCTCTACGCCGAGCGACAGCCAGTTCCAGCCTGTCTTCAGGTAGAGGGGCTGCTCAATGAGGTTGCTCTTTGTAAAGATGAGCGGAGAGTCGAAGGAGCCGTAGTTGACGGTCGGGTTAAAGGTGATGGTCTCCGTAGCCGTACCGTCGGGCAGGGTGATGCTCACGTTGGAGTAGACGATGCCCGCCCGGGCATCCCACAGGCGGAAGGTGATGTTGCGCCCGTTGTCCAGGTCGGCAGGTTTTCCGTTGACCGTCTGCAGGGCCGTGCCATAGATGCTCATCGGCACGTAGGCTGCACCACGCATCTGAATGGGAGAGGCCACACCGCGGCATTCGCCGTCGATGAATGCGGCCAGCAGGCTCTCTGTGTTGCCTAAGAGTACGCCGTCGACATAGACCTGTCCCACGACGCTCATCATGTTCTCGTAGGCATTCGGGTCGACGCTCCATGTCGGCTGCTCGCCCCGCACCTTCATGACGATGCGCAGGGGCTCGAGAATCTCGTTGTTACCCTGCAGGCCGATGGTCACGTCGTAGTCGCCCACGGCCACCAGCGGGTTCACCTGGAAGCGCAGCGTCTTCGTCTTCTGCGGTGCGATGTCGTCAGTGCGCTCGCTGTCGACGAGCGTCAGCCACTGCGGCATATTATATAAGGTGTAATACTCCGTGCGTCCGCTGCGGTTCTCGATATCGACGTCGAAGGTGTAGTCGTCGCCGTAGCGCTTGATGACGTTCACCGAGTCCTTCGTCCACTTCAGCGTGTTCAGCTGGCAGTAGACCTGCCAGCGGATGGGCAGCGACTGGTTGCCGTGCATGTCGTGAATCTTGTCGACGGTGACGTTGAGTGTGGTGCCTTCCACATCGCGGGCGGTGATGTCGGCACCTTCCTCCAACCGGACGACAATCTTGCGTTCTGATGCCACCGGACTGGCTATGAGACGTTTCTCCACCGGGGCGTTCTTCAGCGGCGGTGCAAACTCCGTCAGCTCGTATGTGCCGAGCGGCGTGAGCATCACTGTCTGCCCATCGCTTCCAGCAGCACGTGGTGCCAGGTCTTCGAGTGTGGGTATCATGGTCTCCACGCCGTTGACGGTGCCTTGCTTCTCGAAGGGGTAGTAGGCTACGAGTCCGCTCGACGACACTTCGGCCGTGTCGATGCAGTTGTACATATTGCTCAGCAGGCGGCTCTCAGAGAGTGCTGCATGCCAGATGCGCACCTCGTCGATGTTAGACGATGAGCCCATGTCCTTGCCCAGTGTGAGGCGTGCGCCCAGCAACGGCGGAACGTCGGTCTCGGCAATGACAGCCGTGCGCCGTCCGTTCAGGTAGAAGCCGGCCGTCTGTCCGCGCACCACGTTCAGTGCCACGTGGGTCCAGGTCGGGGATTGCAAATCCCCTCCAACAATGAAGTCCTCATGGCTGGCCACCACTTGTTCCTTCTGTCCGTAGCGCAGCATCCAGTCCTTCTGGGCGTTGAGGTAGAGGCCCAGGCGGTTGGCATCGCTCGAACCCGTCTCGAAGATGGTGGCTCTTTCGGCAGCACCCTCTGCGACATGTGCCCACAGCTCGATGGCATAGCTGTCGCCCACGCTGGTATTGACAGTTGCGATGTTGGCCTCCACTCCCTTTCCGTCGCCAAGGCTTGCGGCATAGTTCACGTTGTCTATCAGCCAGGTGTCGTCGACCTGGAAGTCGTGGGTGTGGCGCATGTCGGTGGCCACGGTGCCGTGTCCCTCATTCATGGGCCAGTAGTTCACGAGGCCGTAGTTATAGCTGTCTTTTCCCTGGCTCCTCATGGCCGCCGCCTCGTAGACGTCGCGGTAGATGTTGAACAGGCACAGGTCGTGTATGGCGCCGTTCATGTTGCCCAGATAAAGGCGGTTGTCGTCGGAATAGCGTATCTCCTGCATCATCTCGCCGCCCACATAGTAGTCGGTGGCGAGCCGCAGTGTGACATTGCCGTACATGGCGAGTGCCGACATGGTCTGAGCGTCAGCTTTATAGCTCGCCACAAGGTAGGTCCACTCGTTCTTTGGCAATACGTCCTGACAGGCAATCTGAGTCGTCCCGATGTTGAGGACGATGTGCCCTGCCTCGTCTATGCCCGCAACGAAATGTCCGTTGCCGATGCGCAGGATGCTGCCGGCCTCCGTCCACTTCAGCCAGCACTCGATGGAGAAGTCGCCGTTGAGGAAGATGGGGTTCACGGTGACCTGTTCGTTGCCGTTAGAGCCCAGCTGCTTGGCCACGTCGTGGGCTACGGGCTGGTTGTTGAGCTTGGCGGTGACGATGATGTTCTGGTCGCCCACATAGCCGGGCACGATGTCCTCGTTGAACTCCACGATGATGTCGTCGCCATAGCGCAGGATGCCGTCGGTGGGCGCAGGAGTGGTGAGGTTGCGCGGACGTATGTTATCCTTCACCACGGCCACCTCGCTGCTATAGACGTTGATGTCGTCGGTGTCATACTGCGTGGTGGTGTAGGCGCGGAAGGTATAGTTGCCCTGCGGGTAGGATACGTCGTCTTTCATGTTAAGGCGCAGACGCAGGTCGCCGGTGGCGGGCAGCACATGGTCGTCCAGGCTGGTGGAGTCGGCACGGTTGACGACGAAGGTCAGTGTGTCGGGCCGGTTCCAGACGGTGGAGCCCTCGTAGCGGTACTCCACGCCCAGTTTCTTCAAGCCCTTGAACTGGCGGTCGAAGCCGCTGACTTTCAGTATCAGGTCGCCTTGGTTGTGGTCCAGTGTCTCGATGTTGAGCACCGGCTCACTGATGGCGAGATTGATGGGCGACGACGAGGGCACGAAGTGAGCGTTGAGCGTCACCTCGTCGTAGATTTTTCCAGGCTGATATTGCGAGCAGAAGCGTATCTTGATGCCCTCGTAGTCGAGGATGCTCTGGTCGGTCTGCCGTATGGTGAGCACCTTCTTCGTGGTCTCGCTCTGGTTCAGCTGTATGGAACGGCCGTTGACCGGCACGCCGTCCATGAGTATCTCCAGACCCAGGTTGTTGGTCTGCTCCACGATGAGCAGGTTGTAACTGAAGTTCGAACCCTGGTTCACATTGGACATATTGGTGCAGTAGAGCGTGACGTTGGCCTCGCCCCCGGAAGGTATGTCGGTAACGGTGGCATTCTTCGACGGATTCTGGTCGCCCACGGCAATGTTTAAATTTGGCTGCTCCATCTGCTGGGTAGAGTTGCCGAGGGGCGTTCCCGGCAGATAATACTGCGTGACCTCCTGCTCCTGGTAGGGGTTGTAGGTCTGTCCGCCGAAGACGCTGAAGAAGTCGCTGTACTTCGGCTTTTTCGACTTGTAGATGTTGAGGGAGAGGTCGGTGTCACGGTTGCCGTCCACGATCGAGTATTCCCACTCGGTGTAGTTCTCGGTCTTGGTACCGTCGCCCCTGGTGAATCCGCCACCGTCCTCAGTATTGATGTGCATAATATCTCCTACCGCGACTAAGCTCTTGTTGCGGATTCCGAAATTGTTACCCAGCACGAGACCCATTTTCCAGTTGACCGTCGTCTGATCGTTTTCCGAGTGGCTCGTTTTCTTCGAGTAGCTGTAGCTTGAGCCTCCGTCGATGGAGATGTTCTCAGGAACGGTAGACGCCATCAGTTCCAGCTTGTCTTTCTCGTTAGCCTCGATGGCTTCCTCCCAGGCTTTAATCTGGTTGTTGCACCAACCCACACTGTCGATGGCAGCTCCGGCGGGCGGCGGTGTGGTTTCCCAGCTTACGGGTTTTGCCCAACGATAGTTCTTGCCGTCTTCATAGTCGTCGAGGTCGAGTCCTTCCCACGTCAGGTAGACCGACTCCTCGCCGTTGTTGACGTAGGCCATTGCCTCAGCCTCTGAGGCCACCTCGGTGAGGAAGGTGCGGCGCATGTCTTTCCACTTGGGAATCATGACATTCTGCAGCTCATACTGCGTGTACTTGAAGGCTGTGGCGATGGAGTCGCCAACGGCGATAGCATCTTCCAGCTTCAGTTCATACTGGCCCGTCTGCAGGTTCTTGTCGATGAAGAGGTGGCGGCAGCCGCCGATGAGGAAGTTGATGGCTGTACCCACATAGACATCGCCTTTAGCACCCACGTATGGGTTGGCACCACTGGTGGAGACGTTCTCCGTCGTGGTCTCCACATCTACCTCGTCGTAGTTCCATACCTTCTCCCAGGAGGTTTTGACACCGACGTCTAACTGGTCCCATGTCTCATGTTTCGTAATCGTCATGAAGCCAAGACCTGTGCCCACTTCATGTTCCATACCAAACAAGATATTGTTGAGCCAGCTGTATTCGCCGTAGGCGCGCCGCGTGTCGAATGTGGTCTTGGTAGTGATCTTGCCGATCTTCAGCTTGGTGGTCGACTTGGCTCCCTGCGGGTCGCGTAGCACGAAATTCACATGATCGGGTCCCTTGGTGACGAAGTTGCTGCCGTAGCTCAGCTGGCCAAGCACCACGGCATCCAAGTCTACGGGAGCGTAAACGCGGTTCTTGCGGGTCATGGTGATGGCGAAGTGACGTGTGTAGGGTTCTGTGATGTTGGGAAGTCCCACGCCCCATTGGTAGGTGAGGTGGCCGTCGCCTCCGAGCGGCATGTCTTTGGCCTTCAGATCGTAGATCTCACCAACCTTGTAGGAAGATGAGGGGTCTTCCACCTTGTAGATGACTTTCTGGTCGTCGCTCATCTCGTTGACGATAGTTATCTCCTGCCCCGGAAGGGGTACGATGTCGATGACGTCTTCATCGCCGTCGTGGTTGACGTAGCGTTCGAATGCGAAGATGTCGTACTCCACATTTTTGCCCATCTCGTAGATGGGATAGTCCAGCAAATACTTCACAGAGTCGCCTTCCTGCTTCCACAGTTCGCCGATGGTATATTCCTTTCCCTCATCGTCGGTGTAGACGATTTCCTGAATACCGTAGACACCCGCATCGTGGCCTTTCTCGGTGATGGTGACTTCGGGCGGTGCATAGTAGGTGAACACTTTCTTGGTGTTGTACTTATAAGTTACGGTCACGCTGTCGCCCACACTGGCATCCCAGTGCCGCAGCGAGTCGGTGAATGTGATGCCCACTTTGGTGAGGTCAATCTCCGATTGCGATCCGAAATCGATGCCCTGGTTGTTGTCAACGCTTAGGTTACAGACATATTTGAGCGGCGGCAGAAGGGCGGAGAACTCTCCGGAAAGCGAGTCGGTGCGGATGAAGATGTACTTCGAGTCGTAGTCGATGCCTGTCCGTGCCGTGCTCTGTATGGCCGTGGTGTCGCTCTGCCAGGTGCGTTCGGTGGTGGCGGCGCTGATGTGGTCATCCTGGCAGTTCAGCGAAAACGACTCGTTGAGCAGGCTCAACCGTAGGGTGGCTATACCGATATTGTTCTTCGATTCGGCGAAGCCGACGCCCAGGGTGTCGTTGCGCTCGCCGCCGCCCACACGTCCCACAAAGTTGACCAGTGTGGAGTCAGTGAAGTCGTGGGTTATGGCGCGGTCGAAGTAGAACGTACCCTCGGTGGGGAAGCGCCCGTCGTCCACCATCTTGTGGTTTTCTAACTTTGCTTCTACATAGTGGTGGCCGATGGGGACAGATATGTTGTATTCGCCTTTGCTTCCGGTCATCACGGGCTTGCCGTCCTTCGAAACGGGCATTCCGTCGATGTAGAGCGGAATCCCCTCGGCGGGTACGTTGGTGCCGGCATAGCGGACATAGCCGCTCATGAGGAACGACGACACGTCCTCGAAGTCGGCGGTGTGCACCATCGAGTTCCTGCCCACAAAGCGCAGTGCCCTGGCGGGTTTGAACTCGTGGATGCCATAGAGTGGAATGATGGAGTAGGTCGAGCCCTCGCCGGAGAACGGTATGCCCTGGATGATGTAGTTGCCGCCGGCATCGGTCTTGGCCTTCAGCCTCAGCGTGCCGGGCGTGAGAGTCGAGGCCTGTGCATTGCTGCCTATGCGGCCATGGTGCTTGCGATAGTTGGTGCCGTCGCGCGAATAGTCGAAGAACTGTGTGTGCAGTCCCTCGTCGAAGGTCCAGTAGGTCTCTAATTGCTTCTCGTCGCCCACAAGCAGACGGTCGTAGTTGTCCATGATGTCGTCCTCGCTGAGGCACTTCGTCCACAGACGGAACTCGTCGACCGCCCCTTTGAAGTGTCCGAGGCTGAACTGCTTGGCATCAGCCAGTGCCAGCGAGTCGTCGGCCAGCGTCAGCGTGGCCTTCTGCAGGCTGAGTGAACTGCTGTTGCCGGAGAGACTCACCACATAGCAGGTCAGCACGCGGCCGCTGCGGGTCAGTGCCACGTGGTTGTAGGCATTCTGCCGGAGCGTGATGCCGTCGAAGCCGGCGGGAGAATCGCCGGACACACTGCTGAACGCCAGTCCGCCGCTGGCCGTCATGCTCAGGCCGTTGCCGTTGCCAAAATCCACAATCGTGCTCTCGCTGAACGATTCGGGGAAGAGCCACATCTGGACAGAGAAGTCGCCACCGCCGAACTTGCCGTCGGCATAGTCGTCGGAGGGATACTGCCACGTCACGGCACCGTTCATGTCGGAAAAATAGATGGAGTGGAACTGCTCCAGCGCTTCGCCCCCGCTGCTGGTCATGGTCATCTCCACTTCCACGCCTTGCACCGCCGTGCCCGTTGAGCCGTAGGCTATGCGGCCCGTCACGGTGCCAATGCTCTTGGCAAAGCCCACGTCGGCCAGCTCGTTGTGGAGGATGGTGCCGTCGTCGCACTTGTCTTCCACGATGACACGGTAGTCGTAGTAGACGCCCGGCAGGGCCGTCTCGTCGGTATAGAACAGATAGTCTTCGTTGCTGGAGATGCGCGTCAGCGTCTCCCATGCCTCGCTCTCCTGCTCGGCGCGGCGGCGCTCCACGATGTAGGTCTTGGCCAGTGGCGACCCTTGCTTGTCGACGTGCCACGACAGCTTCACCAGGCTTTCGTAGCTGCCCTTCGAGGCATCGAGGCTGTAGAACTTCGTGGCCTCGCCGATGGCCTTCAGCTTGGCGGTATAGGTGTTGAGCACCTTGCCTGCGATGACGCCGTCGATGCGGTAGTCGTTAGGGTTGCAGGCATTCAGCGGCTCCTCGGTGTAGGGCACGCCCGTCTCTGGGTCTATCTTGTTCTGCGGATTGTTGTGTTGGTCGGTAGTGCGGTGCTCCCACTGGAAGGATGTCTGCATGTCGGCGGGCTTAAGCTTGTAGATGGGGTCTTCTTCGTCGCCCACATAGATGCGGAACTCATGGCCGAAACCCTCGGGATAGGCATCCGAGGTCCAGGTGAAGACAAGGCGGTCAGGCTCCTGGTCCACCCTGAGGTTGTTGATGGGCACAGTGCGCGTGGTGCTCACTGTGACTGAGACCTTCGCGTCATCGCGCTGCGTGTTGACATCCCAGAAGTTCGACACATAATAGACGTCATAGACCGGTGCCGTCTCGTTGGTGTAGCCGGCATCGGAGTAACTTGTCTCGCCGTGAGGCAGTTCGGCAATTTTCGTGCCGTCACGATAGACCACCCACCTGAAATCCGCGTAGTTGCCGGGAATGGAAGGGATGTTCCACGAAAGGAGAACCTTCTTGTCACCCTGATTGAACACGCCTTTCAGGTTGTCGGCCTTGACAACAGGCGGATGGATGGTGACAGTGTCGATGATGACTCGCGAGTCGTTTGCGAATTGGTAGGTACCTTTATAGTTCATACCAGATATTCTAATCCAATAGGTGCTAACGGGATCCAGGTAAGCTGACACGACATAGTTGCCCACGGCACGTCCTACCGGTACGCCGCTCGACCACGCGCCATTGCCCACCTGGTATTTCAACGTTGCCGGCTGATTGGCCTCCCACGGGTTGCTGGTCACGAGATCCTGGACCTGGCCATTGTAGACGAGGTCTGTAGCGAAGGTGGGCTCCTCCTTCCACTTCATCGTCTGCTCGGCGAAGTGCTGCTGAATGAAGATGTCCTTCTCGCCAGTGCCTTTATTCATGTCGGCATATCCGCTGTAATTTGAGTTGCGCCACAAGAGAGGCGATGTCGTTGGGTCGTTGTCGTCGGTCTTGTAAGTCACCGACAGTTTTGTTATCACGCGCTTGGTTCCGCCGTGTGGATCCGTAGTCGAATACAGACCTTTACGATCGGTCGTATAGTAAAGCCAAATACCTACACTTCCACCGGAACCTTTGGTCACGTCGCCGTCGAAGCTAGAGCTGTTGGTGGGAACCTTGTAGTAGGTACGCCCTTCGAATGTGAATGAACTCACTTTGTGGTTGTATGCACAGACTTCGGTGACGTAGCCACTCTCGGGATTGGCCGTGCTGTCAGTCTTGTATGCTATGTAAATGTCCCAGCCGCCAGTGTCTTGGTTGATGTCGTTTTCAACCACGGTCCACCCTTTGGCTTTGTATTCATTTTTCACTTTCCAGCCGTTGCCTATGCTGGCACCGAGCACTATCACGTCGGTGATGTATTCCTCCTGCGCCAGCGCGTTGGTTGCTGCTCCGATGAGCATAAGAACCACGACGAGCAGTCGGGAGAATTGTCTTGCTTTCATCATATCTGTATTGTTTCTTAGTTATTGCTCGGTTAGTTTCAGGGATACGGGGTAGTATTTGCCCGCCTTCAGCGTAGCCTTGGCCGTGCCGGTGTAGGTGCCGGTGCTGCCTGTCACAGTAAAATGCATGTAGCCTGTGGGGCTATAAGGGAAGAGGGCGACATAGACACCGTCGGAGGTTTCTGTGTCGAGAGTGACTGAAAGACCATCTTTTTTCCACGCGCTTTGGCCTGGATAGGACAAAGCAAGTGAGTTGACATCTGCCGTTGGTGTGAGCGTGGCCGACAGGGGGCAGCCTATCGTGGTGGGATAAAAATCATTATTATCGTAATAGTTGATGGTCAGTGTCTGTACGGGAATGGTATTCGTGCCGTCAGTAAACGTGAACTTACACACGGCCAGCAGCGACTGCATGTTGTCAATCGTGGCTTTGGCCGTGCTCTCGGTCACGGAAGTCACTTCTGCCACGCCATAGACATAGTGGCAGTTTTCGGCAATATCTGTCAACGTACCTTTCTGCCCGCTGAGACTGAGGGTGAACTTGCCCCGGTTGTCGCCGGTAGTGGGTATGGCTTGCGCTGGATAGAACAGCGCCACTTTGTCGCCAGCCTTACAGCGTACAGAACCATTAAACATTGAAGTGCTGCCTGTGAATGCTGCCGTCAATGTCCCGACGTCCATTGTCGTTGAAGTGAAAGAACTCACGTTAAAATACGTTGCCTCATCTCCCGCGTTCCAAGCAGCCCCCAGCGCACTCGTCTCGTCAGTAAGCGTGGCCCTGTTGATGTGTACTTCGTTGATGGTCAGCTGGCGCAATATTCTGCCGTCGGCGTTCTCCGTTTGAGGGGATTTGTAATCCCCATCGTCATCGGAGGAGCAGGATGCCAATGCAGCGGCGAGCGATAACAATAATAAACCTGTATGTCTCATATCCGTTTTATTATCTCTGTGTGACATTATTTTTGTGAGAAGCCATCATCATCGCCATCAGACGTCTCATAGCCTGAAATTTGTGAGAAGCCATCATCATCGCCATCAGACGTCTCATAGCCTGAAATGGTTGACTTGAAGTTAGATTCGTTGCTCACTGCGAGCAGAGGGTTGTGCATTCTCACTGGCACAACCGCCATTGTCGGTCTTTTATAGCCTTTCTTCATTATTGCTATATTGTTTTTAATTTGTCATGTCAATGAATTAGTAATTGCCCCCACATGAAGTGAGCATCAAGAGGGTGAGAACGGCCATCAACACCACGATGGTGGCGGTGATGGCGTAGAGCAGGACGATTTATGCCTGAAAATTACGCCTTTCCCCGCGTATTTACAATAGTTTACACGAATGGTCAAACGTTCTGACACGAATGGTCAAACGAAGGAGCATCGAGAGCAGCGTTGATGCTCGCATCGACACTGCCGAGATTCCCGAGCGATGCTCGCCTACCCGTAGCCTTTCGCGAGTGAGGAAGGCCGAAGGCCAAACGAGGAAGGCCATGCGAAAAAGCCCCGAAGCGGGGGCTTCGAGGCGATGAATATGAGATGAGTAGGGGCTTAATTCAGTTGGCGGAAATCGGTCGGTGTCATCATGTACTTGGCCTTGAAGTAGCGGCTGAAGACGTTGAGGTTGGAGAAGCCGCTGGCGGTGGCCACTTCGCTGATGGTCATGTCGGGGCGTTCTCTGAGCAGGCCGCAGGCGTGCTCCAGGCGCAGGGTGCGGATGAACTCTGGCAGCGACTTGTAACTGCTGCCCTGCGCAAAGGCTGTGCCTATGAGGTGGTCGCTCAGGTGGAAACGGTCGGACAGCATCTGTCGCCCTATGGCGGGGTCAAGGTACAGGCGCTCATGGATGATGACATCACTGAGATAACGGAAGAGGGAGGCAGGGTCGGCGGATGTCTCATTCGCATCCTGTTCTCCAGAAAGACGGGTAGGCGCGTCAGCAGGAATTGGACTTGGGGAGGCCCTCAGTTCCATATACATATACATCTTCTTATAGTCCAATGTCTCTGCTATCTGTTCTGCCAACACGCGGTTCTTCTGATGTTCGCGCCGCCGCTGACGGATGGCATAGGCTGCGAAGAGCATCGCTACGAGGGCTGCAATGCCGATGCAGAGAGCCACGATAAAGACATAGCGGCGTGCCGTCTTCTGCTGCTCTATCTCCTGCTGCTGTTCATGGGCATGGTAGCGGGCAGCGTAGAGGTGGGCCTTGCCGCGGAGCAGACGCTCCTGGAGCGCGTCGTTGACTTCTTCGTACTGATGGAGCAGCCGCAGGGCTTCGTCCTTTCGCCCCTGTGCTTCGGCAGCCTTGGCACGATAGCGGAGCAGAGTGGCATATTCGTTGTTCACGGTATCGCCCTGCTCGCGCAGCCCGGCAGCCACTTCGCCATAGATGGCCTCCATCTTGTCGTACTCGCCCAGCAGGCACAGAGTCGGTGCTATCTCCTCTCTGCCTTCAAGGGTCTTGCACAGGTCGCCATGCTCAAAAAGGTCCAGATAATGACGGGCACTGGACATATCGCCGATGTTGGCGTATGCTTCCGCCATGAAAACGTATGCCTGTGAACGGTAGAAATCGATGTATCCTGGTCGCAGGTTCTCTGGTATCTCACGATAAGACCCGTCGTGGAACTCATCCGGGTGCTGCTCGTAGTCAGCCATTAGGTCGAGCATGACCTTAGCCGCCTGGGGAATCTCGCTGTAGCGCTCTACCGTCTTGAGCACATTAACCTTTCGCTTGAGGGCGATGACAGAGGCATCCATCCCGTTGAATTTCCGCTTGCCGCTGAGTTCGGTGATGACACTGTCGATGAGGGCGAGTCCCTCCTCCGCTTTGCCCAGGTTAGCGTACGTCAACCCGATGTCAGTCTTGTAGCGCAGCACTTCGGTCTCCATATCTGAATACACTTTATCTGTCTGCTGCTTTTTTTCCTGCTGTCGGCAAAGGTCTATCATCAGTGTCGTCCAGTGGATGATTTGCTCGTCATCGTGGTAGGCGCGACAGGCCCTGATCAGCATTTCCAGCACGTCTTGCCTGTAATCGAGGTCGGTCTTGGCCACGTCGAGCGTCATCAACCGCTCACCGATAATGATGGCCGAGTCGAGCCTTGTGCCTTCCAGCGATTGTGAATATATCTTGGCACGCATCAGGTCGGTCTGATAGTCGGGCACTGCACCATGCTGCCTGAACGAAATTCCCGCTGGCGCGCCTACCCGTAGCCTTTCAATCATCATCATCGCGCTGTCAGGGTTGCTGATGGCTGCCGTCAGCACCTCCTTGTAGAGTTCCCGCAGTTCCTGGGAAGTCACCGCCTTCTGCTCTGCCGGCCCGTGACAACTCACAAAGGTCAGCACAGCAAACATGCCTACAATATATATGTACTTAATGGCTCTCATACTGAAAAAACGGAGCAAAGGTACAATTTTATTTGCGAAAAACGGAGCGTTTGCGTGTTAAACTATAAAATCCCAGTATATTACGTAAGATACTGGGATTTTATAGATTGAAATAAGAATTTTAAATCAATGCTATATCAAAAAATAGGTTTAATGCTTGTTTGGACATTTGTTATTTCGTATCTTTGCATAATCATGAATTTTAATAAAGAACAAAATATAGTGTTTATGAGGGTTTTTATATTTGCTGTCTTTTTTGCTGTATTTGTTTCGGATTCAGTTGCTCAGCAGAAGAAGTCTGAAAGTAGATTTCATTCTGCATACAATGAAATCGTCAGTATGCTGGAAGACAGGCAACCTCTTTCTATAAAGAGAAGTGTGTTTTGTAGATTGTAACTGAAAAGTGTACCACCCCTAATAATCGAAAAGTGTACCACTAACCATTGTTTGCTGAGCATGTTTCGGTCTGTGCCTATGGCTCTCCTGGAGTGAGGCGTAGCCGAACGTAAGGAGAGCCATAGGCACAAGGCGGCCTTTCTCCGGGGTAATGTATAACTTTGCACCCAGTTTTAATTAACTG
>Ga0256407_10003260_pt1 | contig 29249 bp, 34 predicted proteins | sample RumenRJG_04DNA_FD_193489 | JGI IMG/M metagenome (GOLD analysis project Ga0256407, IMG submission 193489) | Bovine rumen microbial communities from Lethbridge, Alberta, Canada - RJG_04 | ecosystem: Host-associated > Mammals > Digestive system > Stomach > Rumen | place: Canada: Alberta...
CGGAGTTCCTGGAGGCCGTCGCCTTCTATGAGAGTACATACAACACCCAGGCCGTGAACGGCGGATGCTACGGGCTGATGCAGGTCAGCACCTACTGGCACGCGGACCGGATGGAGCGGCTGGGAGTCACCGAGAGCCAGATCTGGGAAGCGGGCCCGAACATGATGGTCGCGGCCGACTACCTCCGGGAGCTCTTCGGAAGACACTCGGATCCCTACTGGGTGCTGATGACATACAACGGAGACAGCAACGCCGACGCCTATCTCGAAGGCAAGGCAAGCCCGTCCGAGTATGCGCTGCTGGTCCAGGAGTTCACCTTCGAGCTCAGGAACCGGCACGGCAAGCTGTAAAGGAGGTGAACTTCATGCCGGACATGAAAAAAGGGCCCTGACCGAAGCCAGCGCCCAAGGACACACTCAACATTATACCAAATAAGGAGGACATACACAATGAAGATCACTATCACGTTTGACTCTCTCGAAGAGTTCAAGAAGCACATCATCGGAGTGCCGGAAGCGGCACCCGCCCAAAAGGCCCCAGAAGGCCCTCAGAGCGACGAAGAGCCGAAGCCTAAGAAGAACCCGAAGAAGGCAGAAAAGCCTCAGGAAGAGGACGCTGGCCAGCCTGACGAGGCTCCTGCTCCGGAGGTCTCCGAAGACTTCCGCGTGGAGGTCCGCAAGACCCTGGCAAAGCTCAACAAGAAGGTCGGCAAGAACATGGCCAGCGACCTGATCAAGGAGTTCGGAGTCGAGAAGCTGACCGAGGTCGCCCTCTCAGATCTCCCGGCTCTCATGGATAAAGCAAAGGAGGCCCTCAATGCCGAGTAAACATGCCAAGCTGCCACCGAGCAGCGCGGAGAGGTGGATCAACTGCCCCGGCTCCGTCGCCCTCTCGGCCCAGCTCCCGCCTCCGGGCTCCAGTCCCTACGCTGACGAGGGCACCCTGGCCCACGCGGTCGCCGAGCTGAAGCTGAGGAGAAACATCGGGGAGATCACCCCGAAGCAGTACGACAAGGAACTGGCCAAGCTCCAGGAGAGTGAGTACTGGTGCGGCGAGATGGACGAGGCCACCGACTTCTACGCGGACACGGTCATCGAGCACCTGGCCGCTGCCGGATCCGACGCGGAGCTCATGATCGAGCAGCACTTCAGCCTCGACAAGTGGGTGCCGGAGTCCTTCGGAACCAGTGACGCCGTCGTGATCGGCGGCAGCACGATCGAGGTCATCGACCTGAAGTACGGCAAGGGCGTCAAGGTGAACGCCGAGCACAATGCTCAGCTGAGGCTCTACGGCCTGGGCGCTTCTGCCCTCTTCGGCGACCTCTACGACTTCGAGACGGTCCGCTACACGATCATCCAGCCCCGCCTGGATCACGTCAGCACCGAGGAGGTCCCGCTCTCCGAGCTCCTGCTCTGGGCTGAGGAAGACGTCGCACCCCGTGCCATCATGGCGCTGGAGGGCACCGACTACATGGCCTGCGGCGACTGGTGCCGCTGGTGCCCGGCCAAGGCGATCTGCCGCAAGCGTGCCGAGTACAACCTGGAGATCGCGAAGGACGACTTCAAGGCTCCCCCGCTTCTCACTGACGAGGAGATCGGCGAGGTCCTGGGCCGCGCCGACTCCATGAAGAAGTGGGTCGAGGACATCCAGGCCTACGCCCTGGAGCAGGCTCTCGCCGGGAAGCACTTCGACGGCTGGAAGCTGGTCGAGGGCAGATCCATCCGCAAGTACGCGGACGACCTCAAAGTGGCCGAGAAGCTCGTGGCCGCTGGCTACGACGAGGCGATGCTCTACGAGCGCAAGCTCTACGGCATCACCGCCATGGAGAAGATCGTCGGCAAGAAGAAGCTCACGACGACCCTGGGCGATCTGCTGATCAAACCGGCAGGCAAGCCGGTCCTGGTCCCGGAGAGCGACAAGCGCGAAGCAATCAACACGACAGAGGCCGCGAAGGCCGACTTCAACAACACAGACGAGGATCCGGACGCGATCCCGCAATTCTAAGGAGGATATAAAACTATGAGTACAAAAGTTATCACCGGCAAGGTCCGTTTCAGCTATGTGAACATCTTCAAGAGCCGCGCCTTCCAGGCTGGCCAGGACGCCAAGTACAGCGTGTGCCTGCTGATCCCGAAGGAGGACAAGGCCACGATCAAGAAGATCAAGGCGGCCATCGAGGAGGCCGTCCAGGAAGGCATCGCCTCCAAGTGGGGCGGCAAGAAGCCCGCGAACCTGAAGCTCCCGCTCCGTGACGGAGACGACGAGAGAGCCGACGAGGCTCCGGAGTATGAGGGCATGTACTTCCTGAACGCCAACAGCACCCAGAAGCCCGGCATCGTCGACAAGGATCTGAACGAGATCCTCGACCCGGACGAGGTCTACTCCGGCTGCTGGGGCCGTGCCTCCATCAACTTCTACGCCTTCAACACCAACGGCAACAAGGGCGTCGGCGTCGGCTTGAACAACATCCAGAAGCTCAAAGACGACACCCGTCTGGGCGCTGCCCGCGCCTCTGCCGAGTCCGACTTCGGCGACGGCTTCGAGGACGACGAGGACGACGACTTCTAAGGAGGAGGAAACAGATGCACAGAGTAATGGGGATAGACATCGAGACCTACAGCTCCGTGGATCTGGCCAAGGCGGGCGTCTACGCCTACACGGAGGCGCCCGACTTCGACATCCTGCTGATCGGCTATAAGTACGACGACGAGGACGAGGTCCATGTGATCGACACGCTGGCGGTCGACCGGGACTTCGACGAGGAGCTCTACGAGTTCCGCCAGGCGCTCACGGACCCGTCCATCGTCAAGACAGCCTTCAACGCGAACTTCGAGCGGACGTGCCTGGCCAAGTGGACCGGCGCGGCCATGCCTCCGGAAGAGTGGCGCTGCACGATGATCAAGGCCCTCACGATGGGCCTGCCGGGCAACCTGGCAGACGCGGGCATGGCGCTGGGCCTTCCGGAGGACAAGCTGAAGGACCCCCAGGGCAAGGCCCTGATCCAGTTCTTCTCTAAGCCCTGCAAGCCGACACGGACGAACGGGCAGCGGACGCGCAACCTCCCGGCACACGACCCGGAGAAGTGGAAGCTCTTCATCGCGTACAACCGGCAGGACGTCGTCACGGAGCAGGAGATCCTGAAGAGGCTGGCAGTCTATAAGATCCCGGACGCGGAGCAGGCGCTCTGGTCCCTGGATCAGCACATGAACGACAACGGCGTGAAGCTGGACATCCCGATGGTCGAGAAAATCGTCGAGTATGACACCCAGCGGCGCCAGGAACTACAAGAGGAAGCCCAGGAAATCACAGGGCTCTCCAATCCGAACAGCCTGGCCCAGCTGAAGAAGTGGCTGGCCAGCCAGGGCGTCGAGATGGCCAGCGTCACGAAGGACACCATCGCGGAAGCGCTGGCCGGAGATCTTCCGGAGAACGTCCGGAGGATGCTGGAGATCCGGACGGCGCTCGGCAAGACCAGCGTGGCCAAGTACAGCACGATGCTGACAGCCGTCTGCCAGGATCACCGCCTTCGCGGGATCCTCCAGTTCTACGGAGCCAACCGCTCCGGGCGCTGGGCTGGCCGACTGGTGCAGACGCACAACCTCGCGAAGAACTCGCTGCCGGATCTCGATCTGGCCAGGGAGCTCGCCGCTGCCGGTGACTTCGACACCATGCAGACCCTCTTCGGGGAGACGGCCTTCGTCTTCTCCGAGCTGATCCGGACGGCCTTCATCCCTTCAGACGGCTGCCGCTTCGTCGTCTCAGACTTCGCGGCGATCGAGGCCAGGGTGATCAGCTGGATCTCCGGGGAGGAGTGGCGGCTGGAAGCCTTCCGGGCCGGGAAGGACATCTACTGCGAGACGGCCAGCCAGATGTACAAGGTGCCGGTCGTCAAGCATGGCGAGAACGGCCACCTCAGACAGAAGGGCAAGGTCGCCGAGCTGGCCTGCGGCTATCAGGGAGGCATCGGAGCCATGAAGCGCATGGACAAGGGCGGAACGATCCCGGAGGAGGAGCTTCAGGCCGTCGTGGACGCCTGGAGGGCTGCCAACCCGAAGATCCCGAAGCTCTGGAGGACGTGCGAGCTGGCTGCCAAGACTGCGATCGAGGAGCACCGGACCGTCCGGATCGCTCACGGCATCGCCTTCAGCTACATCAACGGCAACCTCTTCATCAAGCTGCCAAGCGGCCGGAAGCTCTGCTACTGGGACACCCGGCTGAAGCTGGACCCAAGGGACGGCCGCGACCACATCGTCTACATGGGCGTGAACCAGGAGACGAAGCAATGGGGAGAGACTGAGACATACGGCGGGAAGCTGGTCGAGAACATCGTCCAGGCGACCGCGAGGGACTGCCTGGCCGTGGCCATGACACGGGTCAGCGAGCTGGGCTACAAGATAGTGATGCACGTCCACGACGAGATGATCGTCGACGTGCCGAACGAAGACAAAGAGGCCCCGGCCGTGATCAACGACATCATGAGCCAGCCCATAGACTGGGCGCCGGGCCTGCCACTAAAGGGCGACACCTACGAGACGCCCTTCTACAAGAAAGACTAAGGAGGACACACATGGAAATCTTCGAGACTATGCACAGCATTGACGTCTACCGGAAGACGCTCACCAAGACCACCGAGATCCAGACCGGCGACCAGATCCGCGTCGGCCACTATACGGCCACCTGCCAGACGGTCACGCCGAAGGGCGCCCTCTTCCTGCTGGATCAGTACCTCGACGAGGCCTACCCGATGAACAGGAAGAACACCAACAAGGGCGGCTACGCGGAGAGCGACCTCAGGGAGACGCTCAGGAGCAAGGAGATCCTCGACCTCTTCGACGACTGGGGCGACCGGATGATCCCGTTCGACAACGGTGACCTGCTCCGGATCCCGTTCTTCGGTGAGATCTTCGGCCAGGAGGACGCGGAGTACTTCGAGCCGGATGGCTGCGAGCAGTGGGAGCTCATGAAGGACCGGAAGAACCGGATCGCCTTCCGGCAGAACTGCTGGGAGTGGGGATGGCTCCAGAACAAGCGGAAGGGCTCAGCGGCGGACTTCGCCTATGTCGGCAGCAGTGGCGCTGCGGCCTACTGCAGCGCCTCGAACTCCGGCGGCGTCCGCCCGGCTTTCCTTATCAACTGATCATAAATCCCGGGGGCCCTGCGCCCCCGGAGGATCTACCCATAAACAAGCAAGGAGGAACCGATGGAGAATATTATCTCTTTTACATTCAACGAAGGCAGGGGCCACATGACCATCGTGCTGGACAAGTTCTTCCCGACCGACGCAACCCGACTCCGGAAGCTGCTCAAACTGGTCGACGAAGACTATGAACACCGGGACGAGCTGCGGGCCATCATCGTCCAGCACTGCGGTCAACGCGCCTCTGCCCTCCTGGACGGCCGGAGAGACCTGGCCAACAAGGCCGTGGAGCAACACACCAGGGCGACGGAGATGCAGCCGGAGATCGACAAGCTCACCGGCCAGATCGAGCGCCTGGCTGAGTACTGCAAGACCAAAGAGGGTCGGGCCTACCGGGCGCAGCTCAAAGAACTGAAGGCCAAGCTGAAGGACCTGAAGCAAAGGCAGCGCGACGCGCTCGCCTCCTACCGTGACTACCAGCGGGAGTTCGTCAGCGCTGAGAACCGGGCCAACAGGCTGAAGAAGAACGCGGAGGTCGCGGATTATGACAAATAAAGCAAACACGGCCGAGGTCCTACGCCTCGCCGACCACCATCTACAGATACAGAACAACGGCGAGCTCCTGATCTCCACCGGCAAGAGCCGCTTCGAGACAGCCTGGAAGAACAAGACCATCTACTGGTCCGCCCTGCTGCTGAAGCTCTCGAAGTCCGTGGAGACTCCGGAGACCCACGCCGAGTATATGAAAATGTCAAAGGAGCAGCAGGACCGGATCAAGGACATCGGCGGCTTCGTCGGCGGGCACCTGAAGGAAGGACGCCGGAAGACCGGCTACGTCCTCGCCCGTCAGATCCTCACCCTGGACCTGGACTTCCCTCCTGCCGACTTCTGGGACAACCTCATGAACAACCTGGAGATCACCGGAGCCATGGCGGTCTACTCGACGCACAAGCACTCGAAGGCCACGCCGCGCTACCGTCTGATCATGCCGCTCGACCGCGAGGTCTCTCCGGACGAGTACGAGGCCATCGCCAGGAAGATCGCCGAGAAGATCGGCATCGACTACTTCGACGACTCGACCTTCCAGCCGACGCGCCTCATGTACTGGCCGAGCAACAGCACCGGCGTCGAGCCGTTCTTCAAGTACTACGACGCGCCCTTCCTAAAGGCCGACAGCGTCCTGGCCGAGTACCCGGACTGGACGGACACGAGCTTCTGGCCGTACTCCTCCAGGATGACGGACATCCGGAAGCGCCAGGCCGACAAGCAGGGCGACCCTCTGGCCAAGAAGGGCATCGTCGGCGCCTTCTGCCGGACCTACACGATCCCGGAGGCGATCGCGAAGTTCCTGCCGGACGTCTACACCCAGACGGCCAAGGCTGACCGCTACACCTACGCGGCGGGCTCCACTGCTGCCGGTCTCGTGATCTACGACGGCGAGACCTTCGCCTACTCGAACCACTCGACGGATCCGGCAGGCGGTCAGCTCTGCAACGCCTTCGACCTGGTCCGGATCCACAAGTTCGGCCACCTGGATGAAGGCAGCGAGGACAAGAGCGGCCGGGACACCCAGAGCTACAAGGCGATGGCAGCGTTCGCCTCCGAAGATCCGGAGACGATCCACACGGTCGACAGGGACCGGCAGGACACGGCCGTCCTGGACTTCGAGAACGAGGAGATCCCTGAAGACTCAGACGAGGCCTGGAAGCTGAAGCTCCTCAGGAATGAGAACGGCGACATCCGGACGGTGATCACCAACGCGGCGCTGATCCTGGAAAACGATCCAGCGCTCCAGGGGATCCGCTTCAACGAACTCTCCGGCGCGATCGAGGTCAAGGGCAAGCTGCCGTGGAACCGGCCGAACAAATACTGGAGAGACGCCGACGACGCCCAGCTCTACATCTGGGTGGCCGACAAGTACAAGGTCCAGTTCCCGGAGAACAAGTTCGCCAAGGCCCTGACCCAGATCACCGACAAGAGGCGCTTCAATCCGCTGCGGGACTACATACGGCAGCTGCCGGAGTGGGACGGCGTGCCGAGGGTGGACACCCTGCTGGTGGACTACCTGGGCGCGGAGGACACGCCCTACGTCCGGGCCGTCACAAGGAAGACCTTGATCGGCGCGATCCAGCGCGTGCTGGAGCCCGGCTGCAAGTTCGACACCGTGCTGGTCCTCGACGGGAAGCCGGGCATCGGCAAGAGCACCCTGCTCCGGAAGCTGGGCGGCAAGTGGTTCAGCGACAGCCTGAGCCTGGCCGACACCAGGGACAAGACGGCAGCCGAGAAGCTCCAGGGCGTCTGGATCATGGAGATCGGCGAGATGCAGGGAACCAGGAAGGCCGACGTGGACATCATGAAGGGCTTCATCAGCCGCCAGGTGGACGAGTACCGGGCAGCCTACGGCCGGGTGGTCGAGAGGCATCCGAGGACCGCGATCATCTGCGGCACGACCAACAGCACCACCGGCTTCCTGAGAGACACGACCGGCAACCGGCGCTTCTGGCCCGTGACGGTCGAAGGCGGCAGGCTCTCAGTCTGGGACATGACCGAGGAGACCCGGGCACAGATCTGGGCAGAGGCCCTGCTCTACCAGGCAGGCGGCGAGGACAGCTTCCTGGATGCAGAGATGGAGAAGGAAGCGGCCAAGGCCCAGCAGGCGGCGCTCGAATACGACGACCGCGAGGGCGAGGTCATCGAGTACCTCAACACCCTGCTGCCGGAGGACTGGTACAGCTGGGACATCAGCAAGCGCGTGGACTACTTCGCACAGCGCGACGTCCTGGATCCGGAGCAGCAGGAAGGCACCATGCAGCGGAAGAAAGTCTGCGCGAAGGAGATCTTCTACGAGTGCTTCGGACGGCCGAGGAACGCCTGGAAGCGCCAGGACGGCTACGAGATCGCGGCCATCATGGCCAGGCTCACAGACTGGGAAAGAACCGGCAACCGGGAGCGAATTGAGGGCTATGGCCAGCAGCGACCGTACACGAGGATCTTGTCACACTGAGACTTGTCACAGGGGCAACTTGTCACAGGCACTCACGAGCGCGAGCTCTGAGACAAGGCAATTTGTCCCGGGCATTGTCTCAAAGATGTCACAGCCGTGAAACCCTTGAAAACAGAGGGCGCGGCGGCATCGTGTGACAAGTGTGACAACTATTTCATATAAAGTATTGACTTTTTACTAATACACGCGAAAAACGGCACCCGCGAGAGCCCGCACGGGCAATACGCGTATAATGTCGGGCAAAATTTTCGTACTTGTCACAGGAGGCACACATGAGAGAACGAGATATAGAAAAATGGCTCCGGCGCCAGATCGAGAGCATGGGAGGCCAGGCCTTCAAGTTTACGAGCCCAGGGAACGATGGCGTGCCCGATCGCCTCGCCGTTCTTCCTGGTGGGCTGATCTACTTCATCGAGCTGAAGACTGACCGGGGCAGGCTCTCGCCTCTCCAGGTATGGCAGCAGGACCGGCTCGACACACTGGGCTGTCAGGTCCGGACGATCAGAGGGATGGACGAGGCGGCGGCGTTCATCGAGGAGGTGCGAGATGCAATACACATGTGACTGGTGTGGCAAGGAGTTCCAGAGATACCCGAGCCAGATGGCCGGGAAGAAGATGGCCTTCTGCTGCAGAGACTGTCAGGCAAGATACCGATCGAAGAAGTACAACCCGGAGGGGCGTCCTATAACGCGACACCCACATCTGAGCGAATACAACCGACAGCACAATGCAGAGAGAATGACCAAAAAGGTCCGGGAAAAGATAAGCAAGGCAAGGCTTGACACTGGAACCGCTGACACCTACAGAAAAGTGAACGGAAGACACGAACATCGAACCGTGGCAGAGCAAATACTCGGGCGGCCACTGAAAAAGGGCGAGGTCGTGCATCACATTAACAGAAACAAGAAGGACAATAGACCCGAGAATTTAATGATTTTTGCAAGCCAAGCGGAGCACGCCCGCTGGCATAAAGAACACGACGACGAAGAGGAAGGAGGTGGTGCCAGATGAAGTTCATGCCGCATGATTATCAAAAGAGAGCGATGGAGCTCGTGATCAAGATCCCGAAAGTCGGGCTATTTTTAGACATGGGCTTGGGTTAGCAAGACTGTCATCACGATGACCGCGATCCAGGAGCTCATGTATGACCGCTTCGAGATCTCCCGCGTCCTGGTCATCGCCCCGAAGCGCGTGGCCGAGGACACCTGGACGAGGGAGCACGCCAAGTGGGACCACCTGAAGGACCTGAGGATCTCGAAGGTCCTGGGGAACGAGCAGCAGCGGATCCGGGCGCTGAGGGCTGAGGCCGACATCTATGTGATCGGCCGGGACAACGTGATCTGGCTGATCAACTACTACCAGGGACTAAGGAAGGGCTGGCCGTTTGACATGATCGTGATCGACGAGCTGAGCTCCTTCAAGAACCCCCAGGCCAAGCGCTTCCGGGCGCTGAAGAAGGCCATGCCGTCAGTGAGCAGAGTCGTCGGCCTCACCGGCACGCCGAGCCCCAACGGGCTGATGGATCTCTGGGCTGAGGTCTACCTGCTGGACCAGGGCGAGCGCCTGGGCCTGACGCTGGGATCCTACCGGGAGAGATACTTCCGGCCCGGAGCACGGAACGGCTACGTCGTCTATAAGTGGGAGCCCTTCCGGAACGCCCAGAAGGAGATCGAGGACAAGATCAGCGACATCTGCATCAGCATGAGCGCGGCCGACTACCTGAAGCTGCCCAAGAGGATCGACAACGTGATCCCGGTGCAGCTCTCTCCGGACGAGATGGAGGCCTACAAGCGCATGGAGCGCGACCAGCTCCTCCAGATCGAGGACGACGACATCGCGGCCCTGAACGCGGCGGCCGTCATGACCAAGCTCCTCCAGATAGCGAACGGCAGCGTCTACACGAACGAAGGCAAGGTCGTGAAGATCCACGAGGCGAAGCTGGAGGCCCTGGCCGAGATCGTCGACACGACGGACAGCCCGGTGCTGGTCTTCTACAGCTACAAGCACGACCTCGCGGCCATCCAGGGCAAGATCAAGGGTGCGAGGATCCTGGAGAACGAGAAGGACATCTCCGACTGGAACGCGGGGAAGGTCCAGGTGCTACTGGCCCACCCTGCCAGCGTCGGCTATGGCCTCAACCTTCAGGAGGGCGGCCATGTGATCGTCTGGTACGGCCTCACCTGGAGCCTGGAGCTCTACCAGCAGGCCAACGCCAGGCTATACCGGCAGGGCCAGGAGAAGCCGGTGATCATCCACCACCTGATCGCTGAGGGCACAGCTGACGAGGAGGTCATGGCAGCACTACAGAACAAGGACACGAGCCAGGCGGCCCTGCTGGCAGCACTCAAAGAGAGGAGGGCCAAGTGAACGCGGAAGGCTATCCGGACCCTACGGCTGACAAGGCCATCAAGAGGGCCGACAAAGCGCCGGAGCAGGTCAGCGAGCTGATCAGAACGATCAAGGCCGTGGCTGCTCTGGCCGGTTACGACATAACGAACAGGATCCACCTGAAGGATCAGAAAACGGGGAGGAAATACACATGATAGGTTATTTAAGCGGCCCGGTCACGGGCAACCCTGACTACAAGAAGCAGTTCGCGTGGTCAGCGAAGCAGCTCACGCGCATGGGCTATGATGTCATCAATCCGGCAGCACTCTCCCAGGTCGTCCCGATCGAGGAGCTGAGCTATGACACGATCATGGAGATCGACATGCTCCTGCTCTCGAAGGCTGACTACCTGATCCAGCTCCCGGGCTGGGAAAACAGCAGAGGCGCCAACAGGGAGCTGGGCTACGCCCTGGCCACCGACAAGATCGTGGTCTCGCTGGAGTCTCTGCTGAAGGAAGGGAGGGAGCAAGCCTATGGACCTACAAAGCACTTTTGACTATCTGATGCAGATCCGCAAGAAGGAGTACGCCATCAAGAGGAAGCAGCTGAGGTGTGAGGAGCTGAGGAGCTGCCTCGGTGCCAGGGCGATCCAGTACGACCGCGACCGGGTGCAGACGTCTCCGGTCGACAAGGTCAGCGAGATCATCTGCAAAGTGGCCGATCTGGAGGACCAGATCGAGCAGCTCCAGGAGGAGAAGGCTCTGCTGATCATTGAGATCGGCGACGCCATCGAGCAGCTGGAGGACGACAACGAGAAGACCGTTCTGGCTGAGTTCTACATCGGCCGGGTGCCGATGGCCCAGGTCGCTGAGATCATCAACTACAGCGTCCGGAGGACGTACTACTTCCGGAAGCAAGGCGTCCTACATCTGGGGGAGGCGCTGGATGAAGGCTGAAAAGGTCGGGCTACAGACCAAGAAAAAATATCTAAAGGCACGCTATAAACAGTGCGAGCTCTGCGGGGATGGGCGGTCTCTGGAGGTACATCATATTATTCCCAAGTGCCTCGGCGGCTCTGACGACGCCGACAATCTTCTCGTAGTATGCCGACGCTGTCATGCTTTGCTGACGCCTAAAAAGGAGCTGGCGAGGCTGGCGGCAAAACCTAAGGCAGGAAATAATTGTATGCGGAAAATAAACCCTCGTACTGAGTGCAAAAGGGCAATCATGCACTTTTTAACAGATCTTCCGATTGACTATTGCATGTATGAATTAGATCTGTATCTAAAATGCCAGGGCTTTTCAAAGAGCACGATAGCAAGGGCGAAGTCTGATCTCAAAAAGCAAGGGGCGATCGAGGCGTATAACACCGGCTACGGGAGCAGCAAGAAGTGGTTTATCAAGGCCACAAGGAGGTGAAGCATGACTATTACGAAGGCCGAGAAAAGTCGGCAAACATTGCAAAAACGAACGTGATATTATGGTAACGTGAAACGAGTGAGAGCAGGCGAAGAGTCGCCTGCTCTCTTCCGTTATCCAAAACACCGAATACAGCGAGGAGGTGAGGTCGTGCCAAGGGCGAAGAACGCGAAGGCGGACGAGGCCCTGGCTTTATATAGACAGGGCCTCAAACTCGTGGAAATAGCCAGGCAGCTCGAAGTCCCAGAGGGAACGGTCCGCCGATGGAAATGCACCCATGACTGGGACGGTAAGAAAAGCGAACGCTCGGAAAAGAAAACGAGCGCTCGGAAACGAGGCGGACAGCCTGGCAACCGCAACCGAGCGGCGCCAAAAGGAAACAGGAGGGCCGAGAAGTTCGGCTTCTACAACAAATACCTGCCGGAGGAGACGCTGGAGATCTTCGGAGAGATCGCGGAGGCCGATCCGCTGAATCTTCTCTGGGACCAGATCCGCTTCTCCTACACGGCCATCGTGAGGGCCCAGAAGATCGCCTACGTCAAGGACCAGCAGGACAAGACGATCGAACGGATCGAGGAGAAGGACGGGAACGTCATCGGCGAGCGCTGGGAAGTGCAGCAGGCCTGGGACAAGCAGGCCAACTTCATGAAGGCCCAGGCCCGGGCGATGGACACCCTCAGGGGCCTGATCAAGCAATACACCGAGATGCTGCAAGAACGCGGCGAGACCGCCACCGAGGAACAGAAGCTCCGGCTCGAACTTCTGCGCTCCAAGCTCGGCAGCGGCACCGGAGAGATCCGGAGGGTGACTATTATCAATGACACAAAGCAACGAGATCCGGATCAGTGACCTGATCATTCCTAAGTTCTGGGACGTGTTCAACGACGAGGAACACACCCACAAGATCCTCACCTCTGGCCGAGCCGGGACGAAGTCCTCAGAGGCAGCGATCGAGACGGTCTTCAAGATCGTGCAGGACGTCGACGGGAGCGCCGTCGTCATCCGGAAGAGGCACAACAAGCTCCGGAAGACCGTATACAAAGAGATCAAGAGAGCGATCAAGAGGCTGGGCCTCGACGAGCGCCTCTTCAAGATCACCGTGAGCCCGATGGAGGTCACGTTCCTGGAGAATGGGAACACAATCTACTTCACCGGCTCCGACAATATCGACGACACCAAGGGCATCATCGACGAGAGCAAGCCGATCAAGCTGGTCATGATCGACGAGGTGAGCGAGTTCTTCGAGCAGGGCGAAGGCGAAGACGAGCTCCAGAACATCGAGGCGACCTTCATCCGAGGCAACGACGAAGGCTTCCAGATGCTCTACCTCTACAACCCGCCCAAGAACCCGAACGCTCCGGTCGTCCAGTGGACCCGCAAGATGGAGCAGCGCCCCGACTGCATCCACGTCCATGTGGACTACAGAGACGTGCCGGAGGCCTGGATCGGCCGGAAGCTCCTGGAGTCGGCCGAGATCCTCAGGCAGATCGACGAGCGCCAGTGGCGCTGGCTCTGGCTGGGCCTCTCGATCGGCGTGGACGAGCTGATCTACTACATGTTCGGCGGCAAGAACGTCGCCAGGACGAAGGAGGAGGCCTTCCCGCTGATCGGCGTGGGTGTCGACTATGGCCAGCAGAACGCCACCACCTACCAGGCGGCCGGTCTCAACATGACCAAGCACCGGCTGGAGGGCCTGGCGGAGTACTATCACAGCGGCAGAGAGTCCGGGACACAGAAGAGCCCCAGCAAGTACGCGGAGGACTTCGTGGCCTTCCTGGACGATCTCCACGAGGAGTACAGCTGCAACAGCTTCTACGTCTTCATCGACCCGTCTGCTGCGGGCCTGGCGGAGGAGATCAAGCGAGCGGTCCGGGGCTGCGGCTACAGCGTCCGGCTCCGGGACGCACAGAACGACGTCGCCCTGGGGATCTCCAGGGTGCAGAAGCTCCTCACCTTCGGGATGCTCACGATCTCCCCGAAGCAGGAGAACGCCCGGCGGGAGTTCGGGCTCTATGAATACGACAAGAAAAGCATCGAGCGAGGCCAGGAGAAGCCGGTCAAGGAGAACGACCACTGCATGGACGCGATCCGCTACCTGGTGATGGGCCTCTGGTCGAAGCTGAAGCACTACCTCCCGGTGCAGGAAAAAGAGGAGGAAAACAACGAAGAAGCGGAGGGCTTAATCTGAAATGAATATTTTTGAATACTTCAAAAAGAAGGGCATCGACACCCTCGACAGCTCCTTCTACAGCAAGATCGACATGTGGGACAGCTGGTACAGGTCGAACGTGAAGAAGTTCCACCAGTACCGGATCTACCACGGCGCGAGCCACTACGAGCGCTGCCACCGGAAGAGCCTGGGCATGGCCAAGAAGATCTGCGAGGACATCAGCGACCTGCTCCTGAACGAGAAGGTCAAGATCACGATCAAGGACCCGGCGACGGACGCCTTCGTGAAGAAGGTCCTGGAGGACGCCAACTTCGTCGTGCAGGGCAACGAGTACCAGGAGCGCAAGGCGGCCTGCGGGACCGTGGCCTATGTCCCCTACCTCACCAACATGGTCCTGGATGAAGAGGGCCGCGTGGTCTTTGCTGAGGTGAAGCTGGACTACGTCGTGGCGAAGAACATCTTCCCGACAGCCTGGGAGAACTCCAGGGTCACGGAGGTGATCTTCGTCTTCGAGAAGACCTACAAGCGCAAGAAGTACGCCCAGTTCCAGCACCACAAGCTGGAGCCCTGGGTGGGTGAGAACGGCGAGGACCTGGGCTTCCAGTACGTCATCGAGAACACGGTCGTCCTCTGCTCTTCTGGATCCGGCAAGGAGCTGACACCGGAGGAGTGGAACGAGATCCCGCACTTCGAGGGACTGGCTGCCAGAGTCGAGACCGGCAGCGACCGGCCTCAGTTCGTGATCGACAAGCTGAACATCGCCAACAATGTTGACGAGGACGACAGCAACCCGATGGGGATCAGCCTCTTCGCCAACAGCATCGACGTCCTGGCCAAGATCGACATCGAGTACGACAGCTACGCGAACGAGTTCACCATGGGCAGGAAGAGGATCTTCGTCGCTCCGGAAATGCTGACCGACGCCAACGGCGACCAGGTCTTTGATCCGGACGACTCCGTCTTCTACCAGCTGCCGGAGGACTACTTCAAGGACACCAAGGAAGCCATGCACGAGGTCAACATGAGCCTCAGGGTGCAGGAACATGAGGACGCCATCAACAACGACCTCAACCTCCTCTCCTTCAAGTGCGGCTTCGGCACCCAGTACTACCGGTTCGAGAGGGGCACGGTCGTAACGGCCACCCAGGTGATCAGCGAGAACAGCGACATGTACCGGACGATCTGCAAGCACGAGATCATCCTGGAGGACGTGCTGAAGGATCTGATCCGCTGCATCATCCGCCTGGGCCAGACGGCCAACGTGCCGGACCTGGTGCTGGAGACTGACATCACCATCGACTTCGACGACTCCATCATCGAAGACAAGCAGACAGAAAGACAGGAAGACCGCCAGGACGTGGCCATGGGCGTCATGAGCCCGGAGGAATACCGCGCCAAGTGGTACGGGGAGACCGTGGAGATCGCGGCTTCCAAGATCCCGGACCAGTCTGGCGGGATCCTGATGTAATCAATGGACGAGAGCTACAGCAGCCTGCTGGCTGAGGGCATCGAGAAGAAATACCGGCAGCTGGAGATGGAGATCATGGAGGACATCGTCCGAAGGATCCAGAAGGCCGGGACGATCACCGACTCGGCCGACTGGCAGATCAACCGCCTCCGGATCCTGGGCACAACCAACCAGGAGATCGAGGCCATGATCCGGAGGGCTGTCCAGGGGAACGAGGAAGAGGTCCGGCGCCTCTACATGGAGGTCATCGAGCGGGAATACACCCGCGACAAGGAACTCTACGAGAAGACCGGCAAGGACTTCATCCCCTACGAGCAGAACCCGGAGCTCCAGCAGATCACGGACGCCCTGGTGGATCAGTCCACCACGGAGCTCTACAACATCACCAAGAGCACCGGCTTCATGATCGACATGGGCGGCAGCTCCGGCAGGGTCTTCACGCCCCTGGCTGACGTCTACAACGGCTACCTGGACGACGCCATCACCGGCATGGCCAACGGAGCCTACGACTACAACACGCTGATCCGGCGCATGGTCTCCCAGATGACCAGCTCCGGGCTGCGGACGGACCACGTCTTCAAGAACGAGAACGGCGGAGACTGGGGCGTCGACTACGCGAGCGGCTGGCACAACCGGATCGACGTGGCAGCGCGTCGCGCTCTGCTCACCGGCTTCGGCCAGCTGGCCAGCCAGGTCACAAGCATGAACGCCCAGCGCCTCGGCACCAACCTCTTCGAGGTCTCCTGGCACCCGGGCGCCCGTCTCTCCCATACGGTCTGGCAGGGCAAGGTCTACACCAAGGAAGAGCTGACGAGCAAGTGCGGCCTGGGCACCGGTCCGGGCCTCTGCGGCTGGAACTGCCGCCACAACTACTACCCGTTCATCCCTGGCGTGAGCCAGCGGAACTGGTCGGACGAGTGGCTGGATCAGATGAACGCCAAGGAGAACGCGCCGAAGAAGTTCCGGGGCAAGGAGTACACGACCTACGAGGCCACCCAGAAGCAGCGGCAGATGGAGACGGCCATGAGGGCCCGGCGTGAGCAGGTGCAGCTCCTCAGGAAGGGCGACGCGGATCCGGACGACATCCTGACAGCCCGGTGCAAATACCAGGCCCAGCTTGACGAGTACAAGCGCTTCAGCGCTGCCATGGGCCTCGAAGAACAGACGGAGCGGATCTACACGGGCCGGACCCGTGGCCGGATCTCTCCCTCTCCTCAGGCATACGCCAAGTGGCAGATGGAGCAGGCCGAGAAGGCTGCCAACCGTGCCAGGGAGAAGGCCGAGCGGCAGCGCCGGGCGGATATGGACGCCGCCCAGAAGGGAGGCACAACATGATCAAGGTCCACCTGGATCTTCACAACATAACGGTCGAGGGCCACGCGCCCAGGCCGGAGGGCATGGAGCCCGGCCAGAACATCGTCTGCGCTGCGGTCTCTGCCCTCACCCTCACCCTGATCGAGGGCCTGGAGGCCATCGCGGGCATGAGGATCGAGACGGTCGAGGAGCCCGGCAACGTCCGGATCCGCTGGATGACGACCAACGACACCGGCAAGGCTCTGATCGACACCTGGTACATCGGGATCACCCGGATCCAGGACAGCTACCCGAACACTATCACGATATTATGAGCGCCCCCTCGTCCCGGGCGCTTTTAATATGGCCGGACGGCTCTGCCTCAACGAGCTGGACGTGTTCACGCACACTACAAAAACGGAGGAATAGAAACATGATCAACAAACACTTCAACCTTCAGCTCTTCGACGACGGCGGTCAGGGCGGCTCTGGCGGTGCCCAGGGTGGAACAGCCGGGACTGGTAACGGCGGCCAGGCAGGAAGCGCCGGGAACAACGGCAACGGCGGCGGGTCCTTCAGCTTCGAGCAGGCCGAAGAGATCGCGAACGCCAGGGCACAGAGAGCTGAGAAGGCTGCACTCGCGTCCTACTTCAAACAGCAGGGCATGAGCGAGGAGGAAGTGTCCCAGGCCATCGCGGCCTATAAAGCCCAGCAGGCGGCCAGCAAGCCGGACGCCAGCAAGATCACCAAAGAGCGCGACGACGCGCTCGCCGAACTGGCAGCACTGAAGAACAGCAACGCGCTCCGCTCCAAGGGAGTGCGCGAGGAGGATCTGGACTATGTCATGTTCAAGATCGGCGCCCTCATGAAGGAGGACGACAAGCTCGACTTCGACAAGGCTGCCACCAAGTACCTGAAAGACAACCCGCGCTTCACGGCGTCCGGGGGCGGCTCGTACAGAGTAAAGACCGGGACGGACGGCTCCGGCCAGGGCGGAAGCTCCGGCCAGCAGGGCAACGACTCGATCAACAATGCCATCCGGAAGGCCATCAGGCGCACATACTGATCAACATTATGGAGGTATAACACAATGAGAAAGTACTTTAATCTTCAGCTTTTCGACACCGACGCCCAGATCATCGACAGAACTGGCGCCGAGGCCCTCATTCCTGAGGAGAACGCCCGCGAGATCATCCAGGGCGCCGTGGCTCAGTCTGCTGCCCTCTCTATGGGTCGCCGCCTGGCCAACATGACCAGCAAGCAGACCAAGCTCCCCGTGCTTGATGCTCTTCCGATCGCGTACTTCGTGGACGGAGACACCGAGCAGAAGAAGACCACCAAGCAGCAGTGGGACAAGAAGATCCTCTACGCTGAGGAGGTCGCTGTCATCGTTCCGATCCCTGAGGCAGTTCTTGACGACGCCGACTATGACATCTGGGGCGAGGTCCGTCCTCGTATTCAGGAAGCCTTCGGCAAGGTCATCGACCAGGCCATCTTCTTCAGCACCGGCAAGCCTACCAACTGGAGAGCAGGCCTCGTGCCTTCCGCTACTGCTGCGGGCGCGACCGTCGCACTCGGCACGAATGACCTCTACGACGTCATCATGGGCGAGGGTGGCGTGATCGCCAAGGTCGAGGAGTCCGGCTTCTTCGTGTCCGGCCACCTGGCTGACATCAGCATGAGAGCTAAGCTCCGCGGCCTGAAGGATAAGCAGGATCGTCCTCTGTTCCTGGCTTCCATGCAGCAGGCGGGTAACTACACCCTGGACGGCTCTGCCATGACTTTCCCGCGCAACGGCGCCTGGGATCCTACGGCAGCGCTGATGGTCTCCGGCGACTTCAGCCAGCTGGTCTACTCCATCCGCCAGGACATCACCTTCAAGCTCTTCACCGAGGGCGTGGTCCAGAACACGGACGGCACCATCGCGTACAACCTCATGCAGAACGACATGGTCGCTCTCCGTGCGGTCATGAGACTGGGCTGGGAGATCCCGAACCCGATCAACGCGCTGAAGACCAACAAGAACCAGCGCTTCCCGTTCGCTGTCCTCACTGCCTAAGTGAAAGGAGGGCGAGCTGATGGGCTACGTTAGCTACGAGTTTTACAGTCAGACCTTCGGGACAATGATCCCGGAGGCTGACTTCTCCAAGGCCGAGACCAAAGCTGAGGCGGCCATCAGCTACCTCACCTATGTGAACGGCGACATCTTCGCGGTCGAGAACGACAACGTCAAGCTGGCGGTGTGCGCGGCTGCGGAGGTGATCTACAACAACGAACAACAGACCAGTGCTGCCGGTGGCTCTGCTGCCGGTAAGAAGAGCGAGAGCAACGACGGCTACTCTGTCACCTATGTGACCGAAGCACAGGACGGCCAGACCGCTGAGGAGGCCCTTCGGAAGAAGATCTACGAGGCGATCAGGCTCTACCTGCTGCCGACCGGATGGCTCAGCCGGAAGGTCAAGATGGGAGGGTGCTGCGATGTATGTGCAAACAGCGATAACTCTCTTTAACAAGCGCCTGAGCGCTGACAGGCGGGAGGTCTACTTCCCGACCTGCATCACCGGCGCCTCGTTCTTCGAGTCGAGGAGCTCCAGCCACTCCACGGATGGAGCTCACTCCGAGAGCCTCACCTACAAGCTCCGGATCCCGATCGACGCCAAGGTCCAGGACGACAAGACCTACCTCAGCGAGATGGCCTTCAAGGCTCTGACCGCTGAGGAGGCCGCTGATCACTGGACGATCCAGAAGGGTGACATCGTCCTGGCATGTGCGACAGAGCTCACCGAGCCGGTCGCTGAGCCCGCTCTCAAAGAGCTGGCCAAGGCCAACCTGGCGGACGTCATCACGGTGAAGGAATACGCGGACAACACGATCAGAGGCTCGAAGGCCGTCCAGCACTGGCGGATCGGAGGCGAATGATGGCATTTAAGCCTATACAGAACCTACAAGACGCAACGGCGACCGGGAAAAACGGGTCGGTCAAGATCACCTGGAACGCCGGAGCGCTGCCGAGGATCAACGGCGTGCTCAGCAAGAAGCAGGAAATCATCGACAGCGAAGTGCTGCGGCTCTGCTCTCCCCTGGTCCCCTTCCGGACCGGAGCGCTGGAGAGATCCGGCACGCTGGGCACAGTCATCGGCTCCGGCGAGGTGAAGTACATCGCCCCGTATGCACGGCGCCAATACTACGGAACCGCACAGACCCGGAGCTATGACCCGAGGCGCGGCGGCATGTGGTTCGAGCGCATGAAGACAGCCAACAAGGACCAGATCCTGCGGCTGATCAACTCATAAGGAGGAGCGTGATGGTCAATTCAATCATCGAGGGCGTGGCTCAGTTCTTTGAGGCCTGCCCTATTCTGGCGGACGGAGCCTTCAGGGTGGACGCCCTGGGCGATAAGCCTCAGGAGTACACGATCGAGACCGGGATCTTCAACCCGGTGATCGAGACGTACATCGACGGCAGCTCAGACCGGCGCTACCAGTTCAACTTCGGAAGCCGTGAGTACTACGGGATGGACCGGATCCAGAACATCGCGAACAGCTCCTTCTATGAGGACTTCGCGGCATGGGTCGAGGCCCAGGATGCAGCTGGCAGCTTCCCGGAGCTCCCGAAAGGGATGCACGCGGAACAGCTGACCGTGCTGTCTTCCGGCTATCTGTTCGACGAGTCGATGCAGAACGCCAGATACCAGATACAGTTAGAACTTATTTATCACAAGGAGGCATAAGCACATGAGAAAGTTCAATCTTCAGCTTTTTGATGACAGCCGTGCTGCCCTGCTCAGGAACGCCATCGCGGACTATGCGCTGATCGGCACTGAGTACGAGCTGATGGGCACAGGCTTCACTTCCCTGGACGAGAGCCCCAACGCTCAGACGGACAGCGAGACCTACATCAACGAGGTCACGGCTTCCTCTGACATCACTGGCTACGAGACCGAGTTCCCGTATGAGTCCAGGCTGATCCCTTCCCAGAAGGCGATCTACGCGCTCTACAAGATGGGGCGCGACCACGCGACCGGAGACGCTGCACAGCTGACCTACGTCCGCGTGGATCTGTTCAACCCGATCGGCACACCTTCGGCTCAGACTGCCGAATATACTGCCCGCCAGTTCACCGTGGCCAACGAGGTCTCCGACATCGAGGGCGAAGGTGGCGCGAAGATCCAGGTCTCCGGCACGCTCCACGCGGTCGGTGATCCGGTCCAGGGCAAGTTCGACACCGTGACCAAGGAGTTCACGGCCGGAACCTTCAGCGGCAAGTACGACGCCTAAGAAGGACCACAACAGCAAACAGCTGGCACCACGCGACTGACCTCACGGGCAGGAAGTGGCCAGACGGAGCCCGGTCAACAGTGCGGCCGGGCTCTGATTTTTAATTAAGCACTGACCAGAGGAGGAAAAACATGGACATCATCATCAACGGCGTAACGCTTCAGGGCGATTTTATGGACGCGGACTTCGTGGGTCCGTATGAAGAGGCGACCAAGAAGATGCAGGCGACAGCTATGGCCAGCCGCAACAAGCAGTACAGCAGCGCGGCGGAGGGCTACCTGGAGCAGTGCGCGACGGTCGACACCTACTTCGACGACATCTTCGGACCCGGTACGGCCGAGAAGGTCTTCCAGGGATCGGAGCACAACATCATGGTCCACCTGAAGGCCGTGGAGGAGCTGACCGACTGGGCTCAGGGTGAGAAGAAGAAGCTCAACGACTTCACGAACAAGTACACCCAGCGCCAGAACGCACAGCTCCAGCGCGAACGCGCCCAGCAGGTCATCTCTGCAAAGAAGAATAAGCATTGAACCTGCTGATCGACGGCCTGCCTGAGGACGTCGAGATCGGCGGCCAGACGGTCAAGATCGAGACCGGCTTCCGGACCGGGATCCTCTTCGAGGAGATGATCCGGGACGTCACCCTCTCGGACACCGAGAAGATCCAGACGGCGCTGGGGCTTTACTTCCCCGGCGTGTATTTTGACGGGATCGAGGTGATCCAGGAGGCGCTGGACCGTCTTTTCTGGTTTTACCGCTGCGGCGAGGAGCCGCAAGAGATGACCGGCTCCGAAGAAGACGCCGAAGAAGGCGGAGGAAACGACAACCCGCCCTTCTCGTATGAGTACGACGCGGACTATATCTACGCCGCGTTCCTTCAGGCCTACAAGATAGACCTGGCACGCCATTCTCTCCACTGGTGGCAGTTTCGAGCTCTGTTCCGGGCGCTGCCCGAGGACACCCAGATCATGAAGATCATCGGCTACCGGACCATGAAGATCCCGGCCAAATTGCCGAAGGAGCAAAAACAACATTATCAGCGCATGAAGCGCATATACAGGCTCCCTCAATCTGAGGACAGACAACAGCTCGAAAGTGACCTCTCTGCTCTACTTATGAACGGAGGCAACCCCTCCGCCCTATTGAATGGAGGAAGAGAGTCATGGCATCAGACGGAACCCTAAAATTTGATACTACGCTGGACACGAGCGGGCTGGAGAAAAACACCAGCTCGCTCGGCAGCGTCGCCAAGAACGCGCTGGGCGTGTTCGCTGGCAATCTTATGACGAAGGCCGTGGACGCCGTCGTCAACCTGGGCAAGGAGGCCCTGAACTCTGGCATGTCCTTCGAGACATCCATGGCGAAAGTCTCCACGCTCTTCACCGGAACGGACGAGGAGTTCGGGAAGCTCTCGGACACGATCCTGGATCTGTCCTCTGCGACCGGCCTGGCCGCTGACGGCCTGGCTGAGGCAGCCTACTCCGCGCTGTCCGCTTCCGTACCTGCTGAGGATCTCGGCTTCACACTGGAGAAGTCCGCGAAGCTGGCCGCTGCTGGCTTCACTGACGTGGACACGGCCCTCTCGGCTACTGCCAAGACGATGAACGCCTACGGCATGAGCGGCGAGGAGTCTCTGGACAAGGTCCAGAAGGTCCTGATCCAGACCCAGAACCTCGGCATCACCACCGTGGGCGAGCTGGGCGCGAGCCTGGCACAGGTCACGCCGACCGCTGCCGCCTTCGGTGTATCGTTTGAACAGGTCGGCGCCTCCCTGGCCACTATGACGGCACAGGGTACTCCTACAGCACAGGCCACCACTCAGCTGAACAGCTTGATCGCTGAGCTGGGCAAGAACGGCACGGTCGCCGCCAAGAACCTCGAAAAGGCTGCCGAGGGCAGCAAGTACGCGGGCATGTCCTTCAACGAGATGATGGACGCGGGCGCGACCCTGGACGAAGTGCTGGGAATGATGCAGGCATCGGCAGACGCCTCCGGCGTGTCTATGGTCGACATGTTCAGCTCGATCGAGGCAGGCAAGGCGGCCATGTCGATCTTCACCCAGGAGGGCGAGGTCTTCCATAGCAACCTGGAGCAGATGGGCACGGACGCCGACGTTGTTGGTGACGCCTACGCCAAGGTGAGCGACACGCTGGAGTTCAAGAGCCAGCAGATCAAGACCAGCCTGAGCAACATCGCCACCAGCCTTTACAGCATGGCAGCGGGACCGCTGGCCGATGCAGCCGACGCGGCTGCCGGAGCGCTGGCGGAGATCCAGAAGGGCTTCAGCGAGAACGGCCTGGCCGGAGTCGGCGACGCGATCCTCGGCATGATGGAGAGCGCGGCCGAAAAGCTGGAGAACTTTGACTGGGAAGGCGCGGCGGACGGGATCGTCGAGAAGATCACCGGCTTCATCGACGGCGACGGCGCCGGCCGCTTCCTGGAGACAGCTGGCCGGATCATCACCGCCCTGGTGCAGGGCATCGGCAAGGCACTCCCGAAGCTCCTGCCTGCAATCGTGAAGCTCGTGGCCTACATGGTCACGTCACTGATCAAGCAGATCCCGAAGCTCCTCCAGGCCGGTGTGGACCTGGTCAAGGGCATCGTCAACGGCCTGATCTCCGCCCTGCCTAACATCGGGCAGGCGATCCTGGACATCGGCCGGGCTATCCTCGACGCCTTCAAGAGCTTCTTCGGTATAGCATCGCCTTCGACGGTCATGCAGGAGCAGGGCAACTTCCTGGTGGAGGGCGTGATCAACGCGCTGATCGCTCTGCCGGGCAAGATGGCGGAGGTCTTCTCTGACGCCCTGGCGAAGCTCCTGGAGTGGGGCCAGAACATGCTCCAGTCAGCAGGCACCGCGATGACCAACATGCTGAGCAAGATCAGCACCATCGTCAGCCAGCTGCCGGGTAAGGTCTGGACCTTCCTGGTGAATACCGTCACCCGACTGGTCCAGTGGGGCCAGCAGATGCTCAGCAACGCCTCCACGGCGATGACCAACATGCTGAGCAAGATCAACAGCATAGTGCAGCAGCTTCCTGGGAAGGTCTGGACGCACCTGGTCAACACGATCAACAAGCTGATCGCCTGGGGCCAGCAGATGCTCTCGAACGCGAGCACCGCCATGACCAACATGCTCAGCAAGATCAACTCGATCGTGCAGCAGCTTCCCGGAAAAGTATGGACCCATCTCGTCAACACCGTGAACAAGCTGATCCAGTGGGGTCAGCAGATGCTCAGCAACGCCTCCACGGCCATGAGCAACATGCTCTCGAAGGTGAACAGCATCGTCTCCGAACTTCCGGGGAAGATCTGGACGCACCTGGTCAACGCCGTGAACAAGGTCATCAGCTGGGGCCAGCAGATGGTCTCGAACGCTTCGACCGCTGCCAGCAATATGCTCAGCAAGGTCTCCAGCACGCTCTCACAGCTGCCCGGGCAGATCTGGACACACCTCAGCAACGCGGCCTCGAAGGTCGTCTCCTGGGGCTCAGAACTGGCCAGCAAGGGCGCCGCTGCGGCGAAGCAGCTCTTCGACTCCGTCGTGAACGGACTGAAGGACCTGCCCAGCAGGATCACCAGCATCGGCAGCGACATCGTGAGCGGCCTCTGGAACGGCATCAGCTCCGGCTGGGACTGGCTGAAGAATAAGGTCAGCAACCTGGCCACGAGCCTCCTGGACAGCGCCAAGAGCGCCCTGGGCATCAGTTCACCGTCCAAGGAGTTCCGGGACGAGGTCGGCCACTGGCTCCCGCCCGGCATCGCTGAGGGCTTCGAGGACTCCATGCCTCAGGCCATTAAGGACATGAAGGCCCAGGCGGCCAAGATGGTCGGCCAGATGCAGACGGCGATCTCGGCCTCTGCCGGAACCCTCGCGCTCAATGCAGCGGGACCGGCGAACCTGAGAGCCATGTCCACGGTCGGCACGATCGTCAACAACGACAACCACTTCGAGCAGGAGAACACCTACAACGTGCCCGTGGCTACGCCGTCCGAGGTGAGCAAGGCACAGCGCGAGGCGCTGCGGAACATGGTCGGAGGTGTGAAATGACAAAAAATACATTAACCATCGAGCTGACCTGCAACGGCAAGACGCTGAGGATGGGACCCGGTGAGGACATCGACATCACGGCAGTGACCGGGCTGGAGTCCTCCGAGCTTGACATCAGCACATCAGACAACGCCCTGGTCGACGGGGCGAGCGTCGACGGCAAGAAGATCAAGCCGAGGCCCATCCACATCGAGGCCAGCTTCAAGAGCAACAAGAACAACCCGGAGAACCGGGCCAACGTGATCAAGTTCTTCAACCCGAAGTACACGGGCAAGGCACTGATCACCAACATGGGCGTGAGCCGGAACATCGAGTACGAGCTGGAGGGCTGGACCTTCGCTTCCGTCCGGAACATGGACAACAAGCTGAAGATCCTGGTCGACCTGCTCTGCCCGGACCCGTACATGCTCAACGTCGACAACTATGGCAAGAACATGGCCAACATCTCGGCGCTCTTCGCCTTCCCGTGGAGGATGCTGGGCACCCGGATGACCAGCGGCAAGCTGGACTACCCGGACAAGGCCAGAGGGATGCTGCTGGGCGGCATGACAATGGGCTACCGCACGCTGTACAGAGAGGTCGTGCTGGCCAACGACGGAGACGTCCCGACGGGCGTCCAGATCCAGTTCGTGGCCACCAGAGGCCCAGTCGCCAACCCGAAGATCACCAACACCGGCACCGGCCAGTATATGAGGGTCAACGTGGCCATGCAGCAGGGCGACATCCTGCTGATCGACACGAACGACCGGCACCAGGTCATCACTCTGAACGGCGTCAACTACTACCAGCACATTGACCGCAAGAGCGAGCCCTTCAAGCTCGCCGTGGGCGACAACTATCTGGAGTATGACGCGGACGAGAACTACACGAACCTGGACGTCAACCTCTTCTATACGCCGAAGTATCTGGGGGTGTAGGCCTATGATGAATTTGATCATACTCGACGAAAACTTCGACACGCTGGGGATCATCAGCGTGTTCAACACAATGATCTGGGACCGGAGGTACTACGCCCCCGGTCTCTTCGAGCTATACACTCCCGCCGAGTTCTTTGAGCTCATGAACACCGGGCGCTACCTCTACCGGAGCGACCGGACAGATCTCGGCGTGATCCGCGAGGTCAACTTCGCCCGGGACGCAAAGGGGGCGAGGACTGCATACTGCAAAGGCTATTTTGCCGAGGAGCTGCTCAACAACCGGGTGATCAACGGCCAGGTGAACATCACCGGAACGCCGGAGGCCATCGGCCGCCAGCTGGTCAACAAGTATGTGATCAGCCCGAGCGACGCGGACCGGAAGATCCCGGAGATCCGGCTGGGAACCCAGCACGGCATCGGGACGAGCGTCACGGTCACAGCTACCGGCGACCGCCTGGGCGACAAGCTCTACGAGATCGAGCAGACCCAGGAGCTCAGCCACCGGCTGATCTATGACTACCTGGCCAACACGCTCAGCTTCGAGCTCTGGCAGGGCAAAGACCGAAGGGACACCCAGGACGTCAACAGCTGGGCCATCTTCTCCGACAGCTTTTTCAACGTGAAGAACGCGGTCTATGACAGGGACGAGTCGGACTGCAAGAACTTCGCCTACGTCGCCGGAGAGGGAGAAGGCACGGCCAGGGTCATCGTGGAGGTGGACATCCGAAGCAGCGCCGACGAGGAACGCCGGGAGCTCTGGGTGGACGCCAGGGATCTGCAAAGCACCTACACGGACGACGGAGGCACCGAGCACACCTACACGGCCGCCCAGTACCGGGCGCTGCTCCGGCAGCGTGGTCTGGAGAAGCTGGCGGAGTACGAGAAGGTGGAGACGGTCAACAGCGACGTCGATCCGGACGCGAACCTGATCTACATGACCGACTTCGACCTGGGAGATCTCTGCACCTACAGATACACGGACGTCGGGATCGAGACGATCAAAAGGATCACCGAGATCCAGGAGGTCTACGAAGGCAGCAAGCAGACGCTCAGCGTGATCTTCGGGACCGGGGCGATGACGTCCATCAAGAAACTAATCAAGAGGGAGGCATCATAACATGGCTATGAGATACGGCTATTTTGACTCCGAGATCACTGGAGTCGACTCCGAAGGTATGCCGATCTTCGACCGGGCGGAAACGTCGGAGCTTTTCCGGCTTCTGTTCGCGAAGCTGCTCACCAACGGAGTGCTGGCCAAGCCTGCGGACTGCTTCCAGGTCCTCGCCGGTGACACCGGCCTGACCGTTAAGGTCCGCCCGGGCTTCGGCCTGATCAATGGCGCCTTCGCCTATGACGCGGCGGAGAGCACCTACGAGCTGGCGACAGCTCCCACCCAGTACAGCAGGATCGACCGCGTCGTCCTGCGCGTCAACTACAGAGACCGGCTCTGCGAGATCATCATCAAGACCGGCACGGCTGCGTCGTCTCCGGTCGCTCCGGAGCTGATCCGACCGACCAGCGGCGACTACTACGAGCTGAGCCTGGCCACGATCCGGATCAGCACCAACATGGCCACGGTCACCCAGAGCGCGATCACAGACACCAGACCGGACAGCTCCGTCTGCGGCTACATCACTCAGTTCATCGACAGCATTGACACGGAGGTCTTCTTCGCCCAGTTCAATGCTTTCTATGACGAGTTCGTGGACAAGTCGGACGCCAGCTACGAAGAGTTCCTGGACATGGCCCAGCAGGCCTACGACGGCTACACGACCACGATCAACAACTACATCACGGACCTGGAGGATCGAGGCGAGGCCAACCTCACCGAGATCACCGAGAACCTCAGAGAGTTCCAGCGCACGAGCCAGAACGCCTTCAACGCCTGGTTTGCTACAGTGCAGGACCTCCTGGACGAGGACGTGGCCGGTCATCTGATCAACATCACGACAGACCACGAGGAACGTCTCACCCTGGCGGAGTATATGGCCATCCACAACGACTACTTCGCACCGCTCAGGGATGACGACGGCAGCATGATCCTGGACGACGATGACAATGTGATCATGGTCGACTGGAAATACGCATACGCATAAGGAAGGAGAAAAATTATGCAGATTGACATTGAAAACGGCAGACGCTTCAACGAGGAGCCCGCGATCAGCGCGGTCTCCAGCGGCGCGGACATCGTCCTCGTCAGACTGGCAGACGGCACCGGCGTCAAGGCTCTGCCCCTCTCAGCCCTGAGAGACTTCGCGGCCGGTGACATCACAGCCCTGGAGACCGAAGACAAGACCAGCCTGGTCGCTGCGGTCAACGAGCTGCTGGCCGACATCGGCGAGGACAGGGAGCGCCTCGACGGCCTGGATGATCTGACCGACATCCTCACCCACCACGGCGCGGGTCTTCACAACGCCCTCTACCGTGGCAAGTACCTGGGCGACTCTCTCACGGCGGCACAGTCGGCAGCGATCCGCGCCGGGACGTTCGAGGACCTCTACATCGGGGACTACTGGACCATCGGCGGCGTGAACTACAGGATCGCGGACTTCGACTACTTCTACCGCGCCGGTGATACGGAGTGCACGACCCACCACGTCGTCATCGTTCCGGACACCAATCTGGACAACCAGAAGATGAACGACACCAACGTCACCACGGGCGGCTATACCGGCTCCAAGATGTACACCGACTACATGGCCACGGCCAAGAACAAGATCATCGCGGCCTTCGGCTCCGGTCACATCCTGAACCACCGCGAGTACCTGACGAACGCCGTGGCGAACGGCAGACCGAGCGGCGGCGCGTGGTTCGACAGCACGATCGAGCTCATGAGTGAGGCCATGTGCTACGGCGGCACCTTCTTCGAGCCCGTCTCTGACGGCTCCACTGTACCGGCCAAGTACAGCGTGGCCTGCAAGCAGCTGAACCTCTTCAGGCATCGCCCTGACATGATCAGCAACCGCCAGTGGTTCTGGCTGAGGAATGTCGTCTCTGCGACGTACTTCGCCTTTGTCAACGACACTGGCTATGCGGGCTACAACGGCGCCTCGGGCTCCGGCGGCGTCCGCCCGGCTTTCCCGATCTATTGATCAAACATCCCCCGGGCCCTTGCGGCCCGGGAAAAACTAATCAAGGAGATAGGAAAGCATGTCAGACATCCCAAAGAGTGAGAGGACGGAGTCA
>Ga0256407_10003261_pt1 | contig 29245 bp, 15 predicted proteins | sample RumenRJG_04DNA_FD_193489 | JGI IMG/M metagenome (GOLD analysis project Ga0256407, IMG submission 193489) | Bovine rumen microbial communities from Lethbridge, Alberta, Canada - RJG_04 | ecosystem: Host-associated > Mammals > Digestive system > Stomach > Rumen | place: Canada: Alberta...
ATCCCCAATCCCCAATTTTTTATGTAATAAAATATAATAAATTAATGGAGTTTATATTTTAAAAATTTTAAATAAATTATATTTAATTTATAATCTTTCACATCATTTTTTAAAAATAATAAATTTTTAATTATTTTTTAATATCTATTATAAATTAATTATAAATGCTATTATAAATTTTTAATTATATTTGTTGATAATTAAATATTTAATTAAAATACATTAAAATAAATTAATTAAATTGTTATCTCTTTTAATTGAGAATATATAATAACAAAAAGTGATAAATTAATAATGTCTATTGAAGAAAATCTCAATAATGTCGATATTAATATATTGAATGTTGGTTTTGAAAATAATATATTTAATGCAAATGATTTAAATAACAACAATTTTCAGAATAGCCCTTCATATCCTCTTGACATCCTCATGGATTTTAATGAAATAAAAAAAAACTTTGAAAATGTACTTTCAACAAATTGTTCATCTGGTACTATATTGAATGAAACTGATAATGGAAGAAAGAAACATAAGGTAATAAATACTTCAAAAATGGGAAGAAAAAGGGGAAAGAGGGATAAAGAAAATGAAATTATTTTAAAAAATTTTGATAATAAAACTATATTAAAAATTGCAATTAAAACTAATGAATGTTGGGCACTTAAAAATTGTTATAAAAAATTAATACCTTTAATGGAAAAAGAAATAATTAAATTATTAAAAAAATATTCAGGAAATAAAATAGAATTAAAAGTAATTGATACTAAATATTCAAAAATAATGACTATTCATTTTATATTAAATGTTTTATGTAACATCGATGTATTCATTTTTTTTTGTTTCAATATAGATAATATAGTTTTATTAGAGGAATTGATTGAATTTGAAAAAGCAAGAAAAATTTTATTTGCAAATTTTATTGATATATTAACTAAAATTTTTACAAAAACTGTAAAGGAAGGAAAATTAAATATATATAAAATAAGTGATAATGAATATAGAGTTATGAATGCATTAATTTGTTACCAAGGTGAGGATGAAACTTATAAAACTAAAAGTGGAATTTTTCAATATTTTAAAGCGAAAAAAAGTAGAAAAACTAAAAGGAAAATTCATGTGAAAAAAGAAATTTTGGAATCTTATGAAGAATTAAAAAGCAAATTTAATGATTCTCCTCCTTTTGATATTAATATTATTGAATAAAATATACTTATTATTAAATTATTATAATAATATAAAATTTCATATAAATGATGATTGAATAATTAATATAGGAGTTGAATTATTTTTTTAAAAATTATAAATACATTAAAAAATAATCATTAATTTATATAAATATAAAATTTTGAATTAATTTCAATAAAATAAATAAAAAAAATTATTATTTATTCATTTTTAATATTCTTTTTAATTCAATTTTTTTAATATTTATCTTATAATTAATTTATTTCTAAATAATAGATTTCTATTTTGATTTTGATTATATATTTAAAATATTTTTAAATTCTTTTTCCTAAGATTAATTAATAATTCATTTTTTCTCTGATTTATTTTAAATAATTGCTTAACTCATAATTTCCATAATAATAAATACTAAATAAATTATGTTATCATGTTTTATGGGATGTTTGAATTATTTCAATGATATTGCTCATTTTATTAAAGGAGAAATTTGCTTTGAAAAATAAAAGATCTATATCGAAAAGGATGTTTCAATCAAACAGAAGATTATATTAGTATTCATTCTATTATTATAAAGAAAAGGGTCTTATATAAGAAAAGCTGTATTTATGGTTTTATTCTGCATTATAAACAATACTATTCACTCTATAACCTATATATGACTTATTTAGCTGTAAAAAACAAATGTCCTCCATATAAATTGGATTAGATGCGCTTACTGGTAGAGATAAAGAAAGAATCTAAAATGAGCATATGTGAAATATCTCTTGGAAAAGATATTTTAAGAGTTTCTAAAAAGAGGCACATTCATCCTGAGGAATACTAAAAAAGTATGGGAATTGAGGTGAGAGCAAAATTATTCAATTCTAATTTAATTATATTTAAAGGCTGATATTATATTAATTATATATAATACAAACATTATTGAATTTATTATTGTATTATTATAAAATTAGAATCATAATTTAAATAATAATAATGATTTCAATTATAATAAATTGATTATTTTTTTATTTGATTTATTGCTTTATTTTTTTTCCTGTTTCTTATTTAAATTTAATAATTGGATGGAATTTAAATAATTTTTTTTAAAATATTACTTTTTTCTATAAAGGAAATAACAAACTATATCTAATTTGACTTTTAATCAAAAAGAAAAATAATAAAATTATCATTCTAAAATATAGAATTAAAGAAAATTAGAGAAAATTTTCAAAAAAATTTGGATAATAAATGGGGGTTTTGGAAATATAAAAAAATTGATAGTAAAATAAAATTTGATAAAATTGAAATTAGGTTCTTTTTTTTTTAATTATTTATTTAGAATTATTTTATAATTTAATTTTATTTAATTATTATGATTATATATTAAAAAAGCTTTTTTTTACATTTTCATCACAAAAGGTGAATTTGGGATAATTTTTGGCTTTTCATTTATATGCGCTAAAATATTGTTTATTCTATTATTAAATAAATAGTCAAATTTTTTTTCTTTATCATTTAAATTATTATTAATTTTTGTATTTTGTTTTATTGATTCATTAAAAGTTCCTAAATCTAAATTATTATTTATAATATTTTTTGGTTTTATTAATATTTTATTTGGTAAATATTGAAAGTTATAACTATTTATTGATTGATGTGATAAATTTATTTTATGTGTTGATTGATTTTTACTTATTGAATCTAAATTTGTTTGATTTTTATAATTTTGATTAAGAGAATAATTTTGATTAAATTTTAAAATAGGAGAAAATGTTTCATATTTATTTATTTCGTTAGATATTTTATTTTCATTTTTTGGATTAATAAAATTATTATTTATTTGAGAATTAATAATAGTATTTTCATGAATATTATGATTATCTATAAATGAAGTATTAGGAATTTGAATTTTAAAATGAAATTTATTTTTTATATCGATTAGGGTTTTTTTATTACTTTCTATATTATTTATACTTTTATCAATGTGAAATTTTTCAAATTTAAATTTTCCTTTTTTAGAATTTAACTTTGCATAATCATCAATACTATAATTCTCTTTAATATCAATATAATCAAGACTATTTAAATATTGATTAAAATAATTAAATATTTTATTTTTTGAAGAAAAAATACTTACTTTTTTTCTTTGATCCAAAATTATTAAATATATATCTATATTACACAACAATGCTAACTCAATCGCTTTTTTTATTACACCTTTTTTTCTTTTATAAAAGGTAATTAATCTATTTGTAATATTTTCTATTTTTTTCATTTCAATTTTCCTTTTCCCCATTTTATCTTTAATTGAATGTGATTTATATATTTTAAGTCATACTAATAATAGTTAAAAAAGCCTTCAATAATTAGAAAATTTAATTCAAGATATTTTTCTTTTTTAGAGAATTACTATAGAAATATTGAATTTATACTAAAAATATAAAAAAATGAAAAAAAATAATTAAAAATTTATAAAAATAAATTATCCCTTAAGAATTATTTTTAGAAAACTCCCTTGTACAATCATCATCTTTATAATTAATCATATAATTTCCTTTATTAACTTTTAAAACATAAGTAAACCCATTTCCACATAAAATTTGAAAAATATCCTTATTATCATTTTCATTAATCCAATTAACAAGAGAAGGATAATTAATTTTATCACTTTGATACAAACCAACTTCCCTATGTTCATTTTGTCCAAAACCATAAACACTTCCATCACTCATTTTACAAACAGTATGAAAAGCTCCACAAGAAACTTGTGAGATAATTTTTTTTAAAGGAAATTCAACTTTTTTTGGAATTTCACAAATAACATTTTTACTAATATAACCTAATTGACCACAATCATTAACACCAAAACTAAATAATTCATTTTCATTTAAAAAAGAAGTAATAAAACAAACATGATGAAAACCACTTGAAATACTAATTATTTTACCATTTAAATTTATTTTTTCTGGTATAATAATATCATTGTATCTTGTATCATAATCATAAAATAAATTTCCCCATATGTAAATATCATTAGCATAACTTTTTATTATACAATGCATCCATCCACAAGAAAAAATTTCTATTGTAATATCATTTGGTATTAAATCAGCTTTTGATGGGAAAATTTCATATTTATTTTTATTAATATTATTCCTTGCTAATTGAGAATGTTCATTACAACCCCAACTATAAAATGTTCCTTTATTATCTTCTGCAAAGGAAAAATCAGAACCTGAGAAAATGTTAATTATGAAAATATTATTTTTTGAAAAATAGTCAATTTCATTTGGAATTTTTGAACATTTTATACCATTTATTATTTCTGATTTATCAAATGGTAATTGATAACCTAATTGACATTTATTATTTTTTCCTAATGAATATACTTTTCCTTCTTTTGTTAAAAAAAGAGTAAAACCATCTCCTGTGGAAATTTTACTTATTTTATTTCCTGGAATTGGAAAAATATTTTTTAGACATTTAAATGTGTCGTAAATTTTATTTTTTTTTTTGTTTTTTTCTTCTTTTTCTTTGTTAAATATATATTCTGTATTTTTTGTATTTCCTAATTGAAAATAGTCATTTAAACCCCATGAATATAAATTGTTTTTGTAATCTAATGCAAATGTTTGACAATTTCCTACCCAGATTTTTTTATAGTGAATTGGTTTTAAAATGTTTGATACATTTGAATATGTATTTTCTCCATTTGCATTTATTGTTAATACATTTGGGTTACTTTGATCTATTTTATTTCCCATTTGAATTTTTTTAAATTTTTTTAAAATTAAATTTTTTAAATTTAATATGAATTTAATTATATATTTTCGGATTAAATAATATTATAATCAAAAAAGAAATTTTTTTATATTAATATATCATATTTTAATATCTTTCAATTTTTTTTCTTGTCTATATTCTTCCTCAATAAACTTAATTAATCTTTTAGTAATTCTACTATCATTAAAACATTTTTCAAGTTCATTAATTTTATTATCACAAAACAAATCATATTTTTTAATATCATTAATTAAATAACTAAGTAAACTTTCATTTTGAAATTTATAAATATCATTTTCAACAGAATGAAGAATAAAAATACCAACTTTCATAAGAGATTTCCATCCACTAACAATAAAATTATCAAGTATTCTAATTAAAGAAATTGGTGTTTCATTTTGATTCATAAATTGTCTTGAACTTAAAAATAAAGTTATAAACCAAGGTGGTAAAAAAATATTTGCATTTATACTATTTGAATTAAAATAAATTGATAATTCTGGTTCAATTAAACTAATTAATCTTTGGAAAATATAAAAAAATATTTTTAATTTTTCTAAATCTTTTTCAAAAATAAGAGGATATTCTGTTGATTTAAAAAAAGATAAAAATATATAAAAAACTTCTTCTTCATTTGTAATTTCTAAAATAAATGAAACTATGTAATTCATTCCTTGACAATATTTTATATCTCCATTTAATTTTGATACTGCATTTAATATATTTGATATTTTTTTTTTCATTTCTTCATTATTTTCATTTTTAAAATTTGTTCTTAAAACATCTAATTTAATATCATTTTTTACTTTATCATTACTGGGAGAATTTAATATTTCTTCATATTTATATTTTTTTTTTAAATCATTTATGCTTAAAATGTTTTTCCAAATATTAATTCTTGTTTTATTTGAAATATTTTTTGTTTTTAATATAATTTTATATATTTTTTTCATAATTTTCTTTTTTATATTCTTTGATAACAAAATTAAATTATAATAATCACTTTTATTTAAATACTCTAAACAACATCTAAATAATAAAATATTCCTTTTTTCAATATCATCATTTTTAAAAAGGAAAAATTTTTTATTTGAAATATCCTTATTTCCTGATAATAAATTCCTAACAGTAAAATTAGAAACATTAAAATAGGAATAGAAATAATTAATAAATTCCTTATTAATATTATATTTTCTTGCAAATTCAGTAATCATTTCTAAACATTCATCTGGATAAAAATTAAAATTACAAAAACTGGGAATATTATCTTTTATTATTAAAATTAATTCATTTATTGCCATTCTATCAATAATAGGAACTTTAGTACTTTCTATTGAATTATAATTTTTTAATAATTGACTTATTTTATTTATTCCAACAATACTTGTTTTATGTATATCATTTTTATTTCCAAAACCTAATTTTCCAAAAAAACTTCCTTTTGAATTTTTTTCTTCTGGTAAAATTACATTTTTTAATCTTTCTATATGATCTTCTAATTTATTTGCTAATTTTAATTCTATTACATTTTCCCAAAATAATTTAGTTCTATAATATTTATTTTTACTTAATTGGGCACATAAATAAATTTTTTCTCCTGTGTTTTTATTTTGATAAAATATTCTTTCTGCAAGGAAAATTATTTTAAAATTAATTTTAAAATTTGGATTATTTACATTATTATTAATTATTGAAATAAATGATAAAATATTAGAAAAATGTTCCATATTTTTTAAATTTGTAAATTTTAATGATGAGGATATTTTTTTTCTGTCTAAGAAATTATCTAATAATTTTTGAGAAAAATGACTTTGTGGATTTTTCATTAATTCTAATGATTGAGTAATATGAAAACTTTTAATTTCATTTATATTTAATAATTCATTTATAATAATATTTGAAAAATTATTTTCTTCTTCCCCTTTTAATAAAGGAAATAATTTATTTTCATTAAATAAAAATTCAAAATAATTTTTTTTTAACTCTTGATTTTTAATAAAATCTTTATAAGAAATAAATTTTTCAATTTCAATTCTATTATCATTACCTTTATAATATTTAGTCAATTGATTTCTAAAATATTTCTTATCTTTATCACAAATATCATTTGAAAAATAATTTTCAAGTATATTATTAAAATCATTAAGCCCATTCATAAAATCTTTATATATTATTTTATATCTATCAATTGATGCTTTAATAAATGAAATTCTACTATCTTCATTCATTTTTATATCTTCATTAAGTATTTTATATGAGTTATTTATTTTAATAATTTGTTCATTAAACTTTTCAATTTCATATTTATATAATAATTTATTAGCATTAACATATGTTTTTATTTGAATTAATTTATCTTTTAAATCTTTATTAACATGATAAAATTTCATATTTTCTATATCAAAATTATGATATTGGAACGATGATTTATAATAATTAATTTTAGAGTATTCAAGTGGATCTTTATTTCTTCTATAATCTTTTAAAAGAGAATTAAATCTAGATAAATTATCATTATAAATTCTTTGTTGAGTTTCAAAAAATTGCTCTAAAGGTGAAATGATATCATTTATTATTCTTGATATTAAATTACCTGAATTATCCATTATTGAAAGAAAATAATTATAAATTCCATTCATATTTGTTAATAAAATTGATTCATATAATAATTCATTATTATTTAATAATTGTTTTTTGAAATTTTGTATTATTATATTAAAATTATCTACAAATATTTTCATAAATACAATTAATCTTTTAATTTCTAATAAATTTATTTTAGATGATTCTGATAATTTATAATATTCAGTATTAAAATCATCATATTCATTCATATTTATATTTATAAAAATAATTAAAGAATTATAAAACAATAATTAAAAAAATAATAAAAACAAAAAAAGGAAAATGTATATAAAAAAAGTAAAAATTTGAAATAAAAACATAAAATTATTACAAATTAATTATAATACAAAAAAAATTTCAATGTTTAAAAAAATTCTCCAAATTTAATTATTTTTTAAATTTTTTTTGATTTTTTAATGTAATTAAATAGATATAATTATAATATTCTATATAATAAATAATAAATTACAATATTTTTTATATTATAAATTAGTATAATCAGTTATTTGAATATCTAAATTTTCATTATCTATTGTATTTTTTTCTATTTCATAACTATTTGTGTCCCAAATTATTCCATTTCTTATATTTAAATTTTGTAAATTTTTTTCTTTTTTATTATTATTTATATTATCATTATTTATTTCTTTAATATTAATTTCATTTGTTGTATCATTTTTAATACTTAATAAATTGTTTAATTCTTTTTTCAATAATTCAATTTCTTGATTTTTTTCTTGGATTGTTTTTGCAAATAAAGTATTTGTTTTATTTAAAGAATTTATTTCTTCTTGATTTTCCCTTAATAAATCTTGTAATATTATATTTTGACTTTTTTTATCTTCTATTTCATTGTTTAAAAATTCAATATTTAATTGAATTTTTGATAATGTGTTCTCTTCCTTTTCATTATTATTAATTAAAGAATTATTATCATTATTCTTTTCTAATTCTTTATTTTTATTTGTTAAATTTTTATTTTCTATTTCTAATAATCTTATTTTCTCTAATAATTCAGAATTTAATTTTTCGATATTTTCAAAATTATTTTTTAATTCTTTTTTATTTTCAATTTCTTTATTCATTTCATTTATATCTATTTTATATTTATTTTCTTTTTCTTTAATTTCATTTTCTTTTTCATTTAATAAATTTTTATTTTCCTCAAACATTTTTTTTATATTTTCAATTTCTTTATTATAACTTTCTTCTTTTTTTCTAAATTCTTCAATTTTTAAATTTAATTCTTTAATATTATGATTATCTTTTTCTTTAATTTCATTATTAAGTTTTTCTATTTTTTTTTCATTTTCTTCAATATTCTTTTTATATTTATCTTCAATTTTTTTTTCTAATGCATTATTATTATTTTTCAAATCGTTAATTTGATTATTTAAAATTTCAATTTTATTTTCTAATAATTCTTTTTCTTTTTTTATATCAGAAATTTTTTTTTCATAATCTTCTTGATTTTTATCTATAATTTCTTGTTTTTCATTTCTTTCTTCTAATAATTTATTTATATCATCACTTTGAGTATCAATTGTTCTTTCATACATTTTTATTTGTTCTTCAAATTGTTCTGTTAATTTTTTTTCAATTTCTTTTTGTAGCTCTTTAATTTCTTTTTCTTTCTTTTTTAAATTTGAATTTAATGTTGATATCATATTTTCATAATCACTTTTATTTATTTTACTCTCATTTTTTAATATGAAAATAGTTTTATTTAATTCTTCGATTTTATTATTTAATTTTTTTTTTTCTTCATTTATTGCTGTTATTACTGTATTTTTTTCTTCTACTAAATTATTATTTTTTATTTCTAATTCAGAAATATTTGTTTTTGCCTTTTCATTTATTTCTTTAATTTGATTATTTAATTTTTCAATTTCATTCTCTTTTTGTTTTAAAATATTATTTAAATTTTCATTTTCTTGATTTATGTTTAAATTATTTTCATTAATTTTATTTTTTTCCATTTCTAATTCTTTTTTTATTTCATCAATAATAGAATTTAATTTTTCAATATTTGTATTTTTTTCTTTGATATTATTATTCAATTTACCATTTTCTTCTTTTAATTTATTTATTTCTTCAATATATAATTTATTTTTATCTTTTAATTCATCAAAATTATTATTTAATTTACTTAATTCTTCATTTTTATTTTCCATAATTTCATTTTTTTTATTTAAATCATCAATAATATTTAAATATTCCTTATTTTTTATTTCTAAATTTTCATTTATTTCTTTTAAAAAATTAATTTGATTATCATATAAATTATATTTTTCTTTATAATTTGCAATTTCATTTTCTAAATAACAAATTTTTTCATTTAATTCATTTTCAAAATCAATTTTACTATCTTTTCTAGTTCTTTCATCATCACTTAAATTATTTTGTTCATTTGAATTTTGTTTAAGAATATTAGGAATAATAGTATTAGTATTATCAAGTGCTTCTTTTAATCTAATAACTAAATCTTTTAATTCTTCATTATTTTCTTTTAATTTAATAATTTCTTTTTCTTTATCATTTTCATTTTGTTTTGTTTCAATATATTGATTTTTTATTAATAAAGGTTTAATATTATTATTTCCAATAAAAGAACCTGAATTATCTTTTACTAATTGTTTATCAATTTTATATCCATTTGTAATAGAATTTTTTTTAATATCATTTTTAGAATGATTTTTACTTTTTGTTCTTTTTTTATTATTAAATTTTTGTTTTAATTTTGATATATTTTCATTATATTCTGATATTTCTTTTTCTATTTGATGTAATGGACTTAAATTTCTATTTTTTTCCTTTTTTTCAATACTTGAAAATGTTTGAAATACTCTAGAACTTGTTGATGTATATTTGAATGTGTTATTGTTGTTGTTTTCTATTATTAAATTTGGACTTAATTTATATATCTTTTTATCTTGCATATATTTATTAGGACTTTTTTCCATATTTTTTTAATATTAATTATTTAAATGATTTTTTAATAATAATCATGTATACATGATGAATAAAAGTATAATTTAGTTTGAAAAAATTGTATTTCTAAAACAAAATTTAAAAAAAATTAAATAATATAAAATAGAATTTAAATATCAAATATAAAAACCTACTCACTCAAAAATAACCTAAAAAAAACAAAAAAAAAAATGAAACCTCACAAAGAACTTTATTAAAAAGACCAAAAAAAAAACTAACATCCCAAAAAAAATAAAAATACCTCCTTTATAATTACAAATCATCTTTTTTCCTTTCCTTAACCCCATTAAGTCCAAAATAAATATCATTATCTCCATCATATTCTTTAACAATTTTCATTTTCATAAAATCTAATAAATCTTTATTGCTAAACCCAAGACTTTCTTTCAAATTTTTATAAGCTAAAGTTTGCATATCTTGCATTTTTAATAGTGATTCAACATAAGCATCATTTTGTTTAATAATAGCTTTAGCTTCTCCATCAGCTTTATTAATAATAACATCTTTTTGAAATTCTGCAGCTTTGATTTTAGTATCAATTTCAATTTTTACTTTATTTTGTTCAGCTTGTGCTTTTTGAATATCTTGTTTTTTAACTTCACTTTCTTGAATTGATTCTTCAAATAAAATTGGCAAATTTACTTTTCTCAATTGTAAAAATTGAATATTTGAAAAACAAATTTTTTCAAAATTTTTATTTAATTCATTTTGAAAATCATCTTTTATTTTCCCTCTATCCATAAAAAAATTATAAGCTGTATATTTTGTTGCTTCTTCAGTTAAAATATTAATTGCAATATTTTGAAAAACTAAATCATATTTTGGACCATAAGTATTATATAAATCATATATTTTTTCAGGGTTTAAAATATATTGAAATGATATTTCTAATGTTACTTCTAAACCATCACTTGTTCTACTTTCTATCGGAGGTCGATTGGCTGAACGTTCTTCTGAAAATTCTATTGTTTGAACTGTTTTTGGAAATTTTATAAAAGAGTGACCTATTCCTATAAAATAAAGACCATTTTCTTTTACTTTTGGATTTATTGTTTTACTTATCCAAGAATAGTTTAAACCAAATTCTGTTGCTTCTAAAGATGAGAAACCAAAGAGGATTAGGAGGGTTCCTATACAACATGTACAGGTACATATGCATGTACACAGGTATTTCATTAGGTCTTCTGTTTTTAGGGAATCCTTTTTTTTTTTTTTTTGGTTTTTTTTATTTTTTTTAGGTTTCTTTTAATTTTTTTTTTGAATTTTTTTAATTATATTCATATTAATATTATTTTTTTTATTTATATTTTAAGTTTTTTTATTGATTTTATTAATCAAAACCTGAATCTATTACAAATGAATAATTTTTAGGAAGTTTTTTTGATATTTCTTCTTGATCTTTTTCTCTTGTATTTCCTAATAATTTATAAGCATTTTTAAATTGAATTTTTCTTATACATTTATATAAATATAATATTATAATAAAAAAGATAATAATAATTCCTATAAATATAAAAATAAAATCAATAATAGTATTTTCATTATTTTTTTCAATATTAAACCCAATTGGTAAAGTATTATATGCTATAATATTATTAATAACATCATTTTCTTTAAATTCTGCAATTAAATTAATGAAAATTTCTCCTTTTGGAAAATCATTTATTAGAATTGAATTATTATTTTTCAAATGATATTTTTGTACTGGTCTATTTTTTAAACAAATACTATTTATATCTTTATCATTTTTAAAAGTATCTCTTTTAAATAATTTTAAAAAATAATTAACATCACTTTCTATATTAATTGGTGACCATGAAATTTTAATAGTAGAATTATTTATATTTTCAAATTTAATATTTTTATTTATTATTTCAATTTCCTTATAATCTTTTCTTAAAAAAGTAAAATATTTAATAGTAAAATTAATAGGTTCTTTATCTTTAAAATTCTTATCATTTGTATTTGGAAAAATATAAAAATAAACATATTTAATATTAACAATTTTAATAACTAAAATTCTTTTTCCAAATTCTTCTTTATCTTCAATAATTTTAAAAGAATCATTTTGATAAATATTCAAAATATTATCATTATATTTAATAGAAAAATTAGGATTACCATAACAAGAAGCAAATTCAATTTTCATTTCATCATGTGAACTTTCAATTTTTTCAAGTCTATAAATATTATATGGTTTATTATTTAAAAAATCATTTTCTTGAATTCTAGAATAAAAATATTCAAATTGAGGTAAAGAAACTAAATTTGAATGAGAAGAAATTGCTAAAACTTTAACAATAATATCATCATTTTCTCCTATTTTATTTAATTTTTCATCTAATCTAAAAATTACCATTTTATTATAATTTGTTTTATATTCTTTTATTTCTTTCCCTCTTATTATTCCAGTTCCTCTATTTCTAATTAAATCAAAATGACCATTTATCGAATAATAATATTCAAAAGGAATTTTATTATTTTTTTTCCTTAATTCAATATACTTTTCATTTGATAAATATGATTTAAGTACCCATTCATAATAAGAATCTTTTACACTATTTATAAATATATTAAAAGTTATATCATAATTCCTATTATTTGGTATTTTTACATATAACATTACTGGAAGTGAGTTAACTGGATATGAAATATAATATATTTTTCCTATTTGAATTTCATGCAAATTTTCATTGTATTTTGAATATATATTTGTATAAAAATAAAAATCTGAATTTGATTTTAAAATTAAGTCATTTAATTTATTTGAATATTTATTATAATGTATTATTAATGAATTGTGTGATGTGTCTAATATATATTTATGCTTATTATTTAATGTGATTTCTCCTGTTCCTTTTACTTGTTTTATTATTGCTACTGACGTATTTAATTGATTATATATTAATTTATGAATATTTTTATCTTCTGTATAAGGTAAATTTAATTTTTTTACTTTTTGATTTTCTAAATAAAGTAAATTTTTTTTATTAGGAAATAAAATATCACTTTGTGAATCTTTAGAATAAGTGAAATAAACATAATTAATATTATATTCATCATTTAATAATATTGTAACATTAACTTCAAGAAATATATCATTAAGATTAAAATTATTTGTTTTAATGTCTAAATAATTATGATTATCATTTTTAATAAATTTTTCTATTGGAGAATAATCATTATTATTAAATTTATAAACAGAAAAAACTTGATTAGGATATAATTCATAATTATATAAATCAGCATTTATTTTTACATTATTATTACTTTCTCCTTTATTATTTGAAATACTAACAATCAATTTTTTAATTAAATCATATTTTTCAATTGGAATAATAAATCTACAATCTTTAAAACAAATAGAAGGATGTTCACTATTTGTTAAAATATAAACTTTATTTGGTTTGTCATAAATAGGATAAACTTTAAAAGAAAAAGAAGTAAATGTTATATCATCAAAAGAATTACAACCAATTCCAATTATTAAATATTTTTTTTCATATTTTTCAATATCATTAAAATTTATTTTAAAAGGTCTATCTTTAATAACATCAAATTTAAATAAATATTTAATTTTATTTGGTAATTCATTTTCATCAATATTCATAAATAAAACACAACTTTTACAATGAATTTCAAAATTAATTCCTTTTGATTTATAAGGTATTTTATATTTATAATATAAATAATAATTATTATATAAAATATCATTTAAATTTCCATGAATATAATCATTTGGTAATATTGTAACTATTGAATTTTTAATATCTTTTTTATTTTTAATTAAATAAATAGAATATTCATAAATACTTTTTTCATTATCATTTTCTTCAATATAATCATTACTCATTACTGCAATTAATATTTGACATTTATAATTTAAAATACATTTTGAAGTGTGTTTTTCAGTAAAAGTTAATTCGTTTTTGTTAATATCAAAAATTAAATTTTCTTCTTGTTTATCATCTTTTGTAACTAAAAAAATTTTATTTTGCCAATTTGGAATATAATTTGATATTGAACTAGAATAAATTTTTGCAAATAAAATTCCACTTCCTTTCTTATTATTTAATACAATTGTCCCATATTCATTTAAAGCAATATTTGAATAATAATATTGAATATGTTTTCCAATAATAATATCATTAAATAAAAAATTACTATTCAAATAATTTACTGGAAGTTCATCCATTGTTTTTACTGTGATTGTAAATAAAACTGTTTTTGTAAAGTCATCATATAAATTAGTTTTTCCTATACTAATTATAATAAATAATTTACATATTATTTCATTTTTACATTTTTCTTTTATTTCATTTGGATAAATTATTATTTTTTTACTATGATATAATTTTAATTTTATATATCCATTTTCAATATTTAATCCATATTGAATTTGAAAAATTGTAAAATCATTATATTCTAAATTAATAATTATTGGTTTTTCATAATCAAAAATTATAAAATTATATTTAATATCTGTTACTGTATATCTATCAAATAACATTTTACTTGGAATATTTTCGTTTAAAATAATTGGTATTAAATTTATATTTTCATAATTATCTAATAAATAAGGATTAAAGTAAATCATACAAATTTCTTCATTTTGAAAAATATTAATTAAATCAATATCAAATTCAATTCTTTCATAAAATTCACTAAAATCTTTTTCAATATTATAATAAAGAAAATTATCCATTTTTTCATATTTTAAAATTTTACTTCCATTTAAATTAAAATTAACATTTACATCACAATTTAAAAAATTAAAATGAGTAATTAAATCATTTATTTCAAATCCACCTGGGGTAAATGAAATATGATCAATTATTAATTTTTTTTTTTTATTTTTATTTGATAAAGTAACTAAAATATCTTGATTTAACCAAAAATATTCTTCAATTCTTTCATTATTTTCACCAATAAAAATTAATAATGAAGTTAAGTCTTTTCCATTATTTATAATATTAATTTCATAGAATTTTATATTATCATTATTTTCATTTAAATATTCAATTGATATTAAATTTACATAATAAAATATTTGAATATCTTTTGGAGGATTTTTTATTTTTGGATAAGTTTTTCCTTGATTTGTATAAGTATTAATATATATTGGTTTATTATTATTTTCTCTAATGTAAAATTTTAAAGTCAAATTAATTTGTTTATTTTCATAATTTAAAAAAGTAAATTTTTCATATGGAATAATATGAATAATATCATTTATACTATAAAATATAATATTAAAACTACATTTTCCTTCATCTTCTTCACCATAAAAATCTCTTCCACTTAAACATTGAATAAATAATAAATCAGTTTTTGAAAAAAAAATATTTGGATTATAATTATCAATTGTACCATAAAATTCATTTCCTAATGAAAAATATTTTATAGTATCTTTAAAACTATCTGTACTTACATCTTTTATAATACAAAATGGGAAATTTTCACAAGTAAATTTTCTTACTTCAAAGTAACCATTATTATTATATATGTAAAAATTTATTTTTTCATTATTTTTATTTAAAATTGAAGGTCTATAAATATGAGATTTTCTTTGTTTTATTTTTCTTTCTATTAAAAATGAATTATCTATTATTGAAATATAAGGCTGATTAATTGTCATTTTGTCTGCATTGTATATTATAAATTGATATGATATTGTTTTTGTTATTTTTGATTCTGGAATTCTATTTAAACAAATTTTTCCTTCTTTTTCATTTATAAAATATTCTGTTTTACTAAATTCTATTATTTTTTTCTTTTTTTCTAAATTTTCAAATTCGAATGAATTAATTGGATTATCCATAAAGAATTCTATAAAATATTCTAAATTGTCAATTTTTTCAAAGTAGAAACATTCTTTTTTTTTATTTTCTATTAAACCAAAATATCTTTTATTTAATTTTATTAAATTATTGTTTGAATAATGATTATCAATATTTAAAGAAATAAAAGAATCTTTTTTTATATTTTTTATTATTATTTTATAATAGCATTTATCACATATTTTATATGAATTTTTATTGATTTCATATAAATATCCTTGAATGAATTTTTCATTTTCATTTAATTTATTTTCTTTTAAATCTTCATTAATAAATAAAATTTCCATATTAAAATTTTCAAAATGAGTAGAAAAGCCATAAATATATTTTTTAACATCATTTTCATCTTTAATTTTATTATTTGAATATTCATATTTAAAAATATATTCATTTTCATAAGAACTAAATGAAATTGTTTGATCTTCATCAATATTTATTATATTAAACGAATAAACATTTACTTCAAATAAACAATTATATTCACAAGATATATTGATATAAAGAATTTTATTTAATTTATAATATGATTTTGGAATAATAATTTTTTTTTCTCCATATAAAGGAAGTTTAAATATTGTTTCTTTATTATTTGCTTTTTCTTTTTGATTTGAAATATAAATATCTATTTTTGTATTATTTTTATGATATAAATTATATATTATAAAATTATTATTTTCTTCATTTTGAATTGAAGTTTTTACAATAACTTCAGAATTATTGTCTAGTGATAAATTAATTGAAGAATTCAAATTCAATTCATTTATTTTTTGAGTTTTAATATATTTATGACAAAATAAATATGTAATTAGAAGAAAATATATTTTCATTTTTATATAAAATATCAATTTAATTTTGATTGCTTTAAATTTTTTTATTTCAGAAAAATAATATTATAATCAAATTTATAAAATCTCAATAAAATATAATTTTTTAAAATTTCATATAAAATTATGATTAAATTAAATAAATAAAAACAGAATATTAAAAATAATAAAATGGAAAAAATTGTTTCAGCATTATTAAAAGATGAATCAAAATTTGAAACAGCAGCAAAAACTTTATATTTTCAATCAGATTTAAATGGAGATCATATTGTTGATTATAATGAATTTAGACATCAAATTCATAGAATGTGTGATGATTTAAATTTAGTAAAACCAAATGATGCTGAGATTAAAAAAATCATTGACAGAGTTGACACTAATAGAAATAAAAAAATTGAATTTAAGGAATTTAAAGTTTTTTTAAAAGATTTATTTAGTCAATTAAGTGGAAATTAAGTTAATATTTAATTATATTTTCTAATTAAAAATATGGTTTTAAACATATTTTGATTAATGGCTTATTATATTTTTAATTTATTTATTTTTTATAAATATTATATTTTATATTATTTAATTAAAAATAAAATATTTTAAAGTAAAAAAATATAATATAATCAAAATCATATTAATAACTAATTTTGATATTAAAATATTTATTATTAAATTTCCCATATTCTTATAGTACAATCATCAGAATAAGATAATAAAAGATAATTATTAATTAATAAAAATCCATTTATAAAATTTTCATGTGCATTATTAATAATTTGAATACAATTATAATTATCAGTAGAATAAATTAAAAAATTTGTAGAATTTCCACCACATAAAAATAGATTATAATTTTCCAATACATAAACTGTAGAGCATTTAAAATTAATATTAATTTCTTCTATAATTTTTTTTTCATTAATTAAAACAATATAAATAATAACAGATTCACCCATAATTAACCTATTATTATCAATTCTACTTAAACAATTCCAATTACCACATTTTGCTTCTTTAATATAACAAATTAATTCTAAATTATTCAAATTATAAAATTTTGTTCCACTTTTTCCAGATGAAATTAATAAATTTATATCATTTAATAATAAAATAGAATAAAGCCCATATCCATAATCTAAAGTAGTTAAATTTTGAAATGAATTATTATTTTTAATTTCCCAAATTTTAATTTTTTCATCTCCAGAACAAGAAATAATATTATTATTCATTTTATTAAATATTGTTTTTGTAATATATGAATTATGAGCATTTTCAATATTTAAAAATAATTGAAATTCATTTTCTTTTTTTTCCCAAATTTTTATACTTCTATCTACACTTGATGTAACAAAAGTTTTATTATCTTTAATATCAACATAATAAATCCAATTTAAATGAGCTTTTTGAATATTTTGTAATAATTTGATATTATTATCCCATATTTTAATTGAAAGGTCACAAGAAACTGAAATTAGATTTCCTGAAGGAAATATTGATATTAATGATATAAATGAATCATGGGCTTTTATTTTTTTTGGATTGCAGTTAATTATTAATTTTTTTTTTAATTTTTTTAGTTTTAAATTTTGATAATTAATTTCCTTATTTAAAGATGATTTTTCTTTGTCATTTAATTGCATATTATTATTTAATTTTATATATTCTAGAAGAAGAAATGAATCAATATTTTCTTTATTAATTAATATTAATTCATTATTAATTTGATTACTTTCAAATGTTAATTTTAAATAATCTTCCTCTTCTTTTATTTTTACTTTATTTTCTAAAAACAAAATATTTAATTCTTCTATTAAATTATTTATTGAATTATTTAAATTTAAATTATATTCTAAAAATTCATTTAAAGTTAATCTTTTTTCAAATATTTTATAAACTTTTGATTTTTGGGCATTAATAATTATTGAATTTTCATTTTTTGAAAAAATAAATTTCCAATCATTATATTTTATTTCCAATATTAATCCATATAAAGGTAATATAGACATATTAAATTTTTGTCTTTAAATTAAATAATTAATTATATTTTTCTATAAGATAATTTTTATTCCATATATAAAATTTCTCATTAATATTTAATTTTAAAATAATTATATTTTTAAAAATTAATTAAATGGTGTTCTTGGCGTTAAAGGAGGATTTTCTAATTCATATTCAATATCTTCAATTCTTCTGTGTTTAACTCTTAAATCATTGTAATAAATATCTTCAATTAACTTTTGAATTTTTTCTTTTTTAATATAATAAATAATTTTCATAATATCTTCAAAATTAATAAATTTATTATTTTTTAAAGGAACTGATTGTTTATTTTTAGCATTTTCTAAAATAATATTAAACATTTTAAAATTTTGACTTAAAGCATATGATTGATTATAATAAATATTATATGAAAAATCATTTAAATTTATTATATCTAATTTTGATAAAGCTTGATAAATATCAGAAGCTAATTTATTATCTTTTTTACCTTGTTTTTCATTATGTAATTTATATTTTCTTTTTAAAAAATTTAATTTTTCTTTAAATTTTTTTTCATTTGAATAATTATCAATATTTTCTAAAACTTCTTTTAAATGTTTATAAGTAAAATTTACTATTTCTCTATTACTTCTTTCAAAAAAAAATTTTTCAAATATTCTTCTTTTATCCCAAGGAGGAATATCATTATTTTTTTTATTATTTTTTATTATTATAGGTTTTATTTTTTCATTTTCATTATCTTTCACAATTAATAAATTTGAATCATCATCAAAATTTTGTTTTTTTGATTCATTTGAAATAAATGAAATTGATAAATTATCATCATAAAAATCATATGATGTTGTATTTTCTTCATAATAATATGAATCATTTTTTTTACTAAATAACATATCTTTTAAATAACTTATTGTTTTAATTCTTTTTGTTGTTTTTTTTATTTCTAAACTTAATATAATTAATGATAGAATAAATATAAAAATACTTATACAAATTAATAATATATGGATTATTTTTTTTGTTATATTCATTGATTTTATAAATTTAATTTTAACTGTTGAATGTAAATTAACATCTAAAAATTCAATATTTTTACAATGCATATTATTAATAGTATGATTATAAATAATTACTTTTTTATCTGTATAAGTAGGTGAGTGTTCAAAATTAAATATTGAATTATTTATTATAATTTTTGATTTACCAAATTTTTTTACTCCATAATTACTTATTATAATATTTGAAATATTTTGAATATCATTTAAAATATCTTCAATTTTTTCATTATATTCACCATTACTTTTTAAATATTCTAATTCATATTCATAAATATTTTTTGGTTTTTCTTTCATTTGACAAGTTAATAAATTTTTTTTTGAACAAGATTTATTAAAATCATATTCTTCATTATAATCATCTTTTAATATCTCATTAAATAATTGTCCTAAAAAAGAAAATTCAAGTTCCCAATTTTTATTATATAAAATGTATTTATTATTATTTTCATCTTCATATTCATAAAAAAAAATTTCATAAAATTTATGTATACTAGAAGATACATAATCAATATTTATATCAAATCTTGATAAAATGTTTGAATAATTATTTGAATTAATTTCATTTTTAATTCCATATTTAAAATAATTTATTAACATTGAACTACCTAAAAAAAAATGATATTCTTTATCTTTATATTGTCCATATATTAATTTTGATAAATTTGTAATTGGAATTATTGTTGTTAAATTATCATTTTGTTTATTAAATAAATTTATCATTGAATCAGTTCCCATTCTCATTACTATAAAAAAATCTTCATTATCATTTGAAATATTTAATTCAAATTTATGAAATTTTAAATATGATATTTTTTGATTTGAAGTATAATTATTTTCAACAAAAAAATCAAGAAAAGGTTCTTTTTTTTCAGAATTATTGAATGAATTATTAAATGAATTATGAATATTTTGAATTATTGTTTCATCAGATATTAAATTATGTAAAAAACCATATTCGTCTGACCAATCATCACACATTGTTAAATATTTTGTATAATTATCATTATAATTATAAATCATTATTTCTTTAATATTAAAAATTGAATTAAAAGGTAAATTATTATTTGTATAATCTACTTTTTTATAATCAAGATTAATATAAAAAGTTTTTAAATAATAAGATAATTTATTAAATAATTTTATATAGGGACAATTATAATCACAATATTTTTCTTTTATATATATAAATGCATCATATGGCTCTTTTTTTGATATAATATTACAATGATATTTAAAATTAAAATTATTATCAATTGTTAATTGATCTGATATTAGATTTGAAAATTCAGTAAAAATTCTTAAATTATATATTTTATTTTCTAAAATAATATCATCCATTATTTTATTTCTAATATTAAATGATTGAGTATAATTTGAATTACTATTTACAATTGGATCTATTATTTCTTTTGAAAAATATTTTACATTTATTGCTTCATTTAATTTATTTATTAAGTAATGAAATGTTAATAATAAAAATATTAATAGAATAAATAACAATATAAAATAAATCCAAAAAAAACAACAAAATAAAGGAATTTTTCTTAAACAATGAAAACAACAATATTTATTATCAATTGGTTTTTCTGATAAAAAATGATTAAAAATATCTTCTTTTTCATTATAATTATTTTTATAAAATTTGCTATTAAAAAATGGTATTTGTTCATCATTCATATTTATTTTTACTTTATATTTAAATTCACAAAATTGATATAAAAATATATTTTGTAAAATCAATTTAATCTTTTTTATTTTAATAAATTTTTATCAAATTAATATGAGTTCAATATTAAAAGAATTTACTCAAGAAGAATATTCAGATTTATCATTTAGTAATTCAAAAAAAAATGAAAATAGTTATAGAATAAAACCTTTTAAAGTAAATTTAGAATATAAAAATTTAACAAACTCAATTAATACATTTAAAGATTATATCAAAAAAGGAAAAAATAATATTTATAAAAAATCATATTTATCTCCTAATAAAATAAGTAATGAATCACAAAATAATTCTGAAATCTCTACTTCCTTTTCAACTTTTGATTTTTTATCTAAAAATGAGTTAATATATTTAAAAAATCAATCTAATACAATAAAAAACGAAATTGAAAAAATAATAGAAAATGAAAATAAAGCAAATGAGAAAATGTCAGAATTAGAAAAAGAATTATTAAAATTAAAATCAGAAAAAAATGATATTAATAAAGAATTAGAAAATTATTTATCAAATAAAGAATCACTTGAAGAAATTTTAAAAAATAAAATAAATGAAATTAATAATTGTTCTTTAAAATCATTATTAAATAATATTAAAATCAGTATTAAAGACATTCAATTGAGTAATAAAAGAAATTTTTATAATGATTTACTTTCATTATTAGAAAACTTGAATATAAAAATTCAAAATAAAACAAAAATTAAAATGACAGATATCTTAAATAATATCTATAATGAAATAAATGATAAAAATTATTTAATTAGAAATGAAAATAATGTGATTAATAATTTCTTTAATCCAATTAATGAGTTATTTCATAATCTTTTAAATGAAAAAATTCAACATGAACTTTTAATTCATTTAATATTAAAATATATTTTAAAAATTGATTCAATTAATACAAAAATAGAAAAAGCTTTTAAATTTATTAATAAAGAATATAAAGAAAAAAAAAAAAAAAAAAAATTAAATAAAGAAAATTATCAAAAATATTTATTTGAATTAATAAGGGAAAAAAATGAATTAAATGATTTATTATCAGAAATTGAAAAAAAAAAGGAATTAATAAATAAAAGAATATTTCAATCTTTTTCAAAAAAATTCAATGAAAAAGAAACAAATAATAATGAAACATCAGATAAACAAACAATGACTAAAAGTTTATCAGCAAATAAAATAAATATTTCTACATATAAATCAGAATTAGATATTAGTCAAATTAGTAGTTCTAATACAACTTGTAGAAAAAATATAATTTCTTTTTCAAGTAATATAAATAATTCTTTATTAAAATCAAATAGTTATTTATCACCAAAAATAAATGAAAAAAAAACTATTGACATTGATAATAATAATTTAAATGATTCAAATATTTTTAATTATAATTATAAATTAAATGAATCATTCTGTTATTTTAGATTAATTAAATTAAATCAAAAGATTTTTGATCCTTTAAAACATTATGAAATCTCACCTGAAAAATTTGGTTATTTACAAGGATTTTTATTTATCAATTTTAAAAGGAATTTATTAGAATTAAAACCAAAAATAAATGAAAATGAAATTATTATTAAACATCAATTTTTAGAAGAAACTTTAAAAATAGATTTAAAAAAAATTAATAATGTAATTTGTGATATGAAAAATATTATCAATATCCATCAATCTTATTTAAAATATAATAATGAAATTAAAAATAAAAAAGAAAATGAAAAATTTTATAATTTAAATATAAATAAATTTATTAATTTTAGAGAGAATAGAAAAATTAAAATGACTGATAATGAAAAAATTAAATCTGTCTTATGTCATTTTTTTTCGTTATCAATTATTTTTAATACTATTAAAAGAATAGAATGTATTTTTATTAATTATGAAGATTTTATTAAATGGTATCAAAGAATATTAATTATTGTTGATAATAATAAAAAACAAAAAATATGTAAAAGTAGTAGAGATAATTTATTTAATAAACCTTTTAAAACAATTAGAAGAACTCAAAGTGTTAATTCAAATACAAAAAGAAGATTAAATTTTAAATAAATTATTAAATAATATGAATTTTTTTTCAGAATGGTATAATTTGTATTATAAGAAAAAAGCTAAATGTTTATAATAGTAAAAAAATAGCTTAATAAAAAAATATAAAATTATATAAAATTTTTATTAATTAATAATTAATTATTTAATTTTATTAGAATCTACAAATCAATTTCAGTGATAATGTCATTTTCATTATTTTTTTCATTATTATTATTTTCATTATTATTATTTTCATTAGTATTATTAATTAAAGATGGGATTTCATTGATCATGTTTAAAATTAAATCATTTTGTGTATTTTTTCCTTCATCATTCATAATATTAATATCTTTTTTATTATCTTCATTTTTTTCTTCATTTTTATTTTCATTAATAAATAAAGAAAAAATATCAACATTAATAATTGGATGATGAGGACATATATTTTTAATTTTATTTTGTATATCTTTCATTGATTTTATTTTTATTTGTATAATTTCTAAATTTTCTTGTCTTGCTTGAATTAAATCATAATCATTAGGATCAAATTTTAACATTTCTTCATTTGATTCAAATAATTTTTGAACAATGTCTCCAAATTCATTAAATTCTGCTTCAAGTATTGTTAATAATTCTTCTGTATTATGATAAATAAATTTTTCTCCTTCAATATTTATAAAATTATTATTTTGTTCTTTGTTATTATTAATTTTAGTTATATAAATTCCATCACAAAATTTAGTTTCATTTGGTAAATTATTATTGACATTGTTTTCCATTGTTTTATATTATTATTTTTTATATTATTATAAAAATATAAGTATAATAATATTAAGTTTAAAATATTTTCAACATTTATAAAATGGAAAAATATAAATCAAAATGGAATAATTGTTGTGAGAAAATTATTATATTTTTCAATAAGAAAAATGCTTATTATAGAAATGAAAATGAAAAAACAAAACAATTAATAGAAAAAATGAGAAATTTTTTTATGAGTAATATTCCAAATATTTATAAATTTATTTCAATGTGTAATTATGAGAAAACACCAATTATTTATTTTAGGAAAAAAGAATATAAATTTGATTATGCTAAAAGAAGATATATTGTTTATGCCACATCTTTTATTACTTCTGTATTAAAAGAAAATAATTTTCTTCCTTTATATGTTTTTTTATCTAGTTTATTTTGTAGAGAAAATTTAAATTTGAATTATTACAAATTTACTTTAAATAATAATATTGCCAAACCAAATATTCCTTTAATAAAAGATAAGAATTCTTTAAATAAAAATTTGAATACCAAAATATGAAAAATTTATTTTTGATTTTTAAATTTAAAAAAATCATATTTCAAAGCTAAAAAAACTTTTAATTTTTATATATTATAATTAAATTATTTAAATTATTGAACAATTAAAACAAGTAAAACCTTTTTTTTCAAAATTAATCATTATATCTCTTGGATCATATATTAATCTAAAATTATTTACATTTAATTCTATTAATTTTTGTCTTTTTTCAAATATTTTATGTTTATGTAATTTATTTTTATCTTCAGATGAATTTTCTTTATATTCAATTAATCCATATCCTAATCCTTCTGGTTTAAGTTTAATTTTAATTTTGTGTTTTTCAAAATGAGAATTAAAATTATCTACTATTTCTTTTAACATTTCTCTTATTGAAATATATTTTCTGAAATTTAATGATATATTTTCATTTATTTTATTTTCATCATATTCAATTGAAATATATACTTTTATTGATATTAAATTATCATCTAATCTTGATGTTTCTTTTTTTGATGTCATATTTTAAAATTGTTAAATATTAATATAATATTTTATTCTTTAATTAAATAATATATTTATTAACGCATGGGTTTGGAAAAATAATAAACTTTATATTTTTCTAAAATTAATATTAAATATATTTATAATTTTCCAAATTTAAAAATTATTTTTTATTTCTTCAATTAGACTAAAATTTAAAAATTATATATTTTACATATAATTATAAATTATTAATTTATTACAAAATAATAAAATAAATTCAATATTAATTAATTATTTTTTAAAATCATAAAATAATATAATTTTTATTTTCTTTAATATTTAAAATTTCAAATATAAAATATTTGAAATATTCAAATCATTAATTTATTAAATTATCTATATATAAAATTTCATAAATCAAATATAAAATAATACTAAATGAATTATTTTTCTTTTGTATTATCAAAAATACTCTAATTTAAAAAAGTCATACTTTTAATATATTATTTACTAAATAAAATAATCCTCCCAATAAATATATTAATGATCTCATAACAAATATATAAATCCAAAATATCAAAAATCCCAAACCAAAAGAACTACAAAACAATAAAATCATTTCAAGAAAAAACAGCAAGAAACTCAAATTTAATGAAAAATAAATTTAAATTAATAAAAATAAAAATTCCAATTTTATAATTTAAAAATGATATATTAATAAAAGTCTACTCTGTCTAATTAAACCCAGTTGATTGTATTTATAATATATCCCAAATCCCAATAATAAAATAATTTAAATTAAACAATTATACATTTGGTTTTGATTTATGAGGAATAATAATTTAAATAGGAAAAATATAAAGTAATTTAAAATAAATGAGAAATTTTTGTTTTTAGAAAATTCAATAATATACAAGATTTAATTTATTTAAAACCAAAAAAATTTCTTTAAAAGAAATATCAATAATTTCAGTTTGTTTTTCAATTTCATATTCTATAATTCATTATTTTAAAAATGATAATTTAATAAAAAAAAACATTATTAATTATCTGATCAAAAGGGGGAATCGATAATTTTTCAATAAATATTCAAAATTTAAAAAATTTAGAATAAAAATTTTTAGAATTTGTTCTTCAAAAAATTATAATTATATTAAGAATTTTTTTTATTAGTATTAATTATTATTTTTTTTATTATGAATTTTTAATTTTAAATTTAAAATGTCTGAATGTTTTTCTATAGTTAGTGATTTGCCTTTTAAAGAAGATGTTTTATATTTTCAAAATATAATAAATGAATATGAAATGGCTTTAAAAAAGTCTAATCAAAATATTAAAGATTTAAAAAATAAATTAATTGAAATTTTAGAAGAAAATAATAGTCTAAAAGAACAATTAAATAATAATATTAATTATTCATTTCAATCTTTAAAAATCATTGATGATTCAACTAAAATGAATGATGATTTATATAATTTATTAAATGAAAATAAATTGTTAAAAGAACATATAAAAAATCTTGAAAATAAAATATGTTTAAGAGAAAAAGAAATTACTAAAAAAAATGATTTAATTGTTTCTTTTAAACAAATAAATGAAGAGGAATCACCAAAAGAAAAAGTATTAGATTATTATAAAAAAAATGAGAAAAAATTAATATATGAAAATGAAGAATTAAAAAAGAAATTAAAGAAAGTAAAAGAAGATTTAAAATTAGAATTATCAGAAAAAATAAATTTATTAAGAGAATTAACTAAAATTAATACAAAAAACAATTTAGAAAAGAAAAAAGAAAAAGAAAATAAAATAAATAAAAAAATTAATTTTGATTCAACAAATATAAATTTAAATTACACAAATGACAATATTTTTCAAATAAAAGATGCATATTCAATATTACAAAACAAATATAATATATCTTTATTTATAATAAATCAATGGAAAAATATAATAATAAAATTATCTAAACATATTTTAAAAGAAAAATATCATTCATTAATTGATGATATAATAAAAAAAGAAGAAGAAGAAAAAGAAAAAGAAAAAAATGAAGATAAATTTAATAATATATTAATTAAAATATCATATTTATATGATGAACAAATATCAAATTTACAAAATGATTATTTGAAAGAATATAATTTAAGAAAAAAAATCCAAAGTAGATATATGGAATTAAGAGGAAAAATAAGAGTAATGTGTAGAGTTCGTCCATTATTAAATAATGAAAATATATTAATAAATAGAAAAAATTATAATAAAACATTTTCTTATTTTAATGATTCAATTATAATTAAACAAAATAAAGAAAAATTAAAATATGAATTTGATTATATATTCACAGATAAAAGTAATCAAAATTCAATTTATGAAGAAATCAGTATTTTAATAAATGATATTAAACATCAAAATAATATTAGTATAATTTCATATGGACAAACAAATTCTGGTAAATCATTTACAATTGAAGGGCCAGATATTAAAGATAATAATAACATAAATAATAATGAATTAAATGGAATTATTTTTAAATCAATAAATGATATATTTAAAATATCAAAAGAATATAAAAATAAAAATTTTAAAATTTCAATATCAATTGTTGAAATATATAATGATATTATTTATAATTTATTAGATGATAAAGAATCAATTATTGAAATATTTGAAGATAAAAATAATAAAATTTTTTTTAATAATTTATCTCCTGTAATTGTTAAAAATTATAAAGAAGCTTTTAATATATTTCAAATAGGAAAAAAAATGAGAATAAAAAGACAAAATCTATTTAATCAATCATCATCTCGTTCACATGTAATTTATACTATTTATATTAATTTTAAAGAAGAAGGAATTAATAAAAATTGTAAAATTAATTTTATTGATTTAGCAGGAAGTGAAAAATTATCAAATTATACTTTAATTAATGATATAATGAAAAAAGAAAGTCAATTTATTAATATTTCACTTAATTCATTAAATAATGTTTTAAATGCTATTTCTTTAAATAAAAATCATATTCCTTTTAGAGAATGTAAATTAACACATTTTTTAAAAGAAAGTTTAATTGGGAATTTTAATATTTTATTATTATTACATATTTCACCTAAAATTGAAGATTTAAATGAAAGTATTTGTACACTTGATTTTGGAAGTAGATTTTATAAATTATGTAAATTTAAAAAAAAAGATGATAGAAGAAGGAAAAATAGTTATAGTAAAACATTTAAACATTTTAGATGTAAAAGTTTTAATAGATGTGATAATTTATGTAATAAATTTAATAATAGTTTTTGTTAAGATTTCATTAGATTAATTATATTTAAAAAATGGGAATACATATTTTATAATTTAATATAAAAATATTTATTAAATTTCAAAATTTTGGAAATAATTAAAAATTTAAAAAAAAAAATATTATAAAAAACCTCTTAAAAAATGGGGAT
>Ga0256407_10003262_pt1 | contig 29214 bp, 4 predicted proteins | sample RumenRJG_04DNA_FD_193489 | JGI IMG/M metagenome (GOLD analysis project Ga0256407, IMG submission 193489) | Bovine rumen microbial communities from Lethbridge, Alberta, Canada - RJG_04 | ecosystem: Host-associated > Mammals > Digestive system > Stomach > Rumen | place: Canada: Alberta | collected...
AAATAATAATAATAATAATAATAATAATAATAATAATAATAATAATAATAATAATAATAATAATAATAATAATATGCTTGAATTTGAAAATGATATATTTATTAAATTAAATGAAAATGTTCAAAAAAATGATTATAAAAAAAGTGAATTATTTAATCATGATAAATCATTAATTGATTCCATTGTATATAATTTAAATCCTAATAACATTAATCATGATATTATTAAAAAAAATAAAAAGAAAAAATTAAAAACAGATATTAAAAAGAATAAAATAAATAATAAAAATTCAACATCAATTTTTGTAATTAGTAAAATAAAAAAATAATTTAATATAGTATACTTTTAAAAATTTAGTTTAAAATATAAATATCAATTCTATTCTTGTATTTAAAAAATTGTTATTTATTTTAATTAAATTCAAATTTTATAAATTCAATATTTATTTAAAACAATAATTAAAAACCTATTTATGAAAAAAGAAGATTTAAATTGAATCATTAATTTAATGAATAATATCTACAATAATATGATTTTATTTACATTAAAATTGAAAGAATTAATTTTTAAAAATAAAATAATTTCTAATAAATGATTTATATATATTAATATATATAATTGCAAAAAATCACATTTATTAATTTAAACACTTATTTTTTTATTTGTTATTTACAACTTTATATTTTTTGATGAGTTTTTATAAATATTATTTTTTTAATAAAAATATTTTAGTTATCCAATTATTTAATAATATTTTTTCAGTAAAAATAATTTTATAAGGAGTATTTGATGAATATATTTCTCCATCAACTTCTCCGATAATTGATGTATTATTTGTTTTATTTGAATCTGAATCAGAATCAGTAATTGTTAAATAATCATATTTACATGGATAATTAATAAATTAATCATCGATAAGGATTAAAAATATACACATGACTTATTGTAAATATTAATAAAATAAAATTTTGAAATTAAATATTAAAATAAAATTTTATTTTTTATATATTAAATTTGATTAAATAATAATTAATTATTTATAAAATTAAATTATCATATCAATTATAATAATTTTCCATTTTATAGTATTATTAATTAAATAATATAAGATAAAAAATGAATTAAAAGATATTTAAATAGTATAGATATATATACCACTATTTAAACTCAAAAAAAAAATTTGAATTAAATAAAATTAAAATTAATAAATAATTAATAAAACGACTAAATTAAACATTTTTATAATTAAATAAAATAAAAATGAATATACTCAAATCCCTAATCCTCTTCATATTAACATTCATTTTAATTTCAACAAAAAAAATAAAAACCACAATAAAAAAAGACATATTAAACGATACAAAAGAAATAATAGAAAACGTAACATCATACGTAGCAGATATAATCCTTTCTCCATTAGCAAAAGAACTTCATAATGCAGAAGACACAAAAAAAGAAAGAAGAAAATATTCAAAAAAAAATTTATTAAATAAAATAATTCCCCATAATTCAACAAAAAATAATACAAATTACAGAAATGAACCAAATCACATTGTCGAAGCAACAGAAATTGAAAAAGATATAAAAAATTTTATAGCAGATAAAAATGATACTTATATTAATGAAATTTACAATGACTCAGAAACTTTAAATGAAGTTTATAATACTATAAATTGGACTGTAATTTATGATAATATGAAAGAAATTGAAAATGAAAATAAAGAAAATGAAACATTAATTGAAGAAATTCCTGAAGAAGTAAAAGTAGAAAATGAAGTAAAAGAAGATAATAATGAAAATAAAGAATTAAATGTTCAACAACCTGAAAGTGGTATTCAACAAGATGAAATTCTACAAGAACCAATTCAAGTTGTTGATGAAAAAGGTGATAAAAATCCTATTATTCAACCACCTAAAGAAATTAATGTTAATGTTGAGGATAATGATAAGGATGAACAAGAATTAGAAATTGAACAATTTGATGTTAATGATGTTGCAGAAGATGATTATTCAACTGAAGAACCTGAAGAAAATTTAAATGATGGTATTCCTGAAGAAAATGATGAAAAGAAAGATTATTATAATATTCAACCAATATATCCTCAACAACCTTATGATTATCCTCAACAACCACAACAACAATTAATTGAAGATAATCAACAAAAAAATCAAGAACCTGAAAATTATCCTGAAGAACCAGAACAAATTAAAGGAGTTAATCAACAATATCAATTACCTCAAGAACCTGAAAATTACCCTGAAGAACCAGAACAAATTAAAGGAGTTAATCAACAATTACCTCAAGAACCTGAAAATTATCCTGAAGAACCAGAACAATTAGAAGATGTTAAACAAGAAACTGAAAATCATCATCAAAAAGAAGTTAATCAACAATCATATCAAGATACAATAAATGATATTGTAGAACAAGTAACATCACAAATTGAACAAATTATGAATAATGATGAAAAAGAAGAAAAACAAGAAGAAAAAAATGAAATACCAGAATTAATAGAAGAAAAAATAAAAGAAGAAATAGAAGAACTTAAACCAGAAGAACCAAAAGAAAAAAATACAGAAGAAAATAATGTAATTTTACTAAAACCTGAAATTTTACCAGAAGGACCATTTGAAAAAGAAGAAGAAAAAAAAAAAGAAGAAGAAAAAAAAAAAACTCCAGAAGAAATTAAAGAAATAAATGAAGATAATTTTGATAGTAAAATGGAAGAAATTGAAGAAAAAATAAATGATTTAAGAGAACAAGAATTTGATGTTGTACAACAACCACAAGATATTGAAGAAGATAAAGAAAAAAATAATGTTCAACAACCACAATCACAAATTATTCAAGAACCAGAAGATATTGAACAAAAACAAGAAGAAGAGAAAGTTGATCATGGAATTAAAATTGATATTCTTCCTATTCCTAAAGATGAAAAAGAAGAAGAAAAAATTGAAGAAATTCAAGAAGAAAATGTAGAAGAAAAAATAGAAGAAAAAAGTGAAGAAAAAAGTGAAGAAATAAAACAAGAAATTGTTGAAGAAAAAGAAGAAAAAAATGAAAAAGAAGAAGAAAAAGTTGAAGAAAAAAAAGAATGTAAATGTCATGATGTTTCTGATATAAAAGAAACAGTTGAGAAATTATTAAAAAATTTGAAAAATGTAAAAAATTCTGTTTTAGAAGATACAGAAAGAATAAAAGAAATAGTATCTGATAATAAAGTAAGTAATAGTGAACAAGATTATTTAGATAATATTAATTTGAAATTAACTGGTGATTATTCAATTGAAACTGATGATATAAATGATGAGTTAAGAAATATTTTAAATAAGTTAAATAATGAATGCAATTCTGAAAATGAAACAAATGATATTAAAAGTTTTATTCAAAAGAAATATTCAAATATTATTAATGATCTTTTTTAATTATTCATATTAATTATAATAAAAAAAATATTAATATTTTTTAAAAGTAATTTTTCTATAAATATGTTTTATTTTTTCATAAATATTTTTTCAATTTTTTTTCCCATTATTGATGGGTTTATAGTTATTAATAATTTTTTATTTATTTCTAAACATTTTGAATAGTTTTTTTTGTTTTCTTCATTCATTAATCTTATTGTTGAAAAAAGTTTTTGACTTTTACTATTTTTAATACTATTTTGAAGTTTATTTTTGTTATTTGTCATTCTCTCAGATGATAATGATAAAAATAAATTAATGTTTTGTAAAGGTTTCTTTTTTCTAAATAAAATAGATGTAGTTAAGTCATTTGGTATATTTAAATTTTTAAATAATTTTAAATCTTTTGGAATATAATAAATTGAATTTAAATTTTTATTTTTTTTTAAATTAATATTTGAAGTTGAACTTGATTTATAAAATAAATTATTAGTTTTCAATTTTACAATCTTATTATTTTTAATCTTTCTTTTAATTGGAAATTTATGACAATTAATATAAAAATCATTATTATGTTCAATATCAATTGAGCTTTTATTTGAAGGAAATCTTGAATAAAAAGATTCGACATATTTATTTCTTGTTTTTATTTTTGGATTTTCATTTATTTTTTGTATTTCATCTATTCTTTCATTAATTATTTCAAGTTGTTTTAAAGAATATTCCTTAAATTGACTTAATAAAGAATTAGGAACAATATTATTAAAAATACTTAAATCAACTTCAAAAATTTCTGAATTATCAACAATACATTTAACATCAAAATAATATTTTTCCATTCCTAAATTATATTCAATTTCTCCTATAAATTCACCACTTCCTAATTTAAATAAATTATATTCAATTTCTTCAGAATATGATTGTTTTAATTCATGATTTTTTCTAGTAGTAAATCTTTCATTTCTTCCTGATTTAATTATTGTATAATCAATTGGTGATAAATTATTTGAAATAATAATATAACTTAAATTAAAAATTCCGTTTCTAATTATATAAAAAGTTTTAAAGGGATCTCCTTTATGAATTATTTTTTCACCTCTTTTTACTTTTATTAATTTTGTACTTGATACAAATTTTTGAAAAAAATATGTTTTTACATATTCTTTAAATAAAAGTAAATTTTCTAAAAAATTTCCTATACTTGTTTTTTCTAACATTTCAGTTCTTTCAAAAATTAAATAATAATGAGTATTTGATAATTCACCTAAAATACATTTTACTTTTGCTTCTACTTTATTATTTCTTTTAATTTGTTTTTTTCTTAATTCATTTTCTCCAATTTCATTACCAAAATTTTTTTCAATAATATTAATATTATTATCTTTTTCATTTTTAATTGAAGAAATTAATTCTGTAATTGTTAATCTTCTTTGATTTAATTTATTTGATTTAAAATCTATAATTTTTACTTGACCTTCAATTATAATAAACATACTATTAATAATATCATTTATATTCCAAATCATATCTCCTTTTTCATATAATTTAAATGTTAAATTAATTGTAATATTCCAAGCCATTAAATTACCATATTTTTCTTTTTTTAATATATTTTGAAAAAAATTTAAATTTTGAAAATAAAAGAATAGTTTTTGATTCATATTTTTTGTTCTTTTTGTTTCAGGATGGTAAATACAATATTCTATTATTTGTCTTGCTGTTAATTTTTCTATGTCTTGCATTTATTTATCTCTAATTACAACTTTTATTATTATAAAAATTTTATTATATATTTTTCGTGAATAAATTAGTAATACAATTTAAGTTCATTTTAAAAATTATTTTTTAATTTAAAAAGTATTTTAAATAATGTTAATTAGTAAAAAAATAATTTAATTTTTTATTTATAATAAATTATAAATATATAGATTGTTATGAAATTAAAAAAAAATATTAATTATCTTCTTTTTTTCTTCCATTTTTAGTTTTTGATAAAACATCTTTCCATTTTTTTTGAATTTGATTAAAAGTTTTTTGTTTATTTGTATTATTATTATTATCATTATTATTAATTGCATAATAATTATAATTATTATTACTAATAGTATTAATTTTATATTGATTATTATTTAGAGAATTATAATTATTAAATTTTTCTTTTATTGTATTTAATTTTTCATTTTTTTTAAAATCAGGACTAGTTATAATTTGTATATTTTCTCTTCTAGAAGGAGAAGGGCTTTTATTTAAATTATCAATTTGGATTTTTTTTTCTTTTAATTTATTTTTAACCATTTCTTCAATATCTTTTTTTTTCTTTTCATTTTTTTCATCAATTTCATTAATAGAAGGACTTTGATTTACTCTAATAGTCATATTTCTTATATTTGTATTAGAATGTGATTTAATTAAATTTTTATTAATTTCATCTAATTCATTTTTAATCCATTTTTTAATATATTTATCTTTAATATGATGATTTTCAATTACTTTATTATAATCAATTATAATTTCTTCTTTTTTTGCTCTTACTAATTCATTTAATAAATTTCTAATACTAATAATTATCATTTGATCAATTTCAGTTTTTATTTGTAAATCAGGTTGATATTTTTCAAAATCTATTAATATTTCATGAATATTTTTTAATATTTTTCCAATATCTAAAATCTTATAAATTACTTTTATATTTTGTGTAATTTTTACTAAACATCTTGCACTATAATCAGCTAATTTTTGATTAGTAATTCTATTATTTTTTTCTTCTGTTATAAATATTGAAATAGTATCAGTTTGATTACAATATTCTATTATTTTTAACATTATTGTATTAAATGTTCTCCAAATTATCATTCCTTCATTTTTTTCTCCTGAAGTATTTAAATTATCATATAAAACTGATGATAAAACTAAATTTATTAATTTTTTATGAATATCAAATGAAATTTTTGATAATAATTCATATATTCCTGATAATTTACATAAAACATTTGTTATATATTTTATTATTTTTATTGGTAATGGTTTTAATTTAAAACAATTATTTATTGAAGTAATAAATGAAATAAAAATCAAATCTGAATTTTTAATTAATACATTTTTATTTATTTCAAAATTTTTGAAAATTATTTCGTTTACTGTTAAAATTACATTTATCATAGAATCATTTGTAGGAATTGTTAATGATATTAAAGTATTTTTTAATGTATCGAAAGATAATATTTCATATTGATTTGAATTATTATTAAGAATAAATAAATTTTGTTCATTATTTTTTTCTGGAGTTTCTTTATTAGAAGGACTAATTTTAGAAGTTATTTTTTCATTATTAAAATCTTTCATTAAAATAGGAGAATTAAAATCTTTTTTACTATTATTATCATTTTTATTAGGAGAAGAAAATTCTTTTTTATCTTTAATTATAGTATCAATTTTCTCACATATTAATTTACTTCTATTAGAAAGATAACTAGAATTATTATTATTATTACTAATAGAAGAAACATCATTTTTAAAATTACTTAAATCATTTTCATTATTTACAAATTCCATATCATCATTAAATTCATTACTTTCATTTTCTAATTCTTCTTCATATTCATTACATAATTCTTCATATAAATTATCCCTTTCTTTTTCAGAAAGTTCTCCAGTAAATCTCCAAATATCATCACCAATAACTTTAAATACTTCTTTAATTAAAGGAATAATTTTATTTCTTACAATTTTATCTCCTTCAATATAAATTTTAATAATTCCTTTTGCTGCTTTTGATAAATAATTATCATCAATTTCACCTGATGAATAAATTGTATTTATTTCTTCAATAATTTCAATTTTTAATTTTACATTTTTAGTTATGCAAATATATAATAATTGAATAAATGTTTTTTTCATTCCAATATTATTTGCTATTATACTTATATAATATGATGCATTATCTTTAAAAATATTATTTGGTGATGTTAATCTTTCACAAAATATATTTAATAAAATATTACTTTCTGTTTTTTCAAAAATATAATTTTTTGATTCATATATTTTAAAAATTTCTTCTGATAATTCATAAAATGTTTTTATTAAAGAAGGAGTTTGATTTAACATTAATTTCCATCCACAAAATTTTAATATTAAATCTAAATTTTCTATTACTTTATTTTGTGTATTATTATCAATTAAAGCTTTTTTAATTCTATCAATTGAAGAATTTATTATTTTTATATCATCAGAAAACATTTTTGAAATTTGTTCTTGATTAAAAATATATTTAAATTGTTCTTTTAATTTTGGTATATAATCAAAAATTAAATTTTCTAAACAGAATTTATTTTTTTTATCAATTTCCATTCTTTTTTCTTTTGCTCCTTTATGTATTTTATAATTAGATAAAAATATTTTTTTATTATCAGAACTTTTAATATTTTCACTACTTAATTTTCTCTTTGATTTAATAATAACTGAGGAACCTAAATTTTTTTTTGAAGAATTTTTTTCTAATTTTTTCTTTAAAATTGTTGAACCTGTTTCTAATCTTAAATTTGTATTAGTTCTACTATTTGATTTAATATTTGTAATTTTTTGAATAATACCATTAGAATCATCATTTTGAGATTTATTCATTATCATTGATATAGACATTTTTTTTGTAGGTGATTTTGATGCGTTTTCTCTTAATAAAATCTTTTTTTCATTTTTTTGTTTATTTGATATTTTTGAAGATAATTTTTTAGCAATTATTTTATTAGAATTATTATATATTAAATTATTAAGACTTGTTTTTAAATTTAAACGATTTGAATTTAAAGTTGATGATAATAAAACATTTGGATTATTTTCATCTATATTATGTTCTATTTCTTTTTCATTTAATATTTTATCCATTATTAAATTTAATGAATCTGCAATTGCAGGTTTAAATTCTTTTATTTCTTTATAATATAAATTATATGATATAAATTTTAAACTTTCTTTAATTAATTCTTCTATTGATGTTCTAATTAATGATGATTTATCTTGTAAACATAATAAATAAGAATTCATTATTTCTTTAAAAAAACTATCAGGGAAATCTTTTGTTATTTTATCATTATTATTTTTTAATATTTGAATTAATTCACTTCTTAATTCAAAATTTTCAGTTTTTAATAATTGAGGAATATAAATTGCTATTGATTCAAATCCACATTCATTAATCCATTTTTCAATACAAATTTGACAATCTTCTCTTAATGATAATTGTTTATCTGCTAAATTTGATAAAAGACTTAATAATACTGTTTTAGAATATAATTTAATAGGATTTCCTATTGCTTCTATTAATTGTGATAATAATTGAACTATTAATCTTACTAAATTTTTATTACCATCTCCTAATTTAGATTTAATTAAATTAAATAAATTTTTTAATCCATTTATTAATATTTTATTATTTGCTTTTAATATTATTTTTTGAATATTTTCAATTCCTTCTTTTTTATCAATCCATTTACCATTATCAATATCTTTTAAAAGTTTATTTGTTATATATTTACTTATATCAACTCTAGGAATTAAATCTTTATTAGAATTATTATAATTATTATCATTATTAATATTTTCATTATCATTTTTTGAACTTTTATTATATTTAATATCTTTCATATTTATTACTTCTATTTTTTCCATTTCTTGTTCAATATTTTTTAAAGTTGATTCTTTAATTCCTTTAATTAAAATTTTAATATCATTTCCAATATATTTATAAAGAGTACATATTAATTGTGAAGCTGCCATTCTTACTTGAGGATTTGAATTATTTGCTAAATTAACACAAAAATCTATTAATATTTTTATATCTATATTATCAATTCCATAATCGATTATTATTTTATCAAAGAAAATACAATATTCTTTCATTATTACTATTTTTGCTTTTTTATCAAATAAATTTAATAATTGATTTATTATTATTTTTATTCCATAATTTTCAATTAAAATAGATAATAATTTTATAATACTTTCTTTTAATTTGATATCTGATATTTTTTCATATATTCCTTTTATTAAAATATCAATATATTTTTTGTCAAATGAAGATGAAAATAAAGTAATAAAACAAGAATATGCCTCTTTTAAAATATTAAAATTTGTTTCTTTAAAATAATTTAATTTTATTCTTATAAAATTAAAAATAATTTCTTTATTTTCATTGTTATAAGAATTAATATTTTCAGAAATAATTTCATTTAATTTAATAAATGCTTTTTTTTTTTCATCCCATTTATTACTATCAAATAATTGAAATAATTCATTATCAATAATAAAATTTTGTATTTTTTCAGTTATTTCAATTTCATCTTGTGTTTTATTTTTTTTAATAGGAGATAATTGAATTTCAGGTTTTGGAATTTGATTTAATTGTTTTAATTCTTCATTTTTTAATGCTTCAGTTAATTTTTTCTCAAATTCATTTAATGAAAAATCATTATTTTGTTTTATATTTATTATACTATTTTCAATTGTATTTTCTGTCATTTTTGAACTTAATTCTAATGGTTGTTCTTCTATTGTATTTTTTAAAGTTTGAATTAAATCTTCTTTTAATAATGTGTCATTGTTAATTAATATTTCATTTCCTTCTAAATCTAATTGATTTTCTTTCATTTGTTTTCTTTTATTAAAATAATTTTCTTCTATAATATTATTTTCTTCTTTAATATTATTTTCTTTTTCATTTGATTGTTCATTATCAATTTTATTTTTATTATTCTTTATATTTTGTATTTCAATTTTATTATTTTTTTCATTTTCTTTATTATTTAATTGAATTAAATTATTATTATTTTCTTTATTAATACTATTACTATTTTCTATACTATATCTCATAAAATGAGTTGGAGAATCATTATTATTTTTATTATTATCAATTTCAAAATTAACTAAATCTTTATTTATTTTTATTTCATTTTTATTATTATTAAATTCAAAATTTGAATCTTTTTTCTCTTCATCTTTTTTATTATAATCATTATGAAAATTTGAAATTTCATTATCTTGTTTATTATTACTTTTTCTAGAACTTTTTTTTAAAGAATCTCTTTTTGTTAATGAATCTTCAAATTCTTCTTCAACTTCTTCTTCAATTTCTTCAAATTCATATTCTTCATTATCATCATTTAATTCAGGTCTTCCTTCATCATATTTAATATCATAATTAATATTTTGCATAACTTGTTCAATTTCATATAATAATTCATCACTTAATTTTTGTTTTTCAATACATAAATCAAATTTTTTTCTTCCTATTCTTTTTCTTAAGAGAGATAATGAACTCATTGAACAATTTTTTAATTCAATATTTGGTTCTTGAATACAAGTTGAAAAAATTTCTATAATAATATTTGTTGCTTTTTCTAAATCATAATAATATGTTTTTCTCAAATTTATAAAAATAAATTCAGCAATATTATTTTTATATATTATACTTTTATCATTTATAAAATTTTTAATTGCAATTAAAAATGATGTTAAATCAAGAGTATTTTTCAATATTATTGTAAGTAAAATATTTATTTGATCATTCAACCGCTCTTTTTTTTCTTTGAATTTTTCTACTATTGATGGTAAAATTTCAGATATTAATTTTTTATATGATTCATTAGTATTTAATATTGGTGTTAATGAAATTAAAAATTCTAAACATGATGAATTTACTTTTAAATTTGGGAAATTTAAGAAATATTTAATATAAATTGATAGTAAATTGTAATTAACTACTATTTCTTTATGAATTGTTATAAATTTGATTAAATTATTAATATAATCACATTTTTCATCCCATTTTTTATTTTGGATTTTATTAAATTCTTCTTCTGATAATGGAAGTGTGTTTCGATTATCTTCATTGTAACTATTAAATTTGTTATTATTTAATAAGTTTTGTTCCATTATATTTTTTATCTAATATAATTAAAATTTATAAAATAAATAATAATTAAAAAATAAATTTAAATATAAAAGATAAAGTGATTTATTTGTTAATTTTTTTTTAGTAATTATTAAACACTTTTTAATAATTTTAAAATATTTCTTTTTATTTTTTTGAATTTTATTCACATTAGTTAATAAGTATAATTAATTAATATTAATGTTTTTTTTTTATATTTAAATTATCCAAAAAAAATAAATAAAATATTTAAGTAGTGTCCAAAAATTAAATATATTAAATAAATTTATGTTAAATATAAAAAAATATAAAAAGACTATAACTCTAATGAAAAAAAAATTTTGAATAAAATGAAATAATGAATAACTATTAATATTAATTCAAATTTACTTTATATCTTTTCAAATATAATCTCATCTAAATTTTCAAAACTAAATTTTATTTTTTTTTATTTAAATAGTGTCCAAAAAAATAAATAAATAATCAAAAAAAAAAGAAATGTTAAATTCTCAAGAATCAACAGAGCAAATAGATAAAGAGATAAACATTACAAATAGTGAATGGTATACAAAAGACAAAATAACAGGAGAAATATTATTTCTCCAAAAGGGAGTTTTATATTCAAAATTCCCAAATCAACCAATAACTCAAATATTAAATTTATATGAAAATCCATATAAAAATAAACAAAATAAACAAAAAGAAAATAAAGACCAAATTAAAAAGAATGAAATACAAAATCATTCAATAATGGCAAAATTTTCAACAGTATTAAGTTCAAAAAATATTCAAATTTTTGGAGGAGGGTCAATCGCTACATTAAATAGTGACGAATATAATGATGAATATGTAGTAGTATCAAATTTAATACCAAAAGGAATAGTATATATAGAATTAATTTGTCCAATTTCTTGTACTAATTTATCTTTTGGTATGTGTTCAAAAAATGATATTGAAAATGGAAGTGTTAATAAAAAAACAGTTAAATCTTTTAGAAATTCTTCTAGAAGAAAAGTTATTTTACATATTAATTATCATAATTATGAAGTTTCTTTTTATTTAAATGGAGAGTTAAATGAAAAAACTTTGAAATTTAAAGAAGATGCTATTTATCCTTGTATTTTTATTGAAAAAAATAATACTTCTGTTATTTTAAATCCTTATATTCAATATATTTTTTCTAGATATAAAAATGATATATTGAAAAAAATGTTAATTTTTACTACTGATCCTTCTAAAGAAATTGTTGTTGGGAATAGTGAAGGATTGTTAAATTATTTTAATAATTCTTTTAATAAGAAAATTGAAATTAAACATATTTTAGGAGGTGATGTTAATGAAAAGGGAGTTCTTAATAATTTTTTCTTTGTTAAATTTAAAGATAAAAAAAATATATTTGATTTAAAAAGTAAATTTTCTTTAATTTGTACAAATCAAGATTTATCATTTATTGATTATTCAAATAATAAGGAAATATCTAAAAAATTATTAATTTACTTTGATTTATCATTTATTCATAAAAAATTATATTTATCAAGTTTAAATTATAAATTTCAACCTGATGAAAATAATATAAAGGAAAGAGCAATAAAATTTATGATTGATAATTTTAAAAAAATTAATTTCTTAGTTGATTTTTCAGTTGAAACTGCAGTTCAAATACAAAATAGTTATATTAATACAAATAAAGAAGATATTTTTGATTTTATGAAAACAATAAAAGGAACTTTTAAAAAAGAAAAAAGTGATTATAATATAAATTATTTACCTCAAAATGATTCTATTTTAGTTATAAAAGAAAACAAATTAAAAATTATTAAAAGAGATAATAATGGAAAATTTAATTATATTAATTTTAAAGAAATAAATGAAGAAAAAGATAAAAATATTATTCTAATAAAATATGATGATTTAAAATTTTTCACTCAAAAATTTGAATTTGAAAAATTTTTATGTAATTCACCTTCACAATCAAAATTTGTTTATGTTAGAAATTTTTTTGATAGTTTATTACATTCAAAAAAAGTAGGAAACGATTATATTTTATTACCAATTTACAGTGGAATATTATTCTTTACAATGGTAGCAGATTACTTAAATACAAAATCAATAATAACAAAAAAACAACAACAATTAGAGAATTTAGTAAAAGAAAAAAAAGATAAAGATAAAGATAATAAAGAAATAAAAGAAAAAGAAAATAAACCATTAAAAGATAAATTACTTCAAGAAGCAAAAGATAATAAACAATTATATGAAGAATTACCATTTTCTTTAAATTATGATGCAGAAAGTATAAGTAAAGATGAAGAATCAGATTCATCAATTTCATATGAACAATATAGTGATTATTTAATTAATGATCCATTAGAATTTTCAAGAATGAGATTTATTATTAATAGTATAATTACCCAATTATCAATAAAATATCCAAATGAAAAAATTATTACTGAACATAATTTATATAGTTCATTTCATAATTTGGCTTCTTTTATAAATTATCCTTTTTTTAAAAATCAAAATATAACTCAATTAAGTGATAAAGGTTTTTATTGTGAAAATTCTTTTACAAATGAACTTAAATTATTTGGATATGAGGAAAGATTAATTAATACTGATACTTTTGTAAATGAGGAAAAAATAGAAAAATATATTAATGAAAATTTCCCATCATATATGGCAAATTCACCTTTAATAAAATATTATCCAGTAATCCCTTCTACATATTCAATTAATAATATGAATTATACAATTGAGAGTAATGATCCTAATTATAAAATTGATTTATATTCATTTAATAAATCATATCCTTTATTAGTTACTTGTTCAAATAATGGTGATGTTAATATTTATAATTATAAATTAGGTTTAATTAAATTAGGAGGATTTAACATTTTACAAGGAATTCAAAAAATTGATAATTATTCTCAAATAAGTGATATTTTTATATTAAATAATAATGGAGATAAAAATATAAAAAGTATATCATCACTTTTGGATTATAAATATAATTTAAATGTAAAAAAAGAAGGAGAATCAAAAATTGAATCTCATAATAATAATATAAAAGATGATAAAAAAGATTTTAAAATAAATCAAAAATTCTTTAATAATTTAACTCAAATGGGATTTTCAAAAACTTCATGTAAAAATGCATTAAAATTAAATGGAAATGATTTTGAAAAAGCATTAGAATATTTATTAGAACATGGAAATCAAGAAGAACCAGAAGAAATAAAAGAAAAATCTGATATTATTATTGGAAAATGGCAATGTTCAATTTGTACTTATGTGAATGAAAATGGAACTAAAATATGTGAAATGTGTGAAAATTCTATTCCAAAAGAAAAATTAAAAGAATTTGAAGAAAAATCAAAAAAAGAAAAAAAAGAAGAAAAGAAAGAAGAAAAAAAAGAAGAAAAAGAAATAGATAAAAAAAGTGAATTATTAGATGAAAATAAAATTAATTTTCTTTTTAAAGATGTTTTAATTAAAAATGTTCATATTTGTTATAATTCTTGTTCAAATGAACCTTTTGCTCCTTTTATTTTAATTGCTGTTTTATTTGATTATAATGATAATAGATTAATAATTGTTACTTATAAATTAATGATTAATTTTTTAATTCCTAAAGATTTTATTCATTTTGAAAAAAATTCTTTTCTAAATAATATTAATCAAAAACAATTTTCTTCTCTTAAATTAGCAATGGAAAATTTAACTAATTGTTATTTTGATAATATTAATACTTTATACCCTTTATTTTTAGGAGAAAATAAAAATGCTTCTTATAATCATTTAATTCCAATTGAAGAAAAACATTTATCTATTCCTATTTTTTCTATTTATGATTCATATGTTTTTGATAATAAAAATGAAATTAAATTAAGTATTTTAACTGAAATTGTACCTGGTAAAAATAAAATATTGAATTTTAATATTAAAAATAATGAAAAACATAATGATATAAGTAAAGATTCAATTATAATAGAAGAAATTGAAGATAAAGAAGAAATTGATATTAAAAAAGCATTTGAAGAAATTAATAAAGAAATTAATTTAAATGAAGTAAAAATTTTAAAAGATATTTTAAATATTTATCTAATTTCAAAAAAAGGTTATATTCATATTAATAATAATGATAAAATTAATTCAGTTAAATTTGAAAAAGAAATTTCTGAATTAAGACAAGTTATACCTAAATTTAATAGTATTGATGAAATTGATACATTTGAAATTTATGATAATGATGGAAAAATTGATGATATAAATGTTAATAATAATTTAAATACAAATATTGAAAAGATTATTTCTTCTGAAGTCAATTTAATTGACATAGATAAAATTGATGTTAATACATTATCAGATAATGAAATTACTTTATTATCAAAAATGTTAGATTTCCAAAGAGTAAATATAAATTTAACAAATAACCCAAATGATATAAAAGGATTAATAAAATCAGAAACAAACAATCCAAATGAATATAATAAAATATATTTTGACAACTGTACAAATAAAAAAACACTTCATTTATCAAATGAACAATTTATCCTATTATCAAATATAGACATATTACTTAATCCAAAATCAAAAATAGAAAATAACTCAAATAACAAATCAACAACAAAATTAATATTAAATCCAGTAGAAAATATCCCATTAACAATAGAAAGTTTTAATAAATTAAATGACTTTATTCCATTAACAATAGTAGATTTTAAAGGAGCTCAATCTCAAAATACAATAAATATAAGTAGTATATTATTTAATGATAATAGATTTATTTCAAATTATCCAAAACCAGAATATATTTTTAGTCATTTACAAAATAATCCAATGATAATTGATAATATTGTTGTATCTAGTGATGAATCACCAAAAAGTCTTGAAATACCTTTTGGTAAAGGATGCATTTTTTTAATTAATTCTTTAGAAAGTATCCCAATTGCTAAAGCAAAATATTCTTCTTTTAAAACAAATGATTTTAAAAAATTATTTCAAAATAAAGTTGATAATAATGAAGATTTTTATGAATATGATCCAGTTTGTTTTATTGATATGAAAAATAATTTAATGGTTAAAAGTAATGTTGTTAAAAAAAAAACTTGTAATTATATTTATTTTTTACCTACAAGTGGAAGAGATGATAATATGAATAAGTTTGATACTCAATTTATGAGTTTATTATTTTTTGGTGTTGAAGGGAAAGTTTTAGATGAAGAATCAATGATAATTGATGATAAAAAAAATTATATTAATGCAAATTTAGGTGAATATAAATTATTAAATGATATTAATGTAAATGTAAATGGATATAATGAAAGTAAACCAAATGAAATTTTCCCTATAGTTAAATTAGATAAAATTGAAATTAATAGTGTTATTGATAATAATGAAATTGGGACTCAATTTTTCTTTAGTAAAAATACTGTTAATAATGAAACTTATAAAAATAAAAATATTAATGTAATTGATATTGAAATTAATTCTAAAAATGATAAATTTGATATTATTGGTGTTTCTTGTAGTTTTATTTCTTTTAAAAATATTGAAAAAAATACTTTAATGATGAATAATGAAGAAATTAAAAATTCAATTTTTATTAATAATAATTTCCATAATTTAATTCTTGATACTGAAAAATTTAATAAATTCAATTTATTACTTAGTTCATATATTAGTAATATTGAAATATCAGTTTCAAAAAGAATTGCAATATTACAATATTTAAAATATTTATTTAATAAACTACCAGGAATTAATAATGAAGTATTATCAAAAATTGATTATTTCTCATTAATAAAAAATAATTTAATACAAAATTCAAATAGTAATTTATCATCACTTTCATTTAATTTCTTAAGATCAGCAATAGAAAATCCAAATTCAAAAACAATAATTGAAACAGCACTTGATAATATTTTATCAAATATTTCTACAATATCATATACATGTGAAGGATTAAATTATTTATTTAGTATTATTAAATTATATAATATTGAAAAAGGGAAATTTACTCAAAGAGCAATTGATATTATTAAGAAAAGTATGCAAATAATTAAAGAACAAAAATTTCAAAATAATGAACAAATATTCATTAATAGTCATTTAATGAAAAATGAGTATCCTTTTGATTTTTATAAATTTAATGAAACTTCAAATTTAGAATCACAAAATGAAGAAAATGCAAATAAAGAAGATTTAAAAAATACATTATCATATATTTCTTCAAATACAATAATTAATGATTCAATGAATATTTTAATTGATATGGGTTCAGTAAATACAATAGAAAAAATAAAATTAGATTTTAGTCAAAATGAATCATCAATACTATTAAATAATTTAAATGCTTATAATTTTAGAATAAATATTTTTGCTGATAATTCAATTGATGATGAATTACAATTAAAATCATTTAAATATTATTATGATCATGTTTGGAAACAATTAACAAAAGATTTTTCTATAAATCAAAATAAAAATGATGATAAGAAACAAAGTAATAGTAAAATGTTTGGTAATAATAATTTCCGTTCATTAATATTTAATTTTGAAAAAAATGAAAATGAATTTACTTGTAGATACATTAATATAATTATATCAATTAATGATAGTACAAATGAATTAAAAAATTTCCCTTCTTTAAAATTAATACCAATAATTTATGGTCAAGTTACTTCTAATAAATTATATGAATATAAAAAAATTACTGAATTATTTGAATTAAATCATATTAAATTTGATAAAAAAGAAAATTTAAATGGAGATTATAAAAAAATAAAAGGTTATATTAAAGATTCAAAAAAATATTCAATTATATTCTATGGACAAAATAATCAAAATGAATTTCAAAAGAAAAATGATAATATTAAAGATAATTTAGGTGTTTTAAAATCAAAATATGAATTAGATATAAATGAAAATGATGAATGTATTAAAATAAATGTTAAAAATATTGTTACTAAACAAGTACAAGATATTCAAAAACATAAAGAACAAATAATTATAGAAATAAATAGAGTGAATAAAATTCAAAGAGATATGAATAAGTTAAATTTATCTATTAATCTTAATCAAAGTTTGAGTTTAAATTTGGAAATTATTAAATTTATGTTAAATGAAATTAATATTTTAAATGATAATAATATTACTATTGAAAATAGTTTTATTGAAGATTTAATTATTATTTCTTTATTTAATGAAAGTGCAAATGAAGAATTAAATAAAGAAGTTTATTCATTTACAAAAAAGAGATTTTTCATTGAAGAAAATAAAGAAAATGTAAATAAGATTTTTAGTAGATTAGTTGAATTATATTTAAATAAAGAAAATGTTTATTTGAATGCTTTAACAATAATAAATATATTTAATCAATTAAATTTAGACAATGAATTATTTATAAATGAATTTAAAAAATGTTTTTCAGATGAAGAATATAATAATTGGAATAAGGAAAATTTCAAAAATATTTTTTATAAAATATCAATATTAACAGTAATTTTAATAACAAAATTAAAAAATTCAATTAAACTTCCAATTACAATATCAGAATATATAAATATTTTCATTGAAATAACAAATAAATTAATTAATAATGAAACAATAAAAATATCACCTGAGATGAGTAGTCTTCTTTTAGCTCAAATATTAAATTTAACTCATGAATTTGTAAAAAATACAAAAGATGATAAAAAGAAAGAAATATCAATGGATGAATTTATTAAATTTTTATTTGAAACTTTATCAAAATTATGGGATAAAGAAATAATAAAAGATAAATTATCTAAAATTATTGATTTAGTAATTGATCCATATGATTTATTGAATGATAAAGTTAAAAAAGAAGAAAAAAATAAAATTTTAATTCATAATTTTGATAAAACTGTAGTTACAGTTCAAAAAAAAACATTAGAATTCATTCAACAAATGAATCATTCTAAATTTAATGATGAAGAAGAAGAAAAATTTGATTATATTTTGAATTTATTAAATAATTGTTATACAATAAATTCATTAAATTTAGAAGTAAATCCAGAAATAGAAGCATTAATTAAAAAGAATAATAATGAAATTATAGAGAATTTCATATCAATTGCAGTTAAATTTGATAAATCATCAAAAATTGGTTTTAGTAATGTAAATTCTTTTTGGAAATATTTAACAGATATTTTAGAAAGAGGAAATTTAGAAATGATGTTTTTTAATAATAATTTTAAAAAATTAATAGTTGATTCATTTCTCAAATTAGATTATAGTTTACAAGAATTATTATATTCAAAATTTACAAATGTATTTTTTATTTTATATAAACAAGAAAATGAAACTCTTAATGAAAATATGTTTTATCAAATTATGGAAGTTTTTGTTGCAATAATTAAAACATGTGCAAATCAAAAAAATGAAGGTTGTTTAATGGATTTTATACATATATTAACAGAAATATTATTTTATGGTAATTATGCAACAATTCATAAACAATCAGAATTACATTTAAAAAGTATTAATTTAGATATAGAAAAAAATAAACAACATTTATCAATTTTAAAAGAATTATATATTGAAATTGGAAAATTTCTTCTATTACATTTAAATTATTCTTCTTTTGGAGGAGCAGTTTCAGGAAATAAAATTTTATATAAGAGAATAATCGCAATTGAAAATTTATTAATAATAATAAATTCATTTTCAAATAGATTATTTATTAATTTAACAAAAGAAGAAATTGAAGAAGAAGAATTTAAAAAATCTTTAAGGAATTATTTAATTTATTTAATATTTAATATTCATAAAGAAAAAACAAATTGTTCTCCTATTGTAAGATCTGTTATTAAATGTTGGAATTCTGTTGAAAATATTGTTGATAATTATACTCAAAGAAAAGAATTAATTGAATTTTGCTTAGTTGAAATTATGAAAATTGTAAGAAAAATTGATGAAAATGTTATTAATGGTATTAAAAATGAAAAAATGAGTTTAAAATATGGAATTAGAACAATTGATAAAACTTTTAAAACTTTAAAAAATTTATTAGGTAAATTTTTAATTGATGATACAATAACAAAATATTTTGCATTTGAATTACAAGGATTTAAATTTTTCATTGATAGAATTATAAGTCATAGACAAGAAAAAATAGATTCAAATAATAAAAAACACAATGAATATGAAAATGATAATGAATTATTTATAAATGACTTAAATGAAGATTTATTAAAATCACTTAATGACTTATATAATACATCAGATAAAAAAGAAGATGATAAAAATCAACCTAATTCAAATTTATCAAAAGATAATAAATATTCAAAAATTTACAATCCATTAATTTTACCAATTGTAAGTAAAAATAATATAAAAGATGATAAAAAACAAAATGATAAATTAACATCAGATTTATCTAAATTTAAATTAGAAGAATTTGCCTCACCTGGTAAAATAGAATTATTAGAAGGAGATCCTAAATTTAAATTAACAGTACAAAGTAATTATAATTGGAGTAATAAAAAATTACCATCAACAGGTCAAATTTATTCAAGAGAACTTAAAAAAGAAAATTTTTATGAAGAATCATTTATTTTTAAATTAGTAGATTTAATAGAAGTAAAAGAAATTTTAATAACATTTAATCATTATAATTCATTAAGTACAGATAAAATTTTTGGTGATGTACCAATTGTTTATTTAGAAGTAGGTAAAACTTTAAATAAATTTGAAATTTGTATTCAATTAGATAGAATTTATGATGCTGCTTATTATGAAAAAGGAATTACTGCTTTTGGTTTTAATTTCTTTAGTAACAAACCAGATATGTTAAAAGATGATGAAAATTATATTGATAATTTTATTGAACAATTAGTTAGATGTCAAGGAAAATATTTTAAATTTATTGTAAGGAGACCTATTATATTATCTACTAAAAATTCATATAGTCAAAAAATTGATAATGGAATGTGTTCAATTCCTATTAATTGTGTTTCTATTATTGGAGAAAAATTAATTGATAATGGGAAAGTATTAGAATATATTCAAGAAAAAGAAAAAAATATTTCTATTACTATTATAAGTAAAATTTTCACTACTGAATTTATTGATACTTTAAAACATATTGCAAAAGATAAAGCATTTATAGAAAATATTAAACAAATTTATAATTCTTTTGAACCTTATATTTCTAAACATGCTAATATTTTAAGTAGAATTTTAATTAATGTTTTTAAATATAATTTTGAATTAGGTGAATGGTTATTAAATAGATTATTAAATGTTGAAAATAGTGAAATTCATGCTAAATTAGCTGTTGAAATTACACAAAATAGTCAAGAATATGTTAATGAAAGAATTAATAAATTTATTAATTTTATTCTTAATGAAGTTAAAAAATCTTATAATAAAGGTAATGAAAAAAAATTATTAAATATTTCTAATTTTATGAAATATTTCAGTTTATCACTTAATGGTTTATTACTTTCTCCTTTTCATAATGAAATTAAATTAAATTTCAGTTTTGAAGATTTGAGAAATATTATTTTTAATATTCATAAATTTTCATCAATTAAAAAAGAAATATTATCATTTATTTCAATATTATTGATTCCAAATAAAAAATTAAAATTAAATGAAGATAGTATTGATACAAGTAAATTATTCCAACCTGAAAATGCTTTAAAAATTTTAAATGATTTATTTGAAAAAGATTACATTTATGATTATTTAGAAATAATATCTTATTTAGTATGTAATAATAAGGAATTTGAAAATATATTTATCAATAATAATTTTGCAAAATTATATTGTGAAATGTTTATTAATGAAGTAAATTCTGGAATAAGAGGTAAAAATATGTTATATTTAATGAATATGTTAAAAAATATGAGTTTTAGTGAAAATTTTGTTAAATTAGTTAGAGAAAATAATTATGATTTTAAAATTTTTGATAGTGTAAAAAATAAAAAAGAAAAAAGTGATACAATTTTAATAAATAATAATTTATATTTCATGAATGATATAGTAATATTTTTAAAAAATTGTGTGAGTGATTATCCAGAATGTCATAAAAAACTAGCAGAAATATTAATAAAAGATTTAGAATTATTTAGACAAAAAAATGATAAAAATTACGTTACTAATTTATTAATTCCTTTATTAAAAATAGAAAAAACAACAAATGTATGTATACATCCAATAGATTCAAATGTTAAAAATATTTATTCATCATATTGTAATTTAGAATCAAGTAATAATTCTCCAAATGATGAAGTGATAGATTCAAATAATAATATTAAAGATAAAAAATCAATGGATAATTTATTTAAAAACGAACCAAAATTACTATCATCATTTTTTTATAATGAAGAATCATCAAAGAAAATAACACAAGAAGAAAAAAAAAAATCAATATTAATTGATAGTGAATTAAATAATGATATACAAAATTTATTTTCTTATTTATTTACATCATTTGAATATCAACCAGGTAAAAAATTCAAAAAATACAATTTTAAAAAAGTTTTTACATCAAAGTATTTAGATTCAAAAAAAATAAAAGAACAATTATTACAAAATGTATGTAATCAAGGACCATTTTTATTGATAATGTATCCTCAATCAATAGAATCAATATTCTTAGATAAAAAACCAATAACATTCTTTTTTTATAATGGATTATTCCCAAATCTTCCTTCAAATCAAATTAATTTAAATGATAATAATATTGTTTTAATTCCAAATCAAGAAAATTTCATTTGTCAAATTATAAATAAAAAATATTTAACAGCTTCTTTAAAACCAGAATTAGATTTTTCAGGAAAAGAATATGAATTAGGTGCTTTAAATATTGATGGTGATGGTTATTGTTTTAATATTTTAGATATTATAAATTTAAATTTTATTGAAAATGGTTCATCTAATATTAATCCATATATTGATAATATTAATATTGATAAAAGTTTTGAAATGGATAATTTTTTAGATACAAATATTAAATTTTTTGAAATTTATATTGGAAATGTTGTTGTTGATGATAAAAAGAAACAAAGTGGAATTACTTCAAATATAAGTAAAATTATTCCTATTAAATATATAAATGAAACTGGTAATTTGAATTTAAATATTGTTAAAAAAAATAAATATTATAATTCTAATCATCCTATTTCAACTGTTAGAGATAATCCAATTTTTGAATTTCCATCAAATATTCCTTTTAAAAGAATTAAAGATATGATTGTTTCAGAACAAATTCCATTTAAAAATTTATTAAATAATAAGGAAATACCTAATGATGAAATAATAGAAAAAATAGAAAAATATTCCGATTCAAATAATATAACAGATATATATTATGAAGTATCCTCATTAAGAAATTTAAAATTAGATTCAAATAATTTAAATTCAATAAAAGATGAAAGAGAATCAAAAATTGATTATGAATTAATGGATTATTCACCAAATTTACCAATATTAAAAGAATTTGAAAAATTACAAGGAATAAAAAATATAATAAGTGTATCAAAATCAACTGTTAAAAAATGGACAAATAAAGAAGCAATTGAATTTTGGATTAAATGGACAAATGATTTAGAAATTTTCTGTCAACTTCCATCATTTTTTGCAGCTATAATAAGTCATAAACAATGTTCTTCAATTTTATTTAATTTACTTTGTGGTTTTTATGATAATGAAAATAGTGCTAAAAAAGAAGGACATGATGTATCAAAATATATTTTTGAAATATTAGATCATATATTTTCAAAAAATCACTCTGGTGAATTGAGAAAAATTGCAATTGAAAAAGGAATTTTTAATTCTATAATTGAAAGATTAGAATTATTAACTCATGAGAAACCAAGAAAATTTTCTCCTGGAGAAGAAAAAGAAGAAGTAAATAAAAAAAATGAAGAAAATAAAAAGAAAGAAAATACAAATACAACTGGGAAAAAAATAAGTAAAAAAGGAGTTGGATATGGTAGTGATCAAACTGGTGATAATAAAACATGGGATGTAACACAATATTTAGCAGGTAAAAAGAGTAATTCATTACAAATTGCAAGTATAATAAAATTACTTACTGATTTCTTTGATACGAATGATTTGGTAATTGATGATAAGATATTAAAAGTATTTTTAGAAAGTTCAATTATTCCTTGTTTAGAAAGTGCTTATCGAGGAGGAACTTTATTAGAACTTGCAAAAGAAGCTCAATTATATTATGCTTATTTAGATTTGACTATTAAATTATCAAAAAATCCATTATTAATTCCTTTATTATTAGATATTTCTAAAGATTATAAACCAGTTCAAACTCAAAGTGTTTATACTTTATTAAGTTTATTAAATGATGGTACTAAAATATTTGCAAATGCATTAAAACATGAAAGTGCTGAAACTGGTAAAACAAAATCAACAGAAGAACAATTAGCAAATGAAATAATGCGAACTTTTGATATAGTAACCACACATATAAAATCATATCAAATTCATTTAGATAATAAAAAAAACTATTCAGAAATATTAAAACTTCCAGTAGAAAAATCTTACCCATTACTTTTAAGAGAATTAGCTTTTGATTATATGAAAATGAAAAATAGTTCAGGTAAATTAGAACATTTCTATGCTAATAACGTATCATCAAATCCAACAGCAGCAAAAGCAATTAGACTAGCACAAGAATTTGCAGATTTACCACGTTCTCTTCCTATAGAAAGTACAAATTCAATTTATGTAAGAGTTGATAAAGATAATATGGATTTTATGAAAGTTTTAATTATGGGTAGTGAAGGTACACCATATAGTAATGGAGCATTTCAATTTGATGTATTTTTTGATAGTCAATATCCTAATTTACCACCGAAAGTTACTATAATGACAACTGGGAATGGTACAACGAGATTTAATCCTAATTTATACTCAAATGGAAAAGTATGTCTTTCACTTCTTGGAACTTGGAGAGGACAATCAACTGAAAATTGGGATCCTAAAATTTCGACTTTATTACAAGTTTTAATATCAATTCAAGGAATTATTATGAGTGATTTAGTATATTTTAATGAACCTAGTTGTGAAGGTGAAATGGGTACTCCACAAGGTGAAGCTAAGAATGAAGCTTATTCTAATATTGTTAGATATTCTAATATTAAATGGGCTATGATTGAACAAATTAAAAAACCTTCTGCTGGATTTGAAGAAGTTATTAAAAGACATTTTTATTTGAAAAAAGAACAAATATTAAAAGAAGTTAGAGGATGGATTGAAAGAAGTAAAACTGCAGAAGCAAAATATTCATCTTTTAGTTTGGAACATAATTCAAATTTAGCTACAAAAATGAGTAAACCTGGAGCTTATACTCAAATGATTACTGAAATTTATTATGAATTAGAAAAGACTTTAAAATCACTTCCTTTACCAATTGATTTAATGAAAAAAACTGAAGATGAAGAATATGAAAAAAAGAAAAAAATAGAAAAAATTACTTTTGAGAATATTGATAATGTTGATATGGCTTATGATTCAAAAGATAAAGAAAATAAAAAATTAGAAAATAAAGAATTAAATTTAAATGATGATGCTGTTAAAGATAGATGGAGTAGATATATTGGAGCAATGGGAATGGAAGCTGTTCAAAGACAAGCTAATTCATCTATTTTTTTAAGTGGAGCTGGTGGATTAGGAATTGAAATAGCTAAAAATTTAGTTTTAAGTGGTTGTAAAATGTTTGTTCTTAATGATACGAAATTAACTACTTATTATGATTTATCTTCTCAATTTTTCTTAAGTGAAAGTGATATTGGGAAAAATAGAGCTGAATCTTCAGTTAAAAAATTACAAGAATTAAATTATTATGTTAAAGTATTATCATCTAGAGAGAAATTAACTAATAATGAAAAAGATATTGATGCTATTTTAAATAAATTTGATGTTGTTATTTTAACTGAATGTAATAATGATATTATAATTGCTGTTGATAATTATTGTAGGAAAAGTAATAAAAAATTTATTTGTTGTGATATTTTCGGTTCTGTTGGGAGATTAATTAATGATTTTGGAAATGAATTTATTGTTAATGATAAAGATGGTGAAGATGAAAAGGAAGTTATGGTTAAAAATATTGAAATTACAAAAGATGATGAAGCTCTTGTTACTGTTTTAGATGGTACTAGACATGATTTTGTTGATGATGATATTGTTGAAGTTAATGAAGTTGTTGGTTTGGATGGTATTAATAAAAAGAAATTTAAAATTAAAGTTTTAACTCCTGCTACTTTTAATTTATTAGGTGATTTTAAAGAATTTAAAGATAAAAAATATGAAAGAAATGGTATTTGTAGACAAGTTAAACAACAAAAAAAAATTAATTTCACACCTGTTGAAACATTAATTAATATAAATTCAAATGATTATGAAACAATAACTGAAAAATATACAGATCCAAATATGTTAATATCTGATTTTACAAAAATGAAAAATGGTCCTTTAATAAATTTAACAATGACAACAATAAATAATATAAAAAATCTCTATGGAGAACAAATAAGTCCATGGTCACTTAAATTTTCTGATTTTGTAATAAATTCAATGAAAAAAAACAAAACAAAACCATTTACAGATGATGAATTAAAATCAATATATTTCATATCATTTACACATATGGTACAATTTCCCCCTCTTTGTGCATATTTTGGTGGATTTGCATCACAAGAAGCAATAAAAGCAATAACAAATAAATATACTCCAGTAAATCAAATGATGTTTTATGATTTATTAGAATTATCACCTGATATTGATATAAAAACAGAAAATATAGAAAAAAGTATAAAACAATTTAATTATGAACCTAAAAATAATCGAACAGATGGTTTACAATTAATATTAGGGAAAGATACTTTAGAAAAATTATTAAATATGAAAATCTTAGTTGTAGGTGCAGGTGCGATTGGATGTGAATTATTGAAAAATTTCTCAATGTTAAATTTAGGAACAGGTGAAAATGGTTCAATATTTGTAACAGATCCAGATATAATAGAAGTAAGTAATTTAAATCGTCAATTCCTCTTTAGAGAAAAGCATTTACGTCTCCCAAAAAGTTCAACAGCAGCAGCTGCAGTAATTCAAATGAATCCCTTATTAAAAAATCATATATTTGCAAAAATAGATAAATTATGTGAAGAAACAGAAAATATATTTTCAGATACATTCTTCTCATCATTATCTTTAGTAGCAAATGCTCTTGATAATGTTAATGCAAGACGATATGTAGATTCTCGTTGTGTATCATCACGTAAACCTTTATTAGAAAGTGGTACACTTGGTCCTAAAGGACATGTTCAAGTTATTATACCATTTAAAACTGAAAGTTATTCTTCTCAAAATGATCCTGAAGTTAGTAATGATATTCCACAATGTACACTTAAAATGTTCCCTGAAGAAGCTATTCATTGTGTTGAATGGGCAAGAGATCAATTTGGTAAAATTTTCACTCAATTACCTAAAACAATTAATAAAATTATTGAGGAAGTTAAAGGAGGGAATGTATCATTTGATGAGATTAAATTAGTAAAAAAGACTTTGAAATGGATTAAAAAAAGACCAATAAATTTTGATGATTGTTTAAAAATTGCAAGAGAGAAATTTAATAAAGTTTTCGTTAATAATATTAAACAATTAATGTGTGCCTATCCAATAGATAAAAAAGATAAAAGTGGAAAATTATTCTGGTCTCTACCTAAAAGACCTCCAATAATTGATGAATTTAAAATAGATGATCAATTATGTATAGATTTCATAAGTGCATATTCATGTTTAATGGCAAATATGTTTGGTATTAAAATCCCTTATGATAAACCAAGAGATAAACAAAGTAAAATTGATATGTGTTCCAAAGTAAAAGATATTAAAGTAGAAGAATTTAAACCAAATGAAGAAAAATTAAAAGAAATAGAAAAAGAAGTTGAAGAATCAGAAAATAAAAAAACAACAGAAGAAAAAAAAGATGAAAACCAAAATGAAAAAAATGAAATATTAACATCAGACAAAGATGAATTCCTAACAAAAGAACTAAAAGAAATAATACAAAAAAAAGATTTTTCCTTAAAATTAAACCCAACAGAATTTGAAAAAGACAATGACTCAAATTTCCATATAGACATAATATATTCAATGAGTGCATTAAGATGTAAAAATTATAAATTAGAAATAATGGATTGGATGACAGTAAAAATAAAAGCAGGTAGAATAATACCAGCATTAGCAACAACAACATCATCAATAGCAGCACTTCAATCAATAGAATTAGTAAAAATAGCAAAAGATGTAAAATTTGAAAATTATAGAAATTCATTTTTAAATTTAGCAATTCCATATTTACAAAGTGCAGAACCTGGAATTTGTAAAAAAAATATTATTCATGAAGGTTTAAGTTCAACTTTATGGGATAGATGGGAAATTAATTTAGATAAAGATAAATGTAATATTAAATCACTTTTTAATATTTTAAAAACTAGATATTTACTTTCTCCTAGAGATATTTTTAAAGGGAAAAAAGCTATTTATTCTTATATGGGATATAAAGATAAAAAAGAATTAAATGAAGAAATTGTTAATAAGGATTTAAAAGAATTGTTAGGTGTTAGTAAGAGTGATGAGAGTTATTGTGATTTGATGATTACTTTTACTAAGAATGATAATGATGATATTTATTTGAAGGATATTCCTATTGTTAGAGTTTATTTTCAGAAATAATGGTTTTTAAGTTAAATTGATTGTTTTTATATGAATATTTTTTTTTTTTGATGTTTAGTTTATTAATAAATTAAAATATTTTTTATTTTGATTTTTTTTTTTTTTTTTTTGTTTTTTTTTTTTGTATGATGTTTTTTTTTTTTTTTTTT
>Ga0256407_10003263_pt1 | contig 29205 bp, 28 predicted proteins | sample RumenRJG_04DNA_FD_193489 | JGI IMG/M metagenome (GOLD analysis project Ga0256407, IMG submission 193489) | Bovine rumen microbial communities from Lethbridge, Alberta, Canada - RJG_04 | ecosystem: Host-associated > Mammals > Digestive system > Stomach > Rumen | place: Canada: Alberta...
AGGCGACGATGTTGGCGCTCAAAATCAAGCCTTCCATATTGTCGCCGGTAAGCTCAACCATCAAGTCCTTGTCGCCAACCTGAACCGCTCCGAGAGTGGCGCTGTTGATAATCGGAGCCATAGACAAGACTTCGTTCTTTGCGTCCGACAAAAGCGGGAACTTTTTGCAGTCCTTTAAAATCCAGCCAAAGTCCTTTCCCTTGGGATGGTCAGTCAAAATCTGGCGGCAAGTCATCGGCGCGTCGCACTGGAGCGGAACAAAAGAAGTTTTGTCCGGATCGACGGCGTGGTATTTTACGGGGAACTTGATTTGGTCAACGCGGTAAACGCCCATAGAAATGGACTTGCGCTTGCGGCCAAAGTTCCACGCGAGCTTTTCTTGTGTTTGAATGATGTCCTTTAGCATGGGGTCGTCGATGGCCTTTCCGCAAATCATAAAGGCAACCATGTAAGGGCGAACGTCCTTTATTGCCGGGTCAACTTCAACGACGCGGTCGTCGTATTTGTCGTTGCCCATGTTGGACATATATTTGTAGTAGTCGGCTGTCTTTCCGCCGGCGTGAAGCTTTAGCTGGCGGGCGACGCCGTTTGTAGACCAAAGGTCGGGGCGGTTTGTGTCGTTCAATTCGATTTTGATGACGCGCTCATTTTCGGGGAGCGTCGTGTCGGGCTTTTCGTCAAGCTCGGCCTTTGCGCAGGGCAGAACGTCTTCCAGCGCGGCGTAGTCGTATCGCTTTCCAACAGCGTCAAAAAACAATTTTTCGTTTACTTCTATTTTTGGCATAAATTACTCCAAGCCTCTATTATAGTAAATTGTGGAAAAATGTTCAATTATGGCGGAGGAACGTTTGTAAAGCCAAAAGGCGCGGGGCCGCCCCTAGGCTCAAGCCGCGAAGGGGTTTTGGATGCGGGCGCCGCCGACAATTTGCTGGTCGTTTAGGTCTTCGGAATAGACTGTGGCACAGCCTGTGTCGTCCGCCGCCGAAAGTATCAAGGAATCCCAAAAGGAAAACTGGCTTTTTATGCTTATGTCCACGGCGGACAAAATCAGCGGAACGGAGATTTTGACTACGGGGATATTGTCGGAAAACATTTTTACCATTTCCTTTGCCCTTTCTTTGTCGCACAACAATTTTTTTGTGACCACATTGTAGAATTCCTGAAGGCATTGCGTTGAGATTACTCCGTTCCCGGAATCAATCGCGTCTTTTATAAGGGCCGTCGCGATTTTTTGTTTTCGCGCGTCGCTTTCGTCCGCGTAATAAACAAGAATATTTGAGTCAAAGAATACTTTGCCTTCCGCCGATTTAATTTGCTTATCTTTCATAAAGTTCCTCCCGGGTCCATTTTTGGCCGTGTGAATTTAAATGCAGGCTTTTTACAAAGTCTTCCATTTTTTGATACGCCTGCATATGCTTGTCGGGCTTGAGCTTTTCTTCCGTGGCCGCTTGGACCATGCCGGAAATCTTTGCCAGCACCTTTAGCTGCTCTTGGTAGACCAGCTTGGGGAGCATTTGGAGGATTGCGTTAAGATAGTAGGATGGAGCGCGGCGAACCTCCAAATAGTCCGTTCCCGCGCCGGAATCGTGGACGGCGAGGCTTTCCGGCTCCTTTCGCTCGATTTCGTAGGACGTTTCAGGATGTTCGTTTTGCTCCTCGCCAAAGGATTTGAGCTGGTCGTCCAAAATCACGTCGTAGGGAACATGGTAAAAATTGGCAAGGTTTACGACGGTTTTGACGGGGGGAACCGCCTCGCCGCTTTCGTACTTGATGTACATTTGCCGCGAGATTCCCAAAAAGGAAGCGACCGCCGCCTGCGAATAATTGTTTTGAATCCTAAGATTTAAAAGGGTCTTATGCATGCGGACATTATACAGCGCGTTTTTGGACAAGTCAACTAAAATTTACAAATAATGTAATGAATAATTTACTTTTGCGGCGAATGGTAGGCGCGGGGAAAAAGCCCTAACTCTAATACTTAAACACAAAGCGCTTGCCGTCGGCGGCCAGGAGCAAGTCGGAGACCGGAACGCGCTGGATTTGTTTTTTGCCGTTCCTGATGTATTCAATCGTAAGGTCGCCGGACAAAAGCTCTGAGGCTAGGGGGGCGCCGTAGATTTCTGCAAGCAAGTCCTTGTATTCGGCAAGCGACATTGGCTCGCCGGAGATTATGGGGGCCATTAAAATGTCAGCCAAAGTTTTTGCGGTTGTGTTTTCTTGAAGGATTGCGGCGGCCAGGCTTTGTGGGTCTAGGGCCACGTAAAATTCGTCGCCGGAGGAAGTCTTGTTTATGCCAAGAAACTCCGTTGGGAGCGCTTTTTGGCTGTTGACTTGCGCGCTGGCTGTAAGGGTGTTTTTGTCAAAGCGGACGCTGGCGTTTTTAAAATAGCTTTGGTTAAGCTCGGACTGGATTTTGCTTGAGATTCGCTCCAAGTTGTCGGAAGAGCCGCCTTCCTGGCCGGGAACTTGTTGAAGCTTGTTAATGTTTTCTACAAACGCCGTTCCCAAACTGGAAGAAAAATTTATCGATTTGTTGTCGTTTTTGTCGAGATTGATCGTTACTTTTAGCGGGCAGCCGCAAAAGAAAAGCGCCGCTCCAAAAGCCAGCGCGGCCGGCAAAAGAGCGCGCGAAAATTTTGTTCCGTTCATATATTATAAAAAGTTTTTTAACGGCAAAGTTACGCGCACTCCGCTGGAAAAGACAAGGCCCGTAGCCATGCTGTCGTGGAAGGGCATCGCTCCGCCGTCGGAATCGTTGTAAACCGTGTAGGAAATGTCTTGCACAAAAGAAATGCCCACTTTGCCCGCCTTGATTTTTGGAGTCTGGAAAGACACGCCCAAGATGCCTGGAAAAAACGAACCCTTGATTTTTGAGTCGCTGTCAGGAAAGGTAGGCTTTCCAAAATTGATTACGGGGCCCGCGTAGATTTTTACGTAGTCGCCAAAGTTCATCGAAAAAACGATTGGCAATTGAAAAATTTTTGAGGCGTGGTTGTAGCGGAGAATCGTTCCAACGCCGGGCTGGAATTTCCATGCGGCGTAGCGGACGTTTGATTCCAAAGAAATGCCTCGCCAGTTTAGCATAAAGCGGGTTGGAAGAAAAAAGTTCCAGTCGCAAAAAAGCGTGGCGTCAAAGACAAGGTTTGAATACCATTTGCCGCTGGAATTTGACGAGTCATCGTTGGCCATAAAAATGCCGTCGGAATTTTTGCCGCGCGACTTTGATTTAGAACCGGATTCTTCAACGGCGCTTTTAATGTCGTCGCGGTCGGGAATGTCTTCTTCGCTTATGATTTCATCGTCAACGGCGTCGGCGACGTCTTCCTTTACGGCGCGGCCGGAAGGAATGATGCGGCCGACTGCGGCAAAGGACGAGGCGTAGTATTTTTCTTTGAGTGAAGAAACGATTACGCCGGTATTGTTTCCGTCGCTGGCCGCGTGGATGAATTGGTTTTTGCCGATGTAAATTCCAACATGGCTGATGGAGCCGTCGCCGGTGGTTTTAAAGAAAATCAAGTCGCCGGCTTCCGCTTCGTCGGTTTTGATGATTTTTGCCTTTGAGTAGATCGCCTTTACGGAGCGCGGCATTTGCGTTCCCGCGGCGTCGCGGAAAACGGTGTAAATCAATCCAGAGCAGTCAAAGGCGTCCGGACCGATGGCGCCCGACCTGTATGGGCAGCCGATATATTGCTTTGCTTGGGCCACGATGTCTTTTCGGGCTTGGGCGGCTTGTTCAGTTGTCATTGTTTTTGCTGCGCAGTGGCCGACGAGCGCAAGGGCTACAACGGCCAAAGCCAATAATTTCTTTGCTTTGATCATATTAAAATTTTCGGAATTTGACAAAAATATTTTACTATTTTAATTGGACGGAGGAATTAAATTTCCGCTAAAATCGCGCTGTAAAAATCCGATAATAAAAAAGGACGGCCCAGCCCTATTGAGCCAAGCGGCCTTTTTGTCCGCAGTCCATTTATAATTGGGGTTTTATGAAACAGTCTAATATATCTTCAAAAGTTGCCGGAACGATTTTGTTCGTTCTAGCCTCCTTTTTTTCTTTCGCGCTTTTAGTTCATCTTTTTGGCTTTGCCGGACGCAATAGTTTTATCCTTGATTTTTTGTACGGAACGGGAAAAATTTTATCGGGCGCGTACGGCTTTTGCAGCGTTTTGATTCCGATTTTTTTCTTTGGCGCTTCAATGGTCGCTTTTGGCTCCCACAGAACTTTTAAAAAATGCGTTTACATCAGCTTTAGCTTGATTCCGTTTTTTACGGCTGTTGGAATCGAGCGCTTGTACCGTTCCTTGACTGCCGGGTATGCTGGCGTGTCTTCGTTTAAAACCGTCCAATTGGTTTTGGCTTTTGTAATCGGTTTTTTGTTGGTTGTCATCGAATACCTTTTGGCTGGAATTGTTGCCGAGCGGATTTTCTTTGGCGTTGAAGAAGCGCAAAGCGACATTCGCATTAAGTCCTTCAAAGAAGAGTTTGAGCCGCTCCATTATGACGAGCCGGAAGAGGAAACGCCAGACGAAAGCGGTTACGATGACAAAGTTGGAGGCGAGAATGGCAACGAGGCTGAGGCGGAACAAGGCTTAAGCGCCGCCGAACAGTTTGCCGCCTTGCAAGCGCAAAAGGCCGCCGAACTTGACCAAAAATATTTGCATGAGTTTGACGATTTGCAGTTGACCGGAATAAAGGTTCCGGAAAAGTTCCAACCCAAGGAAGAGAAGAAAGAAGAAATTCCGCAAGCCCAAGAAACGCCCGCGCAAGCCGCCGCTCCTGAGGCTCAAACCGCTCCCGCCGCGGCAACCGTTCCGCCAGCGCAAAACGTTCCGAAGCCGGAGCCTGTGGTTGAGCGAACGTATTCCTATGCTGAGCCCGTCGCTCCCGTTCCCGCGACAAATCCTGAACCGATAGAAATTTCCCGCGAGACAAAAAGCGCGGTCGAAGAAGTTCCTGTGGAAGTCCGCGTGACAACAGACGGAATCGAAATCAACGAAGACGAAGAAGAGAACGAATACGACGCGGACGACTACCCCAACTACGAAGAAGAAGAAGTCGAAACTGAAGAAGAGGCGGAAGACGACGTTGACGCAGAGAACAACGACGAGGAGTCGCAAGAAGACGCCCAAGAAGAAATAGAGGACGATCCAAACCAACGAGAATTGATCGAAGAAGGCGACGACTTTGACATTGAAGTTGACGATGGCGGCGACGACACTGTCACAGGCACAGAACTTGACGAAGAAGAATTCGAAATAGACGTGACTCCAGAAAAAGAAGAGAATGACGGTCCCGTTCCGATTGAAGACGAAAAAACTTTGACAGCCGTTAATCCGCGCTTGCAAGAAAAGGCCGCCGCTCCAGCCGTTCCCGCGCCGGTAGAAAAGCCCGCTCCTGTAGAGCGTCCCGAACCCAAAATCATCGACTCGCGCTTTACTCGCGGCGTTTACAACATTCCGACAGACAAAATACTAAACGAATTTGAAAACTCCGATTACTGGGTCATCGACGAAGGCACAAACGCCAGCGCCGCCCAGCTTAAGGAAACGCTTGAAGAATTTAGAATCAGCGCCGAAGTCACCGGAATCCGAAAAGGCCCGGTCGTAACGATGTTCGAAATTTTGCCGGCGCCCGGAGTCAAGCTTAGCAAAATCGTAACGCTTCAAGACAACATCGCCTTGCGTTTGGCGGCAAAGTCTGTGCGCATCGTCGCTCCGATTCCGGGAAAGCGCGCGGTGGGAATTGAAGTTCCTAACAAGGACCGCGCCGTTGTAGCCTTCCGCGAAATCATCGAGCAGGAATTGCCGGAATTTAAGAAGATGGCCGTTCCAGTAATTTTGGGAAAAGACATCCAGGGCGAGGCGCAAGTCATCGACCTTTCAAAAACGCCTCACTTGCTTATCGCCGGTTCAACAGGCTCGGGAAAATCAGTTTGCGTCAACTCATTGATTCTTTCTATTTTGTACAAGCGCTCGCCTGAGCAAGTCAAGTTGATTTTGGTTGACCCAAAAATTGTAGAATTAAAGTTGTACAACGATATTCCGCACTTGCTTACGCCGGTAATCACAGAGCCCAAGCGCGCGCTCCAGTCATTGCAATATTGTTTGTGCGAGATGGAACGCCGCTATGCGCTCCTTGACGGAATGGGTGTCCGCGACATCATCAGCTACAACAAGCGAATCGAAGAGCGCCACATCGCGAGCGAAAAGCTTCCGTACATCGTTGTCATCATCGATGAGTTCGCCGACTTGATGGCTACAACCGGAAAAGAATTGGAAAACACAATCGCGCGTTTGTGCGCCATGAGCCGCGCCGTCGGCATCCACTTGGTATTGGCAACCCAGCGTCCGTCGGTTGACGTAATCACTGGTTTGATCAAAGCCAACATTCCTAGCCGAATCGCGTTTGCCGTCGCGTCAAAGATGGACAGCCGCATCATCATCGACCAAGTCGGCGCCGAAAAACTTTTGGGCCGCGGCGACATGCTTTTTGTAAGCGCCGTCAATCCCGTTCCGATAAGAATTCAGGGAACGCTTGTAAGCGACGATGAAGTTGAGAACGTAGTTAATTACGTCAAGCAATACGGTTTCCCGGAATACATCGACGACGAGATTTTTGTCGAGGACGAAGATGAAGAAAATCCCGAGCCGGGACTCTTTGACGAAGGCGACGATCCACTTTACCAAAAGGCTTTGGACATCGTAATCGAGGCTGGAAAAGCCAGCGCGTCGTACATTCAGCGCAGGCTAAAGATTGGCTACAACCGCGCCGCCCGCTTGGTCGAAGAGATGGAAGAGCGCGGAATCGTTGGTCCCGCCAACGGCTCCAAGCCCCGCGAAATCATTCATATGCCGTGATAGGAGCAAAAAGTGGAACAAAAAATTAAATTTCCAATCGCATTAAAACACATACTATTGTTTTCTTCGCTCATAATTTTAGTTTTGGGCTTGACGACTTTCCTTGTTTCCACCCTTGTGCGCGGAAACGACAGGATAAAAGCTGAAGAGAACAACCACACAATCAACGCGCGCACTGCTGAGACTATCCAAATCTCTTTTACAAACGCGCAAAAAAATTCTTACATGCTGTTTGACGCTATTTTAAATAGGCATCTGGATGGCGGAAAAATGGAAGGGTTTGCCGCTCGCATGTTAGATGATTTTTTTAGAGTGAACGAAAACATTATTTTTATTCTTGGACAAGACATAGGATTTAAGGTAAACCCCGCCTTTTACGGAAAAGGTTTGACAAAAAAAACCGTGGAAGATTTTGTCAAAGCAGGTTCGGAAGGCGAGGCCGTCGAATACTTCAACTCAAAAGTAATTCTAGGGCTTGATTCGGTTATCATTTCTTACAAATATGGACCGACCAACGCCCAAAAAAACGCTGTCTTGGGGTTGGACACAAAGGCGCTGGCCGAATTGATGAGCGAAGGCGCCAATAACACGACAATATTGGTTGACCATAAATCCCGCGTTTTAATAAACCCTGACTACGAAAACAAAAGCGAAAATTATTACGCCGCGCAGTCCATTATAGACGCAATAAAGAATGAGCCGGAGACTGACAACTCGCAAAACTTGGTGGAAACTGACCAAGGAAGAAAATTCATTTCGGTTCACAGAACTTGCGACAACCTTTTTGTAATCACGAGCGTGTCTGAAAATTCTGTTTACGCGGTAATCAACAAAACAACATATCGAATAATTTTGTTTTCGCTTGCTGTTTTGTTCGCAGCGATTGTAATAATAAGAATTTTCAGCAACAACATAACCAATCCAATCGAGGACTTGGTTGACGCTTCAGCAAAAATCGAGCGCGGAGATTTCGCGCTTGACATCGAGCCTCGTTCGCAAGATGAGATAGGCCTTTTGACTTCTTCGTTCATTCAAATGAGCAAGGGGCTTGCCGAGCGTGAAAAATTGATGGTGTCGTTCAGTAAATTCACCAACAAGACAATTGCGCAAAAGGCAGCCAGCGGAGAGCTTGCGCTTGGCGGAGAAAACCGCAACGCAACGATTTTCTTTAGCGACATCCGCTCGTTTACAGCTATGTCCGAGACGATGCAGCCAAAAGAAGTTGTTGAATTTTTAAACGCCTACATGACGCGAATGGTTGAGTGCGTCAACAAGACAAACGGCGTCGTTGACAAGTACATCGGCGACGCGATTATGGCCGTTTGGGGCGCGCCTGATTCTGCCGGTAGTCCTGCGGCCGACGCTCTCAACGCCGTAACTGCCGCGCTTATGATGCGTATTACTTTGTTCCGTTTTAACAAAGGCAGAAAAGAAAAAGGCTTGTCCCCCGTCAAAATCGGTTGCGGAATAAATTCCGGCCCAGTCGTCGCGGGACAGATTGGCTCCGACGAAAGGATGGAATACACTGTAATCGGCGACGCGGTCAACTTGGCCAGCCGCACGGAGGCTTTGAACAAGCCTTTTGCCACCGACATTTTGATCACTGAGAACACTTACAATCTTATCAAGGATAAAGTTATCGTGGAAGAAATGCCTGGCGTTCATGTTAAAGGAAAAACTGACGCGATAAAAATGTTCGCGGTAATAAACCTTAAAGGAAAAGTCAGGCCGGCCACGCTTGCGGAAGTTAGAAAAATTATTGGAACAGAAGCTCCTGATTTGTCAAAGGTGAATACAGATGACGAAGAAAAGAAATACAAAATTCAAGCTCAATAAAGCCAACCTGTTCATCTTTGTCATTTGTCCAATTCTTTCCGCGCTGTCTTTGGGACTTTTTTACAAAGACATAAATTCTTTTAGTTTAAGGAACGATGAAAAGGCTGTCGCTACGATTTATTTTAGGCGGAACACTGTTCAGCGAAAATTTATCGACGACGATTTGTGGGAAAGGTTGAGCAACAAAAGCCCGGTCTTTAACGGCGACAAAATTAGAACTGGAGAAAATTCAGAAGCGTTCGCGGTCTTTAAAGACTCTGACAGCAAAATTCAACTTAAAGAAAACAGTTTGATTCAAATTTTGTACAACCCAAAAGGAAAGTCGCTTGACTTTTTGAGCGGCGAGATTTGGCTTTTAGGCGGAGCTAAAAAGGGAGCCGTTACGGTGGTTGGAAAGAAAAAAATTTCCGCCTCGCCAAATTCAAGAGTTAAAATTTCAATTTCAAATTCAGAGCCTACAGGCGTAGGCGATGAGCAAGAGCCGCAAGATGTTGTTGTCGAAGTATTAGAGGGCGAAGCTAAAGTTGAAGGAATTGAACAACTGACCAAAACCCAGGAACTTTATAAAAAATTGGTCGAAGAGCCTCGCGAAAAAATTCAACAAAAGGTTCAAGGAACGGTTTTTGAAGGAATGTTTGCCGCGGCGACAGAAGCGGCGAGCCAATCGTTCTACGCGAAATTCTACAAAACAGCGTACAAAACTGCGCGCGACGTTACATATTTGGCTCAAGGAATGACGCTGGAAGAAGTTCGCGCCGAAGAGGAAAAGGAAAGCGAGACTAAAGAGAAAATAAAGAACGCCAAGCAAGTTTTAAAGGCCGGCGATCGCGCTGTCGCGCTTGCGGCGGCTCCGGAAGGTTTTGTGGCGAAGACAACAATAGAAAGCCATAAACGCGAGCTTGCTCTTGCGAAACAAAAAGCTGAGCAAGAACGGGCCGAACGCGAAGCGAAAATAGAGGCGGAAAGAGAAGCGGCCTTAAAGGAAGCTGCGGAGCGAGAGGCCGCGGAAAAGGCCGCTTTGGCAAAAGCTGCGGCTAAAGAACGGGCCAAAAAAGAGGCTGCCAGAAAACTCGCCGAAAAGAAAAAGGCGGCCGCCCTTGCAAAAAAGATAGCCGCGGAAAAAGCCGAAGAGGAGCGTTTGGCAAAGCTTAAGGCCGCGCAAAACGAAGAAGACGATGACGACGATGATGAAAGCGCGGCTCCAGTTGAAGTCATAGACATCGCGGTGCAAGAAGAAGTCGTCGCGCCAAAAAAGAGCGGCACCGTGACATTCGAAAAAAATGTTACGAACGCAGAGACAGGCGAATTTGATTACCAATACGAAGTTCCCTTGAAAGACCTTTTTGGAAAAAACAAATCGATTCCAGCCGGTTCTGTAATAGAATTGTCTATGTCCGGCGTTCCCCAAAAAAGCGGATACGATTTTTACGCTGTGTTTACAAACGGTCCTGCAAAAAAAGAAGTCAACGGCCGAGCGCCGCTAGTCGCCAACGACGGCCAAGGATTTGTGGCTGGCGAGCGTTTTGAAGACAAGTTTAGAATTTTGTTGAAAGATGCAATACAAAATACAAAGAAGTCGCATTTGGCGATATGCTTTGATTCAAAAAGCTATGACTCGCCTCCTGTTATAGACAACTTTGAAGTGGCGGGAAAGGTCACCGCTCTGGATCAAAACGATGTCGTAACTGCTATGGAAAGCGACAGCGAGTCATGTTTCCACTTAAGGAGCATTGATTTGAACAGAATTCCTTTTACGAAAACGCTTAGTGGTTTTAAATTGCGCATTCCGCTTTCAAAAATTTTTGGAGAGTCAAAAAAAATTTCAAAGGGCAGCAAGTTAAGATTTTTAATAAAAGCGAAAGGGCCAGGCATTCGCGATTTGAATTGGCGCATTTACAATTGCGAGCTTGATGAATGGAAATTGGCTTATGCGCGCCCCTTTACTGGCAGTCCTTGGGCGGAGTGGAACGAATTTGGAACATTCACTTTAAAAAATGAAATTGAAAACACAGACTCAAGCGCGTTTGAAATTAATTTCTTCCCCCTTGATTATAATCTAAAAATAGCCACTGTTAACGACGTGACAATTAAGGTTATGCAGTTAAAGTAAAATAAGATAGTCCGCGTTTACTCCGCTTTTACCCATTCCCAGAAGACGGCGTCTTCCATTCCAAGGCGCCAAAAAGCGATGTTGTCAAAGCCGTAATTTTTGTACATCCTTGCGCGCTGCAAAAGGCTTGTCGCGTCGTCAAACCAAAGCGTCACTTTTGTCTTTGCCTCGTATTCAAAGTGCGGAACGCCATCCTTGCGCTTTAACTGTTTGACGTTGTTTTCGTGCATGATGCGGTTGGCGCCGTTAAAGTACCAGGCTTGCGCCAACGAGCGGTCTATCCAACTGCGGCCGTAAAATGGAACACCAACAATGTACTTGTCCGCCGGCAAAACGCTAAGCGCGTAGTCAACGATTTTTTTGCACCAATTGATTGAAGCGACAGAGCCGGGAACGCTTGTGGACCAATGTTCGTCGTAGGCCATAATCATAACTTTGTCGGCGACGGCCGCGATTTTTTTGTAATCATAAACGTCGGTTGCAAAACTTTTGACTCGCGCGGGAACGCAAACAGTCAAAGGCTTTTCTTGCAACTTGCGTTTTAACTGGCGCAAAAATTCCAAAAAGTTTTCGCCGTCTCTTTGCGGAACCAATTCGTAGTCGATTTGAAGTCCGTCAAATTCGCGCGAGGCAAAAATCAAGTCTTTTATCAACTCTCCGCGCAAGCCGTATTTTGGGTCAAGGACAAAGTGCGTCGTTGATGTGGAATTGCATACAGCCACAAGATGAACGCGGCCTTTAAAGCCCGCCGTCAAATTTCTTTTGGGAGCGGTTTCCAATTTGCCGTAGCAATCGACGTCAACGCCAAAAAGAGCCAAGTCAGTTAACGGCGCGTTTTTGTCAAAGTCCTTCAAGCGGTTTGTAACAAGATAGCCCCAAATTTCTTTAAACTGAACTTTGTCGCCTTCAAGCTTGTTCCAGCGGTAGGGATGCGAATAACTGTCATGCTCAACTTCCTCCGGAAAATCTTTTTCGTCAAAAATTTCAAGGCCTTGCCCCGCCGGAATTTCCACCGCCAGCTTAGTGTCTTTTGCGAACACGGGCTGAGACAAAAGCGCCAAAAGAAAAACTGCGGCAAATACAATGATTTTTACTTTCTTCATAATTCAATAATTTTATACATCGGCGATTCCCCGGGATGGAATTCCAAAATACGCTTTTCGGCGGAAAGCGCTTCCGTCGGGTCGTGGGTGACGTGAAGCAGAGTTGTCGTTCCGCTTTTCGCGATAAGCTCAAGCAAGTCCAAAATTTTTTGTCGGAAGCTTTCGTCAAGTCCGTGGCATGGTTCGTCAAGAATAAGGATTTGAGGCGCCTTTACCACCGCGCGCAAAATCAAAATCGCGCGTTGCTCGCCGTAACTTAAACTGTTGAACGATTCGCCTTCGCGGCCCGCAAAGCCGCCCAGCGCGAGCCATTTTTTGGCCGCGGCGATTTCTGTGTCGGTCGCCTGCTCGTAAAGACCGATCGAGTCTTTAAAGCCGGAAACGATTACGGCCAAAAGGGTAGCGCCGACCATTCTGTATTCAACGTGCAAGCGGTAGGAAACGATTCCAAGCTTTTTCTTTATGTCCCAAATCGTTTCGCCTGAGCCGCGGCGCGCGCCGAAGATTTTTATGTCGTTGCTGAATACTTGCATATTGTCGCCGGTAATAAGCTCAAGGAAGGTTGTCTTTCCCGAACCGTTGGGGCCGCGGATCAGCCAGTGCTCGTTTTTGCGCAGCGTCCAATTTAAGTCTTGTAGAACGCGGTTGTCGCCCCAGCCGACGTTGACGCCGCGCATTTCGATGAGCGCGGGGGTTTGGTTTTGCGACAAATTGCCGTTTTGCAACACCGCGCTTTCTTGGTTGGCGGCGTTAAGCTGGTCTTTAAACGCGGCCACATCAGATTCGCGGGACTTTTGCGCGGCGGATTTTTTTTCGGCCAAAACTTTTTCGTAGTCGCGCCGTTCCCCGCAAAAAGAAATTTGACCGTCTGTAAATTCCACCACTTTGTTTATCGCGTCGGGGATTTCGTTAAAGCGCTCCATTCCAAGAATTATTCGCGGAAAGGCGCTTTCATGGCTGGAACTGCCGCCGGCCGCTTTTTGGTCTTTCGTCCGATTGCCGCCATTTTGCGCCGCCTCCGACTGCGCGAGCTGGCGTTTGGCCACGCCGTCAAAAAAGTCCAGCAAAATTTTGCGGCTTTGAGCGTCAAGGCCGGCAAAGGGGTCGCTTAAAATCAAAAGTTTTTTTCCGCTCAAAAGCGCGCGGCACAAAAGGGTTCGGCGGATTTCGCCGGTGGACATGTACTTTAGGCCGCGGTCAAGAATTTTTTCCAAGCCGCACAATTTTACCTGCGGGTCGCTTTCCAAGCGCGCTGCGGCCGGCGGCAAGTCGTAAACGCCAGTCTTTGAATCGCGCTTGATTTTTTTGCCTGTCAAGGCTTCGGCAAAAAATACTCGGGCGCTGCGGCCGTGGTCAACGCCTCCTTCTAAAAATTCGCTTTCGTCATTGGCGCGTTCTTCTTGTATCAAGGCGGCGGCCCTTTCCAGCGACACGATTTCGACCGAACCGTCAAAAACGTTTGAATAAAGTCCGTCCGCGTTGGGAAAGATTTTTTGCTGGCCGCAAAGCGCCTTTAAAAAGTCGGCCTTGCCACCGCCGTTTGGCCCGATCACAAGCCAAGCCTCGCCAGCGTTCATCTGCCAAGAAAAATTTTTAATTAAGGTCGAGTTTGAGCTTTCAACCCTGCAATTTTTAATTGAGATAAGGTTCATTTCTCTATTATACATCGCTTCGCTCTGTTTTGCTAGTGGAAGTATTTACGCGCCCGCTCGCGCGGGCTACTGGCAATAGCGCGCTTTTTGCCTTGACACAATTCTTTAATATAACTAATATCATAGAAACTTAAAAATATAGGAGAAAACTATGAAAAAGATTTTGACAGTTTTGCTCGCGCTCGCTTTGACTGTATGCACAGTTTCTTGCTCTAAAAAATCAAACAAAGCCGCAAAAGGCGGAAAGACTTGGATTGTCGCCACAGACACAGCCTTCCGTCCGTTTGAGTACACAAACGAAAAGAACCAGTTTGTTGGAATCGACGTTGACCTTTTGGCCGCTGTTGCCGAAGACCAGGGCTTTGCCTACGACTTGCAGTCTCTTGGATGGGACGGAGCGGTTGCCGCCGTTCAGGTTGGACAGGCCGACGGTTTGATCGCTGGAGCCACAATCAAGCAGGAACGCATTGATTCAGGCTGGATTTTCAGCGACGGCTACTACAACGCCACACAGACTTTCGTTGTAGCCAAAGACTCTTCAATCGAAAAGTTTGAGGATCTCAAAGGAAAGAACGTTGCCGTTAAGAACGGAACAGCTGGCATGGACTTTGCCAACTCTCTCAAAGGAAAGTACGGATTTACAGTAACTGTATTCGAAGACTCTCCGACAATGTACCAGGACGTAGTTTTGGGAAACAGCGACGCTTGCGTTGAGGACACACCGATTATCGCCTCTAACATTAAGGAAGCCAAGCTCCCGCTCAAGATTCCTGCCGAAATGGAAAGCGAAGGCGCCCCCTACGGATTCGCCATCATGAACGCCAAGAACCAGGAATTGCTCGACATGTTCAACAAGGGCTTGGCCAACATCCGCGCCAACGGAACTTACCAGAAGATTTTGGACAAGTACTTGAAATAAAATTGCCGGGGCAACCCCGACAATGATAAAGGCCGCCTCCATTCGGGGGCGGTTTTTTTATTTGTCAAGCGGAACATTATTTATAAGTTTTTATGAAGGGGCAATCGTTTTCGTAAGCCCAGCGCAAAGTTTGGTTGAGCCTCTTTTGGTATCCTTTTCCACCTTGCTTTAGAGCGTCTAAAAGATCCAAGTCGATTTTTGTGTGAACATCGCCCTTCTTCATTTTTACCCATTCAGGGTGAATTTCATACCACGGCTTGAATTCTTTTAGTTCCTTTTTTGTCATCTTTGGAATGTCGGAAAAATCCTCGTTCTTAAACGCGTCCATTTGCTTTTTGCGCTTTTGCGTGAGCGGCGGCAGTTTTTTAACGTCATCTAAGGTCATAGTTACTGTTTTTTATGAACATAATAATATGTACATGATTATCTGTCAAGTTTTAAAAATTAATACTTTCTCAGTTCTTAAATATTTCCCGTCTCTAGTGCCGCTTCATTTCTTCCAGCAAAGCGATGACGGATTTTTGGTCGTTTTCCGGGAGCTGAACAAAAATCGAAAGGAATTTTGCGGCTGCCTCTGATTTTTTTAAGTCTTCTATGTTTTTGCGTCCTTCAACAAGCTCTTCCACGGTCGTATTTAAGGCCTTTGCGATTTTTACCGCGGAGTCTATGTTGGGAAGGGCGTCGTGCGCGTTTATGTAGTTGCGCAAAGTGTTCACGCTTATGCCTGTTTTTTCAGAAAGCTCCTTTTGCTTTATATCTTGAAATTTCATTTCTTCACGCAAATTCTCTTTAAATCCCATTCTTAAAGAATAATCTAAAAAGATTGTTTTTTGCTTGAATTTAATCTTAAAAGATTAAAAATTCAGGAGATTTATCATATGAAAAAGGTACTCTTTGTTCCGTTGATGTTGGTTCTTTTTTTCTCGTCTTGTTCAAGTCCAGCTGGTGGATCTGGTGGATCGGTTTCTCAAGGAAATGGAGGAACACCGATACCTGCAGAAGATGTTTCTAAATCTGACACAGAATTAGTTAATGAAGCAAATACGGCATTAAGTGAAGGTGATTGGCAACAAGCAATAAATAAATTTCGTATTGCATATCAAAAAAATCCAAGCGATGCAAACAAAATCTATTATGCACTTACAGAATTTGCTACACTCAGTGTAGACAGTACAATTGTTGAAATTATGAGAAACAAACTGGGTGTAACATCTTATCCTGCAACTCTGAACGCTCTGTTTAATAGTGAATGGGCAAAAGATAAATCTCAGACAGCGCTTGGAGGTTCATGGGCTAAGCCTTATCCACGCTATAAATCGTATTCTATTTATAAACCAAAGAAAGATGTAAACGGAGAGTATATTCGTGTTTCTGGCACAAGAACAAACACGTATTCCTATTCCTCATCAATACAATATCTTTCCTTCATTTTTGATGGCTCAGAGTGGTGGGATGCATGGAGTTATTCAGATTATAAAAAAGACTATTCCGGAACTTATCTTACAAATGTTACACCTGACGAAAACGGATCATATCTAATTTATAAGTATTCCATGTCAAATGTTTCTGCAAGTTTTTATTATAGCGTTAATTGGTCGGATACAAATTATAAAGCTGTTCCGGGAGAAGCCATTATACTTCCGGAACTTGCTATTCCGTCATGGGTAACATCTCAAGATTCCTATAAATCAACTTTAATTGGAACAACATTGTCATTTGAAAGTTGGAGAAAATTGCTTAATGCAAATATTGTTACAAATAACGGAACTGGATTAAACGATACAATTGACCAATTGCTTTCTGCTGTACATAAAAAAAGCGAATCCATCAAAAATATTGTTGACTCGCTTGGAGATGAAACAGCAATGTTAGAGCCATCATTTCTTACAAGTTTGAATTTGACATATTTATTAGGTGAAGACGCGTTTGAGATTAGTAAGACAGAAATGAATCTTCTTACTTCCGCACTGGAAGGAATCGACGCTTTATTACACTTCATGGCATCATATGATTTAAGGGCCAATTTAAAGGCAGCAGAAACTGACACTTCACCTAAAAAGAATATTCTAAAAATTATCAGAAATAGTGTGACATCACAAACGCTTGCAAACAGAAGCCCAGAAAAACTTGCTTCTTCAAAAATCCTATTTATTGACGCGCTTAATAGAGTCATTTCAAGTTATAACAGCATAAAAACTTCTACAAAATTCCCACAGGTTATAAAGGATAATATTACGAAATACGGAGACATCTTATATGACGGAGCTGTAAAAGCAAAGGTAGCCATACAAAACGGGTCCGTGTTGTATGTTCCAGAAAAACTTGAAGGAACAGCATTTCCATCCAACTTGGCCTCATCAGCTTTTGGTATTGACATGGGAAAAGTCTTTACGCCCGGTTACTTTACAAAATTCTTTGAACGAAGCAGCGATTTATCAACAATCAAATTTTTTTACAAAAAAACTGTACGCACGAGCACCACAAATAAATCTACTTGGACCTGGAATGAAACAAAAACCGAGAGTGACCTTATAGAAATTACAGATATTGATACTTTCTTAAATGTAACAACAAGCGATGCTGGTTGGAAGAACGAGGAGAATTCTGAATCTTATGTTTATACTTCTGTTTGGTATCAAGTAGGTATACTTGCAAATCAAGATGTTTTCTCTGATGCTTTGCCCAGCATTACAAATGTTGTCGAGAAAATTAAATTTATAGAATTATTCCAAATTTAATAGTAATTTCAACAGATGAGGAAAAGCATTCTAATCGTTCTCGCATTATTGTTAAACGCGAGAACGATTTTTTCTGAGATTATTCTTGCTCCTGATATGTCACTTTCTTTATCAATTGAATCTCGATTTGGATTTCTTTTATATGAAACTGATAACAAAAGTTATTTCCATTCAGGACATTTTAATGCAGATCTTTTAGTCCATTCTAAAAAGCCACAAGATCAATGTAATATTTTGGTGGATGTTAGATATTTATACGGGAATTCAGATAGATCAGATTTTGATGGCACTTTGCATTTTGGATCAATAAATACTGCTTTTTCAAAAAAATCTTTTCAGATACGAATGGGGTTTGGAACTTTTAAGTTTCCTGAAACAACACAAATTCTTAGTGAGAAACCATGTTTTAAATTTAATAATATCGATGGTTATTCTCTCACAATAGGCGGAATGTTCAGATTCAATTTTAATGATAAAGATTGGAAAGTAAGCGCGGATTTGTTGTTTGGGAAAGCTGATATTGCAAATGGGGATATGTACTATTTTTATGGACGACCAGATAATTTTGTTCTATTTGCTGGAAAAACAACTGTTACAGGGCCATACGGGATTTCTATAATTTCATTTGGCGGGAACCTTTCTGAGAGTATAACAACAAATGAAAGAATATCTGTTGGAAACGATGAAATTTCAATATTTGCGTTTTATCTCTCTAAGAAAATCCAATTTTCTTTGGCAGATTATTTCTCTATTATTCCATTTGCGGGGTATGTGTATCTTTCTTCAACAGGAACAGTTTTGCTTACTACAGCAAATCAAACATATTCTTTGTTCCCATTTAAATATGTTGGCGGAAATTATGATATTCAAATGCATTTTCTCTCTACAGGGATTTCTTTTTCAGTAAAAAAAGGAGGTTTTAATTTTAAATTTGATTTTTTATATCTTGTATGTATAGAAAACAAAGCATCAGGGAGATATTCATATAAATTTAAAAAAAATATTCTATTTGATGGTGAGTCGGGTGACGATAAAATTTTATTTCCAAATACAGTAGGAACACATATTTTTGCAGGTATGATTGAGGCCTCATATAGTTTTAATACCTTAAAACATATTGTTCCAACTGTAAAAATAACAAAAGTAATTGCTGCCGCTATTTTAACCAAAGAGACAACTGATTTTTTAAATGGTGTTTCTTCGTCACATTCTACGGTATCAGAGACTTCGGCATCAAGTTCGGATAACGACCTCCCAGCGTCAGAATTAATAAAGCGTGCTCTGCTTTCAGGAACAAGCGTCGCGATAAAGATTGAGTTTTAACTACACCAACGACACCGAAACTCTTTTCCCCAGCGCTCGCGCAAATCTTTCGATTGTGGAAAGAGATGTGTTGAACGAAGGGTTGAGCGCGTTGTCAACCGCTGTTCTTGTTGTGCGCAATTTTTTTGCCATGGCGGTTTTGCTTATGTTTTGTCGTTTCATTTCGGCTTCAAACTGGGCGGCAAGAACTTTTTTTGTCGCAAGCTCTTGGACTTCTTCATACAAGCCCTGTTCCTTCATAAAGTCAGAAAAATTTTGACCGCGTCCTTTCATTTGTTCCGCTCCTTGCGTTCAATAGTATTATTGTACATTATATTATGCAGTCTATCAAGGAAATGATTTATACACATATATATCTAGCAAAATAGGGCAAAGCGATGTATAATGTTACTATGTCAACCTTGCAGTTGTATCACGGAAGCAACCAAATTGTAGAACGTCCCGCTCTTATTGCCCAAAACCACACGCTTGATTTTGGAAACGGCTTTTATACAACTTTGAACGAGACGCAAGCGCAAAATTTCGCTCAAAAGGTTGTTGTCCGGCGGAACGGCAAGCCAATTGTAAATGTGTATTCTCTTGACAAAAAGGCCTTTAAGGATTGTTCGCTTTTGGAATTTAAGTCGGCAAACGGCGCTTGGCTCGATTTTGTGTGCGAAAACAGAAACGGAACTTATAAAGGCAAAGAATATGATTTGATTCGAGGCCCTGTTGCCAACGACGACGTTTATCGGACTGTCACATTGTATTTGTCTGGCTTACTTTCGCGCTCAGCGACATTGAACGCATTAAAGGTTAGAAAGTTATACAACCAAATTGTGTTCGCGTCGGAAAAGGCGTTGGGATTTTTAACTTTTCAATCAAGCTACGAGGTGAAGAATGGATAAGAATCAATTCGCGGCTTTTTTGGCATGCGCCGTCGTTCCTCCGGTTGTGCAACTAATTCAACAAAAAGAAGGCCAGGCGACTTTGGATTTGATGAACAGTTTTTATCATTCAAAAGTCTACGAGCTTTTGGAAAACGAAGAAAGCAAATTGTGGCATTACAGCGCACTCACCCTTTGCAATATGTACTTGTCAGAACTCAAAAACGGCAAAATAGACTTTCCAGAGGAAGCGGCGTGAACGACAAACAGTTTTCAAAAGAACAAACAGATTTTCTTGTTTATTGCATCGAAATGTATAAAAATAAATTCAATCTTTCGGGCTCGAAAACGCAGGAACTGTTTTCAAAAACTGGCGCTGACATTTACATTCTAAACAATTTTGAAGCGCTCCACACTACAGGACTTGAATACACCTTGGACGACATACATGGATTCATCGAAGGAGGAAACCTTCCATGCCAAAAATAACAAGAAAAATAAACGGCGCGATAATTGTCTTTACGCTCGCAAGCCTTCTTATGAACGTTGTGTTTGACTACTTTGCCGTAAGAAAAATTCTTAGCGAAACTTATGACACTTTTTTGACGCAAATCGCCTACACTGGAGCGTCTTACTTTAAGGGCGACAAGTTGGAGCAATACGCTCGCGAAGGCTTGAAGTCCGAGGAATACAAAGACGTTCTCATAAAGTTGGCCAACTTGACGGAAAACACCGACATAAGCTTTTTGTACGTCATCATTCCGGAGATGCCGGACTGCAAGTACAAAACTTACGTCTTTAACGTGGTCAACACAAAGCTGCGCAACAAGTTCAATCCATATCACGCAGGCTACAGGGAGGACACGTCGGACGAATCCGCCGCGCGCTTTAGGCGCTTGATGGAAAAAGGCGGCTTTGAAATCGACAGTTCAATTTTTTCCCATGCCGGAGCCAGGACGCGCATTTCGCTGGCCTTGCGCGATTCCAACGGAAAAAAAGTCGGAGTCATTTGCGTTGAAAAGCAGTTTGAAACAATCAGTTCCGTTTTGCGCGGCTATGTGCGTTTGGACTTGCTTTTCGCGCCTATCGTTTCGCTCTTGTTTTTCATTTGCTTTGGAACGTTCATCAGCAAAAAATTCGTAAAGCCGATTGTAAGCATTACAAGAGAAGCGGACGGCTTTGCCAGCCACGACGCGCATTTTTCGGACAAGCTTAAGGAGATACATTCCAACGACGAAATTGAAACGCTCGCCCGCTCAATAGAAAAAATGGGAATCGACATCCAAGTTTACATCAAGGACTTGATGCGCGTCACAAGCGAAAAAGAGCGCATCGGCGCGGAGCTTTCGGTAGCCAGCGGCATACAAGCCGGAATGCTGCCCAAAAACTTTTCGCCTTACCCCGACCATCACGGCATTCAGCTTTACGCCAGCATGATTCCAGCCAAGGAAGTTGGCGGCGACTTTTACGATTTTTTCTGGACCGGAAAAGACAAGCTTTGGCTTGTTATGGGAGACGTTAGCGGAAAGGGCGTTCCAGCCGCCATGTTCATGGTAATAGCAAAGGCGCTTATTCGCAACGAAGCGACGCTTGAATACGAGCCAAGCGAAATTTGCGAGCGCGTGAACGACCAGCTTTGCGCGGAGAACGAGCAAGGGCTTTTTGTCACTTGCTGGCTTGGCTGCGTGGACCTTTCAACCGGAATAATGAAATTCGCCAACGCCGCCCACAACCCGCCGGTTTTGTACGACGGCGACTCCTACAAATTCTTGGAGCAAAAAAGCGGCATCATGCTTGCCGCGATTGAAGGCAGCAAATACGTTCAGCACGAAATCCAGCTAAAAAAGGGAAGCCGCCTTTTCATTTACACAGACGGCGTCACCGAAGCGCAAAACAAAAACGGCGCGCTTTTTGGCGAGTCCCTTCTTTTGGGAGCGTTGGCAAAAACGGCGGCGCTTTCGTCAAAGGAAACCGTCCAGCTTGTAAACAAGGAAGTCGAGCGTTTTGCGGGCGGCGCGGACCAAGCCGACGACATCACAGCTCTTTCGTTTGAGTTGGACGAAATCGGCGAGGAAACGGATGGCGGCTCCAACAGTCTTGGCGCGGCTGGCGATTCCGGCGCGTCAACCGACTCCGAGAAAAGCCTTGTGGTCGCCGCCGACGACACGGAATTGCAAAGAGTCACGGACTTTGTCCGATCGTTCGCGCCGCAAGACATTACGCCGGACGAGGCCAACAAAATTGATTTGGCTGTAGAAGAGATTTTTGTCAACATCAGCCACTACGCTTACGAAAACGGCGGCGACGTTGAAATTGTTTGCAAAAAGTTGGCCGAGCGAAAGATTTCGGTGGCCTTTAAGGATTCTGGAATTGAATTTGATCCGCTTGCCAAGGGAGATCCTGACTTTACGGAAAGCGTTGAAACGCGCAAGCTGGGCGGATTTGGAATTTACCTTACAAAGAAATTTATGGACAGCGTTTCTTACGAGCGCCAAGACGGCAAAAACATTTTGACGCTCGTAAAGACGTTTGGGTAATCGCGTGCCTTGATTGCCAGCCCGCGCGAGCGGGCAATTGAATAATTTCCTATAGCAAAATGGAGCACAGCGACATACCAGGACTATTTTTCTATATTCAAAAGCTTGTCCATGCTAGTGGCTTCGAGCACTTGCATTACAAAGTCGGACGGCTTCTTGATGACCAATTTTCCGCCGTTGCCGCCCATAATTTTGTGGGCAAGCAAAATGTCGCGCAAGCCGGTGCTCGACATATATTCGATTTGGCTCAAGTCCAAATTCATTATTTTTGAGCCTTGGGCCATCTCTTTAATAACAGCTTCCAATTGAGGGGCGGTTGTCGTGTCCAAGCGGCCGGAAACGGCAAGATCAACATTGGTTCCGTTTTTATTTTTCTTGATATCCATTGCTTTTCCTCTTTATCACATTATACACCAAAAACAATTTTTTTTGAAGAGCAAGTCGATTTTTTGTGCAAAAAAATTAAAAATATGATACAATAATAAAATAAGGATTTTATTATGATGAATTGCGTAAAATGCGGAACGCCGCTTATCCCGGGAGCGAAATTTTGCTCAAATTGCGGAACCCAAGTGGAAAACCCACATAAGTTGATTCCCTGCCCAACCTGCATGTCAGGCATAACCGACGAGGCTATTTTTTGCCCTTGGTGCGGAAAAATGTACGAAAAGGTTGAAGAGGTCAAGAAAAAGGCCAATATTCCCGAAACCATTCCAAATTTGGTGGAAATTTCGGGCGGAACCTTCTTTATGGGAACGGGCGACTTTTCGCACAGCGTTACGTTAAACCCATTTAAAATGGGCGAGGCGCCCATAACGCAAGACCAGTATTATTATGTAATGGGAACAAATCCTTCAAAATTCTTGCGCGGCGACTATCCTGTGGAAAGCGTAACTTGGTGCGACGCGATTCGCTATTGCAACAAATTGAGCAAAATGTTCAACTTGACGCCTTGCTACATAATCGGAAGCTCATCCGATTTTAGCCAAATAGAGAACACAAGCCCCGTATGGAAGCGCCTGACTTTCAACCTTTCGGCCACAGGCTTTAGGCTTCCGACAGAGGCGGAATGGGAATACGCGGCCCGCGGCGGAAAGAACAAAGACGCCTTTTTGTATTCCGGTTCCGACGACATAAACCAAGTCGCTTGGTACGGCGAAAATTCTCAAATCACAACGCACGGCGTTTGCGAAAAAAAGCCGAACTCTCTTGGGCTTTACGATATGTGCGGAAACGTAGCCGAATGGATTTATGACGAATACAGCGATTACAACAAAACGCCCCAAGTCAATCCGATTGGTCCAGGAACAATGACAGGCGTTCATGTAAAGCGCGGCGGCTCTTGGCTTGACGACACTGAGCAATGCAATGTTTTCTTTAGAAGCGCAAGTCCTATGGGCGGAAAGAGCTCAAGCCTTGGATTCAGGGTTTGCTGCTCAATTCCTTTGCCTGACGAAGATCCAAGGAAAAAATAGGAACGTAAAATATTATGTTTGAATTATTTAAAATGTATTTTTTTATGTTAGTGGCGTCGCTGGGCAACACTCTTTTGCTTGCCCTGTTCGCGCTGCTTTTTGCGATGGTGATCGGCTTGATTTTCGCCTTGATGAACGTAAGCCGCAACAAAGTTTTAAACATTATCGGAACGGTTTATGTTGATGCGATTCGCGGCGTGCCTTTGATCGTCTTGGCCTTTTTCATTTACTTTGGCGTTCCCCAGGGAATGAAAATGATTTTTGACGACTTTAGGCTGCCCGCGCTTCAGGCCGGAACCATAGCGCTGGCCATGAACTGCGGCGCTTACATGGCGGAAATTTTCCGCGCCGGAATTGAAAGCATCGACAAGGGACAGATGGAAGCGGCCCGTTCTTTGGGCCTAAGTTACGGAACCAGCATGCGACGGGTAATTTTGCCGCAAGCTTTTCGCGTAATGATTCCTTCAATCATCAACCAGTTTATCATTACCCTTAAGGACACTTCTATTCTTTCTGTAATCGGATATCCCGAATTGACCAACACGGGCCGCACAATCGCTGGAAACACTTTCCGCAGTTTGGAAACATGGGCTATTGTCGGCGTCCTTTATATGATCGTAATTATTTCATTGAGCCGCGCGGCTAAGGCGTTGGAGCGAAGGATAAAAGCAAATGGCAAATAACGAAGAAATTAAAATACATGTTGAAGGCCTCAAAAAATCTTTTGGAAAGCTTGAAGTTTTAAAGGACATCAACATTGACATTATGCAAGGAGAAGTGCTTGTAGTGATCGGGCCGAGCGGCTCAGGCAAGTCAACATTCTTGCGCTGCCTTAACCGTTTGGAAACAGCCACCAGCGGAAAAATCATCGTCAACGGCGAAAACATCAGCGACAAAAAAATCAACATCAACAAGGCGCGCGAAAACATCGGAATGGTTTTCCAGCACTTTAACTTGTTCCCCAATATGACTGTTTTGCAAAACGTCGCGCTCGCTCCGACCGAGCTTAAAAAGATGTCCAAGGAAGAAGCGCTTCAAACAGGAATGAAATTGTTGCAGCGCGTCGGCCTTGACTCAAAGGCTCACAGCTATCCGCAGCAACTTTCGGGCGGACAAAAGCAGCGCGTTGCCATCGCGCGCGCGCTTGCGATGAATCCTTCGATAATGCTTTTTGACGAGCCCACAAGCGCGCTTGACCCTGAAATGGTTGGCGAAGTTCTTGCGGTAATGAAAGAGCTCGCTCAAGGCGGAATGACAATGATTGTCGTTACCCACGAAATGGGATTCGCGCGCGAAGTCGCCGACCGCATCGTCTTTATGGACGGCGGATACATAATCGAGCAGGGAACTCCGGAAGAAATTTTGAAGAACCCCAAGCAGGAACGAACGATTAGCTTCTTGAACAAGGTTTTGTGAGGCGCTTATGAAAAAGATAATCACGATAAGCAGAGAATTTGGAGCGGGCGGCGGCGAGATCGGAGAGCGATTGGCGCGAGAATTGGGCTGGGACTACTGCGACAAGGAATTGATTTTGCGCGCGGCCCGAGACGCCAACATCGACGTTGCCAGAACTCTTAGCCTTGACGAAAAGCCGCCGGCGCTCTTTGGATTTACCCAAAGCCTCTTTGACATGTACAGCGCTCCCTTTGACGAAAGAGTGTTTGAGGCGCAAAAGCAAATAATCAGAAAGCTTGGCGAGCGCGGAAAGTGCGTCATCGTAGGCCGAAACGCCAACAGCATTTTGTCGGAGTACGACAATTCTTTGCACGTTTTTATTCACGCTGACCAATACTGGCGGGCGGCGCGCCTGCAAAAAGAAAAGATGCCCGACAAGTCCGAAAAAGAAATTTTGGACGACATAAAAATCGTCGACAAGCGCCGCCAAAAATACTGCTCGCATTACACCAACACGGAATTTGGCGCAAGCAAATATTACGACTTGTGCCTTTCAACCTCGTCGCTTGGAATCGACAAGTGCGTTCAAATTATTCTTGACATTGCCAAAGAAAATTAGAGCGCGGGAATAGCGGAAAGAACTTCGTTTACCGCCGTTAAAATTTTTCGCTCGCTTTGCGTTCCGGAAATTTCTTTTTTGCGGATAAAGCCGACGTCGTAATATCCCAGCGCGTTTCCCGCTTCGTGGATTACAAACTTTCCCTTGTATGGTCCGTTTTCCAAAACTATTCGCGGAACGAGAGCGATGCCCAATCCTAGTTGGGCTATCGCCAAAAGCGCTTCGTTGCCCTCAGTTTCGGCGGCGATTCTTGGTTTTACGTTTCTAGACTTAATCCATTTGTCAAAGCGTTTTCTGGCAAGGCCGGTTTTTGGAAGAACCAAAGGAGCGCTTGAAAGTATGTCTTGCGGCGATCCGTAAAGTTTTGTCCATGGGCCGTCAACGCTGGCCGCGTAAATCAACGGCGTTTTAATTACAGAGGTCGCTTCGATCGCCGCGTTTCCTTCTTCTGGAATCGCCGCTACGGCCAAATGAACCCGGCCTTCTTTTACGGCGTTAAAGGCGCCCGACTCGCCGCCTGTTTGAACCGACAAGCGGATCGCTGGATATTTTTTTGAAAGCTCTTTGATAAAGGGCGGAAGAATTGTGTAGCATGCGGTGACGCTGGCGTAAACGTTTAAGTCTCCGCTTACCGTGTCTTTGGCTTGCGAGAATTCCATCGTCAAGTCGCGCTTTTTTGTCACCGCGTCGCGCGCGAATGCCAAGAATTTTTTGCCCTGTTCCGTCAAAAGAACTTTGCGGTTGTCCCTGTCCAAAAGGGGAGCGCCGACTTCTTCCTCAAGCCTGGCGATCATTCGGCTTAGGGCGGAAGGGCTCATGTTGCACAAATCCGCAGCTTTTGAAAAGCGCAAGGTTTCGGCGACTTTTATAAAAGAATCCAGCTCGTAAAAATCCATGGCTTGATTATACCGCAATTTGACTAATTCTTCTATATTGGTTATAATTCAAACGTGAAAGAAAAGCTTTTTTTGTCGGAGCCGGGAATTGCCTGCGCGGCTGGAAACAACGCCGCCGATTTTTGGAGAACGCTTACGACAGGAAGCCAAGACGGGCTTGTAAAAGTTAAGACTCATTCTGGACGCGAATTTTTTGCCGCTAAGATTTCTGACGGAGCGCTCAAAAAAACAAAGGCCCGTTACGACATGCGCGTAATTCAAATCGAAGACGCCGCGTTGGAGCAAATCGCGCCGGCTGTAAATGCCGCCAAGCAAAAAAACGGCGCCGCCCGCGTTGCCGTTTGCGTAGGCTGCTGCGACAACGGTTCGGAATTTTCTGTTGCCGGCCACCGCGAGTATTTTGAAAAGGGAGCCTTTCCAAAAAATTATTCGCTTGAGATTCAAAGCGCCGATTATCCGGCTTCATACGCAAAAGAAAAATTTGGCCTTGCGGGGCCGGCTTATGTTTTTGCAACCGCTTGCTCGTCAAGCGGGAGCGCGATAATCAAGGCGGCGCAATTGATACAAGCGGGAATCGTTGACGCGGCGGTTTGCGGCGGCGTTGACGTTGTGAGCGACACCGTTTTGTTGGGCTTTGACTCTTTGGAAGCGGTGAGCGAGCAAAAGACAAACCCCTTTAGCGCGGCTCGTTCCGGCATCACGCTTGGCGAAGGCGCCGCGTTTTTTCTTTTGTCAAAGGACAAAGGGCTGGTTGAGCTTTTGGGCTGGGGCGAAAGCGCCGACGCAAGCCACATGACCGCTCCCTTGGCTGACGGAAGCGGCGCCTTGGCCGCGATGAAAGAGGCCTTGGCCGTGTCTGGCTTGGACGCAAGCAAAATTGATTACGTGAACTTGCACGGCACTGGAACAAAGCTTAACGACAGCATGGAGGCCAAGGCCGTTTCCGAGGCCTTTGGACAAGTTTGCGCCGCGCTTCCATGCAGTTCCACAAAGCCGATGACCGGCCACACGCTTGGAGCGTCCAGCGCGGTGGAGCTTGCGGCTTGCTACTGTTCCATCGTGAACAACGACGGAGCGGCGGCGGACAAAATAAAATTGCCGCTTCACGTTTACAACGGCGATTACGATCCGGAACTTCCGCGGCTCAACTTGATTGGGCGCGAAACAAAATTCAACAAGGAAATAAACGTTTGCATGTCAAACTCTTTTGGATTTGGCGGATGCAACGTAAGTTTAATTATAGGAAAATCAAATGGCTGAAAAACTTTACACATTGCCGCAAATTGTTCCTTCGGAGCAGTTGATCAATTTGCTTCCGCACAAAAGCAAAATGTTTTTGCTTGACCGCCTGACCCAGCACGACACGGACGCGCGCACTTTGGAAAGCGAATCACTTGTAACAAAAGAGCATATCTTTTATGATAAAGAGATTGACGGAGTTCCGTCGTACGTGGCCTTTGAAATGATCGCGCAAAGCATCAGCGCTTTGAGCGGCGTCACCGGCTACGAAATCGGAAAGCCGCCGCGTCCGGGCTTTTTGCTAAGCCTTTTAAATTACACGGCAAAGGTTCCGGTTTTTAAAGCGGGAACCAGCGTTCATGTAAAAATTAAAAAGGTTGACGAGATGGAAGACATTTTGACTTACACCGGCGAGGCCTTTTACAGCGAGATGCCCGGCGAGCCGGTCATTACGACAACCGTTACGGTTATGGAAACCGACGACCTTAAAATTTTATACACGCACTAGGAGTTTTTATGAGCGAAGAAAATTCTGGAAAGAAAGTTTTGGTGACAGGAGCCTCTGGCGGAATCGGAGCGGCGATCGCGCTGGCCGCCGCCAAGGAAGGCTATTATGTCGTCGCCCACTACAATCACGGAAAAGAAAAGGCCGAAGCTGTCCTTGAGCAAATAAAGGCGGCGGGCGGATCCGGAGAATTGATTCAGTTCAACCTTAGCGACCGCGCCGACTGCGAGGCCAAGCTTAACGCTTGGACGGAAGCCAACGGGGCTCTTTGGGGAATCGTTCAAAACGCCGGCATTTGCCGCGACGCCGCTTTCCCTGGAATGACCGCCGAAAGTTGGGACGCCGTCATTCACACAAACCTTGACGGTTTTTACAACGTAATCCAACCGCTTGTAATGCCGATGTGCCGCCAAAAGAAAGGCCGCATCATTACAATCGCTTCTGTCAGCGGCGTAATGGGAAACCGCGGCCAGGTAAACTACAGCGCTTCAAAGGCCGGAATCATCGGCGCCACAAAAGCGCTTGCGGTTGAATTGGCCAAGCGAAAGATTACAGTAAACTGCATCGCGCCCGGCGTCATCGAAACAGAAATGATTAAGGACGCGCCGCTCGACATGATTTTGCCGACAATTCCGATGCAGCGCGCCGGAAAGCCGGAAGAAATCGCTAGCGCGGCCGTCTTCCTTCTTTCTGAAGGAGCGTCGTACATAACAAGACAAGTGATAAACGTAAACGGAGGAATCATCTAATATGAATAAAAGAAGAGTTGTAATTACAGGAGCCGGAATTTGCTCGTCGCTCGGCGACACTTGGCCGGAAATTTTGACTACCCTCAAGGGCTTGCAAAACTGCGTCGTCCGCATGGATGACTGGGACCGCTACGGCGTTGGAATGAACACGCGCTTGGCCGCTCCTTACACAAAGGACTTGCGAAAGTACGACCGCAAAAAGACCCGCTCAATGGGCCGCGTTTCGCGCCTGGCTTTGCAAGCCACGGACGACGCGCTTCGCATGGCCGGCCTTGTAAGCGCCGACGGAGTGGTCGCCGAGGAATTGCACAACGGCCGCACGGGAATTTCTTACGGTTCCTGCATGGGAAGCATGGACGCCAACATGGAGTTCTGCCACATGCTTG
>Ga0256407_10003264_pt1 | contig 29205 bp, 27 predicted proteins | sample RumenRJG_04DNA_FD_193489 | JGI IMG/M metagenome (GOLD analysis project Ga0256407, IMG submission 193489) | Bovine rumen microbial communities from Lethbridge, Alberta, Canada - RJG_04 | ecosystem: Host-associated > Mammals > Digestive system > Stomach > Rumen | place: Canada: Alberta...
AGGTATACGGATTGGATCCTGCCGAAGCACAGTAACAATAATCATTACAATAAAGTGGCTCCCGTCAGTCCGGACATGTGGCTCTCGCCCCACCGGACAGGCGGCTCCGCCGCGCGAGAATATTCAGTGAGGCGATAGATGCTGCGTTCCGAGGAGAAAAAGAATGAAATTATATGATGAATACGAAGATTACAAGGAAATTGAGACTGACGATATAACAGCCAGAAGAACCGTGAACAAGATTAACGCCCTTGGCGATGCTGTCACCGCCGGACTTCTCGGAGAAGAACTGACTTGGGAGCAGGAAGAGGCTCTTGAATGGATGGACGAAGTGAAAGAAGAAAGAGATCGGAGGGAGAGAGAAGAAAAGAAGGCAAAGTTCCATGTCATGGGCAATGTCACAACGAAAATGTAAAGTTTTTTTTTATAAGTAGACCATTAGGATATAACCTCCTCAAGGCAGCAAAAAAGCCACCCTCTATTAAGAAAGTGGCTTTTTATCGTATTCACAGCTTTTTGTTTAATCGTACACTTGAAAAAATTCTGCCGAGTCGCAGCCTGCTTCTATTAAATCTTCCTTAATCTCGTCGGAGAAGTCCATAAAGCCTTCTCTGTCTACATCAAGGTCTCTTGCGGATATTTTGTAGGCTTTGCCCTTGTAGAAGGCAACGATCCAATCGTCGAGCGGGAAACAAGATCCGCTTCCTATCTTATTTATGGGTTCTATCCATCTTGCGATAACGTCGTTTATGGCGTTAGGGAAATCCTTTGGAGGTCTGCGCATAAGAGACAGATACTCTTCCCTCGAAAGCCTTTCTCTTACCCTGTCGTATGCCGCGTCTTTTGACTCGGGAGCAGCGGGCTTGCTCTGGCTTTTAGCATTTGAGCAGGAATAATCCTCGTAGGGGCGTCTTTCGGCGGCACGCATAATGCTGTAAAGGTCGTCGGAAATTTTCTTATTTAATTCTTCGAGAGGAATTGTTTGAAATTTGGGAGTCTCGGGAAAACACCCGAAGCACATGCCAACAGAGTCGTCAATGTCGTAGCGAGCAAGAGGCTTCCCGAAGGTCTCCTCGTGGCGCTCCAAAAACATTTTGCTAAAAAGGAGCTTTCTTCCCTCGCACTCGAACTCTACCAGTTCTTCTGACGAAGAGCGGGCGCGGTTTCGCTTTGCAAGGTCGTTTTCCTTATACTTTACATAGTCCTCAATGTCTGCTGCAAGGTATCTATTCATTCTGTCGTCGGGATATGCACCAAACCTACGGTCTGCGGGAGGGAGATTGAGCCGGAAATCAGAGGAGTCATCAAGTGCTCTGTCGTCAAGTGGCTCCCCGAAAGCCTTCTCGTATCTGGCAAGCAGTGTGTCCTCGAAAAATAATTTGTGCCCCCTGTAGTTGTATTCTACCTTCATTTGCTTTTCCTTTCGTGATAAAGGTTTTCTTGTTTTCTGATAGAAAAATGGTAGAAGTTCGGCAAAAATCGTTTTTTCGCATAATAATTTTGAAAAATTTTTTTATATATTTTTTCAAAAAAGAAGCCCTTATCCATACAGGCGCTGTTCACAAGGGCGAACTATGGCCTGCTTGACGGCGGTGCTATTTTTTAAATTCTACTATATCACCTTTTAGAAAAAATAGAGAAATATTATTACCGAATAATGTCGTTAACACTCCCAAGTATTTAGAGAAATCCCACCGTAAACTCGTCCGCGAGCAGCGGCGGGTGCGTTCTCATCAATTATCAAAAAAAGCAAAGGCAAAAGCATTGCCGAGCCGTTACTACCGTAAACCTTTTCCCCTTTTCTTTACGCTTCTTCCCCCTCCCGTATCGGGTCAATGCTATTAAGTTAAGCAAATCAGTCACAAAAAAAGCACCATCTTAATCTCGCTTTTGAGAAAAAGGGTGGTGCTTTTTATTTTGCAAATCCAGTAATATTATTTAATCGTCTTTACAGCCTTACGCATTTTGTCCATATAAAGCGTATAGCGTTTTCACAGGCTCCCGTTTTAGACATTCCCATATCCTTACAGAACTGTTCGACCGCTTTCTCGACTGTTTTTGTCTTTGTAAGACCGACCTCTGTTACAATCTCATTTATCTTGTCTGATACGGACTTATCGAGGCGGCAGGGCAGTTAAGAAATTCGGATTTCTTTGTTTTAGTGTGCGTGCCATATCTATTGTCTCCTTATTGAGCGGACTTATCGTTATTACATCTCTGGCAGAGCATCTGGCAGTTATCTTCGACAGTTCTGCCGCCCTGTGACCAAGGAATGATGTGGTCGCCCTGCATTTCCTCAAAGGCGTATTCAGTATCAATGCCATTTGCCAAACAGAACGGACATTTATGACCCTGACGCTCATAAACACGGCGCTTCATTTGTTCAGAGAACGCTCTGATAGAAAGATACTTCTCATCATACTTCGTTCTGTCGGAGAGAACATACGGAATGATGCCGGTCTGCTTTGTAACATCCTCATCCTGAAGGAGTCTGTCGATCAGAGTACGCATCTCATTAGTGTTATAGGTCTTGTTGCGGTACTTGTTGTAGAGGATCCCCCAGTCCTGTCCTTCGGTAAGTTTCTTGCTCATGTTCGGGAACATACGCTTCGCCCAACCGATGACTTCCTGAAAGTAAACCCAAAGGTCGTTAGCATCTGCATCATGCTGATGGATAGCCATATACTTGCCACCCGACTCAAGACCGTCACGGTCCGCGATCCATGCAAGAGCCTTTTCAAGATAGTCCTGTCTTATAGGATTGCCCTTGATATAGCCGTCTGCGAACTGTCCTGCCACGCAGTTACGCTTTGAGAAGAAATTCTTTGCATCTGCAAGCCATGTTCCTGTATAGGTGGCGTTCAGAAGTTCCTGATTGGTAAGAGTCTCACCTGCGATATTGATGACCTTGAACCATTCAAGCTTTTCTTCCTCTGTACCTTCGCATACATAGACGGTCAGTTCATAATCCTGAATCTGCTGCTTTTCAGTATCAGTGAGGTTATGGAAGAACTTGTCGTTGCCGTTGATCTTGATAGCGAAGTCACCATTAAGATATTGACCGAGAGAAATAGTGCGCTGCTGTCCGTCAAGAGTATGTAAGATTTTTTATTTTTATAGAAAGGACTGTAAAATGGCAGGATATTTTTTTTCATGATTTACTATTCTGCACCGGTTTTACATACTATTATTGTAGTTTTTTGATGGATTGGAGATTAGAGAACTGAATATTAGGCTGTTGAAGAAGTAAGAACTGTGCTATAATATCCTTACCAAAAAGGATTCCCTCTGGGAGAAAACTGAAGGGAATCCGAAAGGATTTTCTTCTTTATTTGTTTTTTAGTAAAAAGGAGAAAAGAATAATGGAATTAAAATTCGAATGGGATGAGAAAAAGGCTGCAATAAACCTTAGAAAGCACAAAGTAGCCTTCGAAGATGCGGTTTATGTGTTTCAAGACGAAAACAGAATAGAGTTTTTCGATGCTGAACATAGCGATGATGAAGATAGATATGTTGCTATTGGATTGGTTGGAACGGTTCTGTATGTTGTTTTTACAGAAAGAAAAGATATAACCAGAATTATTTCCGCAAGAAAAGCAAATTCTGTTGAAAGGAGCTACTATTATGAAGGTATTTACGATTAAAGAAAATCAAAAACCATCTGAGGAATCGATAAGAAGATTATCTGCGTTAAAGGACGAAGAAATCATATATGATGATGACTGTCCTGAGATGACGCCTAAAATGCAAAAAGCACTTGCTTGTGCTGTTGCTCAGAGAAATCGTTTTAAGAGGCTAATAGCTCAGTGAATCGCAAAAGCTCTTACCTTCGTTAAGTGACAGGGGGACGGTTCTTTTGTCACCAAAGTGACGCGGGGACGGAGTCAAGGGACCATTTTGAAAATCCGCCTTGACAAACAATAGCGTTTTTGATAATATAGCAAAGCGCGTTGAAAAAGGCGCGATGCGGAAGTGTCGGAATTGGCAGACGAGCAAGACTAAGGATCTTGTGGGAGCAATCTCGTGTGAGTTCAAGTCTCATCTTCCGCAGTCTTATGAAAAGAGCCCGTAGGTGGAAACCTACGGGCTCTTTTCATGAGGAGCCGAAGGCTCCTCGAACTCATGCGAAGCATGAGTTCTACGACGGCACTAAACTCGTGCTGCGCACTCGTTAAGTGCCCCTGTACCGATTTTTCTACGAATGCACAAAACGCATTCGTGAAAAATCATGTACGATGCCACTAGATTCGTGCTGCGCCGATGGCTTGCACTCATCAAGTGGCCCTGTATCGCAAGCTCTAAACTCGCTAAAGCTCGTTAAGAGCTTGCATAAAGTCTCATCTATTCTACTTTGGCGCATAGCGCATCGTCGGTCGGTTCGGTGGGAAAAAGGTCCACTGGACCTTTTTCTGAGCGATAAGCCGTCAAGTGCATCCTCAAGCAAGGGCATCGTTCGTATGCGGGTCAATCATGCTTCGCTTTCGGGATCAAATTCACTTAATCCAGTTTAAACCTTCCAACCTCTTCGCTGAGCTCTCCCGCTATATCGCTGCTTGAATTCGCACTTTCATCGATCCTGCTCATATTGTTCGTCATCTCGATGGATCTTTCCGCTGTTTTTGAAACTCCGTTCGCAGCATCTTCAACCGCCGAATTTACGGCATCCGTGGACACCTTGATACTGTCTATGTTCTTGCTGATCTGCTCGAAGGCTTCCGAAAAACGTACCATCATTTCATCGATCTTTTCGGCGGAACCCTTGTATTCGTCACTGATCCTTACAAGGTCATCAAAGCCTTCCAGGGTTATCTCGTTCACAAAGGAAAGCAGTTCCTTTGCCTCATTTGCAAGTTCGTCTACCGAAGAGATGACCTCCGACGAAACCGTCTGGATCTCCGTAGCGGCGGCTTGGGAATTACTTGCAAGCTCTCCGATCTCCGTAGCGACAACCGCAAAGCCCTTGCCTGCTTCACCTGCGCGTGCCGCTTCTATCGAAGCGTTAAGCGCAAGAAGGTTTGTCTGATTTGCGATCGCGATAATATTTTTGGTAAGATCGGCAATGCGGCTGACTGCCTTCGATCTCTCGATCTTGTCATTTACGGAATCCGCCATGTCATCGACTCTGGTCTTTGTAACAGTTCTTGCTTCACCCGCAGTCTGTCCTGTCTTTTCAGCGGCCTCCTTTACTTCATGTGAGAAAGTACGTCCGCCGTCGATCTCTTCAGCGATATCTTCAAAGGATGCTGTTATCTCCGTCATAAGCTCGTTTATCTCATTAAGTGATGCCGAGGTTTCCTCCATCGTTGAGCTCATATCCGTCATGGTATTTGAGATGGACTGTGCATCACCTTTTGCTCCCCTTACGTTATCCGCTATATCGGAGGATGTGGTGTTCAGTCTTCCGGAATCCTCTTTTATCTTGACCATCATATTCCGGATGAAGCTTATAAGGTCATTTACATTATTTGCTATCACCTCAAGCTCATCGCCTGAATTAAGCTCTATCTTTTTCGTAAGATCGCCGTCACCTCTTGTAAGCTCAACTATCTTGTCGTTTAAGACATTAAGCTTACGTGTAAGGATCTTTGTTACGATAAACAGTATCACCGTCCCGATCGCCATAATAATGATACAGATAATGATTATCATCTTAAAGAGCGCCGCGGTCTGCGCCTTTATCCAATCCATACTGATGTCGACAACGGCAGCACCTACAACGGTATTTTCATCAAAGATCGGTGCATAGGCACTTATATGTGTTCCCCACTTATCCGTATAAGGTTCTTTGTTTACAGCCTTTGATCCGGAAAGCGCTATAAAAGTATCATCATCATATTCGAATTCATCTCCGGGAAGCCCGGGCTCTTCAGGATCGGAATCCACGACATAGACCACACCATCATCGCTTGCTTTTACCGAATAAACATATTCGACCCCGGCATTGTCAAAAAAGACCGATAAAGCCGATCTTATAGTCTCATAGTTTTCAGAACCCTCTTCGTCTCCCGGTTCAACGGACACAAAAAGGGCGGGATCTATAGAAGCCGCCGCACAGGACGCAATATTTAGGGCATTATCCTTGATCTGGTTTTCCAATAGTCCTTTTGACTTGTTGTAGACGATAAAACCTATACAAAGATCCGACAGCAGAAATACCAAAAGTACTCCGATGACAAGCTTTATTGATATGCTGATCTTTCTGACTTTCATAAATAAATCCTTTCTCACCTAAGGTGCATTGTTTTTGTCAGCTATTATATTTTCCCACATCAAGTAATTTTTCATTCTTTGCGACGATGGTCGTGACCGTCGCGTCTCCGGTAACATTTACAACTGTCTGCAGCATGCTGACCAAAGGATAAAGGCCCATTATGATACTTACTGCTTCAGCAGGAATGCCTATCTGCGGCAGAAGCAAAGTGAAACCTACAAGCGCCCCATTCGGAACACCGGGAGAGCCTATTGACAATACTATTATTGCGATGAACAGAGAAAGTAACATTCCCCCATTGATATCAAGCCCGAATATTTTTGCCATAAACAGCGATGTGATCGTAAGAGTGACAACCGTACCATCCATGTTTATCGTGGCGCCAAGCGGAAGCGAAAAAGAGTAAACCTTGCTTGAGACACCGAGCTCCTCACACTGCTTTGCGGATGTCGGCAGGGTGGCATTGCTTGATGATAATGTAAAAGCAGTTATCATTGCCTTATTAAACTTCTTTAAAAACTTAAACGGGTTCAGCCTCGCAAGTATCAGAAGAAGTATCATATATACACAGATCATTAAGAGCGACCCAAAATAATCCACGGGAACCCATACAAGGACGCTTCCCAGATTGCTCAAATCCATGGATATCATCATTTTTGCCATTGCGCAGAATACCACCACCGGCATGAGCAGCATGAGCTTTGATGTGATCAGAGAGAATGCATTATTCAAGGTCAGGAGTCCGTTCTTAAGCCCCGGCATTCTTTTTGAGATAGCCGCCGCCGTTATTCCCATGACGACCGCCATGAATATTATCTGTAACAGATTCGACTCCAGGAACGGTGAAATTATATTGTTTGGAATGATCCCAATTATAGTATCCTTTATCGAAAACTGGGCGCTTCCACCTGCTGCAATAGTACTGGCAGCCGCATTGCTGACCATACTTTTGAGTGACGGATCTCCTATCTGGAACAGGCTGTACGTACCAAGTCCGACAAAAAACGCTATTATTGACGTGATCAGGTACATCCCCACTATCTTTAACGCAATTCTCCCGAGCTCTTTCAGATCACCGAAATCAGCGATACTTGATGCTACAGAACAAAATACCAGAGGACCTACTATCAGCTTCAGCGCATTCATAAACAATGTGTACACCGGCGAAAAAACATTATCTGAGATCGCACCGGACACATCTACGGGTAAAGCCTGTTTCAGGATAATACCGACCAGTATCCCAAGTCCCAACCCAATCAATGTATATACAAGGGCAGCATAGGAGGATCGCCTGACATTCAAGGAAATCTTATTTAATCCCTTATCATGCCTTATAGAGATTCTGTCGCCAACCACCTTGTTTACAAGATTTCTTATAATGGAATTTGCCTCTTCGTCATCACTCCGCTCCACAGGAAACAGCAGACTGTCTGTGATACTGTCAATGTCAAATTCACATCCCTTTGACTTAAAATTGAAGCTTACATTGCCGAGAATCCCCGACACCTCAATATCAATATATGTCTCTTCCCCGGCATTATTAACCAGCCCCGAAAGTATCTCCTCAGCCGCAAGCATGGTCCTTGCCTTTTCTTTTTTTGATATCTTTTTTTCTGTCAGGGTCGCCTCGACAAAATCCATTCCCTCTCTGATATTATCTTTCTTTGATATTATTCTTTTCTTTTTCATTAAAGTGGTCCTCCCGGATATTAAGAACAGAACTCACGGTAATGCTACCATAGCGACATTTCCCTGTGAAGCCCTTAATGCGGAAGCTTATCAGATTCATTATGTGCTATACTGATGGCGTTGATCATACAAAACCTCGTCTGCTAAAAAGGAGATTCATGCGACTCGACAAATACCTTTGTTATGAAATCGGCGGCACCCCGGTCGTGTGCCTTGTAGAAGGTCTCTATCGTCCTGTCGCCGGATGCAAATACTATCGGCGCCTGGGTGTATTCGCGAAGCTTTTCCGTTGCGCTAAAGCCGTCCATATCCGGAAGGACAAGCCCTATCAGTATGAGATCGACGCGCTCTTCAAGAACTATCTGAAGAGACTCCTCACCGGTCTGCGCCATGAAGAACTCCATGTCAGGACGGTCGGAGAAGAAAGACCTGATGATCTCACAGTTGATCTTCTCCGAGTCGACCACAAGTATCTTCCTTACCTCTTCGTTCTTCTGCTTTAATTCGTAATCCTTGTCCTCATCGATTATGGAAAGCATAATGTCAGCGCACTCGGGATCAAACTGGGTGCCGCGACCCTTCTCGATCTCGGCGCGCACCTTCTCCTGGGGCATTGCATTGTATCAAAGATTGATGGGTTACTCTCTTTATTTTTATCTGTTAACCAACTAAATCTTTACTCTATTAGTTGGATATTTTTTGGATATTTTTTTAGAGACTTTGCGGAGACCTCCTATCTATGCGGTTTTCAAATTCCTCTTTGAGTTCTACGATGGCACTAAACTCGTGCTGCGCACTCGTTAAGTGCCCCTGTACCGTTTTTTCTACGAATGCACAAAACGCATTCGTGAAAAATCATGTACGATGGCACTAAACTCGTGCTGCGCACTCGTTAAGTGCCCCTGTATCGCAAGCGCTAAACTCGCACTGTGGCTTCGCCTCGTGCTCGTTAAGCGCTTGCGAAAGTCTCATCATTGAAAATACTTAAGAACGCCGAAGGCTCCTCGAACTCATGCATTTCTTGAGTTCGAGGAGCCTTACTGATTTTTCTACGGTTCCGTCTCATTTCAATATCTCTTTCAGCATTAGACTATTCACTTTGGAAACAATGCCGGTTTTGATATCCTTCACGATACAGTTATACTTTTTGGCGCTTGTATCAAAACCTACAAACTCATAGTCAACACCTGAATATTCAAAATGTCTCCTGTAATCGGCAGGCTTAAATCCATACCTGAAGCAGTCCACGGAGAAGTTGATCTGTTCTGCATCAAGCCCTTCCTCATTTTTCTGAAAAGTAAGCTTCATGTCAAATTCTACAGGTCCATAATTTATTCTTAAACTTTTGAGTCTTATCTGGTACTTTTCACAAAGTCCGGCCAATGCGCTGCGCATATCCTTTTGTAAAGCATCAAATTCACTATCTGTAAAATTCATAAACAAATTCCTTTCGATAAGTGACCCCCCGGGACGGAGTCAATGTCATTTAGATAAGCTTTCCATGTCTCCAATATACTAAAAATGTTACAAAACAGAGATGAAAAATTCTCTGTTTTTTTTGTGCGAAAACGCTTGACAAATGTAGTAAAAAATGGCACCGCGCCTGACCAGGAAGCTGGCAAAAGAATCTTTTTGGCAGACCGTGGTCATGCAGACACTTTGAAGCTACGGGTCCTCAAATTCCCCATATCAAAGGATTCTTATGAATATATCGTTACAAATCTGCCTGCATATGCGTTTTCCATGCCGACGATAAAGAGCCTTTACAATCTCCGTTGGAATAAAGAAACTGCATTTCGACACCTGAAATATGCAGGAAATATGGTTCATATCCATTCCTTAAAAAAAGAATTCTACATTCAGGAAATATTTGGAAAGCTAACGATGTATAACTTCGCATCATTTCTTGCTCAGACTGTATCAACGGAACAAACCGACTGTAATAAGTATACCTACAATTTGAACCATACTCAGTTGCAAAAGATCTGTATCCGCTTTCTAAAGGGAATTATCGAAGATGTCAGTCCTCTGATCCAAAGGTTTCTTGTGCCAGTCCGACCAGACCGGAAGTTTGAAAGAAACCTCCGGCGCCAGTCGGCTGATACATTAGGATACAGATAAATCACAAAACAGAATACCCTGTATAGTAGGCAGCCACCCTCCGGCTGTCTGTTTGCCTTTTTCAAAAACATGAGTTTTTGACCGTAAACCCGAGAACTGGATATATTTTGTCTGGATTTATCTTATTTACTATAATACACTATTCTCGACGATTTTTTTATCTAAATGACATTGGAACCGTCCCTACTGTCACCTTTTGTCACGCCCATATAGCCATCGCAAGAGTTCCGGCGATCATCAGACAGAGTCCCGCAAAAGCTTTTCTGGTCAACTTCTCCTTTAATACTATATAAGAAAACAACACTGTTACCAGAATACTTAGTTTATCAATGGGAACGACCACACTGACCACGCCCTGCTGGATCGCATAATAATAACAAAGCCACGACGCCCCTGTCGCCACTCCGGAAAGGACTATGAAGATCATTTCCGTTTTTCCGATGCCCTTTAGCTGAGTATGTTTTTTCTTTGCAAATACAATGATCCAGGCCATTACCAGTGCGACTCCGGTACGGATCGCCGTCCCGAGATTAGATTCCACATTTGTGATCCCGACCCTTGCAAGGATCGAAGTAAGGGCTGCAAATACAGCGGACAAAACGGCATAGACAAACCAGCTTCGTCCCTGCTTTTTGCCTTCGTTCTCCTTCTTTTCGATCATAAGAAAAATTCCGGCAGCAAGAAGCGCGGTACCGATGAGCTTGACCGGAAGATTCGCCATTTCTCCAAAGAGGATGATGGCGAGGATCACCGTTAATATTGTGCTTGATTTATCTATAGGAACGACCTTGTTCACATCCCCCATGGACAATGCTTTGAAGTAACATATCCAGGAAGCCCCGGTGGAGAGGCCGGACAGGATCAGGAAGATAAGAGACAAGGCATCGATCTTTGTGATCGTATTTAAAGAGCCGGCCGCAAAAACCATGACAAAGGAGAACAGCAGCACCACGGATGTGCGCACTGCCGTCGCCACATCCGAATCCGTCTTTTTGATCCCACACTTTGCGAGTACTGAGGTAAGCCCCGCAAAAAGGGCGGACAAACAAGCTGCAAAAAGCCACATGAAAACGCCTCCGTCATAGAACCACTGTACTTATTCTATCACACTCCCCCTTGCTTAGTTGATCCAATTAGAAGATGAAGCTTTTCCACGCCTTCCTCATTGTGCAACGTGGGGATCATAATACCGCAGGAATCTATCCCCAATCTATAGTTTCTTTGCGATTCTCTCCTTGGTTTTTCATTAAGATTATTTTGGTAATATTCTCATTGGCGTCATCCGTCTTCACAACCACCCAATCATCCATCGCCTTGTATAGTTTCCGATAGTAGTCAAATAATTCGTGGTCAGGATGCTCTGCCCCCAAAATCTGGTTTACAATCTCTTTATAGGGTTTATCATATGAATTTGCAATCTCAATGAGTTCATCGTCTGTTGGAACAAACTCATTAAGACAATAATCCATCGTTCGACTTACAATTCTTCTGCATTCTTCAAATTCATATTCCCGATCATCTAAATGATTGGCGATATATGCAAGTGGAATTTTAACTCTGAACGGTCCTGGTATGACATAGTACCATGTATTATCGCTGTCATAGAAATACCCATAATCTATAAAAGCTATTTTGCTAAATATCCATCTTTCGCTCGGATCGACCCAATGTGGCGTGCCTGTAGTTTGATGCGTAAGAATCATCCTCTCACCGCCTTTTTCGCTTCCAGGTTTCCCGATAAGACTCAACTGACCAAGGCCAAACAAGTAATCCATCAATTTCGGATCATCATACCAACTAAGTAACCTTAAGCCGACATTATTAAAATATCCGCCATTACCACTCCAACCATGCTGCACATATACAGGGCTGAGGCGACGTGCAATAATGCTCACATCTCCCATAATCCATAATCCTTTCATAAAAACATGGTCTTAAGCTTCATTCTTTAAAAGATACTTATTGTTTACCACCTTCATAGAAAGCGCCGCACTGATCCTCTCACAAAAAGCCGGCTCCGTAGGGCGGATCACGATACCTTCCTTTTTGCCACCCTTCGGATACTCGCCGTCAGCTCTTTCAAGCAACGCCTCAACCGTCGGGTATTTAGAAGGCAGATCTGTTCCAAGCTCTTCCACCGGCACCATTTGCAAGCCCAGAGTCTCGCAGACCTCCTGCATCTTCTTTAAACCAACTCTCTTTCCATCGAGACGTATCGTAAATACATACCATTCCGGTCTGGCCAGCTTCAATCTGTTCTGCTGGATCCCCGGAGCACACAGTTCTCCCTGTATGGTGAGTAAGTGCAGACCGTTTTCCTCATAATACTTCCGAAGCTTATTTTCAATATCCTCCCGCTTAACCAGATCATAGAAAGCGCATTTACCGTCATCCTTATACTCATAATTATGCCCGGTTACATGGAATCCTTCCTCGTCCAAAGAAACAGAATGGGAAGATCCATCCATCTTGGTCGTGATGTAATAATCCAATCCGGCAAATTCTCCTATCAGCTCCGGCTCCGCCTGCACACGGGTCTCATCCGTATGTGGCACATCTATTGGGAGATTTCCTATTACGGTCCCACCTGTAGTAACCTTCTCCTCGATCTCCCACTTTCTTATACCAAGGATCTCCGTCACATCTGTTCCAAGCTCCACATCCGCATGAAGCTCCGGGAATTGGCTTATCGGAAGCAAAAGCCCCTGAGATATCTGTCCCCGGAACCGCATAGTTTTTAACCGGAATCCCTCTCCCATGATATCTGTCTTCCGATAGCTGGACGCTCTCATAAACTCAAACTCATCCCGTATCGGCAGAAAGCTGTCGATCTCAAAATACACAGCCAGATCCATTGGCTTGAACTGCCCCTTATTTACAACACACTGCCAGCCAAGCACTTTTGCCAGTTCAATTCTGTCCGCTCCTTCGATAGGCTCTATCTGCAATACTCTCTGTATGCTTGCTAATTTTCTCATTTCTATATCACTCCTGTTCTCCTAGCTTTTCTTCATTATTCAACAAGGATAGTTGTTTAAAATGTTTTAATTGGAATATGGTTACTTGTCATTGAACCGGTAGTATAAAATGAGTCAAAAGAAGCGTCGCTTTTGACTCACGATCTGTACTCCGTTATGAGCTTCTCCATCTTAGAAGGTGTCAGCATTTTCAGCAGACTCTCCGCTGTTTCGTCACCGTCGAGTGCAGCAAACCCTGCCCAGGCATACGGTGAACTCTTTATCATAGACGCAACAGCACGCCTGTCATGATCATACTCTTCAAAAAGGGCTCGGGCATATCCAGTCATTTCCTCAATCCTGTGTCGGACTTCCTCAAACTGCCAGTCGTAATACTTGATAATATGCGCCTCTCTGGGAATATCCTTTGCAAGTTTTGCAAAATCCGCATCCTGAAGAAACAGTTCTGCCATTCTCCTGGCAGTGAACACCTTGTTCGTAACCGAACGATGAAGAGCAATATATGCCGGGGATTTTACCTTTATTCGCCTGTATTCACCATCAACTACTACAAAGCCTTCATCCTTCAGATCCGCTTCCTGATCCTTATTTAATTCCATGGCTGCGCTGATGCACTCATCTATTGTTTTGAGAGGAAAGCTTCTCGGTCTCTTAAATTCCCCAAGAACTGAATCTCTTTCTTCGCCAGTCGCATTATCTCTGGCAGATAGGAAGTATAGTGTGGTCCTCTCATATTTGATCACTACCTGCGTCATCGGAGATACGAGTTCAAAGAGGTATGTGATCTCCTTATCAAGATCCTCAAACGGAATTCTTCCAAAATTATCTGCTCTTGCTATAACATCGCGATATGTAACCCCCTTGTAACCGGCGACCGGGGCTTCCGAAGCATCGCAGGTAGAACTGGTAGCAAAAACCCACTCGCCGTTATACCAATAAAGCTTTATAAGGGATCCGTCTATCTTTTCAAGCACCCTTGCCGTCTTCCAATCTATTTCAGCTGCATATTGCTCCTGTACATTGAAGAATTTGTCAAAAGGCCTGCAAACGACAGCCATATCGGCGACATCAATAATGATGCCTCTTGCCTCACACACAATCGGATCCGAAAAGTCAGCCTCAATACCATACTTGAAGCAAACCCTGTTTCCGTTGTGGATGGTCCTGATCAACCGCTTATTGATCTCCTTTTCCCAATTTCCGGGATTGTTTTTTATCAACCATAGTATCTTTGACTCCATTTTTTATCCTATTCCTGCTTCTCCGCTCTCATATAATCCGGGATCTCTCCGGTCTTCGCAAGCCTGAGGAGTTCCCTGCGTACAAGCGTCTGTATCGTAAATCCCGTTTTCCGATATAGTTCGTTTATCTCATCAAGTAACACAGAATCCAATTCAAAAGAGATCATTGACTCTTCCCCATCAATGATTTCCGTAAATCGGGGAAGCAGATCCGTAAGATATTCATTTCTTTTCATAATAATATGATGCTTCCCCGGATCCGATTCCATTTGATCCAGAAACCGATCCCAACATCCAGTGAATATGTCAAGAAAACCTTCTGTATTCCCACGTTCTTTATACCTGCGTTCATATTCATCCTTGGCAGATCTTTCCGGATAACACAATATGTACGGGATCTCCTCATTCCGCAATCCCTTCAATACAGACATTATTGGTGGAATAACCACATATCGGTTCTCGTTGTACTGATTGATCACAGCTTTAATATAGTTGTCCGGCCACTCGTCCCGGAGCTCCAGACTAAGATCCGCCTTCATTCGCTCAGGCTCTTCACACGACAACAGGCCATCCGGCAGATAATACTTATATGGCATACATATAAAATCGACCGCGTCAAATATTGTTTGGGCAAATCTTGTTTTACCGGTACCGGCATGAGCTGCTATGATCATTCTTATACCTCTGACAAATCTGAAGATACTATCTTTTCACCTCTTTATTCTAATTACCCAAATGGGTATTGTCATTGTATTTGTAGTATAAAATGAGTCAAAAGAACCACCCCTTTTGACTCATCCAACATCATAAACTAATTATTCAATTTTTCCTTATTGGGGGCGTTGTCAGATTTTTGATATCGAGCGTCAAAATGAGTCAAAAGAACTGTCACTTTTGACTCTATAATTATCTAGGCTTTTTGCTTATATATAGTTGACATTCAAACAATTGTTCTGTATAATCGTCTCGGAAGTACGGGAAAGGAGCTCGCGAAATGCCGGCTACATCTGATCTAAAAGATGTCATTATCGCCTACAAGAAGTTGTCTTTCAGTGATCAGGCAGCTTTTTATGCCATGGTTCCCAATGATTTTTGTCTGGCTAATAGTGATATCCAGTCTTTCCTGATCGAGACGCGGATCACTGAAGGGCACGGCTGCATCTACTGCGGCAGCAGCCATGTTGTGAAAAACGGTAAGCGAAAAGACGGTACCCAGCGCTTTCTCTGCAGGAAATGTAAAAAATCCTTTCTTCCCACTTCCGAGTCAGTAACCTCAAGAACCCGGAAAAATCTCACAGTCTGGACCTCATATCTCAATTGTATGCTGGACAAAAAGACCCTTCAGGAAACTTCAAGGGAATGCGGGATATCCATGTCCACAGCCTTTTCCTGGCGGCACAAAATACTTGATGCCCTCCACGAAATGAGAGGGAAGGTCTTTCTTGACGGCACCGTGGAAGCGGATGAGACTTTTTTTGATGTTTCATACAAAGGGAATCACAAGAATTTCACACTTCCCAGAGAGCCGCATAAAAGGGGACATTCTGTCAGGACGAAAGGCTTATCCTCTGAAAAGGTGTGTGTCCCCTGTGCTGTAAGTGAAGCGGGGTTCTCCTATGCCAGACCCGCAAAGACCGGAAAGGTGAGTTCTGACTCTGTAAAGAAGATCTTTGACGGGGTGATCGCTCCCGATGCTGTTTTATGCACAGACAATGAGAAAGCCTATATGGGCTTTGCCAGGGACAAGGGCATCCGGCTGGTACAGATGGAAACGGACAGCCGCGTTACAGAAAGACAGGGCAGATCTTACGGTATCCAGAGGATCAATGCCTATCACAGCAGACTGAAGGGGTTTATACAAAGATTTCACGGTGTCTCCACGAAATATTTGGAGAATTACCTGATCTGGAATGATGTCCTTGCAAACGGCCAGGGGAACCGGGAGGAACTGCTGGAACTGCTCCTCAGCGAGATACTGACAGCCAGGATATCGCTCCGAAGCTGCGATATCCCTCACAGGCCACCGCTGCCTGTACTTTAAGAAGACGATAAGAGACCGGGCTTAGAAATAGACATTTGGAGCAGTCGTTTAAAACAGGCTTTCAGGAGGTTCCTATGCTTTTGACCGAAGAACACAGGATCAAAAAGGATGGCAACAAAGCCCTGTTCCGGAAGATCGATGACTATTGCTTCCGGGCAAAGAACCTTCATAACTCAGTGAATTATCTGATCAAACAGTGTGACCGGATCCAGCGAAAGCTTTACGCAGGAGAAAATCTGGAACCGTGGGAAGCTGAAATGACTGACCGGATCAACGAAGGGATACGCCTCTACAACGCAGGACGTGCAAAAGGCGGACAAAGACAGTATGTAGACGGAAACAACGGTTTTGTCGCTGATGCCTATTTTCTCTCCTGGTATCTGAAAGCATCTTCGGAATACAAGGCAATGCCCTATGCCACCTGCAGCCAGATCTGTATACAGGAGCTGTGCCGGTCCTGGAAGTCTTATTATAAGTCGGTCCGTGAGTACCAAAAAGACAAGAGGCGCTTCACCGGGCGTCCGAAAAAGCCCGGATATCTCGATCCAAAGGAAGGAAGGGAATGGCTTGTCATTACCAGTCAGAACTTCACTATCAAAGAGGACGGCTCCATCCGTATGCCGGGTTTTCTTAACGGTATCCGGATAAAGGCAAGGCACCCCAATATCCGCCAGATACGTATAAAGACTGAGAAGTCCTGCATCCGGGTATTGCTGGTATATGAAGCCAAAGAGGAAAAAGGGGAGAAAGGGGTATACCCTTCGAAAACGACATCGAATCTGAAGGCAATGGGGATCGACCTTGGTGTCAACAACCTTATCACTGCAGTATGGACATCCGATGATACTCCCATCATCATAAGCGGAAAGCCGTTGAAATCGATCAACCAATTCTATAACCGAAAGAAAGCCTCTCTTCAGGCTGCGGCCCAAAAGGGAAACGGAAAGAAAATGACAAGACGGATAGAGAGCCTGACACAAAAAAGGAACCGCAAGGTGAAAGACGCGCTTCACAAGGCGAGCAGAAAGATTGTGGAGCTGGCAGCAAAGACTGGCACAGGCGTCATTATCATCGGGAACAATAAAGGGTGGAAGCAAAACGTAAAGCTGGGAAACAGAACAAACCAGAACTTCGTTGCGATCCCCCACCTGGTCCTGATCGAAATGATCCGGTACAAGGCAGCGCTGAAGAGGATCGAAGTACGTGTCATTGAAGAAGCGTATACGAGCGGGACAAGCTATCTGGATGGAGAAATGCCAAAAGCTGAATTTTACAACAAGTCGAGACGTATCCACAGGGGGATGTTTTGCAGCAATGCCGGGGTATGCATCAACGCTGATGTGAACGCGGCATATCAGATCCTGAAGGCAGGTGGGATCAAAGATCTTAAGATAAAGAATGCGGAGCCTGTTAAAAAAATAAAAGCAGCCTGAGTCACATCAGGTAGAGGCATCAGGCTGGTGCCATTAAAGGACCCTCGCGGTTAGGAACGCATGGGCGATTTATAAATATCAACTCTTTGTTGGTAAACAGCCATTATCTATTCTTCCATCACTTCAGAAGCATCATAATCAGAAATGGAAATCTTCACCCTGCGATTTTTGTCCAGCTGGATCCATTCATCCAATGTCAGCGGAACATAATCCGAAAACATACAGAAACAATTTATCATCCGGCACGGAATCTCTACCATTTCAGAGGATCCCCTCACCAATCTCTTGTATTGTCCAAGCCGCTTCATATGCTCGTTTACAAGGTACTCGTCAAAAGTATTATGAACATGCCCATAAAGCATATATACCTTAGGCTCACCATCTCCGTCCCTTCGATACTGACCGTTGTAACACATGATCGGATAATGTGAAAGAATAACCTTTCGCTTATTATCGTTCAATTCCTTGTAGTACTCGATCCATTTAAAAGCACTGCGATCAAACTCCCTATTCTCCAGATATCTGTCATGGTTGCCTATGATAAGAAATTTCTTTCCCATAAGCCTCCCAAGCAGATTATTAATCTCTGCCATATCTCTTGACAGACAAAAATCCCCAAGGATCACTACTTCATCACAAGGACGAACTCTGGAATTCCACTGCTTGATCATGTACTCATCCATAGCCTCGCCGCTTTTAAAACCACGCTTATCCATATGTTGATTCAAATTGCTATGTCAAAAATGAAGATCCGCAATATAGTATTGCATCTGCTTCACCTCCCAACAAAACGCCCGTTACGCCACAATCGTCAACAGCTCCTCATAATATGCATACAGCCTCCGATACATCGGATCCCAATACATCGCGCAAACATATTTCCTGTTTCCAATTAAAAGAGCATCCACCGGCAGCTGGAAGAGCTCACTCAGCGCATAGAGGTTATCAAGCGTCGGCATGCTACTCCCATCAAACCAGTGATAAATCCCCTGTGGTGTACCAAGCTCCAGAAACGCCTGGATATCCTTTACCGTAAGCCCTTTGGTCTTCATGATCCTCTTAATATTCTGTCCGGTTTTCACCATATCTACTGCCGGGTAAGATCTCTTCATAAACAACACGCCCCTTCTTTACTATTCAACAAAGAAAGATATCTTTACCATTCTAATTATAAGACGGTCACTTGTCATTGTACCGCTGGTATAAAATGAGTCAAAAGAGCCGTCCCTGCGACTCACTCATTGTATCACAGTCCCCATTGCTTTGATTATCTTATTAGTCTATCATTTCGGTATATAGATAAGCCGTTTTTCATGGAAGGCTAAGCACAAAAAGGCGTTGTCGGATGAGCACCTCACGAAATACAACGTTCCCGAAGCAGACGCAAAGGTCGTAAAAGAGGCGATAAACGAGTTCGTAAAACAGGTCGATGCGGATATGAAGAAAAAAGCTGTAGATTTCTTTGAAAAGCATAAGCCGGAATAAGCCGGTTTTGTAACAATACGTGTCAAAGGAGACAGGGGGAAGGAGACAGAGAACCGTCCCCTGTCTCCTTTGTCCCTCGACTCCGTCCCCTGGGACCAAAATGTTCGAAACACACAAAAACCTGTGATCTATGGAGTGTCCTACCATAAATCACAGGCACTAACAACTTGAGCAAAGAGAGGGATTAAAATGCTACGGAACCAAAATGCGCCAAAAGAACCGTCCCCGCGGTATTATGCGGTTTTGGCGCCGTCCTCGCCGGAGCCGGCCTTTTCTGCCTCCTGACTCTTGCTCTTTAGCTCGGCCTTCAATCTGATTCGCTCCTGGCGCTCGCGGATGTCATTGTCCTCTTTGTAATCCTCATTCCCGCCATCTTCATCGCTGTCTTCTGCCTGGGCGCGGTTTACGGCCTCGTTCAAGGAGAGCATCTTGTTGTCGAGCATGTTCACGATATCGCTGCACTCCCAGAGGTCGACACGGATGTGGTCGGGGACGCGCCCGTTGAATTTGTACTGGATCTTGTGTTCAAGTGAAGCCCAGAAGTCCATGGCGATGGTCCTTATCTGAACCTCTACCTTTGTATCCACAACCTTGTCGGAAAGGAAGACCGGCACGGATACGATCATGTGAAAGCTCCTATAGCCCGATGATTTGGGGCTTTCGATGTAGTCCTTCACCGAAAGCACTGTGATATCATCCTGCGAGCCTATCATCTCTGAAAGCCTGTAAATATCGGACGTGAAGGAGCAGATGATCCGAAGACCCGCGATATCATTGACATAGCGGATCATGTTTTCAATGCTGTCAGAATAGCCGTAGCGCTTCAGCTTTTCGACTATGCTCTCCGGTTTCTTGATACGCACCTTCACATATTCGATCGGGTTGTACTTCTGTACATGCTTGAATTCGTCCGAGAGTATCTCAACCTTTGTCTGCATCTGCTTCAACGCCGAATTGTAAAGAAGCATCGCCGACTCCCAGGCATCCACCTCCTTCAAGGTGCTGATATAATCATTAAGCTCTATCTCGCTTATCTTTTTGTTTGTGCTCATTTCCCCTCTTTATCCCCCCTAAATGAAAAGATCAGTTGATCCTCCTCTGCCTTTTTGCCTCAAACAAAATGACTGCCGCAGCTATTCCTGCATTAAGTGATTCCGATTCCCCTTCCATCGGTATCAGTATTGCTTCATCGGCGCACTCTACTGAGCGCTCACTAAGTCCTGCCCCCTCGTTTCCAATAAGGATCGCGGACTTTTTCCCAAAACTGATATCGGTATAAGACCGCTTTCCAAAAAGAGCCGCGGCGTAAAAGAAATATCCCTCTCCTTTTTTTTCAGAGATAATATCAAAAAACTCATCTTCTCTTTTGCAAACTTCGAGCGGCACCCTGAAGATGCTTCCCATGGTAGCCCTTACCACCTTTGGCGAAAAGGGATCAACGCAGCCCTTTGAAAGCACTATCATTGAGACTCCTGCTGCCTCGGCGGTCCTTATTATCGTTCCCATATTCCCGGGATCCTGAAGGTCCTCGAGGAAAAGGTAAGGGAAGCCCTTATCCAAAGCGCCTTCAATCCGCCGCCCCGCGGTCTTTTCAATCGCCTCCATCCTGACTGCCGCCATGACACCTTCCGGCGTCACAAGGCCTGAAACCTTTTTCAAAGAGCTCTCGGGAACCACCGAAACATCGATCGAAGCTTCCTTGCAACTTGAAAGAAGCTCTCCCCCGATATCAGATGAAGCAAACTCCTCAGTCATAAACAGGCACTCTACCGCCCCTTCGACCAAAAGGGCTTCATGTACCGGCTTCTTCCCTTCCACAATGAAAAGCCCACTTTCCCGCCGGACTTTTGCGTTTGTGAGGAGCTTTCCGGCTTCCTTAAGCGACAGCATGGATATTATTAATACGCGTTCCCGAGCGACCTGCAGATCTTCACCTGATATTCGTCGAGGGACTTTGACATGGAAAGCGCCTCGTCGATATCGAAATCAATGAATTCCCCGTGGTCGTAGCCCACAACCCTGTTGGTCTTTCCCTCGGCAAGAAGGTCTGAGGCCATGGCGCCCATGGTCGATGCATAGACTCTGTCCTTGCAGGTCGGCGAGCCGCCGCGCTGCATGTGTCCGAGTATCGTGGCCCTTGTCTCGATCCCGGTCGCCGCCTCGATACGCTTTGCCATTGAAGTGGAATGCCCAATACCTTCTGCATTTATGATAATGTGATGCTTCTTTCCGTGCTTTCTTGCACTTATAATATGATTCACGAGCTCCTGCTCGTCGAAATTGTATCTCTCCGGAAGGAGCACATCCTCAGCGCCGTTTGCGATGCCGCACCAGAGGGCTATGTAGCCTGCGCCGCGCCCCATTACCTCTACTATCGAGCATCTCTCGTGGGAGGTAGAGGTATCGCGCACCTTGTCTATCGCGTCCATTGCGGTATTCACGGCCGTGTCAAAGCCTATGGTATATTCCGTGCAGGCAATATCAAGGTCGATGGTCCCGGGAAGCCCTATTACATTGATCCCGTGCTCCGCGATCTTCTGCGCGCCCTTGAAGGAGCCGTCGCCGCCTATTACCACAAGGCCGTCAATACCATGTGACTTGCAGATCTTCGCGGCCTTCTCCTGATATTCGCTCTGTACGAATTCCGGACAGCGCGCTGTCTGGAGTATGGTTCCGCCGCGGGAGATGATATCTGATACTGAATGCGCATCCATATCAAAGATCTCCTCGTCAAGAAGCCCGGAATATCCTCTCTTGATGCCCTTCACGGAACAGCCGTTTGAAAGCGCCTCTCTGACTACCGCGCGGATAGCCGCATTCATTCCGGGAGCATCCCCGCCGCTTGTAAGAACACCTACTGTCTTGACCTTGCTCGCCATATCTTGTACTTCCTTTCAAAGAAAAAAAACATATAGCTTTATTTTAATTAATTACCGGGCTCTGTTCAACCAAAAACCTTATCAAAGGAAACAAAGACATTTTCATCCGAGAATTCCTTTTTGAGCTCCTCTGTAAGACCTTCGGAGACCGTCACTCCCGAGCCGTCGGAGAAGGCCCTTTTTACAAGCTTTTCACCGGAAAGCCTTATCATTGCCTTGTCCCTGCCCGGGTGCTCCCTCAGGATTGAGAGCAGTTTCTCTTCCCTCTCCCCGTACTCTTCCTTGTCACGGAAATTCACCCAGAGTACCTGCGGCACATCAGAAAAGCGGACACACTCTTCCACAAGGATCTTTGCATCCTTGTTCTCCTCGACAGAGGAGCGCCCGCGTATCAAAAGCTTCTCGTCATTGCCGAGCATATCCTTATACTTCTCAAAGGTCTTCGGGAAGAAGATAGCCTCGATCGTTCCCGTCATATCCTCTATCGTAACGAAGGCCATCTGCTGATTGCTCTTGGTGAAATGGCTCACCTTGTCTACAACGATCCCGCCTACCGTGAATATCTTTTTGTCCTCTATCGCGGCCCTTAGGTCCTTATCATTATTCTCTTCACTCTCCGCGCCGCCGGGCAGCATGAAATCAAGGGATGACGCGGTGCAGTTTTTCTTCATGAGGCTCTTGTAATCATCGAGCGGATGCCCGCTTATGTATATCCCGAGGACCTCTTTTTCAAATGATAATAATATCTCCTTTGGAAATTCGTCCTGGTCGGGAAGGCTTACTCGAAACTCCTTTTTCTGCTCGTCACTCGCTATATCAAAGAGCGTGATCTGGCCTGAGACCTGGCCTTTTTTTCTGTCCGCGACCTCATCCATTATCTCAAGATAAACAGAGAGCTTCTGTCTCCTGTTTCCTTCAAAGCAGTCAAGGGCGCCCGCTTTTATCAGGTTTTCAACACTCCTCTTTGTAATGTCCCTTCCGTTTACCCTCTCAAGGAAATCGGAAAGGTTCCTGAAGGGACCGCTCTTTTCACGTTCCTCGGTGATCGCGTCTATCACGCCGTGTCCTATGGACTTTATCGCATACATACCGAAGCGGATCTTGTGGTCTTCCGCGGTAAAGGGGCCTTCCCCCGAATTCACATCAGGAGGGAGCACCGTGATCCCAAGGTCACGGACTACGCTGATATATTCCGCCACCTTCTCTGTCCGGTCGAGGAACGAGGTCATGGTCGCTGCAAAAAATTCCTCGGTATAATGCGCCCGAAGATACGCCGTCTGTAAGCCAACAACAGCATAGCCTGCAGCGTGTGACTTGTTGAAGGCGTAGGAAGCAAAATCCATCATCTCGTCAAAAAGGTGGTTTGCGACCTTTTCGGGGATGCCGTTTTTGATGCAGCCCAAAACATTTTCCGCCTCATTTCCGTAGACGAAGTTCTGACGCTCCCTGGCCATCTCATCCTCATGCTTCTTTGCCATTGCGCGCCTGACAAGGTCCGATCTTCCCCAGGAATAGCCGGCAAGGTCACGGACTATCTGCATTACCTGTTCCTGATAGACCATGCAGCCGTAGGTATTCTCGAGGATGGGGCGAAGCTTCTCTGTCTCATAAGTGACATTGTCCCTGTTCTTTCTTCCCGCGATATATTTCGGGATAAAGGACATGGGACCCGGGCGGTAGAGTGAGATTCCCGCTATGATATCTTCAACGCTTCCGGGCTTTAAGTCCTTCATGAAATTTTTCATGCCCTCGCTCTCAAGCTGGAAGATCCCTTCAGTCTGGCCTTTCCCTATCATCTTGTAGATCGCGGGGTCGTTTAAGTCGATATTATCTATGTCTATGTCTACGCCGTGATTTTTTTTGATCATCGAAAGGCAGTCCTTGATCACGGTGAGTGTCCGAAGGCCAAGGAAGTCCATCTTGAGAAGTCCTATCTCCTCGACCGTTCCCTTTTCAAACTGCTCGACCAGAGGCCCCCCTGCCTGAACGCGGGTAAGCGGAACGATATTGATAATGGGCTCCTCCGTGATGATCACGCCTGCCGCGTGAATCGAAGCGTGGCGGGGAAGGCCTTCAAGCTTTTTTGCGTTATCTATTATTGCCTTTACGCTGTCGTCCGACTCATACATGCTCCGAAGAGTGGGATTTGCGTCAAAGGACGACTCGATCGTGACAGCGCGGTCCGGAAGACGCAGCGGTATTTCCTTTGCGACCTTGTCGACGAAGGCATAGGGGAGGTTCAGAGCGCGCCCCACATCCCTTATCGCGTTCTTGGCGGCAAGAGTTCCGAAGGTCACTATCTGGCAGACGCAGTCGCTTCCGTATTTTTCCGTGACATAATTGATGACATCGGCTCTTCCGTCGTCTGCGATATCGACATCGATATCCGGCATTGAAACACGCTCGGGATTCAAAAATCTCTCAAAGATAAGGGAATATTTCATCGGGTCGATGTTCGTGATCTCCGTGACATAGGAAACTATGGAGCCCGCGGCAGAGCCTCTTCCGGGACCTACCGGGATACCGTGGGTCTTTGCGAAATGGATGAAATCCCAGACTATCAGGAAATAATCAACATAGCCCATGGATTCAATGGTATTGAGTTCGAAATCGAGGCGCTCCCGATACTTTTGCGCCTCATCACCGTAGCGCTTTACAAGCCCCTCGTCACAAAGCTTCTTGAGATATGAGAACGAATCATAGCCCTGAGGCACCTTGTAATGCGGGAGCAGCTTCTGATGAAGAGGAATTTCCACATGGCATCTGTCCGCGATCTTCTGGGTGTTTTCGATCGCCTCCGGGATATATGAGAATAATTCCCGCATCTCTTCTTCGCTCTTCACATAGTACTGCCCGCCGGGATAGCGCATCCGATCTTCATCCGCGACAGTCTTCTTCGTCTGGATGCAAAGAAGGATGTCATGGGCGTCCATATCCGATTTTTCGGTATAATGGCAGTCATTCGTGCAGACAACGGGAATGCCCGTCTCCTCATGCATCTTCAAAAGTCCCGATATCACTATCCTATCGAGCGGCAGCCCATGATCCTGAAGCTCAAGAAAATAATTATCCTTGCCGAAGCACTCCTGATACTGCATAGCAAGCGCCTTCGCGCCCTCGTAATCATTCTTCTGAAGAAGCCTCTGCACCTGCCCCGCAAGGCAGGCAGAAAGACAGATGAGGCCTTCGTGGTATTCCTGCAAGGTCTCAAAATCCACCCTCGGCTTTCTGTAAAAACCGTCCCGAAAGCCTATGGATACTATCTTTACAAGGTTCTGGTAACCGGTATTGTTTTCAGCAAGGAGGATGAGGTGATAATAGCTGTCGTCCTCGTCATTTGACTTTTCCCTGTCAAAGCGGCTTTTGGGCGCAACATATATCTCGCAGCCTATGACCGGATTGATGCCCTGCTTTTTTGCCTCCTTATAGAACTCGATCACACCATACATAACGCCGTGGTCAGTAATGGCCGCGGCGTTCTGCCCATCGGATACAACCTTTCCGATGTAATCACGTATTCTGTTTGAGCCGTCAAGAAGACTGAACTCGGTATGTGTATGAAGATGAACAAATGACATTATCTTTTCCTTTTCAGGTCACGGATTCCCTGCGCTCACGGTTGTTGAAATGCGCAGGAACCGATGACAGAATGAGCTTCACTCCGATGTATGCCATGAAGAGCGAAAGCAGGAGGATAATGAAAAAGCCTGTCGCCGGCACCTCGCCAATCGGAATGTAGGCAAGCGCCAGGGATGAAAAATTAAAGACCAGATGGACTATTATCGTAATAATGATATTTCTCGTGCATCCGTAGATATATCCGAGTATAAGCCCCATAACAAAGGCAACCACACCCTGGATGGGGATCACATGGATGACACCGAAGAGTATGGCCTGAATGAGATTTGCTCCGATGAAGGGAAGAGCGCGTCTCGCATAGCCGAATGTCAGTCCGCGGAAGGTGAATTCCTCCGCTATCGGCCCCAGGAGAAGATAGATCACGGAGATCAGATTGATCGATGCCCCGTCTATACCCGCTACCTCTGAAACTGTCTCATAGAGAGTGAGCGCATCGGGAAAAGCAATGGCTATGAGCGCCATCAGAAAATTCATGACTATCTGAAGACTTACACCGGCGATAAGCGCACCGACAAAGAGCCGAAGCAGATTGTAGCCCTTCAAGGTATTTCCGGCCTCAGTCAGCACCTCGTAAGGCTTTCCGGGTTCATGAAAATCACCCTTTTTCTTTGAAAGGAAGCTTTTGTACCAAAAGCCTGTGGTCAGAAGCGATGCCGCGCCGTAAATACAAAGAGTCCCGGAATTGAAGGTCTGGCCGCTGAAGGAATCTCCGATGAAATTAAGGAGTTCCGAAAAACTGCTCCCGGAAAAGGCTCCGAGGATAAAAACCACAAAAAGCTCTACTACGAATATACTCACCAATATCTGGAGAGCAAAGCAGAAGAACATCGGAAGGAATGAGATGAAAAAGTTTTTCACTCTTTCGTTCATGCGTTGTCCTTTCCCTCCAAAAACGCCTGCATATCGGCTATGCCGCTGATCCCGTCAAAGAGCCCCTCGTCATAGAGCTTCTGAAGCACCTTCGTATCCATCGAATAGGTTGAAAGCTTTTCCTTCGGAGCAAAGACAAAGACTTCTTTTTTGTCTATCAGCGAAAGAAGCTCACTGTGCTGCTTGTTGTACATCTTGTAGCGGTTGTTGAGACGCCAGATGACTCTCGGCTCCTTTCGAAGATTCAATGTATAGAGAACCTTGTGCTTCTGAGGCTCCATTACAAAGTCAAGGGGCTTTGAAAGGATCACGACGAGCCTGTCAACACCGTCATGGAAGGCCTTTTTGAAGGGCAGGGAATCGGAAACCCCGCCGTCGCAATAGCGGTGCCCTTCTATGGTAATGGGCTTGCAGAAAACCGGAAGGGCACAGGTAGCCTTGAAGGGACGCGAATCATTCTTCACGATATCCTTCTTTGTAAAATAACGGGGCTTTCCCGAATCAACATCGGTCGCCACAAAAACAAACTCCGTCGGGTTTGAAAGTAACGCATCATAGTCAAGCGGATCACCGCCGCCCTCGTTTGTGAGCGTGTCATAAATATAATGCATATTGAAGATATCGCCGCTCTTCAGATATGCATAAAGTCCGAAATACTCCGGGTTCTTCGGATGGACCGTAAAAAAGCGCCTGTTCCTGTCCCTCTGACCTGCAAGAAATGAGGCGAGGCAGGTAGCGCCGGCTGAAACGCCTATCGCGTAATCAAAATTGATATTCTTGTCAAGGAAGGCATCGAGAACGCCTGCGCAGTAAGCATCCTTCATTCCTCCGCCTTCAACGAGTATTCCTGTCTTCATAAAGAAAAAATCCTTTCCGGTATTTATGCCTTTGTGACCATATATTACGATATTATAGCTTATCCCTGTTTTATACAAAAGACAAAATTTGTCTCTTGTTAGATAAATGCCCCTAAATTATAGTAGCAACGGTCTTTTATAATGATTTTTACAAGGGAAAAAAAGGAGTGTTTCAAAAATGGCAGAGGGATTCAAGCACGCTGCAACGCGTAAGGCATTTGAGCTCGCTATAGGCGGCGCCTTAAACCATATCAACAAGACCCGTGAGAAGGGAATGATCCAGTTCATCAATCTCATGGAAAAGATCCTCGGAAAGACCTGGGATTCAACCGCTTATGATGCTCTTCGCGAGATCTACGAAGACCCGAACAGCAAGTGGTGCAAGTTCACAAACGATCTTTTCGATACAGTGGATACCAGCATATTAAAATCAGCCGCTCTTAATCTCGGCTTTGAGGCAGGTTTCAACGGCTTCAGGAAAACGAGGAAGCTTTCGGAGGAGATGAATGTCAATATCCCCTTCGCCCTTCTTATCGATCCCACATCAGCCTGCAATCTTCGCTGCACCGGCTGCTGGGCAGCTGAGTACGGCTACAAGATGAACCTCACGAATGAAGAGCTTGACAGCATAGTCACACAGGCAGAGGATCTCGGTATCCACGCCTTCCTCTTTACGGGCGGTGAGCCGCTGGTTAGAAAAGCTGACCTCATAGCTCTTGCCGAAAAGCACAACCACAGCTTCTTCCAGACCTTCACGAACGGAACCCTCATCGACGAGCAGTTCTGCAAGGATCTTCTTCGTATCAAGAACTTTGCTCCGATCATCTCGCTCGAGGGCTTTGAGGATCAAAATGACGACAGGCGTGGTCAGGGCGTTTTTGAAAAGGTAATGCATGCCATGGATCTTCTGAAGCAGCACAAGCTCGTCTTTGGTCATTCCATCTGCTATACCTCAAAGAATTATGAGACAGTAACCTCTGATGAGTTCCTTGATATGGTTATAGAAAAGGGTGCGAAATTCATCTGGTACTTCCACTATATGCCGGTAGGAAAGAATGCGGATACAAGCCTTCTTTTGAATCCTGATCAGAGAGAGTACATGTTCCACAGGGTACGCGAGATCAGAGGCTTCAAGGGCGGAAAGCCCATCTTCGCCCTCGATTTCCAGAACGACGGCGAGTGGGTCGGCGGCTGCGTCGCAGGCGGTCGTGAGTACTGCCACATCAATGCAAACGGTGATGTGGAGCCCTGCGTCTTCGTTCATTATTCAAACGCGAACATCAGGAATATGTCGCTCCTTGATGCTTTCAAGCAGCCGATCTTCATGAAGTACCGTGAGGGACAGCCCTTCAATAACAATCATCTTCGTCCCTGCCCTCTTCTCGAGAATCCCGAGATCCTTCCTGAGATCGTTAAAGAGACCGGTGCGAAATCAACGGATATGGAGGCACCCGAGGATGTCAACGATCTTTGCATGAAGTGCGATCCTTACGCAGCTGAGTGGAAGCCGAGAGCAGAGAAGCTCTGGGAAGAGGAAATGAAGGAACGTGAGCAGCTCCGCGCTGAAAGAAAAGCAAAGGCCGAGGCAAAGAAGGCTGCTTCAGCGTAAAAGAAGCATATTCATATTGATAAACAAAAAAAAGGGGCTGTCGCACTAAAACGTGTGGCAGCCCTCTTTTTTGTCCCAAAATTAAAAAACCGCACTTCGAAAAGTACGGTTTTTGTTGTAAAATATATTTATGCAACTAAATAAAATTTTAC
>Ga0256407_10003266_pt1 | contig 29193 bp, 20 predicted proteins | sample RumenRJG_04DNA_FD_193489 | JGI IMG/M metagenome (GOLD analysis project Ga0256407, IMG submission 193489) | Bovine rumen microbial communities from Lethbridge, Alberta, Canada - RJG_04 | ecosystem: Host-associated > Mammals > Digestive system > Stomach > Rumen | place: Canada: Alberta...
CGACGATCACCGTGGGTAAGATGTACCTGGCATTGCGCAAGGACAACATCGACGAGGCCCTGCGCATCGCACGCTCGTTCCTTGCCGGCATCCCTTACGAGGAGGGTACGCTCAAGGACGCACCCGCACGGGAAGGACATTTCACCGCCATGCTCTACGTGATGTTCTCGTTCCTCAACCTCTATGTCTATGCTCAAGTGCGCACCGCAAAAGGCCGTATGGACATTCTGCTTAAGACCGACAGTCACATCTATGTCATGGAACTGAAGATGGACGGCAACGTCGACGACGCATTGAAGCAGATCGACGACCGCGGATATGCTATCCCTTACGAGGCCGACGGCCGCAAAATCGTGAAGGTGGGCATTAACTTCTCATCGGAGGAGCGAACCATCAACGACTGGAAGATTGTAGAACTATGAAGAAACTCTTGACCATCCTCGGCCCCACAGCAACGGGCAAAACCGACCTCGCCGCACACGTGGCACACGTGCTCGGAGGCGAGATACTCTCCGGCGACTCTCGTCAGGTCTATCGCGGCATGGACATCGGCACGGGCAAGGACCTCGAAGACTATGTCGTCGACGGTCAGCCGGTGCCCTATCATCTCATCGACATCGCGGAACCGGGAACGAAATACAATCTGTTTCAGTATCAGCAGGACTTCCACCGCGCCTACGACGACATCCAGCGGCGGGGTGCGCTGCCTATCCTCTGCGGTGGCACCGGCCTGTATATCGAGGCGGTGCTCAAGGGCTATGCGCTCTCTCCCGTACCGCAGAACCCGGAACTGCGGCAGCGCTTAGAGAGCAAGAATCTCGACGAACTGACCGACATGCTCGTGAAACTGAAACAGCAGACGGGCTCTACGATGCACAACAAAACCGACGTAGATTCGTGCCAACGCGCTATCCGTGCCATAGAGATCGAGACCTACAACCTCGAGCATCCCACCGAGCTGCGGCAGATGCCGCCCATCGACAGCGTTGTCATCGGCGTGGCCATTGACCGCGACGAGCGCCGCCGCCGCATCACCGCCCGTCTGCATCAGCGTCTCGACCACGGCATGGTGGAGGAGATGCGCCGTCTGCTCGACAGCGGCATCAAGGCCGAAGACCTCACCTACTACGGACTGGAATATAAATACGTCACTGAGTACGTCATCGGAAAGCTCAGCTACGACGAGATGGTGCGCCAACTGGAGATTGCCATCCACCAGTTTGCCAAGCGCCAGATGACGTGGTTCCGCGGCATGGAGCGCCGTGGCACCCTCATCAATTGGGTTGACGCCATGCTGCCGATGGAGGAAAAGGTGAAGAGGGTAGAGGAGATCTATCAATCAGCCAACCAATGAATGCACTGCGTCACCCAACACACTCACTTAGAAACAAACGATCCATTCATCTGTAAAGGCTAACGTTCTGCTACGCAGAATAGAAAATATCAACGAATATCCCGAATATTTAATTTCGCTATATTCGTTGATATTCTTTATGCCATCAATGATGGTGCGTTGAAGGAAACGTGATATTATACCTGCAGTCTTTCCTTGCGCTTTTAGGAAAAATGTGATATGAGAGCTGTCTTATTCAAGAATAGGAGAATCAGAGAATAGTGATGACGATGCAATTCCCAAATTCTCCAATTCTTGAATACAGAGAACTAAACAAGCACTTAGCTGTTTATAACTGAACAAAGCACAGCGCTACTTGAGCAGGAACACGGCGGCAGAGACAGGGCCGAGGGAGACGACATCACTGCTCTTTCCTGCCTTGTAAGCAGCCTTACCCGTAGCGATCAGCGTCTGTGGCTTATAGGCGCCGCCCTTCACCGTGCCCTGCTCCAGAAAACTGTTGTCTGTCGGAGCCTCCAGTCCGAGCCGTGGCAGAGAAGCCTTCACAGCCTTGCCACTGGGGTTGAGTGCTACGATGCAGGTCTGCCCGCCCATCGTCCGCTGGTAGACCATCGGGTAGGGCTGTTTCAGATTGCTGACGAGTTTCCAGTCTGCAAGGTTGCCGAGTGCCGGTGTAGCGTGGCGCAGCTTCACGAGGCGGCGCGTATAGTTGAGTATGGAGTTGGGATCTTTTTCCTCAGCGGCCACAGTGATCTTTCCGCCATCGGTGGCTACAGGCAGATAGAGTTTGTCGGGCGCACAGGTTGAGAAGCCTGCGGTAGCACCCGGAGCCCACTGCATCGGCGTGCGCGTACCGGCACGCTCGTTTGATCCCTCCTTGCTCGGCAGATTCATCTCGTACTTCATGCCAATCTCATCACCATAATAGATAAACGGCACACCAGGCATGGTGAGGAAGAAGGTCATCGCCGCCTTGAGCTGATCGGGCGTATTGCGCGTACCGATATTCGGTCGCTGGTAGTCGTGGTTGGCCGACGGGATGGCGATATAGCCCTTGTCGCGCGTGCCGAAATAGGAATGGGAGTAGTTCTTGACGAATTCGTCAAGCGTCCCCTTCCCCTCTTTGTCGAAATAGCAATACTTATATGCCGTCTGCTTATTGTCCCACGGCTGTATCTTTCCCCACGGCGTGTTACGGGCAAAGAAGAGCGAGCCATAGCCGGGCACGCCAAAGTGAATCATGAAGTCGATGTTGAATCCGGCCGGTATCGCCACGGTAGGGTCGGCCCATTCCGAGATAAGCACACACTGAGGATAGTTTTTATCCTTCCAGGCACGCATCTCGTTCCACAGTTTCGACGTTTCCACCTTACCGGGATCGTTCTTAACGAGCGATGCCGCCATGTCCACGCGGAAGCCATCAACACCCTTGTCGAACCAAAACGCCATGATGTTTCTCAGTTCACGGCGCAAAGCCTGCGGGCCCGGCGCGGTGACAGGCTGCTCCCATTGATGGTTAGGATCAGGATGAGCAAAGCCATAGTTGAGCGCAGGCTGGCACTCAAAGAAGTTCTTCTCATAGTATTTTCCGCGTGGCGCGTTGATTTCCACATATCGTCCAAGCGTAGACGACTCAGGGTTAGGCTCCTTGTGTCGCGCGACGATGTCGGCCTTGTCTTTGTCGCTGATATCGTCCGTCCATATATAATAGTCGGCATAGCGCCCGTTGCGGTCACCGTTGGCACTCTCCCGGAACCATTGACTCTTCACGCTGGAGTGCCCTGCCACGAGGTCAAGACACACCTTGATGCCACGCTTGTGGGCTTCGTTGACGAGTGTGACCAGATCGGTGTTGGTACCGAAGCGTGGATCGATCTTGTAGAAATCAATGACATCGTAGCCGCCGTCAAACCATCCCGACTCAAAGCAGGGGTTGATCCACAGAGCATTGACACCTAGGCTTTTGATATAGTCGAGTTTGGAGGTGATGCCGGGCAGGTCTCCGATGCCGTTGCCGTCGGAGTCCATATACGACGAGGGATAGATTTGGTAGAACACAGCATCGTGGAGCCATTGTGGTCCGCGCGCGTCGGTGGTCTGTGCCGAAGCCGTTGTGAGCGATAATGCCATGACAGTTGAAAGCAATAGTTTGTTCATAGTGTATGTATTAATGGTAGGAACGATCGTGAAAGAAACAGTTCCGTCCCCGCACCCTGCTGCGGCGGGGAGGGGGACGGATAGATAACGAAACAGCAGGTGGATTTCGTATCTGATCAGGCTCTCTTACTTACTTTTTATATCCCGGATTCTGTTTCAAGTTCTTGTTGAGGTTGAGCACAGAGTAGGGGATAGGATAGACGACGGTGTAGCCAGTCTTGTCGTCGTTGTAGTCACCGGCCAATGAGCTGTGTGCCACACCGGAATAGCGGTCCACGGTAGGCTCAGTGAAGGTACAGAAACGTATCTGGTCCTGACGCCGCGTGCCTTCCCAAGCGAGCTCGATCATGCGCTCATCAAGGATGTCGTTCAAGGAGAGCGACGTGCGCGGCGTTGCCTTGGCGCGGTTGCGTATCTCGTTGACGAGGGAGAGCGCCCCCGCCTTGTCACCGAGTCGGTATTCAGCTTCTGCCTTGAGCAGCAGGGCATCGCCATAACGCCAGATGACGAGGTCGTTGTTGTTCTGTCCTTGCGTGGAGGCCGTGCCGTCGTACTCATATTTCTTAAAGCGGGCACCGGCGCACTTCACGTCGTGCGGATTGGCATCGTTGCCAAAATTGACGACAGCCTTGAGAGGCTCATACTCCAGCGGTGTCTGTGTGGCACCGTCGCTGAGCGATCCTGTGTGCTGCTCCTTTTCGAAGTCGCGGTCGCACCAGTAGTTGAGTCTCAGGCGCGGATCCTCGTTGGCAGTGCCATAGCCCATGACCTGCATGGCGCGCACCGTGGCGCATGCACCGTTCCAACCAGAGTATCCGATAGCCGACGCATGGTTGTAGTGGAGTGAGCGCATGAGGTTGTAATCCGTGATCTTATAGGTCTTGTCGTCGTTGGGGCGCACGAAGATGTTCTCAGTAGAACTCTCGTTGGCCTTGACGAAGTTGTCGGCATAGTTGGCTGTAAGGCTGTATCCTGCGGCCTGAATCTTATCGACACAGTATTTCACCGTCTCCCAGCAGTTGCGCTGAGTACCGTCGACGGTCATCATGATGGTCTTGCCCTTGTCAGAGACGGCCTGTCCGAGCGTCTCATCGGCTTTTGCCTGCTTGCTGAGATCCGTTCCGACAAAAGCCTGATAGCTCGACGCTGAAGTGTCGTCGATGGTGTAGACGGGAGCGTTGATGGCGCACTTGGCGAGGCACATGTAAGCCACGGCCTTGGTCACGCGACCGTAGTATTCGCCAGTGCTCTGGCTGTGACCGTCACCGAGGTCGGGCAGGGCTGCCTCTAACTCAGAGGTGACGAACTTAAAGACATCGCTGCGGTTGCTCTGCTTCACGTCGCTGGTCGACTGCTTGGAGCTGGTCACGACAGGCACCTGGGCAAAGAGGTCCATGGCATTGTAGTAGTAGATGGCACGCAGAGCACGGAGCTCAGAGACATAGGCCTTGTAGTCGGGGTGCTCCTCCAAGAAAGGTGTGAGCTTGTCGATGCTGGTATTGCACAGACCGATGATCTTGAAGAGATGGTTCCACACGGTAGCGTAGGTGTCGACTGACGACTCGAAGTTGTGGAGGAACATATTCTGCCACTTGCCGCCGTCGACCCAGTCGCCCTGTCGTCCGGGCAGCATGGTAGCATCGGACATAAACTCCTGCAAGGTGTGGACACAATCGGTACCGCCGTAGAGGCCGTCGCCGATGGCCGAGTAGACGTTGGCCACAGAGTTGACATAGGTAAGGGTGGAGTTTTTGAAGGCTTCTTCCTCGCTGAACTGGCTCTTGGGGTTCTCGTCGAGCGAGCATCCTGACAGCAGAGCTGCGGAGAGCAGCGCGACACCGAAAATATATTTTTTCATGGTAATATAGTCTTTAAAGGTTTAGAAAGTGATGCCCACATTGAACGAGAAGGTGCGTGTGAGCGGGTAGATACGCTTATCGTCGACACCGAGTGTGCCATACTGTGTGGTGCCCTCAGCCTGCTGGATGAGCGAGGCGGAGTTGATCATAGGTGTCAGACCATTGTAGCCGGTGATCGTGCAAACGTTGTTGACGGCGAGTCCGAGCTTGATGTTCTGGATGTACTTGGTCTTGAGCTGCTTCTGCGTAAGGTTGTAGCTGAGCTGCACATACTCGAAGTTGACATAGTCGCCCTTCTCCAGCCAGTAGTCGGAGATAACCTTGTCCTTGATGCCCTTGGCAGGCGCGTCCTCAAGCACGTTGTAGGTCGGGAAGTTGGAGAGGTCGCTGTAGGTCATCGAGGTACCGTTGTAGATCTTGTGGCCAAAGGCACCGTTGAACTGCATGGCGAGGTTCCAGTTCTTATAAGTGAAGTTGAAATCCCATCCGAGATAAGCCTTCGGGATGGCCTGACCGCAGACCTGGCGGTCGCCGGAGTCGCCGGTGTCGATGGTTCCGTTATTGTCGAGATCAGCGATGATGTACTTACCGTCCTTGTCGATACCCTCGCAGTGAGGCAGATAGAACACGCCGATGGGCTGTCCCTCCATGAGATAGGTGACACCATAGTTCTGTGTCAGACCGGCGGCATTGATGCGTGCCACCATGATATGCTCCGAGGTGGTGAGCTGCTGGCCCTTATAGGTACCGGAGAGCGAGTTGAGCTTGTTGCTCTGGAAGCTGAGGTTAAGGCCGGAGTTGAATGTAAAGTCCTTGGTGCGGACGATGTCGCCACGGATGCCAATCTCAAAGCCGTGGTTGGTCATCTCGCCCATGTTGGCCAGCAGATTCTCGTAGGTGAACGGCGGCACAGGCACGGTGTAGGTGTAGAGCAGGTCCTTGGTCTTGGAGGTGTACCAGTCGAGGGTGATATTGAGTCGGCTGTTGAAGGCCGAGAAGTCCAGTCCCACGTCGAAGGTATGCTTGGTCTCCCACTTCAGGTCGGGGTTGTCGTTGCTCTGGATGGCAAATGTGGTGGTGTTGGTGCCGTTGACAGGTGTCACGCCGTTAGGCCCGTAGAGTGCCAGCGAGGTGTAGGGGTCAATGGCATCCTGGTTACCGGTGACACCGTATCCGGCGCGGAGCTTGAGGTTGTCGATCCATTTGACATTCTTCATGAAGTTCTCCTGCGAGAGCACCCAGGCAGCCGATGCTGATGGGAACCAGCCCCACTTATGGCCGCTGCCGAGCTTAGACGAGCCGTCGGCACGGAGATTGGCGGTGAGGATGTATTTGTCGGCGAACATATAGTTGACGCGGGCCATGTAGGAACTCAGCGTGTACTCCTTCGAGTCGGACTGCACGTCGCCCCAGGAAACGTTGGCTCCAGCCTTGAGATTGTTGTATTTGAAGTAGTTGGTCTCAAAGCCCTTGGCCTGCTCAGAGTGCGTGAAGGTCTTGTATTTCTGACCCTCCATGACGGCGAGTGCGTCGATGTGATGCTTGCCGAAGTCCTTGGTGTAAGTCAATTGGATGTTACCCATATAGTCTTGACGCTGCCAGTTCTGAATAAATGCCCATCCGTTGCCGTTGAGCTCACCCTGACGGATGTCGTTGGGGACGTAGCGCTTCAACTCGATGTTGGTCTTGGTATAGGAGCCGAAGGCCGAGAGGAAGAGACCGTCAATGATGGTCCATGTTGCCTTTCCGTGAGTGACGAGTGTACCGACATTGTAGCGGTTGTCGATTTCGAGCTGTCCCAATGGGTTGTAGATCTCGTTGGCCAGCATATCCTCGTCCCATTTGCCGGTAGTCGTATTCTTATAGTTGGGATAGGTGGGGTTGTAGGCAGCAGCCGAGTAAAACATCTTCTGCATGTCGTACTGCCGTTTGCCGTCGTGCTCAGAGCCCATGATGCCGAATTCGAGTTTGAGTTTCTTGTTGAAGGCAAGCTGCTGGGCATCGAGCTTGGCGGTATAGTTGCGCATGTCGGAGTTGCGGAGCGCACCCTGCTTCTGCACGAATCCGAGTGAGGCACGGTAGTTGCCGGTGTCGTTGCCGCCCGAGAAGGCTACATTGTGATTCTGTGTGATACCTGTCGAGCGCTCGATCTCGTCGAGCCAGTTGGTGTTGCCGCCGAGGTCGGTAGCGGTCAGTCCCATCTGCTTGGCAGTAGCGCGGTAAGCATCGGCACTGAGCATCTTGATGTTCTTAAACACCTTGTTCATGCCAATGGTACCATTATAGGTGATCGAGCTCATGCCGTTCTTACCCTTGGTGGTGGTCACGACGATGACACCGGCAGCACCACGCGAACCATACTGTGCGGTTTCGGAAGCATCCTTGAGGATAGTCATGCTTTCAATATCACCGGGCTGGAGAGCATTGAACATGGTCATGTCGCCATACACGCCGTCGATGATGACCAGCGGGTCATTGCCGCCGGAAAGCGAGGAAGTGCCGCGCACGCGGATATTGGTGGTACCCATCGGGTCACCACCACTCTGCGAGATGATCACACCGCTGACCTTGCCCTTGAGGGCATCGGCGGCACTGGTGACCACTCCCTTGTTCATGTCCTTACGGCCCACACGCTCCACGGCGCCGGAGACGGTGCGCTTCGAGCCAATGGCGTAACCGACGACGACGACCTCATCGAGATCCTGCTTGTCGGGTTCAAGAATGATGTTGAGACTCTTTTGTGAGCCCAAGGTGATTTCCTTGTTGGCATAGCCCACGTAAGAGATGACGAGTACCTGCCCGGGCTTGGCGTTGCTGAGTTTCCAGTCACCGTCGAGGTCGGTGACGGTACCTCCTTGCTGTCCCTTGACTTGGATGGTGGCACCGATAAGCGGCTCACCCGACTTGTCCTTCACTGTGCCCTGCACGACAGATTGTGCCAGGCTGGTCATTGTGCATAAGACACCTGCGCTTAGCAGCGCGGCTCTTTTCAAGATTGTTTTGCCCATGTGATGGTTAATTTTTAGGTTTTTTATATATAGAATAACTTCGTTTCAGCTAACTCCGCCCCTTTGGCGGAAGTGTTAGGTTTATACGCGTCTCGATGTGTTTCTGTGGCAAAAATAAGGGAATATGATGAAGTGTTATTCTCAAAGATGCACTTTTCTTTCTTAAATTCTATGCAATCGTTTGCATTTTCTATACTCTCGTGGAGTTACGAAAATAATACAGCAAGTAGAAAAGTCAAAAAGAACAGAATGACAGATAAGAAAAACTACGAGCATCATCACAACAGACCAGCAAAACGGAACCGAGCGACACCATAGAACTTAATGTCCGCTAAACTGACAAAAAACCGCCTCTGAGAATCGATTCTTTTCGACCAAGCACCCATCTGCCCGAAATTTTGCGAAAAATGAGCCATTTTATATTTATCTGACTATCAATGTATTACAAAATAATAAGGCTTTTGACGTTTTAAGAACGCCCATTTCTACTCCTCAGAAAGGTACTTTGATGCTGTCACCACGCTGATTTGATACGATGAAATAGGCGTAATGAGGAGATGAAACAAGCGTGATGACAGTATCAGAAACGGCTTCTGATAGGCAGACGCTTCTTTTTTGTGATTTTCATCTTAGTTTCGCGCTCTAGATTGAAAGCTCATGATGATGGGGCTTTGTCAATTAATTTAGTGGTAGAACACCACCTTGCGACCGGTTGTCAAAAATCTATGTCTGACGAAAAAGACGCAAGGTTCAGACTTTCATCTTCGTTAGAAACAACCTACAATATTACATTTTTTCGTCATCTTACCAAAATAATGATTACAATATTTGCTTTATTCCCAATAATTTACTAACTTTGGGGTGCCAACGAAGAGCCTGCGCTCGGAGTTAACCAATCGAACAATCATCAATAATATATACAACCTTAATTGCGAACTATGAGCTATCTAAAATTTGAAAAAGCCCTGATGACCAATTTACAGGAGAGCCTGCCCAAGGAACTCCTGCGAACCAACCGCTCGGGAGCTTACTCATGCTCGACGATAGTAGACTGCAACACTCGCAAATATCATGGTCTGCTCGTGGTCCCCGTACCGGAACTTGACGATGAAAACCATGTGTTGCTCTCTTCACTCGACTGCAGTGTCATCCAGCATGGGGCAGCTTTCAACCTCGGTCTGCATAAATATCAAGGCAACAACTACAGCCCGATGGGGCACAAGTATATCCAATCATTTGATTGCGACAAAGTACCCACCACCACCTACCGTGTTGGTGGTGTGATCCTTAGGAAAGAAGTCGTCTTTCAACACCATGAAAACCGACTGCTCATCCGCTATACCCTCGACGACGCACACTCGGCCACTACACTACAATTCCGTCCCTTCCTCGCCTTCCGAAGCGTCAGACAATTTACACATGAGAACAGTGTGGCCAACAAAGACTATACAGAGGTAGAAAACGGCATCAGAACCTGCATGTATCCGGGCTATCCCGACCTCTACATGCAGTTCTCGCGTAAGGTGAAATTCGTCTTCCAGCCCGACTGGTACCGCGGTATCGAATATCCCAAAGAGCAGGAGCGCGGATACGCCAGCAACGAGGATCTCTATGTGCCCGGCTATTTCGAGATGCCTATCCGCAAGGGCGAAAGCATCGTCTTTGCCGCCTCCACCACAGAGAACAAAGTGCGCACACTCAAGCCGCTCTTTCAGGAAGAGGCCGACAAGCGCGCGCCACGCGACAATTTCTTCCACTGCCTGATCAACGCAGCCCATCAGTTCCACGTCGAAGACAAGAACGGAGAGAAATATATCCTCGCCGGATACCCATGGTTCAAGGCACGCGCACGCGACACCTTCATCGCTTTGCCCGGACTGACACTGAGCATCGAGGAGACAGAATTCTTCGAGGCTGTGATGAAGACAGCAGAGAAAGGACTCCGCGAATTCATGGAGGAGAAACCGCTCACCGTCAACCTCTATGAGCTCAACCAGCCCGACGCGCCCCTGTGGGCTATCTGGTGCATACAGCAATACGCCAAGGAGGAAGGCGATGAGCGTTGCGCTAAAAAATACGGACAGCTCGTTTGGGACATCATCTCCTATATTTCCGACAGCAAACATCCCAACCTGATCGTCGACGACAACGGACTCGTGAAAACCGACGGCTCGGAGCGTGCCGTCACCTGGATGAACTCTACCGCCAACGGACGCCCCGTGGTGCCACGAACAGGATATATCGTGGAGTTCAACGCACTGTGGTACAACGCACTCTGCTTCGGTGCCAAACTCGCACAAGAAGCTCACCACGACGACCTTGCCGCCAGCCTGAACCAGCAAGCCGACAAGACTAAAGACGCTTTCCTCACTACCTTCGTCAACAAGTTCGGCTATCTCTTCGATTATGTCGACGGCGACAAACAAGACTGGAGCGTCAGACCCAACATGATCTTCCCCGCTGCCTTTGACTATTCTCCACTCTCGCAGGAACAGAAAAAAAATATCATCGACATCTGCACCAAGGAACTGCTCACCCCAAAAGGACTCCGCTCGCTATCGCCAAAAAGTGGCGGATACAACCCCATGTATGTCGGCCCCCAGGCACAGCGTGACTACGCCTATCATCAGGGTACGGCATGGCCGTGGCTCTTCGGCTTCTATGTCGAAGCATGCCTGAAACTATACAAACGCACACGCCTGAGCTTCATCGAACGACAGATGGTCGGATACGAGGACGAGATGTTCTGTCACTGCGTCGGTACGCTTCCCGAGCTCTTCGACGGCAACCCGCCCTTCCACGGCAGGGGCGCCATCTCCTTCGCCGCCAACGTGGCCGAGATACTCAGAGCACTGGAACAACTGGAAAAATATAAATATTAATAATAGGAGGAACCAATATGAAAGTCTTAATGTTTGGATGGGAGTATCCTCCTCATGTCTATGGCGGTCTGGCAACTGCCAACTTCGGTATCTCGGAAGGACTGCACGCTCAGGGCGATGTCGACATCACGCTCTGCCTGCCTAAGCCCTGGGGCGATGAGGATCACACCTTCGCGCATATCGTAGCCATGAACTGCGTGCCTATCGCCTGGCATGATGTCAACTACGACTACGTCAAGCAGCGCATCGGCAACCTGATGAGCCCCGAGGAATACTACCACTTCCGTGATCATATCTACGCTGACTTCAACTATATGAACGTCAACGACTTGGGATGCATGGACTTTGCCGGTGGATATCCCGCCAATCTCCACGACGAGATCAACAACTACTCGATCATCGCCGGCGTGGTGGCGCGATCAGAAAAGTTCGACATCATCCACGCCCACGACTGGCTGACCTATCCTGCCGGCATCTTTGCCAAGCAGGTCAGTGGCAAGCCCCTGTGCATCCATGTCCACGCTACTGACTATGACCGCTCACGCGGACATGTCAACCCCACTGTCTACGGTATAGAGAAAGACGGTATGGATCATGCCGACTGCATCATGTGCGTCAGCGACCTGACACGCAACACGGTCATCAACCAATACCATCAGGATCCACGCAAAGTATTCACCGTGCACAATGCCGTCTATCCTTTGTCACCCGAGAACAAGATGATTCCGCGTCCCGACCACACCAACCGCGACAAGGTCGTCACCTTCCTCGGACGTATCACCATGCAGAAAGGACCGGAGTATTTCGTCGAGGCTGCCAACATGGTGCTCCACCGCACACGCCACGTCCGCTTCTGTATGGCAGGCTCAGGCGACATGATGGACCAGATGATCTACCTAGCCGCTGAGCGGGGCATCGCCGACCGCTTCCACTTCCCGGGCTTCATGCGCGGCAAGCAGGTCTATGAATGCCTGAAAGACTCTGATGTCTATGTCATGCCGTCGGTCAGCGAGCCCTTCGGCATCTCACCGCTTGAAGCCATGCAGTGCGGCACGCCGACGATCATCTCCAAGCAGAGTGGATGCGCCGAAATCCTGCACAACTGCATCAAGGTCGACTACTGGGACATCCACGCGCTGGCTGACTCCATCTACAGCATCTGCCACAACCCAAGCCTCTTCCACTATCTGCAAGAAGAAGGAAAACGAGAGGTGGACCAAATCACTTGGGAGAAAGTGGGACGATGGATCAGAGAACTATATATAAAGACGCTGGGGTGGTAATAATAAACAGCCTCACCCCCCAACAGCCTCAACAGCCTCACCCCCAGCCCCTCCCCGAAGGGGGAGGGGAGTGAAATGCTTCAAGAGCAAGAACAAGGGAGGACTACAAAAGCAAAAAGAGGGCTGCAAAACAACGGTGGGCTGCAACACTTTAGCGGTGGGCTGCAACACTTTAGCGGTTGGCTTGGTTCTGTAAGACGGTGCTGCGCACCGTCCCCCTTGCTCCCCCTTGCAATTCATCATTCAACACTGAGTAAATTCATCATTCAACACTCAACATTATGAAAACCATTTGTCTATATTTCGAAATACATCAGATCGTACATCTGAAGCGCTATCGCTTCTTCGACATCGGTACCGATCATTACTATTACGACGACTACGAGAACGAGCGTTCCATCAACCACATCGCTGAATGCTCCTACATGCCGGCCCTCAACACGCTGCAAAAGATGATCGAGGACAGCAACGGTTACTTCAAATGCGCGTTCTCTATCTCCGGTGTCGGAATGGAGCAACTCGAGATACACGCTCCGCAAGTGCTCGACAAACTACAGGAGCTCAACAAGACGGGATGCGTGGAGTTTCTCGCAGAACCTTATTCCCACGGTCTGTCATCGCTCAAAGACAGTGAGTGCTTCGCTGCCGACGTGCGCAAACAGTGCCAAAAGATGGTTGACTACTTTGGTCGCAAGCCTACCGTGCTCCGCAACTCTTCACTCATCTACAGCGACGACATCGGACTGCAAGCTGCCCAACTCGGATTTAAAGGCATGCTTACCGAAGGCGCCAAACACGTGCTCGGATGGAAATCACCCCATTATGTCTATAACTGCTCGATGGCTCCTGAGTTGAAACTTCTGTTGCGCGACGTCAACATGAGCGACGACATCAGCCTCAGATTCAACAACAGCGACTGGGAAGGCTACCCGCTCTTCGCCGACCAGTATATCGACCGCATCGCCAAAGCACCGCAGGAAGAGCAGGTTTTCAACATCTTCATGGAACTCTCTGCCCTCGGCATCGCACAGCCGCTGTCGTCAAACATCCTTGACTTCATGGCCGCACTGCCGAAATTCGCCAAAGGTGCCGGCATCTCCTTCTCCACGCCTACCGAGATCTGTAACACTCACGACAGCGTAGGAAACCTCGATGTCCCCGACACACTGTCTTGGGTCGACGAGGAGCGCGACGTCAGCTCATGGCTCGGCAACCCCATGCAGCGTGAGGCTTTCGACAAGCTCTATAGCGTCGCTGAGCGTGTGCGCATCGCCAACGACCCGCGTATCAACCAGGACTGGGACTATCTGCAGGCCAGCAACAACTTCCGCTTCATGACCACAAAGCCCAGCAGCGTGGGACTCGACCGGGGCATCTACTCCAGTCCCTTCGATGCCTTCACCAACTACATGAACATCCTCGGCGACTTCATCAACCGCGTCAACAGCCTCTATCCGCCTGAGATCGACAACGATCAGCTCAACTCGCTGCTCACAACGATCAAGAACGAGGGCGACGAGATAGAGATGAAAGACAAGGAAATCGCAAGACTCCAGGCTAAACTCGAGAAACTTGAGGCTGCCAACGAGAAACTGCGTGAGAAAGAGGAAAAGCCCAAAGCTAAACCGGCACGCGCTCCCCGCAAGACCGCAAGCAAGAAGGAGACGGCTAAAAAGGAAAAGGAAATCACAGCAGAAGCCCAAGCTCCTGCTACGGAAGAAAAGAAGTAGCATCTGCTCTATCATAAGATCTCAATCCATCCCCCAATGTTTGGAAACGGCATGATTGCGTTATCAAACACCGGTTCCGGCACAAGGGGATGAACGCAAAAGAGGCGACGTATTGCAAAGATACGTCGCCTTTTTTTGCGTCTACGCATATTTTTCTTATAATATCTACATGTGTGCGCACACAAATGTTTGACATAGGTCAAGAAAAGAACACTTTACCCATAAAATCATCATAAAGTGTTGTTCGTACATAAAAAACTTTCTACCTTTGCAGTGTCAAAAGGAAACAAGTTCGTGAGAACGATAATCTGAGTAGACTGAACACTTTTTGTTCAATAGGTTTAAGGTTAGTAGATTGTTTCATATAGGTTTTTAGTTTTTAGGTTTAAGATTATTTTTTTTAGGTTTTCATTAGGTTATTAAGTCACTTAAGGGTAAAATTAAGATTGTTATTTAGGTTAGCACAAATCCTCACCTCCCAATGGGAGAGGTGAGGATTTGCTTTTTTATGCCCCTCAAAACATCTTGCACTCCCATAGCCGACAGTGTCTCCTGCTCTATACCACATAGATAGCTAATATTTTGTTTTCTCGAAATATATTGGTATCTTTGCACTATAGATAGAATCACGACGATGGATGCACTCACCTACCTTGAAAGTCAATGCCGGCTCAGACGCAATGTGCTGACCGGAGAAACGCTCTATGCCCCTACCGACATGGCCGAATACAAGCCGCTGTCTGTGGAAGCACAGAACACACTGCTGTTGATGGCCAACAGCCAGGGTGTTGATCTCACTGAAGAGCAACTGCAACAATACATCCACTCGACCATCATCGAGCAGTGGAATCCCGCCAAGAGCTGGATGGAAAGCCTTGAACCGTGGGACGGAAACGACTATGTAGGTGAACTGGCACAGCGCATCATCACCTCAAATCCCGACTGGCCGCACCGCTTCCATAAGTGGATGCTGCAGATGGTGGCACGCTGGATGGGGCTGACCGTGGCGCAAAACGATGTCATCGTACCCGTCATCGTGGGACAATTCGGCTATGGCAAGACGACATTCTGCAATCTCATCCTACCGCCAAGCCTCAGACGCTACTACACCGATCAGGTGCGTGTGCGCCAAATGGCCGATGTCCACGAGCTCGTCACCACCCATCTGCTCGTGGCGCTCGATGAGTTTTATCAGGAGAATACCGATCAGCTGCCCGCCGTGCGCTATCTCTTCTCGCGCAGCACGCCCGTACAGCGGTGGCCTTACGGCACCACACGGGAACCACGGAAAAACTATGCGGCCTTCATCGCCACGACTGGCAATCTCCACCCAATGACTGATGCTGCCGGTGCCGCGCATCTCTTCTGTGTGGAGATCACCCACGCCATCGACACCAAAACGCCTATCGACTATGACCAGCTCTATGCGCAGCTTGCAGAAGAACTGGAGAATGGCGAGGACTATACGCTGACCGACGAGGAGCATGAGGCTATGGCAGTGCAGAACTCACCCTTCCAGGAAGCCGACAACCTCGTGAAGATGGTGTCCATGCTCTACGCTGCGCCTCCCAAGGGCAAGAAGGTGAAAGCCACATATATTGACACGATCATCGACAGGCTGATGAAGGAATATCCCTACTGGACACCGGGTGAGCACGTCAATCAGGACGTAGGCTTCGCCTTGCAGGACGCCGGCTTCACACGCACACGCATTCACGGACGCTCAGCTTATAAGGTTGTGGAGAAAGACCCAAGGAAGATCGACGAGAGCTTCGACAGCGAGCCTGAGGAAAAAGAAGAGGAGAACTTCGACAACAACCCGCTCGCCCGTGCACTGCTCGCCGGACTTGGCGGACTGAAAAAGCCATGACGGCAGACAGAAAAAAAATGAGTGAGGACTGAAAAAGCCATGACGGCAAGCTGAAAAGCCGCTCTTCACGACGTTTCTCCCCCCATGCTCATGCCGTGCGTCTTTCTAAGGCTTTAAGTGCACCTTATTTATAATAAGGCGTCCACCGCTTTTCATAAGGCGTCCACCGCTACATTTGCCCGCACACCTTATTATATATATAGACACATCAACAATAAATTCATCTCAACAACCCATACAGATGAAAAAAGCATTTCTCTTTCTGCTGCTCAGCCTGCTGACAGTAGCCACACATGCACAAGGTTATTACACAAAATACTATGCCGACAAAGCCTTCGTCAAAAAGGCGCAGGACTGGATGAACAGCGGTGCCTGGCGTGAGGGATTCACGGCAGCAAGTCCTCACTCCACCGTCAACGCCGCTGAGTTCTATACACAATATCAGAAAAATCCGGAGCAGTGGAAGGCACTCTTCAGCTGGTTGGCAAAGACAGACTTACTCGCACTGCCCAAGGGACGCACGCCGATTCCCGGCTCTACGCTTGTCGCCAGTGTGGAAGACGACGTCAACCGGGAGCTCAGCCAGCAGCGGTCTGAGAGTCATCACCATCATATCGACTTCCAATATGTCGTGAAAGGCACGGAGCGCTTCGGGCTCATCGACCACTACACCAGCAAGATCAACGTGCCCTACCGCCCCGATGTCGTGCACTATGCCTATGACGTGCAGCGTGCCCGCTTCTACGACAGCGACCCGCAGCACTTCTTCCTCTTCTTCCCCGGCGACTGGCACATTGCTAAAGTGAAGACCGACAGCGGTGACCAGCACATCCGTGTCGTCGTCGTAAAGGTTGACTATCTCTAATTCTACAATAAAGGGTAATTGATCATGAGTTTGATACTATCTTCAAAACTCATTAAGTCTATACTAAATATATGTCTACAAAAGATACGGCGCTCACGCCGATGATGAAGCAGTTCTTCTCACTCAAGGCCAAACATCCCGATGCCTTGCTGCTCTTCCGCTGTGGTGACTTCTACGAGACCTATGGCGACGATGCCATCGTGGCCTCTCAGATCCTTGGCATCACGCTCACCAAGCGCAACAATGGCGGCAACACCGGCGACACGCCGATGGCCGGATTCCCGCACCATGCCCTCGACACCTATCTGCCGAAGCTCATCCGTGCCGGAAAACGCGTGGCTATCTGCGACCAACTCGAAGACCCGAAGAAAAAACGCGCCGCCATCAAAGGCAAGAAGGGGCTCTCCGAGATGGACAAAATGGTGAAGCGTGGCATCACCGAACTGGTTACGCCGGGTATTGCCATGAGCGATAACGTACTCAACTACAAGGAAAACAACTTCCTCGCTGCCGTACACTTCGGTAAAACAGCCTGCGGACTGAGCCTGCTCGACATCTCCACAGGTGAGTTTCTCACCGGTGAAGGCACATACGACTACGTCGAGAAGCTCTTGGGAAACTTCTCGCCAAAGGAGGTACTCTATGACCGCACACGCAAGAAAGACTTTGAGCAGTTCTTCGGTACGAAATACTGTGTCTTTGAGATGGACGACTGGGTGTTTACAGAACAGAATGCCCGGCAAAAGCTATTGAAGCATTTCGGCACCAAATCGCTGAAAGGCTTCGGTGTGGAGCATCTCAAGGCTGGCATCGTAGCCTCCGGTGCGATCATGCAATACCTGGAACTTACCCAGCATACCAGCATCAACCACATCACATCCTTGAAGCGCCTCGAGGAGGAAAAATACGTAAGACTCGATAAGTTCACCATCCGCTCACTGGAACTTCTACTGCCGATGCAGGAAGACGGACTGTCGCTGCTCGACGTCATCGACCGCACGACCACGCCAATGGGTGGACGTATGTTGCGCCGGTGGATGGTATTTCCATTGAAAGAGGTGTCGCGTATCAACGAGCGACTCGACATCGTGGAGTATTTCTTCAAGCATCCCGACTTCCGGCAGCTCATCGACGAGCAGCTCCACCGTGTCGGCGACTTGGAACGCATCATCTCCAAGGTGGCCGTGGGACGTGTATCACCGCGTGAAGTCGTACAGCTGAAAAATGCGCTGATGGCTGTGCAGCCTATCAAAGGGGCTTGTCAGACTGCCGACAACGACTGTCTCAAACGACTCGGTGAGCAACTCAACCTTTGTGAAAGCCTGCGTGACCGCATCGAGAAGGAGATCACACCCGATCCGCCACAGCTTGTCAGCAAGGGTAGTGTCATCGCTGACGGATACAGCCCTGAGCTTGATGAGCTGAGAAATATCTCACGCGGCGGCAAAGACTACCTGTTGGAGATACAGCAGCGCGAGACGGAGAAGACTGGCATTTCCTCGCTGAAGGTAGGATTCAACAATGTTTTCGGCTACTATCTTGAAGTGCGCAACACCTTTAAGGACAAGGTACCCGAAGGATGGATACGCAAACAGACACTTGCGCAGGCTGAGCGCTATATCACACCTGAGCTGAAAGAATACGAGGAAAAGATATTGGGTGCCGATGAGAAAATACTGGAGTTGGAAGCCCGCCTCTTCTCTGAACTCATCGTGGCCATGCAGGAGTTCATCCCGCAGATACAGATCAATGCCAACATCCTGGCGCATATCGACTGCCTGCTCTCCTTTGCCAAGGTATCGGAAGACAACTGCTATGTGCGCCCCGTCGTGGACGACACAGATGTGCTCGACATCCACCAGGGCCGTCATCCCGTTATTGAGACACAAATGCCACTCGGCGAGCGCTATGTGCCCAACGATGTCTATCTCGACACAGAGAAACAACAGATCATGATGATTACCGGTCCTAACATGGCCGGTAAGTCTGCTCTGCTGCGCCAAACGGCACTGATTGTACTCATGGGACAGATAGGATGCTTCGTTCCGGCTGAGAGTGCAAGAATAGGAGTCGTAGACAAGATCTTCACACGTGTGGGAGCCAGTGACAATCTCTCATTGGGAGAGTCTACATTCATGGTGGAGATGACCGAGGCAGCTGATATTCTGAACAATGTGTCGCCTCATTCTCTCGTGCTCTTCGATGAACTCGGACGCGGCACTTCCACCTACGACGGCATCTCCATCGCCTGGGCTATCGTGGAGTATCTTCATGAAAATGAGCATGCCCACGCCCGTACGCTCTTCGCCACGCACTATCATGAGCTCAACGAAATGGAGAAGCACTTCCCAAGAATCAAGAACTACAACGTCTCGGTCAAGGAGGTTGACGGTAAGGTGATCTTCCTGCGTAAGCTTGTTCCCGGTGGTTCGGAGCACTCCTTCGGTATTCATGTGGCTGAGATTGCCGGTATGCCGCGCTCTATCGTCAAGCGCGCCAACACCGTCTTGAAGCAACTTGAGGCGGAGGGATCAGAAGTGGGAGCAGCAGGAAAACCTAAGATGGAAAACATTGCAGACAAGAAAGACGGTGTGCAACTCAATATCTTCCAACTCGACGACCCGGTGCTCTCACAGGTGCGTGACGAGATCCTCGGTCTCGACATCAATAATCTCACACCCGTGGAAGCTCTCAACAAGCTCAATGAAATCAAGAAGATAGTGACGGGGAAAAGCAAGTAAGGGGAAGCCTCACCCCCTTACCCCTCTCCCAAGGAGAGGGGAGTGAAATGCCAGATAAACAAACGATCTAACACGATTAACGTGGGACGGCCTGCATCCACGGCGGTCCGTCCCTATACCACTCCCCCCCCTATCACCCGCAGAGTATTTTACTCCCCCTCTCCTTTGGAGAGGGGTTTGGGGTGAGACTGAGAGAGTTTTTTTTATCACTTGAGTATCTTGTCTACTTTCTCAACGATGTCGAGAGGCTGGATACCCGTCAGACAAGCGTAGTCTCCGCGGCGGCACACCTTATTGCCATAGATGGAGCAAGGACGGCACGGCAGATCTGCCTGCACGGCATTGTCCTCACTCTGTCCCCATCCCATAAATCCGGCATAAGGATGCGTGGCGCCCCATACGCTCACCACAGGCGTGGCGACGAGAGAAGCCAAGTGCATGTTGGCGCTGTCCATGCTGATCATCACGTCAAGATGACTCATCAACACCAGTTCCTTCATCATACCACCCAGCGCGGCAGAGGCATTCACACAGTTGCTGTGACGGCTCACAAGGTCGTCGAGCTGCTGTTTCTCATTGTTGCCACCGCCAAAGAGGAAGATGCGGCAGGAAGGATGACGGCGCGTCAACTCAGCCACCACCTTCTCCATCTGTGCCAATGAATAGGCTTTTCCACGGTGTGCGGCAAAAGGAGCGATGCCGATCCACTGCTGAAACGGCTTCTTGATGTTATAGCCCTCCGGCAGTTGTGACAGTCCGGCCTGCTCAGGAGTAAGCAGTGAAGTAAATTCCAGATGTACGGGATAGCCCAACTGCTCAAACACCTTGGCGTAATTGTCAAAAGCGGAGGGTATGGGCTCCAACACCTTATTATTATAGGATACCAGCTGACGGCGCTGCAAGCGGTGCTTGTCGAGATGCGCCACACGATAGCGGTCAAAGTTAAATCGCATACGCAGGTAATCCGACCGTATGACATTGTGCAGATCAGCGATCGCCGTGAAGTTCTTGGCAGTCAGACGGCGGTAGAGCGCATTGAGACCCTTCAGTCCATGATATTCATTAGCCAGGTCCGCCTCCATAAATCCCACGTTTGGCGCCAAGTTCTCAAACAGCGGGCGGGCAAACGGCTTGGACAGCATGGTGATGCGCACGTTGGGATACTGCTTTGCCAACGAATAGACCACAGGCACCGTCATGGCGACATCACCTAAGGCAGAAAAGCGGATGATCAGTATATGTTCGGTTTTCATGTTATTTTTAGGGCTAAGGTATCCTCACTTCTCGTCAGCTGTTCTCACTTCTTGCCGTAAAGCACAGGATTGGTACTCGGATCGTTGTACATCTTCATCTGTCGATACACCTTCATGTATTTTCGTCCTTCCTGTATGTCCTCCAGCAATTGGTCGATGGCCAGCGAGAGATCCTTCTGCTGCTCCAGGAGCACGTTGAGCTTCGCCTGGCAGCGTGCCTTGTGCTCTTCGGTAGCGTCGTCGCGCTGCGTCTGCTCCTTCATGTGGTAGATCTTCAGTGCGAGGATACTCAGCCGGTCCACAGCCCAGGCGGGACTCTCAGTGTTGAGTCGTGCATCGGGCAGGGGAGTGACATCGGAATACTTCTGCCGGAAATAGGAGTCGATCTGCTCCACCAAGTCCGTGCGGTCCTGGTTGGATCGGTCAATGCGCCGTTTGATGCTCAAGGCCTCGATAGGATCAATATGCGGATCACGTATGATATCTTCCAAATGCCACTGGACAGTATCTATCCAGCACTTCAGATAAAGCCGGTTGTCAATGGATTCGCGCTCATAAGGATTGTTGATCGGCGTATCCACATTGTCCGTGACATGGTAGTCATCAATGGCTTTGTTGAAAATCTCGTTGCACTGTTGAGTAAAAGACATATATTGTTCAGAATTGATTGATGCGTTCATGCAAAGTTACCAACTAATTTTGAGATATACAACGAAAAGGAGGAAAAAGAAGAAGAAAAAAACTATATTTTATGCACAAACAATAGGTTAATGTGCACGAAAATAGCATTTTATCGATAAAATATTTGTGTAATCGGTAAAAAATTTGTTCCTTTGCACCCAGTTTAATAGTGAAAATACAAAATTAATCATTTAAAACGTTACAATTATGTCAGAAATTGAATCAAAGGTTAAGGCTATCATCGTAGACAAACTGGGTGTTGACGAGGCTGAAGTAAAGCCAGAAGCAAGCTTCACCAACGATCTGGGCGCTGATTCTCTCGATACCGTAGAGCTCATCATGGAGTTCGAGAAGGAGTTCGGCATTTCTATTCCCGACGACAAGGCTGAGACCATTCAGACTGTAGGCGACGCCATCAAGTACATTGAGGACAACGCTAAGTAATCTACGTCTGAAGCGTTTCTCCGTTTAGCGTTTAATGTAGTTCACCATTTACATTTCTTTCAGACTGCCAGTTGGCAACTGACTCAGACACATTAAACGCTAAACTCTTTTAATCAAAAACATAATCCAATGGAATTGAAAAGAGTAGTTGTAACAGGTCTGGGTGCCGTCACGCCCGTAGGTAACTCCGTCGAAGAGATGTGGAGCAACCTGCTTGCCGGCAAGAGCGGCGCAGCACCTATTACATCATTTGACACAACCAATTTCAAGACGAAGTTCGCTTGTGAAGTCAAGGACCTCAATGTCAATGACTACATCGACCGCAAGGAGGCCCGCAAGATGGACCGCTGCACGCAGCTGGCCATGATCAGTGCCATTCAGGCTGTCAAGGACTCGGGCATGGATTTGGAGACTGTCGACAAAAACCGCGTGGGCGTGGTCTACGGTATCGGCATTGGAGGCATCAAGACATTCCAGGACGAGGTAGTGTACTACGGCCAGCACATGGATCGCGGACCGATGTTCAACCCGTTCTTCATCCCCAAGATGATTTCAGATATTGCAGCTGGACAGATCAGCATTCACTTTGGCTTCCATGGTCCCAACTATGTGACCACCAGTGCGTGCGCTTCGTCATGCCATGCTTTGGCTGACGCTTTCAACCTGCTGCGCCTGGGCAAGGCTGATGTCATCCTGGCCGGAGGTGCCGAGGCTGCCATTTGCGACTGCGGTGTCGGTGGTTTCAACGCCATGAAGGCTCTTTCCACACGCAACGACGATCCTCAGGGCGCAAGCCGCCCCTTCAGCGCCAGCCGCGACGGATTCGTCATGGGTGAGGGATCAGGATGCCTGATTCTTGAGACTCTTGAGCACGCCAAGGCACGTGGCGCCAAGATCTATGCCGAGATTGCCGGTGAGGGCATGAGCGCTGACGCTTATCACATCACAGCCTCGCATCCTGAAGGTCTCGGTGCCAAGCTCGTCATGAAGGCTGCCCTTGAGGACGCTGGCATGAGCGTCGAGGACATCGACTACATCAATGTTCACGGTACGTCCACTCATGTGGGCGACATCTCTGAGGCCAAGGCTATCAAGGATCTCTTCGGTGAGCAGGCTTACAAGGTCAACATCAGCTCTACCAAGAGCATGACCGGCCACCTCCTCGGTGCCGCAGGTGCCGTAGAGGGTATGATCTGCGTGTTGAGTGTAAAGAACGACATCGTGCCGCCGACCATCAACCACGCCGAGGGCGATGATGATCCGGAGCTCGACTATAACATGAACTTCACTTTCAACAAAGCTCAGAAACGTACCATACGTGCTGCCCTGTCCAATACCTTCGGCTTTGGCGGACACAACGCTTGCGTCATCGTCAAGAAGTACGCTGAGTAATAGATTGCTGAACAAAGAAAGTATATGTTTAATCATATCTTAGACAGAATACGGCTCCCCTTCCGAAAGGATAAGGAGCTTTATTCTTCTTTATACCATATCATCGGTGTATATCCCCACAACATCAGCTATTACAAAATGGCACTGATGCACAAAAGTGTCATGCACCGAAACAAAAAAGGCAAACCCGTCAACAACGAGCGACTCGAATTCCTGGGCGATGCCATCCTCGACGCTGCTGTAGGCGACATCGTCTATCGACACTTCCCCGGAAAGCGTGAGGGCTTCCTCACCAACACGCGATCGAAACTCGTGCAGCGCGACACACTCAACAAACTGGCGATGGAGATGGGCATCAACAATCTCATCCTCTCCAGCGGACGCTCCGCCACACACAACAGCTATCTCGGTGGCAACGCTTTCGAGGCACTCGTCGGCGCGCTCTATCTCGACCGTGGCTACGACGCCTGTATGACGTTCCTCAAGAAGCGCATCCTCTCGCAGATGATCAACATCGACAAGGTGGCTTACAAGGAGGTGAACTTCAAAAGCAAGCTCATCGAGTGGAGTCAGAAAAACAAGGTAAACCTCGACTTCAGCCAGACCACACAGAGCAAGGATGCCAACGGCAATCCTACCTTCTGCTGCGTCATCAAGCTCGAAGGCCTTGACGGATGCATGGGCAAGGGCTTCTCCAAAAAGGAGAGCCAGCAGAAAGCCGCCAAGGACACCCTCGATAAACTCAAGCGCGAACCGCAGTTCATCGACAGTGTCTTCGCCGCCAAGGCCAGCCGCACCAAGATGGAAGAGGAGCCGGTACAAGATGTGCCCAGCACCAGCGAGGCTGAAGCTTTCGTCAAGACGACAGACGCTTCCCGCAATATGGGGCCGAAGCACGAGACATCGTTCCGCGAGCAGGTATTCTCTGAGGAGGACAGTGCGCTGGAGCGACCGGTCAACTCGGTAGAGGCCAAAGAGGAGGAATTCGACTTGAGCGACATCAGTGCACGCGAGAAAACCCGTGAGGAGATCATCGCTGCCGCCGAAGAGGCTGCCTTCGTTGAAGACGGAGACAATCAGAAACAATAGCTTTTATTCTATCAATACGATGATGATGGGCCCAACCTCGCCGCAGTTTGAGCCCATCATTGTTTTTCAACGCCAACCTCCTTATGCCTCTACACCCTACGAACAATGACACAGTCAGACTGACACACCCTCCTCATGATCTTTCATATACTTTATCCGATCATGTTTACATAGCACCTGATACACGATACACGATCAGTGATCCATAAAATCTTATTCACTATACACAATACATTGTCATTTCTATGTGGATAACCTTGTGGAAAACTGTGGAAAAACCCCGGAATAACTTTATGCTTATCCACACGATCGTGTCGAAAAGCCACAGACTGGGGATATCCACAGTCTTTTGAAAGCAATGCGACAAAGTTTTCCACGCTTTTACACCGAAAAAAGATATAAACTTATTATCTTTGCACAATAGTTGATAATTGTGGATAAGTAGACAACCAACTGATAAACAAAGAGAAGATATTCAACCATGATGTGGATCTTTCTATATCCGATGTTGATATCCTAAACACCAAATATTTCAATATCATAATATCAACTTTTCCACATTACATCATCATACTATTATTTCTTCTTTTATAGAAGAAAGACTAATAGAATAATAATGAATGGTGGATAACACCGAAAACGGAACGCATACACATGGAGACAATCAAAGAGGAATGGAAGGAAAAAGGATTCGTCGATGAGCCGATTCCTGAGGGACTGGACTTGAAAAAGGCTATCAGACAACTGTGCAAGGAGAAGGATGCCATCATCCTGGCGCATTACTATACCGTGGGCGACATTCAGGACATCGCTGACTTTGTCGGTGACTCCCTGGCGTTGGCGCGCAAGGCTGCCGACACCGACGCGAAGATGATGGTGATGTGTGGCGTGCACTTCATGGCTGAGACGTGCAAGCTGCTCTCGCCCGACAAGACGGTGCTCTGTCCGGATCTCACCGCGGGCTGCTCGCTGGCTGACAGCTGTGACGCTGCTGAACTAAAGAAATACAAGGAGGAGCATCCGGGTTATCAGGTGGTGAGCTATGTCAACACCACGGCGGCCGTCAAGGCCCTCACCGATTGTGTGGTCACCTCGGGCAATGCCGAGAAGGTGATGGCGAGCTTTCCCAAGGACGCGAAGATCATCTTTGGACCGGACTATAACCTGGGCAACTATATCAACAGCGTCACGGGGCGTCACATGCTCTTGTGGAATGGCGGCTGTCATGTCCATGAGAAGTTCTCCGTTGACGGCATCGTGAAGCTCAAGCAGGAGCATCCTCATGCTGTGGTGATGGCGCATTTGGAGTGCAAGGCTCTCGTGCTGGCGATCGCCGACGTGAAGGGTTCCACTGCCACAATGCTGAAATACGCGCAGGCGCATCCCGAGGTAAAGGAGTTCATCGTGGCCACGGAGGCGGGTATCTTGCACGAGATGCAGCGCACGTGTCCCGATCAGACTTTCATCCCCGTACCGCCGGAGGTCAGCGAGGGTGGCTTAGGCTGTTCATGCAACGAGTGCGAGTACATGAAGAAAAACACGTTGGCTAAGATCTACAACGCCTTGAAGTACGGTTGGCCCAGCGTAGAGATAGACCCCGCCATCGCCCGAGAGGCCGTAAAGCCCATCCAGCGCATGCTCTCGCTGTCGTAAGGAAAACAGCCTCACCCCCCAACCCCTCTCCAAGGGGAGAGGGGAGTAAAATGCTCTGCGGACGATAAGGTATTGGCGTAGGGGCGGCCCGCCGTGGCCGCCCTATCCCCCGTATGGCAACCTACAGAACAACCAAGGCTGTTTGGAGGTTAACACCCCACTACGTGGAATTACGAATATCCCCGAATATTAAGAATATTATTCTCGATATTCGGGGATATAATTGTTACCGCCAAGTATGATGATCGATATATATGTCTTGCGGGGTTAGTGGCGTTGATAATATATGTCTTGCGGAGTTAGGGCGGCCACGGCGGGTCGCCCCTACCTTGTTGACCCCTTGTTAGTAATTACTCCCCTCTCCTTTGGAGAGGGGTACAGGGGTGAGGCTGTGTTTTGGGGTGAGGCTGTTATTCTTCCTCCTCCCACTGGTTGCCGGGGAACGACCCTTGCTTTGAGAGGGCACTGGTACCACTTACCTGCGGCGTGTTTTCCGTGGTGCCTATTATACCAGTATAGCTTTCACCTGTTGGAGCGAGGTTGTATTCTCCACTTCCGGCCAGCATACTTTCCTCCGCGTCTATTTTTATGGATTTCAAGGAGGGTTTCACATAAATTGCTTTCATTGTATTGACGTTTTAGGGTTTTACTTCAGGATGACTTTATGGCCGTTGACGATGACCAGGCCTTGATAGTTGTTGTTGACGCGCTGTCCCACGAGGTTATAGCGCACGCCGTCCGTGTTCTTAGCCTCTACTACGCCATTGCTGATGTCGGTGGTAGTGTTGCTGATGGCATAGTAGGGTTTAGCGGAAGAAGCGGCGGGGAGCGTGAGGTTGCCTTTGAAAGGTGCCAGCGTTTCACCTGCCTTCACGGGATAAAAACTGCAGCCGTCGCCATGCTGAGCCAGCACATAGATGGAGAAGGCAGTTGGCACCTTTGTGTCTGTATCACCGAACTTCAGGTCGTTGTCAGTGATTGTCGTTCCCGGATCGCCTTGCTGCAAGTCATACGTTCCAGCGTTGCCCTTGACGACGACTGCCGTATTGCCGGGGATGGCTGTAACGGGAGATAGCGTCACCTGATTGGCGGTAGTATCGTACTTTACCGTGTAAGCGCTGAGATTACTGGTATTAGAGAAGTCCACAAAGGTGGCCCATCTGGCAGTGCTTATCTTTGCCTGATCTATACATTCACTGATGCTTAGCAACTGTACGTTCTTTAGTACTTTAGCATCATTATTTGTATCTACAGTAGCTGCAAGGACGACCTCGTCACCACGAACAATCTGAAAGGCATTCGATATTTTAGTATTTTGAAGATATCGTCCGTTTAATATTCTGAGAGTTTCAGCAGCATTTTCGGCGTCAGCTATGTAGTAGTTGAGCGTGGGACAACTGCTGTTGTATGTATTGGTCTTGGCGACCTTTGCCTTGATATATACTTGAGTGCCGTTGTCAGTTTTAAGAGCTTGTGCAACAGAGATTAGTTCGTTCTCTTCTACCTTTTTAAAGTTTTGTGAGATCACCTTGCTTCTTTCACCATTTACGTAGGCTACGGCTTTCACATTGGTGGAGCTTTTTAGTGAAAAAGGTGCCGTGTATGCTGTGCTCTGATCTGTAGGTTCTGTGCCGTCGGTAGTGTAGTAGATCTTGGCATCTTGATTTTCGCTACTGAGCGTCACAGAAGTACTGTCGAGAAATGAGGTGGAGCCGGAGATATGAGGAGTGCTGTCTGAAGTGTAATAGGCTATTTTAGAGATTTGAATAGAGCCATTTTGCGTAGCTCTACTATTTAGGGATAAATAAAATTTATAATAGCAATTTTTTGGGGGTTGTGGAATTACACATGATACAATACCACCTTTTTTGAAAATAGTTGTAATGTAGATTGTTTGTGTAATTTTGCTAAAGTTTGAATCTGTACTTATTAGAATTTGTGCATAGTTTACAACTTGGGGTGTTATTTTATCAACATTGATATCTATTTTAGATACAGCTTTTTCATATGGTTGCATATTGATTATATATGCATTTGACATTTCATTTTTCTTCCGCATTTCACGTATTTCCATTCGGCATGGTTGTTATTAAAGTAATATACCCTCCATGAGTCCTTGCCATAAGTTGCCGTCCATTTTACAGAGTAGCTATTACATTTCTCCATTTCTGCTTTTGCAAAGTCCAAAGTCTTGTAGACAATGTTGTCTGCAAATAGCTTATCCGAAACAGTTAACAGGAGAAAGCATACCATTAAGAGTATTACCATTTTTTTATAGTTGTTAGTTTGTTATTTTATTCGTTACAAAAATAAACATAATACTTGAGAAAAACAAGAAAATAACTAATAAAAGTATTTTTTTTATTAGATAATAAATGAAAATGTATGTATTTTATTGTGGTGCGGATATTAGGCTTATTTCAAAATAGCAATAACAGCACCGACAGCTCCACTACAGGCACTGGTCCAAAAAGCATACTTAAGAGCAATAGTAAATCGCTGCCAAAAGATATTGTTCCTATTCATCTGTTGTCTTGTTGTTGTTTTTATCTGTTTTCTTTATTCATTTATATTTAGGGAGTGCTTCACGTTCCGAAATTTTTCCTCTTTATGCAAGCAAATGTAGCGAACTCCGTTGCGATAGAACTTATTATTTTATGCCGTGGTTTGATTGCGGCGTTTTTTCTTTAGCTTTAGCGTATAGTATAGGGAGATGGCCACACCTATTAATATAGCGATGACGGAAGCTTCGGGGCCAAAGGAACCGCCTGTCAGCCATGTCGGGCCGATGAGACGTGACGTGATAATAGGATGCTGGATAAACGCCCCGGAAACCGGACAGCCGAAAACGTATCCTTCAAGATAGTTCCAGGCCCAGTGCATCCCTATCGGTGCCCATAGCGATTGATGATAGACATAAGCTACTCCCAAC